>Ga0078972_1005844_pt1 | contig 15500 bp, 12 predicted proteins | sample YelNatPaOPGAMG01_FD_67568 | JGI IMG/M metagenome (GOLD analysis project Ga0078972, IMG submission 67568) | Hot spring thermophilic microbial communities from Obsidian Pool, Yellowstone National Park, USA - OP-RAMG-01 (SPADES assembly) (version 2) | ecosystem: Environmental > Aquatic > Thermal... | reverse complement strand
TCGTGCTCGACTACGATGACCGTGTTGCCCAGATCGCGCAGGCGGTGCAGCGTGTCGATCAACTTGCGGTTGTCGCGCTGGTGCAAGCCGATGCTGGGCTCGTCCAGGATGTAGAGCACGCCGACCAAGGCGGAGCCGATCTGGGTCGCTAAGCGGATGCGCTGGGCCTCACCGCCCGAGAGCGTCGCCGACGCACGCTCCAAAGTGAGGTAACCGACACCGACGTCGTTGAGGAAGCTGAGGCGCTCGGCCACCTCCTTGATGACGCGCCCGCCGATCAGGCGCTCCGTCGGCGTCAGCGAGAGATCGCGCAGGAAAGCGAGCGCCTCGCGCACGCTCATGCACGTGAACTCGTAGATGTTCTTGTCACCAACGGTGACGGCCAAGCTCGTGGGCTTCAGGCGCGCACCCTGGCACTCGGGGCAGGGGCGCTCGGCCATGAACTCCTCGATCTTCTCGCGCACGAGTTCGGACTCGGTCTCGCGGTAGCGCCGCGCCAGGTTGTTGACGATGCCGTGGAACGGCGCCCGGTAGTGCCGCCAACGCCCCTCGAAGTTGCGGTAGCGCATCTCGATGCGCTCGGAGCCGGTGCCGTAGAGGAAGAGGTCGCGCTGCCACGCCGGCAACTCACCCCAGGGTTTGTCGGCGTCGATGCCGTACTTCTCGACGATGGCCTGCACGACGTCGTCGAGGAATCCCGACGAGGTGGTGGCTACGGGCACGATGGCCCCCTCGGCGATCGACAGGGTTGGGTCGGGGACGATTAAGTCGGGGTCGATCTCCTGCGTGGAACCGAGGCCGTGGCAAGCGGGGCAAGCGCCATGCGGGCTGTTGAACGAGAAGATCCGCGGCTGAATCTCGGGCAGGGAGATGCCGCACACGGTGCAGGCGAACTTCTCCGAGAACGTCAGTGTGGGTCCGTCGACCAGCTCGATCGCGATGATGCCGTCGCTCAGACGCGCCGCCGTCTCGACGGAGTCGGTGAGACGGCGGCGCAGACCCTCCTTCATGACCAGGCGATCGACGACCACCTCGATATCGTGCTTGTACTTCTTGTCGAGATCGAACTCCTCGTCGAGGGAGCGCACCTGACCGTCGACCTTGACCCGGGTGAAGCCGTCGCTACGCAGCTGCTTGAGCAGCTTGCCGTACTCGCCCTTGCGCCCCCGCACCACGGGCGCCAGCACACTGAAGCGCGTACCGTGCTGCAACTCGAGGATCTGATCGACGATCTGCTCCAGTGATTGACCTTCGATCGGTCGCCCGCAGTTGGGGCAGTGCGGATGACCGATGCGCGCGTACAGCAGACGCAAGTAGTCGTAGATCTCAGTCACCGTGCCCACCGTAGAGCGCGGATTGCGCGAGGTCGTTTTCTGGTCGATGGAGATCGCCGGCGAGAGGCCCTCGATCGAATCGACGTCGGGCTTATCCATCTGCCCGAGGAACTGACGCGCGTAGGCCGACAGCGACTCGACGTAGCGCCGCTGGCCTTCGGCGTAAATCGTGTCGAACGCCAGCGAGCTCTTGCCCGAGCCCGATAGACCAGTGATGACGATGAACTTGTTGCGCGGCAGCGTCAGCGAGACGTCTTTCAGATTGTGCTCGCGCGCTCCGACGATGGTGAGGGCTTCGGTCATGAGCAAGACTTCCTCAAGCCCGACGGACTGGCTTGGCGCACTGCGCAAACGCTCTCCGCCTTGCGACCACTCATCTCAGCGTGCCGCCGGCGTCTGACGGCCAGACAGTTCGCGACTGAGTTCCTTGATCTCGTCGCGCAGCTTGGCCGCGTACTCGAAGCGCAGCTGCTCGGCGGCCGCGAACATCTCCGCCTCCAGGCTGGCGATGAGCTTCTCGAGATCCTCGGCGGGCATGGCAGCTCGCGTGTCGGCGCCCCCTTTCAGCGACCGTCTGCGCCCCCTCGGCACGCTAGGAGACTCCTGCAGGGCGAACTGGGCGATGTCGCTCACGCCCTTGATGATCGTCTTGGGCTCGATGCCATGCTCGGCGTTGTAGGCGATCTGCAGCCGCCGCCGGCGATTCGTCTCGTCGATGGCCGTGCGCATCGCCGCCGTGAGCGTATCGGCGTACATGATGACCTGGCCGTTGATGTTGCGTGAGGCGCGGCCAATCGTCTGGATGAGGGCCGTTTGGCCGCGCAAGAAGCCCTCCTTGTCGGCGTCGAGGATGGCCACCAGGGAGACTTCGGGCAGGTCGAGTCCTTCCCGTAAGAGGTTGATGCCCACGAGGACGTCGAACTCGCCCATGCGCAGCTCGCGGATGATCTGGATGCGCTCGAGCGTATCGATCTCGGAGTGCATGTAGCGCGCCTTGAAACCCATCTCCACCAAGTAGTCGGTAAGGTCTTCGGCCATACGCTTGGTCAGCGTCGTGACCAGCACGCGCTCGTGGCGCTCGATCCGCCGCCGCACCTCGTTCATGAGGTCGTCGATCTGGCCCTGCGTGGGGCGCACTTCGACCTGCGGATCGACGAGCCCCGTGGGACGGATGATCTGCTCGACCACGTTGACGCTGTTGCGCAGTTCGAAAACCCCCGGGGTGGCGCTGACGAAGATGATCTGCGGCACCCGCGCGAGAAACTCGTCGAAGCGCAACGGCCGGTTGTCGAGCGCGCTCGGCAGACGGAAACCGTAGTCGACCAGCGTCTGCTTGCGCGAGCGATCGCCCTCGTACATGCCGCCGAGCTGCGGCACCGTCATGTGCGACTCGTCGATGAAACAGAGGAAATCGTCGGGAAAGAAATCGAGCAGGCAGTTGGGCGTGGCGCCTGGCTCCTTGCCGAGCAGCACGCGCGAGTAGTTCTCGATGCCGCTGCAGAAGCCCATCTCACGCATCATCTCCATGTCGTAGAGCGTACGCTGCCGCAGCCGGTGCGCCTCGAGCACCTTGCCGTGACTCTCAAACCACGCGCAGCGCTCGTCAAGCTCCCGCTGGATCTCGACCAAGGCCCGCTCGATCGCCGGGCCCGTGGTGACGAAGTGCGTCGCCGGGTAGATGGCCACGTACTCGAGCTTCTCGAGGACCTCGCCGCTCACCGGGTCGAAGCGCGCGATCTCCTCGATTTCGTCGCCCCAGAGCTGGACGCGCAGAGCGTTGTCCTCGCCCGCCGGCCACACCTCAAACGAATCCCCGCGCACGCGGAACTTGCCCCGCGCCAGCTCATAGTCGTTGCGCTGGTACTGGATATCGACCAAACGACGCAAGATCGCATCGCGATTGATTTCGGCGCCCTTGCTCAGCAAGACCACGCTGTGCAGGTACTCTTCGGGCGAACCTAAGCCGTAGATACAGCTCACGCTGGCGACGATCACCACGTCGCGGCGCAAGAAGAGCGCGCTCGTGGCAGCGTGGCGCAGCCGATCAATGTCGTCGTTGATGGAGGAGTCCTTCTCGATGTAGAGGTCGCGTGCCGGCACGTAGGCCTCTGGTTGGTAGTAGTCGTAGTAGCTGACGAAGTATTCGACCGCGTTGTCGGGCAGGAACTCGCGGAACTCGTTGCACAGCTGGGCAGCCAAGGTCTTGTTGTGCGCGATCACCAAGGTGGGTTTCTGCACGCGGGCGATCACGTTGGCCATCGTGAACGTCTTGCCCGACCCGGTGACTCCGAGCAACGTTTGGTAGCGGTCGCCACGCAGGACGCCCTCGACGAGGGCGTCGACGGCCTGTGGCTGGTCGCCGGTGAGCTCGTAGTTCGCGCGCAGTTGGAAACCGGGCATGCTGGTGCAGCTTTCGTCGTCGTTTGGGCGACGGTGCGCTGCGGCTCGCGCAGGCGCGAGCCGCAGCGCACCGTCGCCACGTGTCGTCAACACCAGTGTAGCAAAGCGAACGTACGTTCGCTAGCCTCGCTCTCGCCAGACTTGCCGTTGAGGCAAGCCCACCACGCACGGGTCCGCCCCAGCTCAGGCTACTCTCTCAGGTCGTGTCCGTAAGCGTGGCGGTAGATCGTGCGCAGGCGCAACACGTCGCTGACGTAGTTGCGCGTCTCGCTGAAGAGGATGTCGCTCGTGCGCAACGACTGGTGACGTGCCGCCGCCTTCGCCACCCATTCGTCAACCCGGCCCGAACCGGCGTTATAGGCGGCCACCGCCTCCACCAGCGAGCCGTGGTAGTGGTCAAGGAGCGAGCGCAGGTAGTAGCAGCCGTAGAGGATGTTGACTCGCGGGTCGTCGAGGTCGCCCACGACGAAACCTGTGCCGCCGGTCGTGTGCGCGATATCCAGGGCCGTAGAGGGCAGTATCTGCATGAGTCCGACGGCGCCTTGTGCCGAGCCGCTGCTACGATCGAAGCGGCTCTCCTGGTAGATGATCGCCGCTACGAGTGCGGGATCGAGATGATTCTTGGCTGCCGCCGCGCGGATCTCGGAGGTGTAGGCGAGCGGGTAGATCAGACGCTGGTACCACCCCGGCAGGGCTGTCATGATGCCAAGCCGCTCCGCCGCGTGGCGAATAGCACCATCGCGGGCAAGCAACGGGAAACCGGCGCCCAAGGCCACGCAGACCAAGGCGACCACAACGACCGCGCGGCGCACTGCAGTTACGCCTGGCGATGCCCTCGCTGCGGGCGCGCGGACGATGGCGCTTTCGGCCGGCCAGCCGAGATGATGAACGCGTAGGACTCGCGTACGAACTCCTTCAACCGCGAGCGGGGGCCGCTGTTGGAGAAGGTGAAGTCGGCCCGCAGCGCCTTCTCTTCTTCACTCATCTGCCGGCGCGAGCGACGACCGAACTCGGACTCGGTGAGCTTGCTCGTCAACCGCTTGCGGCGCGTCTCTTCGGGCGCCGTGATCACCATGACGTAGTCAAAGTGGGAGTCGAAGCCAGTCTCGTAGAGCAGCGGCACCTCGGCGACGATCAGCGACGGTGCCTGAGTCGAGGCCGCCTGCTCGTCAGCCCAGGCGTCGATTCCGGCCACAACGTACGGGTGCAGCAGGCCCTCGAGCCATGCGAGGCGCTCGTCGTCGGAGAAGACGAGACGAGCCAGGGCGAGGCGATCAACCTCACCGTCGGTCACGACCTCATCGCCGAAGCGCTGGCGAATGGACTCGACGACCTCGGGTCGGCTGAGCAGCTGATGGACCAAGTCGTCGGCCGAGATGGTGACGGCGCCCAGCCCAGCCGGCTCTCGTCTTTACGCTTCGGGTCGCGACTCGCCGTCTTGGGCGGCGGCCGCGTCGCTTTCGGTGGCTGTGTCTTCGCTCGCAGGCGCGCCGGTCTCGCCGCCTACCGGGAAGACCTCATCGCTCAACCCAAGTGTGTAACTCTCTTCGGCCGCTTCCGTCTCGCTGGCTGGCTCGCCCGGCGTTCTTGTGCCCTCGGGCTCAGCCACTTCAGCCTCCAGGCCCTCAGGCGGACCGGCTTCAGCCTGGGCGCCTGCGGACTGGGCTGCCTCAGGTTCGGCGCCCTCGGACTGGGCCGTTTCAGCTTCGGCGCCTTCCGACTGGACCGCCTTAGCTTCAACTTCCGCACCTACAAGCGGGGCGGCTGCAGCTTCGAGAGCTTCGCTCTGCTCACCAACCGGAGCTGCCGGCGCTACCTCACTTGCCTCGGTAGCGGCCATCTCACCCGCTTGGGGAGCTGGAGACTCACTGGTAGCCGCCGGCCCACTACTCGTTTCGCCGGTCGCCGAGACGGCTGGCGCAGCTTCGCCGCCCTGCAGCGCCGGCGTGGCAGAAGCCGCCTCGTCTTCACTGACGCGCTTCATGCTCAAGCTCAGGCGCCGCCGCTCAGAATCGATCTCGATGATCTTCACTTGCACCGGTTGACCGACCGAGACGACCTCATCGGGCCGCTCCACGTGCCGGTTGGCCAGCTCCGAAATGTGCACGAGACCTTCGATACCAGCGTAAATCTCGACGAAGGCACCGAAGGCGACAATCTTGGTGACCTTGCCGCTTACGACGTCGCCGATACGATGCTCGGAGATGATGCGCTCCCACGGGTCGGCTTGCGTCTGCTTCAGGCCCAAGGAGATGCGCTGCCGGTCGCGGTCGATGTCGAGCACCTTGACCTTGACTTTCTGGTTGACGCTAAGCACCTCGGATGGGTGATTGATGTGCGTCCACGACAGCTCCGAGATGTGGATCAGGCCGTCGATGCCGTCGAGGTCGACGAAAGCGCCGAAGTCGACGATGTTAGAAATGGTGCCCTCGACCACGTCGCCCACGTTGAGCTCGTCGATGATCTGCTGGCGCACCTCCTTGCGCTCCTCTTCGAGCACAGCGCGCCGGCTGAGCACGACGTTGTTGCGATTGCGATTCATCTCGATGACGCGGCAGGCGAGCTCCTGGCCCACGTACTCGCTCAGGTCTTGCACGCGGCGAATGTCGACCAGCGAGGCGGGCAAGAAGCCGCGCACACCGAGATCGAGGATGAGGCCGCCTTTGACCACCTCAATGACCGTTCCCGTGACCGGCTGGCCGCTCTCGTAAGCCGCCTCGATGCGCTTCCAGGCTTTTTCGAAGCGCGCCCGCTTCTTGGAGAGGATGAGCCGACCGTCGGCGTCTTCCTTCTGCATGACGAGAGCGTCGATCTCTTCGCCGAGCTGCACCTCGTCAGCCGTACTCACGGACTTACGAATTGACAGTTCACTGACGGGGATAACCCCTTCCGACTTGTAGCCGATGTCGACTAGGACTTCGTCCTTGTCGATGCGCACCACCTTGCCTGTGACGATATCGCCCTCGGTGAAGACGTTGATCGTGGCGTCGTAGTTGGGCACGATCTTGCCGTCGACTTCGATCAGGTAGCCTTCGCTGCCTTCGACGATCTTCTTGATCTCTTCCTGTGTTGGCTCTGTTGGTCCGGTCGTTTGCTCGGTCATGTAGGTTGACTGCCTCCTGCAAGGGTCCGCGGTCCATCGAGTACTGGGAGCCTGCGCACCGAAGGACCGCACCCGGACGCAGACCGCCGCAGTATAGCACCGCTTTGTCCATAAACGAAGGGCGCGCCGGCGCCCTTCGGCCAACGCTACTTCGCCGTCAGCCAGTTCTCGCCCACGCCGACGCTCACCTCGAGCGGTGGGTCCATGTCGTACGCGCTGCACATGGCCTCACGCAGGAGAGGCACAACCAGATCCACTTCGGCTTGTGGCGCTTCGACGAGAAGCTCGTCGTGCACCTGCAAGACGAGGCGAGCCGCCAAGCCGCGCTGGGCAAACTCCCGCGCGACGCGAACCATCGCCACCTTAATGATGTCGGCCGCGCTACCCTGCAGGACCGTGTTGACGGCCAGCCGCTCGCCCAGGTTGCGCTCGCGCACGGTGTGCCCGCGCAACTCGGGCACCGCCCGCCGGCGACCGAAGACGGTCGTTACGTAGCCGTCTTCGGTCGCCCGCCGGATGATCTCCTGGCGGAACTCGGCCACGCGCGGGTACCGGGCAAAGTAGGCGTCGATGAACTGCTGCGCCTCCTCCCTGCTCATGCCCGTTTGCTCGGCGAGGCCGAAGGCCGACAGGCCGTACATGATGCCGAAGTTCGTTGCCTTGGCCCGTTCCCGCTGCTCGCGCGTCACCTCTGCCACTGGGATACCCGCCACGGCGGCCGCGGTGGCACGGTGCACGTCCTCGCCGCGGCGGAACGCCTCCAGGAGGGCGGGCTCCTGCGCGAAGTGGGCCATCAAGCGCAGCTCGATCTGCGAGTAGTCGGCGACGACGAGCCGCCAGCCCGTCTCAGCGATGAAGGCGCTGCGGATCTGGCTGCCCAGCTCCGTACGAATGGGGATACTCTGCAGGTTAGGATTGCTCGTCGAGAGCCGCCCCGTGCTGGCAATCGTCTGGTTGAACGTCGTGTGCAGGCGCCCGGTGTGCGGGTCGAGGTGCGCCGGCAGCGGCTCAAGGTACGTGTTGAGGAGCTTGGTGAGCTCGCGCCACTCCTCAATCGCGGCGATGATCGGGTGCTCGCCGCGCAGCGCCTTGAGCACGCGCGCATCGGTTGAGAAGCCGGTCTTGCCGCGCCGCGCGGCCGTCAATCCCAAGCGTTCGAAGAGAACGGTCGCCAGCTGCTGCGGCGAGCCGATCGTGAAGCGTTCGCCGGCCAGCTCGTAGATACGATCCTCGAGCTCATCGATGCGGTCACGGACGCGCGCGCTGATCTCACCCAGGCGGTAGGGGTCGATCTTCACACCGACAGCCTCCATCTGGGCGAGCACGCGCGTCAGCGGTAACTCGATCTCACGGAACAGGCGCTCGAGACCAAGCTCCGCCAAACGCGGCCGCTGCTGCTGGGCCACGCGCCACGTGAGCAGGGCCTGCGTGGCCGCCTTCGTCTCGATCGCGGGGCCTTCGAACAACGGCTCCTCTCCCAGGCGAGACAGGCGGAAGAGGCTGCGATCGACGCGCTCAGGTTCGAGCAAGTACGCGGCAATCGCCGTGTCGAAGGCGGGGTCGGCCGGCGCGCGCACGAAGCCCGGAAAGGACTTGGCGTCGTGGGCGATGATGTGGGCGGCCAAGCGCCACAACGCCCCAGCCTGCTCCTCGGCGACAACCGCGACGAGGACGGCCTCATCGCCGGGGTAGGTGGCCAGCGCGAGGCGGCGCTCGCCGTCGTGTTCGCCAGCCGGCACGACGGCGAGCGCCGCCTCGCGCTCCTCCAGCAGCACGGCGATCTGACCGACTCCCTCTTCGATCACGAGGCGCGGGAGCTCGATCGGCGGGCGCGGCGGCTGCGCCGCCGCGCCCGCCAACTCCCGCACCCGGCGCGCCAGGCTGGCCATCTCGTAGCGCTCGAGAAACTCGACCAACCGCTCGACCGGCAGGCGATAGCCCGTGCCGTGAATGAGGGCCGTGAGATCCTCTTCCAGGGGAACGTTCGTCACTTGCTGCGCGAGCTGTTTAGAGAGGCGCGCCTGACTCTCGTACTCGGCCAGCAGAGCGCGTCGCTTTGGCGTGCCCGCCTCGGTGAGACGCTCGTAGAGCGCCTCCAACGAGCCGAACTGCTGGATCAGCTGCGCCGCGGTCTTCTCACCCACGCCGGGCACGCCGGGGATGTTATCCGACGTGTCACCCTTCAGGCCGATGAAGTCGGGTACCTGCTCCGGCTTGATGCCGTAGCGTTCGACTACCTTCTGCGGCGTGTAAATCGTCACCTCGGTGATGCCCTTCGTGTTCGCCATCACCCAGACCTCGTCGTCGACCAGCTGCAGCATGTCGCGGTCGCCGGTGACGATGACCGATTTCACGCCTTCACGCTTGGCTTCCTCGGCGAGCGTGGCCAAAATGTCGTCCGCCTCGTAGCCCTCCTTCTTCAGGCTCGGCAGCCCAAAGGCATCAACCAACTCCGTGAAGTGCGGCCACTGTTGCTGCAAGAGGTCGGGCATAGGCTTGCGCCCAGCCTTGTACTCCTCGTAGTCCTCGTGGCGGAAGGTCTTCTCGCGGGCGTCCCAGGCGACGACGACCGCTGCCGGTGCATACTCGGCCACGATCTTGAGCAGCATGGCGGCGAAGCCGTAGAGGGCGTTCGTCGGAAAGCCGGCACTCGTGGCGATCGTCTCAGGCAGGGCGAAGAACGCCCGATAGGCCAAGCTGTTGCCGTCGACGAGGAAGAGACGCCCCTTGAGGGATTCATCGTTCACAACCTGCGATTGTAGCGCACCGACGCGGCCACGCGCTGACATGCGCCCCCGCACGCCACCCGGACGGAGCCAACCCGCAGGCGCCCTTCATCCCGCCTGGGCAAGGTCACCTTCAACCGGCCGCGCGCGCCGTCTTGGCGCAGCTCATCTACACGCTGGTCGTTACCTCAAGACGCCCGGCTATCACAAGCCGCCCGCACTCCTCCGGCGGCTGCGGCCGGCTGAAGAGATAGCCCTGCGCTTCAGGGCAGCCGTGCTCGCGCAAGAAGTCGGCTTGCGCAACGGTCTCCACCCCCTCGGCCAGGACGCCAATATCGAGGTTACGCGCCAGACCGATCACCGCCGACACGATCGCCACGTCATCGGCGCTGTCGGGGAGACCGCTAACGAACGTCCGGTCGATCTTCAACCGGTCGACGGGCAGGCGGCGCAAGTGTGCCAGCGACGAGAAACCAGTGCCGAAGTCGTCGAGGGCGATCTTCACGCCGAGGTCGCGCAGCTCACTCGTCACGCGCAAGGCTCGCTGCAGGTCGGCCACGATGGCAGTCTCGGTGATCTCGACCTCAAGCGTCTCTGGCTGCAGGCCGCCGATCTGGTATCCAGATACCCCCCGCGCGGCCGCGGCAACCGCGAGCGCGCGGCGATGAGCAGCAAAGGTTTTCCCCAGCGGCCGCCGCGCGACCGTCACAGGCCACCTGGCGTCAAGATGAAGGCCCTCGAGGGTGCTCCGCACGAGGACTCGGCCATGCACAGCTCCCGCCGCAACAGACTGGCTTGGCGGAAGGGGGTAGTATGAGGGTCAGTCAAGCACACGGCCGCTCACCGCCGTCCCCGTGTCAGAGCCGGTTGCGAACCACACAAGGAGGAGTCATGGGCAACTTCGAGGTGGGTGAAGGGCGCCGAGTCTTCGCGCGCTTGCCACACGGCGGCGACCTCATCGACGAGATCCTCGCGGTGGCGAACGAGAACCGCATCGAGCTCGCTCAACTCTGGGCCATCGGCGCCGTGCAGAAGGCACGCTTGGCCTACTACGACCAGGTGCGGCGCACCTATCGCGAGCACGACGTCAATCAGCGGCTTGAGATCGCTTCGCTGATTGGCAACATCTCCCTGCGCGAGGGAAAGCCGGCCGTCCACGCACACGCGGTGTTCGCCGATCAAGACGGGCGCACCTACGGCGGACACGTCGCTTCCGGCTGCGTCATCTTCGCGTGCGAGCTGCTCCTGGTCGAGTTCCTTGGCGACCAACTCGTACGCGAGTACGACGAGGTCACGGGACTGCCCCTCTGGAAAGGGCTCTGATCGAGGAGAGATGGTGTCGGAAGGGGGACTTGAACCCCCATGAGGTAATCCCTCACAAGGCCCTCAACCTTGCGCGTCTACCAATTCCGCCATTCCGACACGGAAGCGCCCAACAACAGTGCGTTGCGAGCATAAGAGTATAGTCAGCCCATCTGCCTTCGGCAAGGGCGGCACCTCCCTCCAACGGAGCACGGTGCCCACCTTCCGTTCTGGCAGCGATACCGCTGCAACGCCGGCGAAAGGGGAAGCCCATGGAGGAGAACAAGAACGACAGCAAGCCGCCGCGCAGCGCGGCTGCGGAGCAAGCACGTACCCTGATCGAGCTGATCGCCGACCTGACGGGGACAGCCCAGGAGAAGATCAAGCAGGTCCTCGACGAGGTGAGAGAGCGAGGCAGCAGTGCCGGTGACGAGGTGCGTCGTAATGCCTTTAAGACCCTCTTTCCCAACGAAGCTGAGCTACTTGCCGAACTCGATCGTCGCGTCGGTATCCTCGAGGCCAAGCTCGCCGAGCGCGACATCGTCGCCGGGCCGCGTCCCGACAGCGCCCGGCAGACCGGCTTTGCCTCGACGGGCAGCGTGCCCGATGAGACGGTGACTCACCCAGGATGAGAGGAACGTGCGCGAGGGGCGCGCCGGCGGGCAAGCCCGCCGGCGCGCCCCTCGCGCACGTTCCTCAGTAGCCTCCGCGAGTCGCACCGCTCAAGGCGCGGCTGCGGCGGCTGGCAGGCAACCGTTACTCGCTCAACGCATTCAGGAAATCGACGCCATTCGGCGTGCCCACACCGGTCACGTCGTCGTAACCGGGGATCGTGTGCAGGGTCCCCGTCTGGTTCATCGTGCGCAGGGTGAAGGTGATGCCGTCGTTAGCGTTCTCGTAGTTGACAAAGTCGGAGCGCACTGCCGCGATGGTCGTCGGTGGATCGACGATGTCACGAAAAGCAGTCGTCCCATATGCGTGGTAAATCGCTGGATTAGCGAAGCCATGCGGGTGACCGGCACGCTGGTCAGCCAAGGCCATCAAGCCGGCGAACAGCGGGCACGACAGGCTCGTACCACCGATGCGGTAGGTGTCATAGTAGACGCCATCTGACCAGGTCTGCGTCTGGCCCACGAGCATGCCGGTGGTGGGGTCGCCCACCATAGCCACATCAGGAACGGCCCGGCCCGGAGTCTTCGAGAAGTAGTTGGCGATCGACGAAGGCACAACTCCCTGCTGATACCACGGCTGCGCGAAGAGCTGGCTCGTACCGCCGCCACCACCGTAGAGGTAGACGCCGGGCGGCGTGGGCAGCCAACTGAAGGTCGCACTGTCGAACTTGGACCTGGTCGTACCCCAGCCGGTCTCGAACAGGTAGTTGTTCGACTCACCGACACCCAGGCTCGTGCCACCCACGGCCGTCACCCACGGGCTGCAGGCCGGCCAGTCGACGCTCCGGTAACCGAGATTGGCGATCTCATCGCCATCATCCCCAGAGGAGAAGTACACGCCGATACCTTCGATGGCAGCCTGGATGAGGATGTCGTTGAACGGCTTGATGTAGCCCTTCGGGAGTACCTCACCGGACCATCCGTACGAGTTGCTCACGATGTCGGCCAGGTGACGGTCGACCACGTGGTTCATGGCCGCATCCATATCCTGGTAGTTGTTCGGCGGGCCGACGTAGACGATGTTGGCGCCCGGCGCCATCGAGTGCACGGCCTCGATGTCGAGCGTCTCTTCGCCGTACCAGCCCTGCGGGTCTTGCGCCGGCGTCTCGGGAACGTTGTAGGTACCGGGCGCGACGTACTGCGTAAACTGGCCCGGCTTGAGCTGCGGCAGCCCCTCGTCCTTCGAGTAGCGATTCACATCGTAGACGATGGTCGGTGAGGCGTACGCGTCGATGACGGCCACGGTCACGCCCTTGCCGTCGTTGCCGGCCTTGATGGCGTCGGCCACGCCGTAGGCGCCCTGCAGCTGCGCCGGCGTGTACCCCTGGACCGCGTACGGCTGTGTCGCGCCGTAGGCTGGCGGTAGATCGCTAGCCATGTTCTGACCCCACCACAGCGACCACGGCTGCGCGTTGCGGAAACCGGGCGTCGGCGTCGCATCAGCGCCGACGGGGTCCGGATGCACGAGCTCCTCACCCTGATCAATGCCGACGACGCCAGCGACAACACCCGCTAGCGAGGCCGGGATAGTCAGATCGCTCGCAGGGGCGCGCAACGCCCGCCCTTGGAACTTGTACAAGTTAAGCTGCACGCCAAAGGCCGATTCCACCTCAGCCACCGTGCCCTGAGCGGCGATGTAGTGGTTATTTGCCGGTGTGTACACGATGGTGAAGCCGCGTCCGACAAGCCACGAGCGCACCGCGCTCGCATCGGCCGCAGTCGGCGCGAACTGCTGGCGGAACTGCGCCGGCGTCAGGAAGTGGGCGTAGCTCGCGCTCGACGGATCGGAGACCGCGCGCGCTAACGCTACGGCTTGATCGGCGTTGCGCCAGTTGAGATACACGCGGAAACCGATCTCGGTGCTCGCGGAAGCGGCTGACTTAAAGTTGGCCGCCGTCGCCCACGGTGGCACACTGCCCACCAGTGTGGCCCGCGCCGACTTAGCACCCGCATCCCCCACCATACCAAAGGCGAGGACCGCGCTCGCTAAGAGTGCGACGATCGCCAAACGACCGTAGTTACGCATGCTTACCCCCTCTGTAAACCTCTTGCTGGTACCCCAAGTCCGCCACGCATACCCCCTCGTTCGCTCACCGTTACCCATGACGTAAAGTTGCCGGTAAGCACACCCCCCAGAAGGGAAGACACACCGACCGGCAGCCTTCCATGAGAGACATCGTAACGCGTGGCGAACGATACGGGAAAGGTCGATGGTGACATCTAAACCCGCTGAACCGGGGCGAATCTTGGTCGGCGTCTGCTCCTGGACCGACAAGACACTCATCGACAGCGGTCGCTTCTACCCCAGCGGTGTGCAGAGCGCCGCCGACAGACTACGTTTTTACGCAGCGAATTTCCCCATCGTCGAAGTCGACTCCACTTTCTACGCGCCGCCGTCAGAGCGCAACGCTCGCCTGTGGGTCGACCGTACGGGCGCCGCGTTCACCTTCGATGTAAAAGCGTTTTCCCTCTTGACAACGCACGCCACGCAGGCGCGCCTGCTGCCGGCGCCGCTCGCATCGCTCCTGCCAGCCGAGGTACGCCAAAAACCGCACTTCTACCCCAAAGACGCTCCCCCAGAGGTGCTCGACGCCCTCTGGGAGTTACACCGCCAAGCCCTCCGGCCACTCGCTCGAGCAGGTAAGCTGGGTGTCGTACTCTTTCAGTTTCCTTACTGGTTTCGCCGCAACAAGCAGAATGTCGCTTACCTGGAGACAATCGCCAGAGAGTTGCCCGACTACCGCATCGCGGTCGAATTTCGTGGCGGTGGCTGGATGGACGCCGAGCACCAGCGTGACACGCTCGCCGCTCTCGAGCGCCTCGGCTTCTCCTACGTCTGCGTCGACGAACCACAGGGCCTGGCGACGAGCACGCCTCCGGTTGTCGCCGCTACGAGCGATATCGCCATCGTGCGTTTCCACGGCCGCAACCGTGAGCAGTGGCAAGCGACAACGGCCAGCGCCGCTGAACGCTTCGCCTACCTCTACCGCGAAGAGGAGCTGCGCGAGTGGGCGCCACGCTTGCGCGAGTTGGCCCGCCACGCTCAGACAGTCCACGCGCTGATGAACAACTGCTACCGGGATTACGGCATCGTCAACGCGCGCCAGCTCACCGCACTGCTCGACGAAGAGTGAAGTTTGCGTGCCAGCGTGAAAGGTTTTGCCGCCGCAAACGTTACAACAGTTAGAGCCGCTGAGAACGGAAGAACGTGCGAGCAAAGCTGGAGGTAGCGAGTATGAAGTTCATCCACGCATTGATCATCGCCCTGGCCGTCGGACTCACCGTGAGCACGGTGGCTTCGGCCAACGTACACAAGGCGGTGCGCGTCACTGCCCACCATGCTGTGACCGTGGCAACCAGGGCTACCGAGATGGTCGGCGACGAGATCTCGCCGAGCCCGTCTCCCAGTGAGACCGCCCTGCCAAGTCCCGCCCCGAGCGAGACCACAACGCCCAGCGCTGAGCCGACGCCGACGCCGAGCGAGAGCGCCAGCGCGCAGCCGGCCAATCACGGAGCGGCCGTCTCAGCAGTGGCTAAGGACACGAGCGCCGTGGCCACCAAGACGCTGCCAAACGGCAAGACGATCACCAATCACGGCCAGGCCGTGGCCGCGGTGGCCAAGTCCCACGCTGGCAAGCCACAGGCGGCCACCAGCAGCCACGGCGCCAGCAGCGCTCCGGGCGGCGCACCGACCCCGGCTCCACTGACGCCGAGTGGCGCTCCGGCGGCCGACTGACGTCTGGGCTTATAACCGAGGTCACACACCGTCACAGGGGTGGCAAACAGGGCGATGAGCGTAGGGACTGATCCCTAACCATACGAGAACGCTTCGCCCTTGCTGTGGGCGGGGGCGCCGGCGCCGAAGGCGCCGGCGCCCCCGCCCCCCCTTCCCGCTCCGCGCGACCCGCGGGAACACCTGGCGCTTCAGCCAGCCCCCGCCCCCGCTTTCCCTCCCCGGTCCGCG
>Ga0078972_1011723_pt1 | contig 15501 bp, 9 predicted proteins | sample YelNatPaOPGAMG01_FD_67568 | JGI IMG/M metagenome (GOLD analysis project Ga0078972, IMG submission 67568) | Hot spring thermophilic microbial communities from Obsidian Pool, Yellowstone National Park, USA - OP-RAMG-01 (SPADES assembly) (version 2) | ecosystem: Environmental > Aquatic > Thermal... | reverse complement strand
AGTGTAGATAATACGTAACTACCTGAAGATCCTATTAATAATTGACCATTAGAAGGAGATGTAGATATACCAGTACCACCATAGAGTATCCCAATGATAGATCCATTCCAGGTACCAGATGTTATGGTACCTACAGATGTTAATGATGAACTAGTAACAGTAGATCCTAAAGACGTAGCTGATAATACAGGTACTCCATTTATCTGATAATTAAATCCAGAATTCAAACTCAAAGAGTGATCCATCTGGAAAATAGATTGATTCCAGGTAATATTTCCAGACGCAGTTGTTCCATAAAACTTCAAAGTAGCAATAGAAGCTGATGCTGTCCCTGCGTTAATAGTAAATGTAGATGCTACCGTACTATCGACAGAAGTAGATGATAATACTGCTCCAGCCATATAAACATTACCTGTACTACCGATATAAAAGTTAGGAGTATATAAAGCCCCCGTTAGACCATCTAACGTAATACTACCTGGCTGAGCATAACCATCATAAGTTTGTTTAACACCTCTCCATATATAACGACTATCAAAATTAAATCCAGAAATATAAGCTTGCTGATTACCATACTTATCAATGCTTATTCTAAACAGGTTTCCATTACCAGTTTGAACATATATTCCAAATGCCGAACCAGTTTGCCCATCAGCCCAATATAAATCACCTATGTTAACTATTGGAAAATACCCATCATTTCTGTAGGCATTAAAATAAACAGTAGAACTATCAACCTCCATTTGAACAACTTTATCATAAGAGGCTACTACAGAAGCTCCAGCATTATAGACATAGGTAATTGAGCCAGAAGAAACCCCAGTCAAAATACCTCCACTTGTTCCACTACTAGTTATTCCAGTATAATGAACACCAATATATTTACCAGCACTACTAATATATACCCAGGCATATCCGCCATTTGGAGAAAATCCTGAAGTAGATGTAACAGCCATATTAGAACCATCGGTAGTGCCTGCTATTGTAGTAGAAGTTGTTCCAGTTACTACCCTGTTCTGAAGCCTGTTAATATATATTCCACTTGTTGTATTACCAAAGAAATTATATGAACCAGCAGATCCAATTCCAGAAGTGTTATAAGGAAAACTACCATCTAAACTAGATGAAAAAATAAGATTACCAATTGAGAGACTGTTAGAAGATATTGAAAAACCAGCTATATTACCAGAATTTGTAGCTGTTAAGGTATTGGCTGTAATATTACCAGTGACGGATAAAGTAGTTCCATTCCACGATAGAGCTCCATTAGAGGTACCACCAAGATAGAAATTACCTGCATTATCCATATAGGTCATCCATGAGGTACCATTGTAGTATCCTAAATGATCGTTACCTACCCACAGTCCAGAACCAGTAGCTGGTGCAGGATAAGCATGAATATCACTTGCAGCATTACCTTTAAGTATATAATTTGATAGAGATGAAGACAGAGATGATTGAGTAACTGCATTACCACCAGTTACGTTTATATTACCAGTAACAGTTAAAACCCCATTACTCCATACAAGACTTCCACTAGTACCACCAAGATAGAAATTACCAACATGATCCATATATGTTGACCATCCCGAAGTACCATTGTAGTATCCCAAATAATCACTACCCAGATATAGCCCAGATCCTGTGGGAGAAGCTGGTAATCCTCCTACTGCTCTTAAAGCTGGTCCACCTGGAGTAGTAGATGTAGCATACCCAGCAGTTACATTAGAAAAATCAGTTTTAGCTGCATTACCACCAATTACGTTTATATTACCAGATATTGTTAATGTGCCCCCATTCCAAATAAGATAATTATTTCCACTAGTACCGCCAAGATAGAAATTACCAGCACTATCCATATATGTAGTCCATCCCGAAGTACCATTGTAGTATCCAAGATGGGTACCATCTAGATATAATCCAGCCCCACTGGGAACAGAAGCAAAACTTATCAACTGTCCAGGAACTCCAGTCAATGTAGAAGAATTCCAGGAAACACTGTTAAGAGTAGCTAAACTACCAAGACCACTTACAGCATTATGTGGTATAGTTATACTACCAGCATTAAGAGCTGTTATACTAGCATAATGAGCAGAAAGATAGTCTGTTGTTACAAAATTAGAATTTACGTAATTAAAAGTAGCATAGTTAGCAGTTATTGATCCGTAAATAACATCAGTAGCATTACTACCAACTACTGGAATAACAGTAGCTCCCATACCTTGAAGTGCAGCAGGTCTAGCAGTGCATACCAGTATACCACCTAATTCATTAATAATATTTGGATCTTTAGTAGTAGTAAAAGCATTTGGACTGGCATCTGACCAGAATATGTATGTCTGATCAGCAGGATTTATACCAAGAGAAGCAGTACCAGCTACTATATTCTGTTGTTGATTAACATCCCCAAATGGAACGAAAGTACCAGAAGTCCATGTTACTATACTATCACCAGAAGTTCCTGAAAAACTCCCAGAGAAAGTAAAATTCCCCATTGATTTGTTAAGAGCAGTATTTAATGATAGGAGGTTCTCTAATACGTTTCCCTGACCAGAATTGTTAGAAAGGAAACTAAGTGAAGAGGAATTCCATATCATTAATGTATCATAATCACCTGGATTATCTAAATAATATTTAAACCATGTCTTAACTCCAGGGAAATTATATATTACGTTATATGTTCCCCACTTAAATGTATTCCTATCAAAACCAAACCAGTAAGATCCATTAGCATCTGTCTGTTTTGATCCAAAATAATTATTATTTGAATCCATTATTGAGACAGTAGCACCCTCTATTGGATGACCTAAGTCATCTTTGACCGTGCCTATGATGGTTATTAAAACACCTGTATCATACCACCATGCATTAGTCATCTTTCTAACCTCCCAAAACCATTAACGTACCATTTAACAAACCATCTGAAAGGACTCCACTACTATTAAAAGTATAAATGTAACCTACACCAGAACCACTGGCAAGATCCCATGTATCATATGAACCCCAGGAAGAAGATGGATTACCTCCACTATTATGAGTAAAGAATATAAGCTTATGTACCACTCTGTTAGACAAAAATTCATTACAACCAAACAAATAACTCCCTGTACCTGATCTATTCAAAACAACTCCTGTCATATTAGTTCCAAATGTAGCAACTATCTGTGGAGCAGAAGTACCAGATTGAGACACTACTCCTAGCCAGTAATATGGAGCTAGATGAAAACTAGAAGCAGGAAATGATGGACAATTGACAGTAACAGTCTGTGCTCCACTAGTACCAGCAATCATCTGTCCACATATTAATGGCATCACCGTAGCAGTACAAAGTGATCCTGGATTTGCAGGAAGATATATAGTAGGTGGTGAAATAGGTCCTTTAGGAAGAATAGCAGTTTTTTGAGATGGATCTTTAGTATCATGCCACAATATAAAATAAGAATCAGCATTTGTCCACCCACTTGTTACTGAGATTGAAACAAGTCCAGGGGCAATACCATTCATAGTTACAGTTGGAGCAGTAGGGTCATTTGGAAATGACATTGGCATGGGATCTGTATTATAAACATTAACACCAAATTTAGAAAACGAATATGTAAATGATTCAAAACCATAGTTCAAAAGAACCTTACCCGAAGATATATCATTTCCATTAACTGCTTCTATTGTTATAGAATAAGAAACCCCTACAAATACTGGAATGGTAGTCTCAAGTACTATATTATTTGAATTAGTACCAGATCTAACGATCTTAATTATTGGAGAACCAACAATTTTGTTATTACTATCAACAGGAGTAAGGATTAGTCTATAATAATCTGCATTTGAATGCAAAATCATAGGATTAGCAGCAGTATAAACTTTACCGCTAAGATCAATACTACTACCATCAACATTAGTAACATTAAAAACAACTGACCCTGCATCCATACCACAATTTGTAACTATAACATTCTTTGGAAAATCTGGTAAGTAAAGATACATACCTACTAAATTTTGATCCAAAGCACTAGGTTGTAAAACATAACCTCCTAAATCACCAGGGGCATAACCTAAACCACCAGGGACGTTACTACTTAATGTTATAGTACCAACTCCTCCAGAACCAGTAAGTTGAGTGCTGCCCCACCTAAACTTAGCGTAAGCTACAGGGTAAGCGTAAATATTCTGGAAATTATTAGAGCCTAATGAAGAAATAACAGAAGATGGAGACATCAAATCTACCATTCTAAAAAATGTAGGAGCATGAGGAGCATTTGGTACTGTCTGTACTAATAATCCTCCTGTCCCACTACTCGACATACCCACTCTGAAAGTAGGATTGGTAGTACCAATATCAGTATTCTGAGAGTGTTTTTTACTAATAGCATCCATCAGGTTAAGATAAGTAGATGTTGTCATAAAGCTATATGGTTGTAACTGAGATACTGATGATTGGATTACACCATTATTAAGAGTTGCTAATGTTATAGTTATATTATTCTGACCAGTACCTGCCACTGGTATAGTAGTACCGTATGTAACAGAATAGAAATTAATATTAGGACCACTTACACTCTTACCATTAACCCATCTACCAATAGTACTTGGGTCACTTTCATAGGTATGTTGAGTTTCAGTAATAGTAAGATATACATACTCAGTACCAGATCCTGTTATAGGAACACTCTGAGTAGTAGAATTGTTTATATAATAAAATCCATATAAAAGGACTCCAGAACCTATAGTAACATTTGTTCCTGAGGTACCAGATACTACGCTTATGTTAAATCCAGATATTACAGCTGGTCCTATTACATTCTGAAGAAAATAATTAACCCTATCTATTATAACGTCAAAAGCGGTATTCAAATCCTCTTCAAAAATAGTAGAAGGATTTGGTAAAAATTGAAACTTTGTTACATAATTATTATTATAATCTTTATTATATAAAAACCTGTCTGGATTAGTTGGCTGAGGCATTTTAAAACTCCATTAATTTATTTAAAAATCTATTCCGGAATCCAATATTTCTGAAAAGTACCATTAACACTCTGATCAGACAATGTAAGACTGGTATCTGAATTTACTGAAGCAATCTGATAAGTTACTCCATTTATGCCAATCGAATTCTTTAATGGATTACTAACATTAAATTGAGTTGTAAAAGTAGTTCCAACACCAGTAACAGATGTTCCATTTGAAACTGTTATTTGTGCTGAAACTGGATCAAAAAATCTTGTAACTATACTAGCATCTTCTAAAAAATCACAAATTGCATATAGATTTAGTGTGGTATAAAAACTTTTAAGAGATGTAGAAATTGCTCCTGGCAAAAGTACGTCAATATAGATATTATAAGTATTTACCCCGTAATGATATAATGTTGGAGCAATATTTACCGAGTTATAGCCATAATATACTGCCAGTATAGCATCATCTATAACATATCTTAAGAATACTCCGTTATTAATAATTCTTATAGATATTGGAGACTGATTATTAAACGTATTAAATACTACAGTTGATAGATTCCATCCTCCAGTACCTCCACCAGTTGTTAAAACAATAGAAGTCGCACTTGTTCCCCACTGGTAACCACCAGTACCTTGATAGAGGTAATTTCCACCCTGATCAAAAACCTGTAATTGTAATCCACCAGTTCCGTATAATTGGTAAGTCCATACTGAAAATGAATAAGTAGTTGAGCTCCTGACAGGAATATTATCCCATTCTACTGAACATCCGTTTGTATCAATAGAATTCAATAGACACCCAGTCATTTCATTATGAGTATTTATAGAAGTAGCTTCAACAGTACTACCAGTAGTCCCATAAGTGGATACTATACCATTAAACTGATCAGAAATACCATCATCAGGTATTCCAGTATAATTTTCAAATCCTCCATTAGTTAATAAGTTACCGTTATAAATAGCTGGATTAACAACTACAGAATTACGTTGAGCTGAGTTTGGAAAACTAACACTGGGATATCTAAAAGATATAGGTACTCCTAACAAATATCTAACATACACAGATGACCCTGGAAGAGTAATGTTATAATACATATTCAGGCCATCAAGGGTATACCACTTAGAGTTAATATCTTTAAATTTATGAGCCAGTTCTCTTTTTACACTATCACTAAATTCTTGAGTAAAAGGTATACCTCGTTCATAAAGAATATTTTCTATTAATACACTACTTGATGTACCACCAAGCCTATCAGCACTTACCAGATCCTCCAATTGTAATATATTCTTATAGAGAGTCTGATAATACTTATCAAGAACTCCAGTAAAAGCTCCTAATACAGGATCAGATATTAACCCAGATGGAACAGCTTCAGATGGATAATGCATAATTAGTTACTCGTACTTGTACTTGGGAATATTGTTTGAATTGGAAGAGTAGGATTAGAACTACTTGAGCTACTAGCAATATTTGCAGTAACATTAACTGTAGCCCCAACATTTGTTAAGATTTGATCATAACTTAATTGTATTAATACGTCTCCACTTGTTCCAGCTGAAGGAACAGTAGATATACTCTGTATTTGAACTACTGCCAAATTTTGCATAACAGCATTAACAATATCAGATTTATAAAGATCACTACCAAAGTTATTTACATACAATCCCTGAGCATTTTTAGTTAATGGATTAATTAAGTTAAGAATAGCATTTGCTACATCGGTAGCAACCTGACTTGGAACATAACTTGGATCAACAGATATTGTTATATTAATAGTTGGAGCAACATAGTTAGGGGCACTGACAACACAATAAAAACCAACTGGTAGTCTCGTAGATACATCTGCCTGCAATGAAGCAATAAGTGCCTGAGTAGGTTGTCCACCTCCCTGAGGAACTACGTAAATATTAACAAGACTACCACCACCAGCAAATGCCTGTGCTCTAGCAACCCCTGGATAAGCATTACAGTAATTTGTAACATCGGTAGTACTAACCAATCTACCAAACAATTTAGAAACCAGAGGAGCATTAACTCTTATACTATCATTAGATTCTGGATCTGCTCCACCAATAGCAGCAGTTACATTAGTCACTCCAGTAATCCTACTACTAGGACTAACCTCTATTGTATTAATTACATCTGTTGCATTTATATTCCCTAAACTTCCCCCTCCACTTTTATATGAAACAGTGATTGTTGCTCCGTTAGTTGGTATAGCACCATTAGTATTATCACCAAACATTATAAGATGCATATTGTTAGCAACCTGTCTGTATGTATAAACTTGATCATTAGGACCAGCCAATCTTAAACTGGCTATCTGTGTCCACTGAACATTTGATACAAAGACTGATAAAGTATTAACAGCTAGATTATCACTAAATAATATAGTCTGATAAGGTGCACTACTGGAATTTCTATTAATAGTGACAAATCTACCCTGAGTAAATCGAACATTTTGAACAAGAGTTGTTGAAGGACCGAAATAAATACTATTATCATTATCAAATAATACTTTTCCACCAGTAGGAAGAGTATAAGAAACTACTATAGAATGAGCTGGAGCAATAAATGCTGAACCAGCAGTACCACAGGTTATATTAAAATATGCATATGATGCTATATTCCCTAGAGGAGAGTATCCTAATTCTAATGCCCTATCAACAATATTCTCCCTCTGTCTGGCAGAAATTATATTGAATTCCTGTACTATATCGTTAGCCCACTTCCCCAATCTCTCAAGGCTTAATAGATAATAAGTAAAAACAGCCATAAGAGGATCTGTAGGATCGTTTATATTCCAGTTCTGTAATGCTGAATACTGGCTAACATATGTATTAAGGTTAGCCATCAGAGTATTATAATCCATATTTATTACCTGGATTTCTCTAGCCGGCATATTAAGCTCCTAAATTCTTAAGTTTTAATTCAAACGTATTATATTGATTTATACTATCAGGATCTGGATAAGAAATAATTATATTAGCAATCCTTTGAGTATAATCCAGAGATACAGTTATAGATGAAATATTATCATCAGGGAAATATACAGCAATATCTCTTTTTATTGCCATTAATAATAATGCAGCTTTTTCATCATCAATAGTAGTCTGAGTAAGTAATCTTTCTAGCTCGTGACCAAATGATAAGTCAAGAGGAAAAGTCTTTTTATTGAAACTAAAAAATGTCTGTAATCTGGAAGGAAGACTCTGTTGTTCTCTAAGAATCACACGTCCAGAGCCATCAAATGTCAATGGAAGAGCAACATTAGTAAAAGCCATTGATTATCACCACCTCAGATTGTTTAAATTATTAAAGAAACTTTTTAAGCTAAAATAGCCCTTATATGACTTATAAAAAGGCCAAAATATGGCCTAATTTTCAACAAACGCTCTGAAGAGAAATAGTCAAGGAGGGATGTCCTTAACAACGATGTTTCGGAGCGATTAACTAATATCACCACCATTTTGATTAATAGTTCCTTTTACATCAGTAAGAATAATAGGTGCTGTATTCACAACAGATGACATACCAGCTCCTTGAGTAACAGTTCCTGTAGGAATAGTTACTTTCACTTCAGGAGAATTTATAGTAATTTCCATATTACTCTTAATATGGGCTATTATCTCATTGACTATTGCAGATATTAAAGTTCTCAATTTATCATCTGTGCCATTCATAACCTTGTTTGTATCTTCAATAGTAGTCTTTACTTTATCATAAATCTTATTTATTACTTTATCAGGATCCATAGCCATAAAATAATCACCTCACTAATCTGATTTAAAATCCTTAGAATTTTTAGCGCTATTTGTAGCCTGATAGTTGGTATTGAAATCTGGTAATGCACTTGGGTGAATAGGAACAGGAGCACTAAGATTTCCCAAACCAATACTGGACTGATATTTATATAACCAATCTAGGAAACTCTTCAAAACAACATACTGGTTGTTTATCTCAACTCCACTATTTGGATTAAGAGTAATAGTGTTCGTACCATCAGATAGTGACCATCCATTACTACTTGATATCAACTTGTTACCATTTCCATCCTCAAGAGTTATACCATTTGAATCCATCCTGAAATGACATTTAGTAGTATTATCCTGAATCTCTATATTTTCTGATCCCTTAGTTCTATCAATAACTACGTAGGAACCATCCTTTAAATTACGTACCTTAAATTTTGGAGAAGAAGTACCTGCATCATGTGAAGGATTATCTTTGATTGATAATACTATCCAATCTTCATTCTGGTCTATTATATCATAGTACGGATATTTATCTGATTCAGTAATATTTACGTAATTATCACTGGCAGTAGTACCACCATATAGATCACCATCATGTAGAAATATTCCATCCCAGTACAGTTGAGAAGGATCATCGTTAAGAATCTGTATACTTACTAATAAACTATTTCTAAACTTGGCTACAAAATCCTTTGTAGGAACTTTAAAAGTTCCTAATCCAAATTTTGGTCTAGCAGGTCTTACAATACCAAGATATTCAACAAATATATATCCTCTTTTTGTAAAATCATCCTGCCAATCACTAGGATCTGCAAACATAGCTACCTGGGTAGTAACCCATGTAGTCATTCTAGCTTCTGGGGGAACATTAAGAGGTAACATATTATATAGCCCATCTTGAAAATTGATAAGAAGTTTTGTAGTTATTATCCATACTGAAAGTATGAACAGCCTCATCTAATCTCCACATAATAGCAGCTCCTTGAAGACTTGTTGGAGTAGTTTCTTGAGGGATAAATGTATAATAATCACCAAGACCGTAAATAGGATAAAACATAATTATTTCAGTCCATGGATTTCCTAAAGTAGTAAATGATAATTCCCATCCCAATCCAATAGCTCTAGGAGATCTACTACCAACCATCGCAGGAAAAGGATCTGTTACAATTCTAAAAAACTTTACAGTATCTTTCCAGGTTATTTTACCCTCTAGTGAATTTTTATAATATTCTTTCCACATAGCAGTAGTATCACCTGTTCCTGGATTATAGATCTTGCTCCAATCCAGCTGATAAATTACTATTCCACTGCCATTCTTACTCATTTCTGGGAAAATTAACTGTGGCTGACCAGTAACATTATCAAAAAATATCTGAGCTCTGGCCATCAATGTTCCTGAGGCAGATATTTCCAAATTTGGTTCATCAAGCATTATAAAATTTCCATTAACTACCGTAGAATAACCTTTTTTCCCTTCGGCAGCTATTATATTAAATTTATCTAATATTGGTGAACCAAGATTATTATTACAATAGAAAGCAATATTATCTGAATAATAATATTTAGATTTATCATTCTTTTTGCCTATAACCCATCTAAGTACAGCCTGATTAGTATACTTACCATTTCCCTGATCTACTGGATCAAGTATTACATTAAATCCATTCATTTGTCCGAGCTGTTTAATAAACTGAAAATCTGACATGGATGTTTGATAGAGAGGATGAAGTAAATCAAAAGTCATGTTTAATGGATTCTTATCTTGATCCTCCCCAGGATAAGGATCAATGTATAAAGGAATATCATACTCAGCAAGGATTCCAACTAATATATCTTTCAAAGTAATTTTCTTCTTAGGATCCTTTGTTATATACCAATCACCAGATCTTTGTAAATCAGGCCTATTACTTATTGAGAAAGCTTGTAGAATTTCATTATATTTATCCCCTGGTTTAAGAGTAGTAACAGTAGGCCTGGAAGGATAAGTAATGCTCTTAACAGCTCTTGTTAAATCGTAACTAATAGTAGTAAAGTTAAGGGTTACTGAAGGAATACCATATGTTGGAAAATTTGGTTTCATTGATTCCAAAATTCCTTGATAGACAAAAGTTCTTAACATTCCTTCTCCATAATATCCTCCAGTAAAATTACAACGCATAGTTCCAACATTAGCCGGATTCATAATAGGAAAGTTTATTGGCTCTAAGTTATCATCAAGGATGTAACCTACAGCCTGAAGGGTAACAGATAATTCTACCTCCATAGTGTTCTTCTGTCTAACAACAATATCTGATATAATCATAGAGTCGGGGACTCTCATCATCCATACATTTGGATGATCTGGTACTCGTTTAAAAATACCTGCTTTGACAAATGCTTTAAATCCAGCTCCTAATCTAGAAGTATTATCTTCAATATATCTCTGAAGATATGGACTCGGAAATGTAGATGTTATTGTACCAATTATATTATATCCATCAGTATTATATACTGGGAGTCCATTAGCGTCAGTAGATATTGGAGGAATGACATCTTCGTATACTGGAAGTTTAACAGTCTCATATAAAGGCTGTGGAAACATCACAAGGCCATTATTCATTACCTTAATAGGACTGGGAAGTTCAAAAGGGATAAAATATAGATCAAGCTGACGATAACCTTCATAATCAGTCAGTCTCATTGACTGATTTAATCTTTTACCCTTAATATCCATTGAAGAAGTATCTGGCATAATTTACTCACTTAATTGTTGCTGAAACCTTACTAAAATAATCTCCTGGATCAATTACCGGAATTTGAATAGTAACTCCAGCCTCCAAAGCATCCGGAGGTATTGGAGGATTTGAATCATAAATTAAATACCACAATCCAGGATCACCATAAAGATAACCAGCTAAAAATTCGTAAACAAAGCCTGGAATATTAAGCTGTACTTCACTTGAGATTTTCAAAGGAATAGTACCAAAATCAACAGTAGGTAATGCGTAACCAAGATATTGATTTCCTTGATCATCTATCATAGTCGGGTAACTTACTCTCACTTCGTTCTACCTCCCGTTACTACCTTAACCATATCATGGAAGAAATCAAGTACTCCTTCAGTAGTCTGAACAATAGAATAATACTTTGTAGTAGCTTGATTAAGAGTGTATATTGGACCAGCCTCAATAACAATAAGTCTGACACTTACTTCAAGATTCTGAGGAAGTAATGCATGACTTCTAAAATTACTTTCCTTAAAAGCTGGCCTTAATAACTTTCCCATCCAGAATCTTGCTCCATATACAAAATAGACATTTGGAGTAGATCTAAACTTAGTGGTCTTATCCATTGAGGAAAGCGGTCCCTTATTTGGAAATATACTCTGAAGTTCATTAGCTGCATCTTGAATAACAAACTTAGCACCACTCTTTCTTGAAGACAGCATCTGAAATGCAGCCTCAACCTGTGCAACTCCAAAAGGCATTGTTCCTGGCATAAATACCTGAGCACCAGGTGAACTCTGATCAGTAGAATTGAAAAATAAATCAAAATCAATATAGTAGGGTCCTGATGTCCTATAGTTAATTACTGGTTGATCAATACCAGGAAGCTGAATAAAATTATAATCACTTTCCTTAGTATGAACCATAGATGTTGGATTGATTTGAAATCTCAAAAATACTATAGGATCCAGAGAGAATAGATATCCTCTAGGGAATGAATTAAAAAATTCAGGCACACTTTGTGACATAATTCACCTAATAACTATAAAATGGTACAGGACGTGTTTCTTCCATTCTAAAAGCCCTCTTAACTGCCTCTCCAAAAGCATTAGGAGTAATAGTACCATAACCGAGATCAACAGAATATGAGGTATCAGCAACATTAGCCAACCCCTTTGCAATAGTTTTAAGTGCCTTGGAAACATCTGATGGGTTTTTAACCATTACACTTAAATTGATATTATGGATATCGATCTTAGGTTCATTAAAACCCTTAATATCGAACTTAGCAGGTTTACCAAATTCTGACTCTAATATATTATTTACATATTCTTCAACCTTCTTTGGAAGTCTACCTCCATGTTCTTTTCGATATTCTTCCATAGCATTAGGTCCCATATTATAAGCAGCCAATGCTAATGGATAATTTCCATGATATCTTTCAAGTAACTGTACTAAATACTTAGTACCTCCTCTGATATTTTCTTCTGGATTAAATGGATTCATTACCCCTAAAGCCTTAGCAGTACGAGGATCTAGCTGCATCAAACCCATAGCGCCCCTCCATGACACTGAATCTGGTCTACCAGAAGATTCTACAGAAATAATTGAAGCTAATAACTCAGGAGTTACACCATATTTCTCATATTTCTTAGCCTCATTAATAATTAATGAAGAATATTTTCTGATAGCAGCTTCTGTATAACTGGTTTTCGTTTTATTTAATTTATAACCAAAATCTATAGGTGTAAATCCACGAGGTGAATAGTTTTCATCATTTCCTGAACCCGTTCCATAAACACCTGATAAATAACCAGATCCATAAAAATCAGATCCACTAGAAGATAATTTTTCATTAGGATTTTCTGAAAAATTTCCGTTATTAGGAATCCCAAAAAAGTTTTTAGGAAAATTTTCACCAAAATCAGGAAAGCTTGATTGATTTCTTAATAAACTCCCCTTTGGGTTTTTAAACTCCCAAAGACCATGCATAAAGTTATAAAATAAGTTAGGAGTAAGTATACTTTTGATCTTATCCTGAGGAAAGATATTTCTAACTATAAGCTCAAAAACCTCTCTTTTAGCCTTATCATTTAGACTATCAAAGTCAGGAACTATACTAGCAACGTATTTCTCAAAACTTTCTTCATAATGCATTTTAGCAATATCAAGGAGAGTTGCGCCAACAGTATTAGCAGTCAACTTATTTTCAGGAATACTACTGGTTCCATAAAGATCTGCAAACATTCGACCATAAGTAATAGATAACTCACGCTGCGCTGTATTAAGTAATGACTTTTCTTTAGTAGTAGCCATATTTCCTGTAGCTTTATTTAAATTTTCGGCGCTTTGATTAAGTAATCTTGCTGCATCTATTAGATTTTGACTAACATCACCTCTCACATTCCCCGTATCTTTGGATACAAGAAAGTTAAAAGCTCTTTTTAGGTCTACATAATTACCAATATCATTTCCAAACAATCCTATAGCAAATCTTTCAAAAAGCTCTTCTTTATTACCAGAAGTGTCAAAGAATGAAATACGACTAGAAAGAAATTTATAAACATCCGTGCCAAATCCAGCATCATTAGCTAATTTTATAATAGTCTGCTCAAAAGGTATCTGTCTTATCTTTTCTTTAGGAATTTCTTTAAGTCCATATGCTGCTGAAATATCCTTACCTAAATAAAAAGCTGAAAGTTCCGATGCTCTTGATTTAGCAAATGAACCAAATCCTGGTATAAGACTCGCCAGGTCATACAATGGTTCAAAAATTAATCTATAGATTGATTCAGATATATCTACTATCAGGTCATTAACCAAATCAAAAAGATGCCTAAGAGATTTTTTTACAACAGACCAATCTCCAGTAAAAAGTGCAATTATGGGGCTCATAACAAATTCCCCAACAGCTCCAGGAAGAGAAAATCCTTCTGCTATTGATCTAAGAATAGCAGATCCCAATCTTCTAAAGGGATCAAGTATTCCACCACTTCCAACCCCAACAGAAAACCAGCGTTCTGAACGCTCTCTAAGTGTATCTACAAAATAACTAAGAATCATCACGATAACAACGTCCATAGATCCCAAAAGGATAGGATTTCTAACTAACGATCTAAGGCCACTAGCAAGCAAATCAACCAATTTTGGACCAAATTTTATAGCTATCCCTGTAGCTATCGTTCCACCAATATAGCCACCAATCATATCTGCACCAGTAATAAGCACTGGATCAGAGGTAACTGAACTAGTAAGTTTATCTGCTATTGTGCTACCCATAACAAAGCCAACAATATTTGATATGCTTATACCCCATTTTGAGAGCCTTGACAAAACCGCAACTTTCTTTTCAGAAAGTTTTCTACTAAAATTTCCAACAAATCTACTTACCATACCTTCAGATGCTTTTTCTGCTTCTTCATTCATTCCTTGCATCATAGCTGGAGTCACAAAAATACCACCAGCAGTCTTCATGGTATAATTCGGTCCCCACTCTGGCTCTCCTGTAGGACTTTTGACAGATCCCATCGTACCAGTAAGAATCCCAGAAGAGGCCACTGCAGCTGTTGAAGATGCTGCAGCCATAGACTGCATAGCAGCAGCAGCTTTCTCAGTAGTAGTGGCAACATTACTCATAGTTTCATTTAATTTAGAAGCTGCTGTAAAAGAATCTAATATCTTTGTTGGCCATAACATTATATTTTTTAGTATAGTAAAAGCTTTTATACCAATCTTACTAAGAGCAAAAATAATAGCAGCCTGAGCTGGACCTATAGCCCACTCTATACCCATCTGTTTAAGAAGCTCACTAAGCCTATTTCTGATCTTAATTAATACAATTGATGCAGCAGTCCATAACAGATCAAAAGCCTTACCAATTACTTTTAACAAATCACCAAGAGCTTTCAAAAAGTGACCAGTAGTTAAGTCTATAAAAAATTGCTTAATACTATCAAGAATACTTCTAGCCTTGACTGCCAGTCCAGCACTAATAACTAATATTGGTGCTACTACATTCTTAAAAATATCCCCCTGACCAAATATTATATTCTTAATAGTAACAAAGATATCTACTAATGGCTTGA
>Ga0078972_1011722_pt1 | contig 15502 bp, 17 predicted proteins | sample YelNatPaOPGAMG01_FD_67568 | JGI IMG/M metagenome (GOLD analysis project Ga0078972, IMG submission 67568) | Hot spring thermophilic microbial communities from Obsidian Pool, Yellowstone National Park, USA - OP-RAMG-01 (SPADES assembly) (version 2) | ecosystem: Environmental > Aquatic > Thermal... | reverse complement strand
CACACCCCGGTGATCGTTCAGAAACCTTCAAGGCGTCCCGTTCGTTTTTCCAGCAAAAAAGGGACTTGACCATTGATGCTGCTGGGAATGCATGCTGACGGATACAATCATCATTGAGTGTTTTGCGAATTTTCTAATACAATGAACATATGTTTGCATCGTTATTCGGAATTATGGGTTCATTCTCGGGCTAATGCCCAAGAATGAACATCTAACCCACCAACGGAGCAACTCCTTTGACGCCATTTTTTGCACCGATTTCCGTCTATTCGCTCCTCTTTCAGCCATCCTTCGACACCGGCACATACTCCCCCTCAGGATCGGCTTGGCGAGGGGCCTTTGGCCATGCATTGAGGCAGATGGTTTGCGTTACAAAACAGCGGGAGTGTACAGGCTGTTCAGTCCTCCGTTCCTGCCTCTACACCTATATTTTTGAGTCCACTCCTCCCGAAGAAACGGAAAAGATGCGCCGCTATCGTTCGGTGCCCCATCCCTATGCCCTGTCTCTTCCTGATTCGGCGCCGTCTCCCTTTGTATTGAACCTGACCCTGTTTGGGCACTCCAACGAATTCCTTCCCCATGTTCTGCACGCTTTTTCTAGGGCAGGAGTAGGGGGAGTCGGATCGAGGCAAACGGTCTACACTTTGCTCCGGGTCCTTCAGAAGTCCTCGCTGGAGCAGGATGAATGGGTGCCCATTATGGAAGGGAATGCTCCCCCACGCCCGCTGCCTCCCAAAAACGGGATGATCCCGCCATGTTATGATCGGGTTGTAGTTCGACTGCTTTCTCCTTTGAGATTAATGGTCGATAGCCACCTTGTCTCGCCCAGAACCTTTAGCTTCGCGTCATTTTTCATGCCGTTACTTCGCAGGCTTTCCATGCTGGCCTATTTTCACGGTGGACAGGAGCTTTCCGCTGACTTTGCCGGCTTGGCCGCCCAAGCGAGAAAGGTCGCCATAACCCGATCCGCTATTGAATGGGAGGAGGGGGTCCGGTATTCTTCCAGACAGAAGACGCCAATGAACATGGGTGGAATTATGGGAGAGTTCGAACTTTCCGGGGTTGATCTATTGCCTTTTTGGCCCTTTCTGTGGAATGGGCAATGGACACAAAACGGGAAGCTGACAACGATGGGTCTAGGTTGCTATCGTATCGGCAAGGAATAATGCCGACCCTGAGTCAAATGAAGGAATAGCGTCGCGGAGGGTCTTTGGTCATTGAACCCCATGACTTTCGCCATCGAATCCTTGCCTGTCTGACCGGTGTGACTCCTCAGGTCGTGACAGAAACGCTCTTCGCCCTTGTCCGAAAATCCGATCCCCCGTTCATTCCGACGGAACTCCATCTCATCACCACCGGACGTGGGAGAGAGATCCTTCAGGATCAACTTCTGAACCCGGGGGGGTGGCTCGACAGTCTCTATAAGGACTACCGAATTTCTCCCTGCTGCTTTTCTGAAAAAAACCTTCATGTCCTGACTTTGGAGGATGGCACTCCCCTCGAAGATATTCGCACCGTCGAGGACAATACCCGCATTTCGGACCAGATGCTCGATATCATTCGCACTCTGACCGCGGACCCCGATTCGGCCGTCCATCTTTCTCTGGCCGGCGGCCGAAAGACCATGGGGTTCATTGCGGGATACGCCCTCTCGCTCTTTGCCCGTCCCCAGGATCGCCTCTCCCATGTTCTGGTCTCGGCACCCTACGAATCAATTCCCGACTTTTACTATCCCACTCCAAAAAAACACATTGTCAGGTCCCTCTCCGGCCAAGCGATAGATGCGTCCCTGGCGGAGGTCACACTGGCGCCAATTCCAATTCTTCACCTCCGGAACAACTGGCCCTCCGGTTTGATCGGAGGGTTCAATGCCTTTGAAGAGACAGTGAGGATTGCCCAGACCCTTCTGGATCCACCGCATCTCGCACTCGATCTTCGAAAGAGGAAGATCCTGGCGGGAGGAAAGGAGATCGATCTTCAGCCGACACTTTTGGCCTTCTTGTCTTGGTTTGCCAGACGGGCCATGGCCGGAAAGTCTCCGCTTCCTTGCCCCAAGTACGGTGTTCCCAACAAAGCCATGGCGGAGGAGTATCTGGAGGAATACAGAAGGATCATGGGGGAGATGGGGGATGTTGAGCGCACAAGGAAGACTCTTTCTCGGGGGATGGAGATCGACTTTTTTGAGCAGAAGGCGTCAAAGCTGCATCGAGTGCTGAAAAAATTTCTCGGAAGGGGAGCCATTCCCTACATGATTCGGGGAGAAGGGAGCCGCTGGAAGAGATACTCCCTTTCGCTGGATCCCAAAGCTATCGTGTACCTGAAGTAGGGGACTGCGGCGGCAAGGTTGCCAGAAATGTCAGATCAAGGTTTGATGCTCTAACCTCAACAAATGCAGAGCAGAGCCAAGCTGTCCGTGAGCGACATTCAGGACGGGAAAGCGACGATTTAAGGAAAACGATATGCCAAATCCCTTCAAGGTTCTGATTACCTTTCTAGGAAAGGCGATCAATGATCAGCATTCGGGCTACAAGAAAACGACCTACGACTTTCAGGGTCAATCCTGTGAGACCCCCTTTATCGGGTTTGCCCTGTCACAGATGTTGAATCCGGATGTGACGGTGATTCTGGGGACATCTTCGAGTATGTGGGATGTCTTCATCGAGTATCAGAATCAGGGAGAGGAAAAAGAGGATCTTCGAATCGAACTCATGGACGCGGTCAAGAACAATAATGTCACCGACCTCCTTTTGGCAAAGGTCTCCCCTTTGGTAGAAAGTTCGTTCGGAACCTTGCCCGTGCTGAAGATTATTCCCTCCGACATTGGCAAGAAATCGCAGGTGGCTATCCTCGGGATCATCAATGAAGCGGTGACCCAGGGCGTGGGAGAATCTTCAGGAGTGCCGGTTGAGGTCCACATTGACATCACACACGGATTTCGGCATCTGCCTCTTCTGGCCATGCAGAGTGGTTTTTTTCTGGAGTACGTGGCCTCCCGTTTCACTTTGAAGGGTCTCTACTACGGGGCGGTGGAGATGGAAGGATGGTCGTCTGACGGATCAAAACGGGCGCCGATCGTTTTTTTGGAAGGAGCACGTGAGTTTCAGCGATGGATCGATGCCATGATCCGCTTTGACGGAAATGGCGACTACTCTGTTTTCGTAAGCTTGCTTAAGAACGCCAATGTTCACAACACGGAACATCTGGAAAAGGGGGCCTATTTTGAGCGTGTTTTGAATGTGTCGAGCGCACGGCAGTCCCTGATGACCTTTCTGGGTACTCTTGACCCCGCACAGACGACGGGGATCGCCTCCCTGTTTCTGCCCTTGCTCAAGGAACGGCTGGCATGGGTCCGGGAGCCCTCTTTCGACCGGCAGCAACGACGGCTGGCCGAGTTTTATCTGAAGATTGGAGACTACCCGAGGGCGGTTTTCCTGGGCTATGAGTCGGTGATCAGTCAGGAGTGCCTGAGGAATGGACGGGATCCGCAAAATTTTGACGAAAGGGATAGTTTTAAGAAGAGTCTTGAGTGCTCGGAAAGGGAGGATGATTTCAAAACAATGAAGAACTTGCGAAATTCCATCGCCCATGGTAATCCACCAAAAAACGGCAATCTTCAAGCGATTATGAAGGACCGGGAGTCCCTCAAAAAACAACTGAAAAAATTTCTCAAGGTCTATTGGGATGACTAAAATCGTCTACATTCTGAACTCCCCAGTCCTGACCGCCTACGGACAGTGGGAATTTTCCGGCCCGATTTCGCTTGAAGAATCTCGGTCTCTTCTCTCCAGTGGGTATATTTCGGCCGTTGGCCACGCTTCAACCGCCCGACTTCTGTCCGGTATTCTGGGGATCGAGGTGAGTCACACCCGGAGGGCCATTTCCATGAACCCCGGAGACGAGGCGCTCGTTTTTCATTTGCACCAAAGACTGGAAGAGCACGAGATTGTTCCGGAGCAGGAGTTGAGATCCAGAGCGTTTGAATTTGGAAAACTAAGGCGCCTAGCGTGAAAACATCATTGTGTTCATCGGGAGCGTTGACCAAATAGCAAGGAGGTTTTCTGGAATGCCAAACAACTCACTGATGGACCAGTCCTGTCGGGTCGCACTGGCGGCGCTGCTCCATGATCTTGGAAAGTTTGCGGAACGCGCCAGAATTGAAGAGGCCGGGATCAAGAACAAGGATGGGGTCACCCAGAAAAGCATCGCCGAGACGATGTACTGCCCCGAGTTTAAAGGCCATTACACCCATATCCACGCTGCCTATACCTCCCTTGCTCTCGATCTTCTGGAGAAGGACCTTCCCCCCATGGTCGGGGAGGATCCAAAGCCGTTCGGGTCCTGGAATAGCCGGGAAAATGCCGATGACTCCTTCATCAACGCCGCGGCGAGGCATCACCGCCCCGAAACTGCCCTTCAGTGGATCGTTGCCACCGCCGATCGTCTGGCCTCCGGATTCGAACGGGAGACCTTCGAAAAGTACAATCAAGCCCCGGATGAGGAAGAGGGCAAGAACACGCTCAATCACTACACAACCCGCCAGTGGTCCCTTTTTGAGTCCATTCACATGGAAATCGGTCCTGCCTCCTCACAGACTCCATCTTGGAGATATCCCCTTCTTCCCCTCACTCCCGAAACCATCTTTCCGGTCAAGGAAACCGAACATCGAGACAAGGCAAGAGCCCAAAAGGAGTACTTGACCTTATGGGACGGCTTCAGGGAGGGACTGAAACAGATTCCCCCCGATCACCGAAAAAACCTGCCCCTCTGGCTCGATCACTTCGAGAGCCTGTGGCTTACGTACACCCATGCCATTCCTGCAGCGACCGCCGGAATGAACCATTCCCTCGTTCGCCCAGAAGTCTCCCTCTACGACCATTCAAAGACAGTAGCGGCCCTTGGCGTTGCTCTCTGGCGATACCATCTGGATCGGAAGGACACTCCAGAGGCCATCGTTGCCGAGCTTTCCGACCGGCACTCCGACAAGGGCGCAAGCACGGAAAAATATCTACTGCTCCAGGGGGACTTTTTTGGGATTCAAAACTTTATCTTTACCGAAGGAAGCCAGACGCAGAAGTATGCGGCGAAGCTCTTGCGAGGTCGTTCCTTCTATGTGGGAATTCTGAACGAGCTGGCCGCTCTCAGGATTCTGGAAACACTGAGTCTTCCTTCGACCTCCCAGGTCATGAACGCCGCCGGAAAGTTCATGATTGTTGCCCCCAACACGGACGATACGATTCAGGCGCTAGAAATGATCCAGAAGGAGATCGATGACTGGTTTCTGGAGCAAACCCATGGGCGATCCGGAATCGGACTGTGCTGGCATCCGGCCAAGGGACATGACTTCGCCGGAGAGAAAGAGAAGGGCAATGTGTTTCAGGGACTGATGAGGGATCTTTTTCAAAAGATGGAAGATCGGAAACTGAGCAGGTTTGACCTGTGTACCCAACCAGACGCGAAAATGGTTTTTTCCGATTTTCTCGACAGGTTCGAACACGGGGAGTGCCAGATCGACGGCCGGTCCCCTGGCGAAGTGGAGGTGGGGGGGATCTATATCAGCCGCCTGTCCCGTGATCAGATCAATACGGGAGCTTTACTGACAAAAAACGACGTTCTTCTGGTTGCCCGGGACAAACGGAATCAGGATGGCGCACTGTCCCTCCCGATTTTCGGGTACTACCCGGTTTTTGTCCGAAGAAACGATCGAGTGTCTGATCTGTCTTCGATCCTTCGAAGTTGGGACTTTTCTCTGCCGAGACAGGATAGTCGTACGGACTCTCCTTTCTGGAGAGGGTGGGCCAAGCGGCAGTTCAACACCTATGTGCCGCGGATTGATCGCAGGGATGCCCTTGACGATGGACGCTACAAGGGGATTGAGGAAGATGAGGATACCCTGGTGGGGGACATCAAGACACTGAACCATCTGGCCAGGGATGATTGGAAACGCAGTGAAAAGGGCGGTTCATGGATTGGGGTAGAGGCACTTTCGGTGATCAAGGGGGATATCGACAATCTGGGACAAATTTTTCAGACGGGGCTGATCCGACCAAACTTTGCCAAGATGGCTACATTATCGCGGCAGGTCAATGCCTTTTTCACGATCTACCTCCCCTGGCTCTGTCAGACGGAGTTCAGAAATACCTATACCGTTTTTGCCGGAGGAGACGATTTCTTTTTAATCGGTCCATGGTTTTCGACGGTCCGCCTTGCGGAGAGAATGCGTCAGGAGTTTCATCGCTATGTGGCAGGAAATATTGAGATCCATTTTTCCGCCGGTATTTCGGTGATCAAGCCCGGACTTCCGATTCGTCAGATGGCGACTCTGTCGGAGGAGGCACTATATAAGGCAAAATCCTTCGACAACGGAAAGAAGAACGCGGTGACCCTCTTTGAGCGATCGGTTCATTGGGACACTTTCACCGACCTTTTGAAAAACTCGGATAGGCTGGAAAATCTCATCTCAGAACACCGGATCTCCACCGCCTATGTTTACGGATTGATCAGACTGTGCGAAATGGCCGGAAGCGTCAAGGGCAATCCGTACAATTCTCTATGGCGGTCCTGGTTTGCCTACCGAACTCGACGATTCCTGGATCGGGCCATCCAGAAGGTTGGAAAAGGTGAGAAGACAGAAGCAAGGATCCAGAAGGTCCAGAGCGATCTCGCCGGGGAGATTGCTGATGGGATCGGCAAGTACAAGGAAGACTACAAGATCTCCCTGTTTACCTACCTTTATCAACAACGAGATTAAGGAGACGCGTATGGATTATTCAAGACAGTCAAATGGTATAAGCAAAGTTAGGAGCATTCTTTTAGGTATCAATCTTGCCGAACCGTCGGACTCCCTGTTCGATTCGACTGCGGAAGAATTGGCAAAGATCATGGCTGAGAATACAAAAAGTAACAAACCGTCACAGATCAGGAAGTTTTACGACGAGCTTTGGATGTGGACGGAAAAGGCGAAGGACCGGGAGAAGTTCGTCGAGCTTCTTCCCTTGATCAAGATGATGAAGGCCAAGGTCGCATATGCCAAAGGACGCGAACTTGTCACCGAGGAATTTTCCCTCTGGTTTGGCCATTGCATGGACAGGGTCCGGTCGGAGAATCCGGAGGAGGGCGTTCGGGCTCTCATGAACTTCCGGACTCTCTTTGAGGCGTTTCTCGGATTTTATAAAGTCCACAAATCAAGAGATTAACACGAGAAGGAGTGTTCTATGAAGCTTTCTGACATTCAAAAATGCACCGGAACGATTGAGCTTGTCACCGGCCTTCATATCGGGTCGGGAAACACGGAGATGCACATTGGCGGGACGGATAATCCGGTCGTCAAGAGCCCGATCACCCAGGAGCCTTACATTCCCGGATCGAGCCTCAAGGGAAAGATGCGCAGCCTTCTCGAATGGGAGCTCGGCGTCGTCTCCCTGACCGAAGGCAGCCCGCTGGGATTTGGCCACATCGGAAAACTTTCCGATGAAGGGCAGAGAGCCGCGGCTAAAACGATTCTCAAGCTCTTCGGCGGTGCCCCCGAAAAATCTTCCGACAACATGGAGCTGGTCGAAGAGGTTGGACCGACCCGTCTCTCCTTCTGGGACTGTTCACTGGAAAGAGAGTGGGTCAGTGAGATTGGAAAGAAAAACCTCCTTCTGACCGAAACAAAGATGGAAAACTCTATCGACAGAATCAAAGGAGTTGCCCAAAGCCCGCGGAATACCGAACGCGTTCCCGCGGGAGCCCTCTTCGATTTTAATCTGACCATCCGGATTCATGACGGGGAGGACCTTCTTCCCACCCTTCTCAAGGGACTGCGCCTTCTTGAACTCACCGGTCTCGGCGGGTCCGGTTCCCGGGGATACGGCAAGATCAGATTCTCGCGGCTTGAACTGAAAGGAAGAAGCCTCCTGGACGATCTTCAGAAAATCCAGTTCTCCCAATCCGGCAAACAGTGAGGCATTCATGATGACATCCTATCAGACCTGTGTGGTCGCACTTTTGCCCAGGACCGCCTTTGGTTCGATCCCCAAGGGGGACACGTTGTTTGGGCAAATATGTTGGTCCATACGACATCGATTCGGAGAGGGGCGACTGGCCGATCTTTTGGCCGGATATGCCGAAAACCGACCATTCCTTGTGGTGTCTGATGCATTCCCCGAAGGGCATGTTCTTTGTCCCACTCTTCCGGCCCGGTACTCGACTCTGGAACGAGTGGACCCAAAGGATCGCAAGGCCGCAAAGAAGAAGATCTGGCTTCCAATGGAAAAACTCCATCTCCCCGTCACCCAGTGGATGGAACACAGCCTACCGGAGGAGGGTGTGCCGTCTGGACCACTGAATCCCTACTCCCAGTCCCACAACACGATCAACCGGAGAACGGGAACCACCGGAAAAGGCCGGTTTTCCCCCTACTCGACCAGCCAGCTCTGGTTCGGGACGCCTCGCAAGGCTCTGGAACCCGAAGGACCTTCCCCTCGCATGAACCTCTATCTGGTCTTCGACTCGGAGCGGATTGCACTGTCAGAAGTCAGGAAGGTTCTGGAGGATGTGGGGCTCAATGGCTTTGGCCGTGATGCTTCTATTGGCCTTGGCAAGTTCAATCTAGTAAGTCTCGAGATTGCAGAGCTTCCCTCACACTCAAAGCCAAATGCATGGTTGACTCTGGCACCCTGTGCTCCCCAAGGGGGCCGCTGGAATGGAGCCCTCTGTTTCTATACCCCTTTTACCAGGTTTGGCCGTCACGGAGATATCGGCGTCCACTACGGGAACCCCTTCAAGAATCCGGTTTTGCTTGCGAACACAGCCGCGATTTTGACTCCCGTCCAGATGGATGACTCCCGCTTTGTCGGTCAGGGAATGGGGGGGAACGGAACCATTTCCCTCTCCATTCCTAAAACGGTCCATCAGGGATATGCTCCGGTCATTAAAGTCGTTCTTGCGGATCAATCCATCAGGGAGGAGTCATGAACTCTTTCGAGTCCTATGAGCTATGGGTGACACCCCTTTCGCCAATTCACATTGGGACTGGGGAGGAGTTCGTCCCGACCAACTACATCATCGATAAGGGATTCCTACACCATTTCGACCCCGTGAAAACTCTGGGCGCCCTGTCTCCGAAGGATCGGGAGTCGCTGGAAAGAATTCTGTCCGTCTTGCCGGGAGAGCAGATGTTGAGAAATCTGCAAAAATTCTTTTCGCAAACGGCTAGGGAGATGATTCTTGCCACCTCCGAACGGCAGATCCCTGTCTCCAGTGTAATGGAAGAGATTTATGAGAAGAGACTGGGTCAGGTGGCGAATCATGAGAGCGGTCCAAGGGGAAAGAATGTAATCAACAAGCTTGAAATCAAACGGACCGCCTACGACTCGGTCACCTCCCGTCCAGTTCTTTTCGGTTCCTCCATCCGTGGTGCGATTCGCACGGCACTGCTAAACTCTCGAATCAATACCGTTGGGCTTCAAAGTCTTGGGCCTCTAGCCCAGGGTCCGGCCGTAAAGGTTGAAAAGGTACTTTTTTCCTACGACAGGTTTGAAAAGGATCCCATGCGCCTTGTGCAGATGTCCGATGTTCACTGTGTGACTCCTTCTGTTACTTATCCCTCCACTATGGTCAGATTCGGAGTCAATAGAAAGCGATCTCCTGGAGTTTCACAGAGAGCACCTTCCAATCTCTACCAGACGATCGAATGCCTGACCACTGGACCTCTTCGGTCATTTGCGGGCCGATTGAACATTCAATCGGTCGACAAGGTATCGGCCCATGTGAACAAGATTCCCTCAGTGCGCTTCAAGGTCGACGATGTGGTCAAGTCTTGCAACGATTTCTTCAGGAAGATCTTTGACGAAGAATTCGATGGTCTAGAGAGAGCTGGGTATGTTGATCCGGCCTGGGCCAGAGGGATCAAAACTCTTGTCAATGAAATTCCCGGGCGCCCGATGGCTTTTCTGATCCGTGTGGGGCACCACTCCGGAGCCGAGGCTCTTACCCTGGAGGGCATGCGATCCATCCAGATCAAGACAAGATCCAGGGAGCTTGTCTACAAAGATCACCCTACCACATATTGGCTTGCCGCCGAGTCAACAGATCAAACAGCGAATCTCATCCCTTTCGGATGGGCACTGGTCGAGCTTACCGGAATGTGTGAGGCCCCCGCCCGCTGGCCGTCTCTGGAGGCCTTATGTGCTCCGGCGGGAGCACGGCTTGAAAAGCAGGTCGAAGATCTTTCTACCTACCTTGCGAGCTACAAAGGGAAATGGGAGGAGGGGATGCTCAGGAAGAAGCAGGCTCTGGCGGACGAGGCGCAGCGTGTGAAAGCGGAGACCGAACGTCTTGCCAGTCTTATGGCCATGTCTCCCAACATGAGAAGGGTGGAGCAGTTCTCGATGGAGTGCCTCCAGAAAATTGAGTTGCTTTGCGGGCGGAAGGACAAGCCCTATACCGAGTTCTACGCCCAAGCCCAGGTGCTGGTAAAAGAGGCCATAAGAGATGGCTGGACCCGGGAAGAGCGGGAGTCACTGAGCAAGGTCATCGCCGAATACCTTCCCAAAATTCTTGAGATGGATGCCAAAACTCTGCGTCAGAAGCTTGCGCTTTCTGCCCTGCTCGACATTCCCTAATAGTCGTTTCTCTTTCCATTGCAGGATGGCAACCTTGCCATTCCTGCTTTTTTTCTTCGCCTTTCCCAGAATGATCTCATGGTCAATCGGGATCTCTTTCTCGCATCCTACGACATCGGAGAGCCGGCGCGACTGATTCAGGTTCTGAAGCTTATCCGGTCCTACGCCACCGGGGGTCAGAAATCGGTTTACGAATGTTTTCTGACCCCCATGGAAAAAAGGAATCTCCTCTCTGGGGTGCGACAACTCATTCACCTTTCGGAAGACCGATTCTTCCTGATGAGGCTTGACCCCCGGGCAACGGTGGAAACGCTCGGAATCGGAATAGCCCCGGAAGATCCGGACTTCTTTTATCACGGGTAGAAGCATGTCCATCCTCTATATCGATCGTAAGGGAACTGAACTCAAAAGTACCTCTTCCGTTTTGTCAATCTATGAGAACAACGAACTTCAGAAAACGGTTCCCCTGCGTTTTCTGGACCGCCTTGTTCTCCGGAGCGAGATCATGCTCTCTTCCTCCGTCTTGGGGCATCTAGCCCAGGCGGGAGTGGGGACACTCATCCTAAGCGGCCGGCAGGGTCGGGGTGTCGCCCATGTGTTCGGACGATCGCACAACGGTGCGCGGATCCGTCTTGCCCAATACCACATCTTTCAGAATGATGAGGTTCGGAACCGGTGGTCAGGACGTCTTGTCCGGTCGAAGCTCGTCAATCAGATCCGCTTTCTTGAACGAGCCAATGCGTCCCGCAGGGATCTATCCTGTTCGATGACCCCCGTCCTCAATCGTTTGAGAGGGTTGCTGAAAGTTGTCCGGAACACATCGAACATGGACAGGAAAGATCTTCGTGGCATGGAAGGGGCAGCCGGACATGCCTACTTCTCCGCCTACTTCTCGCTCTTTGCCCCTTCACTCGGAGCCACTGGGCGGAACCGCAGACCTCCCAGGGATCCCGTCAATGCCTGCCTTTCTCTCGGTTACACGATTCTTCATTTCGAGGGCGTTAGGATTCTTCACCAGTGCGGGCTTGATCCATTGATCGGTTTTTTTCACGAACCATCATATTCCCGTGAGTCCCTGGCCTGCGACATGATCGAACCTCTCCGACCCAGAATCGACGACTGGGTGTGGGAAAGTTTCAGAACACGACTCATCCGGGAGGATCATTTTATGATCGATAAGGGGGCCTGCCTATTGGGCAAAACCGGTCGGAGACATTTCTACGCGAACTTCGAGCCACTTTCGCGCGCCCTTCGGAAAAATCTCCTGCGGGAGTGCCGACTACTGGCCAAGGCCTATCTTCTGAACAGTCCGAACCTTCCGATGGACCAACATGAAGAGGTTGATGATGAAGACACTCTATCTTGACGGTAAAGCCTACGTTCAGCTTGAAGGACCGGCGCTGAAGGTCAAATCTGAATCGGTTGCCACGAAACGATTTCCGCTTTCGAGGATCAGCCGGGTTGTGGCCCGGTCAGATTTTGTCATATGGTCCACCGACGCCATTCTAGCTTGCATGCGATCAGGCATTTCCATCACATTTCTCAACCGGTCCGGAGATCCAGAGGGGTTCTGCTACGGAAACCGTCATATCGAGAACTCCTTCGGGAACAACCTGCGGGAGTTTCTGGAGTTCGACAACTGGAGGGAATACTACGAAATCTGGATCGACGCAGAAGAGCGCCGGTTCATTCTCGATACACTTGTCAGAATGGCCATAGCCATGCCGGATAATCTTAGAGCTTCCGCCGTCCGCAGCACAATCAGAAACGAGATGGTCCGCTATCTGGACAAGGAAGTAATCCGGGAGGCCTACCAGGTCTATGAGGGTCTTCTCCAAACATGGGTTCCCTCGGGACTCCTGTCCCGTGGAGTCCCGGCAGACTTGCTCTCATGGAAAAGACGGGGGTTCAATCTGTCCGAAGATGTTGCCCGAATCCTCCAGTGGTCCTTGCATCCCATGATCCGCTTGTTTTTGCGAACCCTTCGCATAGAAGGGAGAGAACCCAAGAGGATCGATTTCATCAAGGCTTTTGAAGAGGCCGCCCCCGAACTAGATAGCGCTCTGAAGCGCATTGTCGATCAGCTGGACATACACATCAGAGAGATGGTGGGGATATGAGCATCGGGAAAAAAAGGTACTGGCTGATTGCCTATGACATCGCTGAACCCCGAAGACTGATGAAGGTTCACAAGTGTGTGAAGAAAGTGGGAGTTCCCATTCAGTACTCGGTTTTTCTGGCCCGCATGACTCACCCTGAGATCAAGGGGCTGATGGAGGATCTTTCCGCGATCATTCATCCAAGGTCGGACGATGTTCGGGCCTACATGATTCCCGAATCCATTCAGGTCGACTGTCTGGGCCAGAATCCTTTTCCGGACGGAATCATGCTTCTTGATGGGAACGATATGGACAGATTCATAAATGGAAAACCCCGTCGTGAGTGAAGGAGAGAACTAATGACGATTCTTGATCGTCTCAATGTGATCCTTAACTCACTTTCCAAACAGGCAGAATTACTCATGAAACCAAAAAGAGGTGGATCGATCATGTTCTTTCCATGGAGAGCCACGGACTCAATGCCGAACCTCTTGGAAAAAGGCTGGGTGGGCACGGGAACAGAGACGGTATCCCTTGTGGAAGCGGCTAGGGGAATAGGCGACCCGTTTGGCGAGTCCCCTCGAGATTATGATAGAAAAGCTCTGTATGATACTTCCCACCTCCATGAACGGAAATATGAGGCGTGGCGTCATTCTTGAGCCTGTTCTCAGGGCCCTTTATCTCGAGGGGACAGGAGGCGACGCTACTTGGTGCGTTCGTTCCTATGCGGATTCGCCGCATCGTACTTGGCTGATCGGAACACCGGAGGATTTTGTTCGGGTCAATGGACGTCTGCGTCTCGTGGGTTACAAATGCCCCTATCTTTCTCCGTCCCGCAATCCCGAGAAGATTCTTTTCCGGTATGTGGTCCAGCTGAACCATTATTGCCTGATTGAGGAAGATCTTGGAATTCTTACGGACGAATTGGCTCTGGTCGAGCTTGATCTCGAGATCTGCCAGATCGGGGATCTTTTCTGGAACCGACTTCTTGCGGGAAGGGTTGTAGAGGATGAGCGGGAAGGCGAGTCGATAAGACTGACCAACCTCAGTCAGAATCTCCTTCTGGAGATTCTGACTCTCTCTCGTCAACCTTAAGATGTTTTCTGATATCATTGAAGCAGAAATCAAAAAGATTTGGACAACGATAAGTTCCACTCTCGGGAAGATGGGGCATTCAAGGGGAAGGTGGTCCTGTTTATTCTCTCTCCGTGCATACGGAATATCGAAGAAGCGTTGAGCTGGCTTGATGCCAGGGTGTTGATGTGAAGGGAATGGTCTGGGCCAGAGACTCCTTATGATACCCAAAAGCTCTTGAAAGAGCTAAAAAGATTGGGGAGAAGTATTGGCTCTTGTCACAAGGATGAAGTAGACGAGGATGCCGCTTCGATGAAGCCCATAGCTCGAGAAACTGTCAACGACTGGACGCAAAAGAGAGAAGGTTGGATTGAGGAAAATCTGACTGATGTGCCATTTTAGGGTGCTATGACAGGAGGCGTTGGAACTACGGAGGACATTTCATGTTATTCTAAGTTGCAATCATAGTAATTCCATTTTCAATCCAGGGCCACCGACAGAGCCTCAATACTGAGACTGGATCGGATTGAAATCGGGAGAGGCCTGTTTCCACCCGATGACACACGCCCTCAAGAGAATCGAAGACCCGGTTGGTACAATACTTCTCCCGGAGTTCATGCCAGAGGATCTCCACCGGATTGAGTTCCGGAGAATACGGAGGCAAGAATTCCAAAGAAACATTCTCCGGAACAGCCAGGTCCTTGGCCTTATGGGACCGGGCCTGATCCATCACCAGGATCACCTGGCGATCCGGATGGGCTCCAGATAATTGCTCCAGGAAGCGTCCCAAGGCCTCGGCCCTCATGCTGTCTTCAATGCGCCAATGAAGGGTCCCTTCCTGGGGGCCCATGGCGGCATAGACGTACCGAAACTCCCGGACCCACTGGAGGGAGACCAGAGGGCGGATGGGCCGAGGAGCCCAACATCGTCCCGGATCACTGATTCGGCCGAAGCGGGCTTCATCGAAAAACAGAAGCAGAAGGGACCGGTCAAAGTCTTTCGCCCGCTGGACCAGGATCTCGGGAAGTTTTTTTATATGCCTCCTGAACCTCTGGATCCACCTTGGGATGCCTCGTATCCGGGGCAACCTTGCGCCAGCCATGCCGGGCCAGAAGACGGTAGACCGTCGACTTAGGGACCGGATGCCCCACCCGCTCTTCCAGGGCCGCATGGATCGGCGGAACGATCAGGACTCCTCCTTGGGCCGCTGGTTCGATCCAGGGAGCCAGGAAGGCTTTCTCCTCTTCCGGTGTCAAGAGCTGGTGGTGCCTTCCTCCCCGAGCTCTTTTTCCGACCGTCGCCTCTCCGGTCTCCCGGAACTCTCGCCGGAGAACAACGACGCGGTCTCGGGACAGCCCTAGGATTTCGGCCGTCGTCTCAAGGGTAGCCCCCGTCAAGGCAGGAAGAAGAACGGACTGGGCCTGACGGAGTTCTTGAATGGTCTTCGCCCGACCCAACAATGTCCGGGCGGCCTCGATTTCCGTTTCGGGGGAATGGGCAGTACGGGCCATGATCGCGTCTCCTTCCTCTATGATTGACGATCATGGCTCTATTCTAAATAGAATTATTATGATTGCAACTTAGAATTAAATAATTAAGCATTGCGGACTTAAATGGATTGGCAGGTGGATTTCCAAGAAATTACTTAGATTCATCTAAAAATCCGATATAACGGATTTTCGCCAAAATATTGACTAAATTATGGTTAAAGTTTTTTTGTCCGAA
>Ga0078972_1011719_pt1 | contig 15516 bp, 13 predicted proteins | sample YelNatPaOPGAMG01_FD_67568 | JGI IMG/M metagenome (GOLD analysis project Ga0078972, IMG submission 67568) | Hot spring thermophilic microbial communities from Obsidian Pool, Yellowstone National Park, USA - OP-RAMG-01 (SPADES assembly) (version 2) | ecosystem: Environmental > Aquatic > Thermal... | reverse complement strand
AATGCAGCCAAGGAGTTCTCCCCCCCCCCCCTCCCCCCCCCCCACAAGGGGGGAGGGAAAAACAAAACTCCCTCCCCCCTTGTGGGGGAGGGAAAAGTCCGCCAATCCTTAGGCAGGGCCTTCGGTAGGGTTGTTGTGCCTGGAGCGTTCCTCCACTGTTAGAAATCCCCAGCGCAGCGCCTGGTCCTGCACATAGTTCTTGCCCAAGGTCAGCGCCGTCACCGCTTTGGCCATCTCGTAACCCAGATAAAAAGCGTGCGCGGGGTCGATGTCCGTACGTTCACACATCTGCGCAAACAGCGCGAAAGGGTCGCGGCCTTGCAGGAACATCTGATTATTGAGGACATACAACAGGCCGCGCTCGGCAAATAAGCGAAAATTGCGATCGGTAATGCGCGCTGCCAGATCGGCGAGCATCGCCTCGCCGTGGATGCGCAGCTTTGGATCGCGCAGCAAGACCAGGTTCGGCTCCAGGTGTTTCGGCAGCGTGCGCTGGGAACAGGCATAATGCACCAGACGGCGCGCCAGGTCCAGCTCGCGGACGCAGCTGCGGCACCAATTGATGACTTGCGTGGTCAGCACACTGCGGATGCCGACTTCTTGACAGAAGCCCAGCAGCAGCACATTGAGACCGGCTGAATCTGCATCGGTCAGTTCGGTGAGGTTGCCGACGCCCATCAACATCTCGGCGTCCGGATAACGACGGCGGACTTCAAGATAGCGGCCTAACGATGTAGCAAATCCCAGGCCAATCGGCTCCAGCACTGGATCGATACGATACTTCACCCCCCACGCCTGGAGCTTTTCGATGGTCTGGTCCAGCCCCTCCAGCCCCCACTTGTCCTCTCCCGAAGGGGACGGAGGCGAAGGCAGATCGGGTAGGACGACGACTTCGCAACCCCATGACCGCGCGGCTGCGACATTGCTGCGGTTGACGCTGAGCACTAATTCGGCCCCTGCGGCCACGGCAGCCTCGACTTCGTGCGGATCGAAGCTGTCGATCGAGACGCGGAGGCCGGCTTCACGCAAGGCCCGCACCGCATCGCCGACGCCGCTCCACCTCGATCCGGGATCGCAGCCCAGGTCGATAATGTCGGCCCCGTCGGCGTGCAGGGCGTGAGCCTGGCGCAGGATCTCCGCCCGGTCCAGGCGCGGAGCATGGTTGATTTCCGCGAGGATCGTGATGTCATAGTGCCCATACTCCACGCGCGGCGCCGCTGAGGTGCTGAAAAATTCGGGCAAATCCCGACAATCGGCAGGCCCACGCTCCACCGCAGCGGCCATTGTTTGCAACGGCCCCAGGTCTCCCTGGCATAGACCGGGCAGAATGATCCGATCGACGTCGGAGGGGACTGTCAGGTGCCGGGCGATCCACGAGGTGGTGGCCAGGGCGACGACGCTGATCGGCAACACGGCGACGCTGTAGCGGAAGCCGACCCGCGGCGCCAACTCTTCCACCACGCGACGCAGCGACGGCTCGGCCAGCTTGCCGGTCACAAACAACAGATGCGGAGGCTGCATGCTATCAGCATAATTGATTCCCGCCAGAAGCAGTATAGGGACCAGAGAAACCGTTCCCGAACGGGCGCGCCTTTGGAGAAAGCCTGCTACAATAAAAAGAACAACAGAAATCCACGCCCTCAGCGAGCAGACTATGGCCCTGCCCATTTATCATCTGCCGGTCCTCCAGAACTGGGATTGTCACGTTTGCGGCACCTGCTGCCAGGAATATCGTGTCACCGTTACGGAAGAAGAGAAACAACGCATCGAAGCGCAGGGTTGGGACCGTGATCGTGATCTCGGCGGGCGTGAGCCGTTTCTTCCGCACGATAAGAAGCGCGGGCTGTATGTCCTCAATCATCGGGACGACGATAGCTGCGTGTTTCTGAGCGAAAAGGGGCGCTGCCGCATCCACGAGCGTTTTGGCTACGAAACCAAGCCGTTGGCGTGCCGGCTGTTTCCGTTTGTGTTGGTGCCGGTCGCCGAGGAATGGCGCGTCGGTCTGCGTTTCGCTTGTCCCTCGGCGGCCGGCAACAAGGGGCGGGCCCTCAGCGCGTATAATGCGTCGCTGGCGGAGTTCGCGGCGCGGCTGGCCGAACGAGAAGGCTTGACGCGCCGGCCTGATGGCTCCCTGACGCCGCCGCCGATCGTCGAACGCCGTCCCAACGTCACATGGTCCGAGGTGCTGCGCCTGCTGGAGGTGCTGCTTGGTTTGCTGCGCCAGCGCCGCGATCCGATGGAGCGGCGTCTACGCAAATGCCTGACGTTGGCGGAGATGATGCGGCCGCTGCGTTTGCAGCGTCTGGACGGCAAACAGTTCCGCGATTTGCTCGACCTTTTGGCCGGGACGGCAGATCAAGAAACGCCTGCCAATCCGTTGCTGGTGCCGCAGCCGAGTTGGGTTGGTCGCGTTCTGTTTCGTCAGGCTGCCGCTCTGTTCACGCGCAAAGACCACGGTCCCAAGCGTGGCCTCCCCGGCCGTGGGCGAGTCGCCTTGTTCCGCGCTGCTTGTCGCTTCACGCGCGGTCGAGGCCTGGTGCCGCGTATGCACCAACACATTCCGGTGGTCTCCTTTGAGGAATTGGAGACGCCGTGCGGACCACTGCCCAGCGCCGCGGAAGAAGTCCTCGAACGCTATTACACCCTTAAGGTGGGTTCCTTGCAATTCTGTGGCGCAGCTTCGTTCGGCTTGCCCTTCTGGGAAGGGTTCGAGTCGTTGGCCTTGACGCTGCCCCTTGTGTTGTGGTTGTCACGCGCCTTCCGCGACCGTCCGCGCCACGAGGCCATTATCGAAGCGCTGACGATTGTCGACGATCACGTCGGCTTCAACCCCGTCCTCGCTACTCGCCGACAACGTCTCAGTTTTCGCATCCTCGCACGCCGCGGAGAGTTGGCTCGCTTGATCGCTTGGTATAGCCGGTAACTCTCCTTAATTGCTCTTGTCTACGCCATCCATTCTTGCTCTTATCTCCTTCGTTTCGACTGGGAGAGGCGAACTCAAATTGGAAAGACATGCAGACCCGCGTTTTTGATTTGGATGGCAGTCTCGTTCCGCAAACCCTGCTGTTACAACGGTCGGCTGCGATACTCGTGCCGTTGCGGGAGTGGGGTTGCAACCTCCGCCTGGCCTGCCGTCATGGGACGTTTGCCCGCTTCGAGGAGCGCTTGGCCCAACTTGCTGGTTCTCGCTGCGATACACAGCCGTTCCTCACTTTCCTCGGTTCGGGCGATTTTCACCACCTGAGCCTGGCGTTGTTGCGGCGCTTGACGGGCCCGTTCAATCTGCTGGTGATGGATAATCATCCGGACTGGATGCGTGGCGTTCCCTTCTTGCACTGCGGCACCTGGTTGTACCATGCGGCCCAGCTGCCGAATGTGCAGCGCATTTTTCACCTCGGCGGCGCCGTTGATTTCGACAACCGCTATCGCTGGCTGGCGCCGTGGCTGATGATTCGCTCCGGCAAAATTGTTGTGGCCCCAGCTTGCCGTCGCTTTCACGGCCGCGAGTGGGACCAGATCGCTCATCAACCGCTGCGCTGTCGCCCAGACGAACCCGTCAGACACGACGTTCTCTCGAAATGGCTCGGTCCCTACCGCGCGGAGTTGGCAGCTTGGCCTTTGTATATTTCTCTAGATAAAGATGTATTGACCGCAACGGAGGCGATGGTGAATTGGGATTCCGGTTGCTTGACTACGGCGGAAGTATTGGCGATTGTCGAAACGTTCATGAAAGCAGCCAATGGCGCGTTGGTAGGCATGGACGTGGTAGGAGATTGGTCGCCGGTTCGACTGCACGGTTGGGGGCAGCAGTTCTTGCATTGGACCGAGCATCCCGCGCTGGCAATCGACGCTAACGAAGCCGTACAACGAAACCAGGCGCTGAATCTGCGCTTGTTGGAGTGTGTAGCTCCTTGTTTAGCGGCGCCTCGGCGAAACGCCGCAAGCTGCGGTGCTTCGCTGAAGCGCCGCTAAACCGCCCTGTCAGCATTTGCGGAGCACGCCGACTAACACGCCGAGGATGCACGCCTGCGAATGAGGATCGAGGTGGATCGGCTGCATCTGGCTGTTGGCCGGCTCCAGACGCACACGCCCTTTTTCCCGATAATAGCGCTTCAACGTCACTTCGTTATCGATCATCGCTACCACCCGCTCGCCGTTGTTGGCCGTCGATTGCTTGCGGATGACCACGTAATCGCCGTCGGCGATATGATCGTCGATCATTGATTGCCCCCGCACGCGCAAGGCGTAGTGGTCCTTGCCGCAGAACATACTGCTAAAATCGAGGCGCTCCTCTTGGGCGACGGCTTCGATGGGCGAGCCGGCAGCTACAGAGCCGACAAGCGGAAGCTCCGCCCCCGGCGGCCGATGATCGACGAGTTGGATGGCCCGCGCCGATTTGCCCTGGCGGATAATCAAGCCTTTGTTGACCAGAGCATTCAAATGACACATCACGCCGTTGGGCGATTTGATACGAAACGCATCGCCGATCTCGCGCACGGTCGGCCCATAGCCGCGCGACTCGATCTTATCCTTGATGAACTCGTAAATCTCGCGCTGCCGCCGTGTCAATTTACTGAAGTCCGCCATAGTCCTTCCTCCTTACGAGGTGGGGTAATGTATGTTGTGGGGGGGTGATGCCCCGTTGCCCTCTTGCGCCGCCGCCCTCTCTTCTTCGTGGGCTTGTGTTATGTGTACCTTAGTATATTAGACGCCCGTACACAAGAAAAGAGAATTTTTTGGCATTTATTTGGTTTTTGTGTATGGTCAAGCGGAGAGAAGGCCCGCGCCTGGGAGGAGATGATCCATGAAGCCTTGGTCGGCGCCGCCGTGGTTTACGCCGACTTTGGCCGCCCTGTTGGAGCGGCGTAATTTGTCTGCTATGCACATGTGTCAATTGATGCATGGCATTCTCGATGGTACGTGCGGCGATGTGGAAACGGCGGCGTTGTTAGTGGCCCTGAACGCCAAAGGTGAAACGGCCGACGAATTGGCGGCGGCGGCGGCGGTGCTGCGCGAGTATTGTCTTCCCTTGGCGGCTGGACGCGAGGACGTGCTGGACACGTGCGGCACCGGCGGCGACGGCAGCGGCACCTTCAACATCAGCACGGCGACGGCCCTGGTCGCTGCCGCTGCCGGCGTGCCGGTCGTCAAACACGGCAATCATGCCGTATCCAGTCGCAGTGGCAGCGCCGACGTTCTCGCCGCCCTGGGGGTGCGCGTGGAATTGGACGCCCAAGCGGCGCGGCATTGTTTGGAGCATGCCGGCATGACGTTTTGCCTGGCGCCGCTGTTTCATCCGCGCTTGCGGCACCTCGGCACGGTGCGTCGTCGGTTGGGCGTGCCGACGCTGTTGAATTGCTTAGGACCGCTGGCCAATCCGGCGGGCGCGGCCTATCAACTTCTCGGTGTGGGGCGGGCGGAGTGGCTCGACCGCCTCGCTGCTGCCCGAGCGCGCTTGGGCGCGCGCCATGCTCTGCTGGTGTGCGGCCGCGACGGCCTCGATGAAGTCAGCCTAGCGGGGCCTACTCTGGTCCGCCAAGTGCGCGGGAATGAAGTGACCGCCGCCGAATGGACGCCGGACGATTTCGGTCTTGCTCCTTGCCGTCCCGAAGAGCTGCGCGTTGAAGGCCCCCAAGAGAGCGCCGCGGTCATTCGAGCGGTGCTGCGAGGCGAGCAAGGCGCGGCGCGCCGTATCGTGTTGGCCAACGCCGCCGCGGCCCTGCTGGCAGCCGAGAAAGCCGCCTCGTTGCCCGAAGGCGTGGCCAAAGCGGCCCAGGCTATCGACAGCGGCCGAGCTCTGGGGGTCCTGAACGATCTGGTTGCACTATCGCACTCCGGCGGGGGGGGTGTGAAACCCCCCCGCTCGCCGAGGTTTGAAATCGAATAAGGATATCGTGGCATGGCTCGCAAGCTCATTATCGTGACCGACCCTGGCATCGACGGCGCTTTTGCCGTCGCGCTGGCTCTTCACGACCCCGAACTGGATTTGATTGGCTTGGCTGCCACGGCCGGCAACGTCTCGGCAGAACAGGCGACGCGTAACGTCCATATTCTTATCGAGCACCTTGATCCGCCGCGCTGGCCGCGCTTGGGCGCGGCCCTGCCGCTGGAGTTCGACATCGACGCCGTTAAGCTGCACGGCAGCGGCGGATTGGGCGGCATCGCTTTTCCCTGCGCGCAACTGCACCATCCCCATCCCAGCGATAAGCTCATTAGCGATCTCGTTCATCTCTATCCTAATGAAGTAACCGTCGCCCTCCTGGGGCCGCTTAGTACCTTCGCCCGCGTCCTCGATCGCGATGCTGAGGTGGCTACACTAGTCGAGCGCCTCATTGTGGTCGGCGGTTCTTGGCACGAGCCGGGCGACGCCAGCGCCGTGGCCGAGTTTCATTTCTTCTGCGACCCACCCGCTGCGCGGCAGGTGCTCCGCTGCGGCGCTCCGATCACGCTCTTGCCGTTGGATGTGACGCGCAAGCTGTTGTTCGCACCGACCGAATTGCTGTCCTTGCCGGATTCCGGATCGCCCACGACGCATTTTCTCAGACAAATCGTGCCCCAGGGTATCACGGGCGCGGCCAGTCTTTTCGGTATTGAAGGCTTCTATCTGCAAGACGTGCTCGGCCTGGTTCCGCTGGTGATGCCAGAGGCCCTGACAACCAGGCCCGTGGCCGCCGATGTAGAGTTGCGCGGCGAGTTGACACGCGGCATGAGTGTCTTCGACGTGCGCTGGGGAGTCGCGGCCAAGCCCAACGTCGAACTGGCCACCAGCGTTGATATCGCAGCCGTGCGCCAGTACATCCAACGCATCCTCGGCGGTGAATAACCGAGGGACCACGAGGCCCTGCCCACAAGCGCAGCCGCCACGCTACCACGCCTTCACGGAATTGAGCGGCGACAAGGGAGGCGATTGCTGTTACAATGGCAGTATGCCAGGCAACACTTTTGGAGAACTGTTTCGCATCACGACTGGGGGGGTGAGCCATGGTCCCGGCTACGCCGTCATTATCGATGGTTGCCCGCCTGGTCTGCCGTTGAGCGTGGACGATCTGCTGCCCGACCTGCGCCGGCGCCGGCCGGGACAGTCGAAAATCGTCAGCCAGCGCCAAGAAGAAGACGTACCGGAGATTTGGTCTGGGGTCTTCGAGGGCGTGACCGACGGTACCCCCATCACGATCTTGTTCCGCAACACCGATCCGCGCAGTCAAGATTACAGCGACATCAAGGACAAATACCGTCCGGGACATGCGGATTTTACGTTCGATGCCAAGTACGGCTTGCGCGATTATCGCGGCGGCGGCCGTTCGAGCGCCCGCGAGACCATCTGCCGCGTCGCCGCCGGCGCCGTGGCCAAGAAATTCCTGGCCCGCAAAGGCATCCGCGTTCTCGGCTATGTCAAACAAATCGGCGACGTGGTCGCTCAAGTCCCGCACCCCGAGACGGTGACGCTGGAGCAAGTCGAAGCCACGCCGGTGCGCTGTCCCGACGCCGAGGCCGCCGCACGCATGATCGCTTTGATCGAGGCGGTGCGTAAAGACCAGGACTCCATCGGCGGCGTCAGCGAGCTTGTTGCGGTCGGCGTACCGGCGGGCCTGGGCGAACCGGTCTTCGACAAGCTCAAGGCCGATCTGGCAAAGGCATTGTTGTCCCTGCCGGCGGTGACGGCCTTCGAATACGGCGCTGGCTTCGCCGTGGCTACGGCCCGCGGCAGCGCCAACAACGACCTCTTCATTCGCAAAGAGGAACATATCGGCACATTAACGAATCGACACGGCGGCATGCTCGGCGGCATCAGCAGCGGCGAACCGATCGTCTGCCGCGTCGCCGTCAAGCCGACCAGCAGCCTGCCGCGTCCCCAGCCAACCGTCACCCGCGAAGGCGAAGCGACGGAAATCGCCACGCGCGGCCGGCACGATCCCTGCCTGCTGCCGCGGTTCGTGCCGATGGGTGAAGCGATGATGGCACTGGTGCTCATCGATCACTGGCTGCGCTGGCGCGCCCAGTGTGGCGACACGGTGATTGCGTGATGCAGCAGCGGAAGCCGTAATAGGAACGCGGGCGTCGCCGTAGCAGCTGGCCCAAGCCCATTTCAGATGGTAGAATTGTGTACATGTCCCAGCTTTTTCTACCTCAAGGGAGTAGGCATGCCGAAACGAGCGTTCACAGTCTTGTCGCTATTCTCAGGTGGCATGGGGTTGGACATCGGCCTGGAAAAAACGCGTGAGTTCAAGATCCTGGCCTGTGTCGAGAAGGTCCCCGCCTTCTGTGAAACGATCCGCCGCAACCGAGATGCGGGTCGTCTCGGCAATCCCGACCTCAGAATCTACCAGCAGGACATCGCCAAACTGCCGGCCGAGCAAGTTATGCAAGATCTGCATCTTGTACCGGGTGAACTCGATCTGCTGATAGGCGGGCCACCCTGCCAGACTTTCAGTACTACCGGCAAGCGAGCGACTGTCCAGGACCCACGAGGAACGCTCCTCTGGCAGTTTCTCCGGTTCGTGCAAGACCTCCAGCCGAAGTTCTTCCTGATGGAGAACGTTCGTGGGCTGATGTCGGCGGCACTGCGCCACCGTCCCATCAAAGACCGTCCCGACAAGGGCGGCCCGCCTCTTGAACCCGATGAGGAGCCCGGTTCGGTCATCAATCGCTTCCTCCTTGATCTTCGGCACTTGTATCGAATCGACTGCTTCGAGGTCAACGCGGTGAACTACGGCGCGCCACAACTCCGCGAGCGAGCCCTCTTCTTCGGCAATCGTTTCAACCGGCTTATCGAGTTTCCTGAGCCGACGCACGGCGAGGTGCGTGAGCCACAACGCACTCTTTTCGATGGTCCTCAAGTAGGCGACCTCAAGCCCTTCCGTACACTCCGCGAGGCACTGGAAGGGTTGATCGAAACCAAGCCGGTGATTATGGACTTCAGCCCCCGCAAGAAACGCTACCTGTCGATGGTCCCCGAAGGAAGCAACTGGCGATCCCTGCCGCCCGAAGTGGCTAGGGAATCGATGGGGAAGGCGTACTTCGCCAAAGGCGGTCGCTCAGGCTGGTGGCGTCGGTTGACGTTCGACCTGCCGTGCCCGACCGTCGTGACGATGCCGAATCATGCCGGGACTGCACTCTGTCATCCAATTGAAACGCGAGCTTTGACCCTACGGGAGTGCGCTCGCGTTCAGGAGTTTCCCGACGATTGGGAGTTCTGCGGTACGACCCAACAGCAATATGCACAGGTCGGCAACGCCGTGCCTATCCGGCTCGGCGAGGTCTGTGGCGAACTGCTCGCCCGAGAACTTACCGACCTATACGAAAATGGTTTGAAGAAGACGGAAGGCGACCACCCGCCCTACCGCATCGTCTACGTCAAGTCGCATATCCGGACTCGTCAGTGGTACAAGGCTGGGGAGACATTCGTGTGGCAACATGGCGAGGACAACGGCCATGCCAAGTACCGCCCTGCCAAAACCGAGCGAAAGGTCAGGCTGCCGCTGAGGGAGTGAGCCATGCCCCGACACGAAGGACTGCCCCGGCCCGCCAAGTTCACCTTGAGCAAAACAGCATTGCTCGAAACCCTCGCCGCCGTTGACAGGGACAAGGACGCCACTGCTCGGATCTTAAAGTTGGAAACTAACTTTCGAGAAAAGATCCAGTCGCACGTGGGGTCCCTGCCAACCAGCGAGGCTGAATTCCGCAAGTTCAACACGAACCCATTCGTGTTGATGATCCACACGTTCAAGAAGCAGTACCGACACATCAGCCAGATTGAGGAAGACATCCTCCCCGCGAAGGTGTTCTCCTCAATGGAAACCTCGGCGGGCAGGATGGTCGAGGCCGTCGTGCTTCCGGTGTACAGGTGGCAGTCCGTGGCCAGCGCCATGCACACGGTCTACTCGGTCATCGACGGAAAGAAAAAGTCGGGCAGCACACTCTGCTTAGCGACCCTGAAGAGCGGCCCACGCTGCCTGAACGATGAGATGAGCGAGAACATCGCGGACGCCATCATCACAAATAGTACCGAATGGGCGGCCCAGGCGAAGGCGAAGAGGATCGACTTTACCTATGGCGTCCTGTATGGGACCAAGAAGCAGTCGAACAAGAAGGACTGGCACATCCTGCGGAACATCGCAGAGAAGCTCCCTGCCAGCGCCATCAAGGTAAAGCCGAACCAAGGGTGGACCTGCGAGTATGAGAAAGACGATGTAAAAGTCGTCGTCACGGTTCGCATCGGCATCGAACTCTGGAACTACATCACCGGGCGAGACTTGGGTTTTATGGAGATGTGCGCGGCCCTGATCCGGGCTTGCGTCTCGCCGAGCGACACCCAGCCGAAGGACCACAAGTTTACCATCGTGGATCTCAAGGAGATCATCTCGCTGGGGCCGGTCCCAAGTAACTTCAACGTCAGCATTTTACAACGCAGCCAACTGGAGTGGTTGTTCTTCTTTGCACGTCACTTCTGCGATCAGTTGTTGGACGAAGATATGACTGCGGTACCCTAGGAGTAAGCCGATGGAACGAGCACTACGAGATAAGCTGATCAACGGCAGCTTCGGCAATGTCTCCGCGGCGCACTCGCGCAGGATGGGGGCGATCCGAGGCAAGGGCAACCGTACCACCGAGGCCCGGTTCCGGGCCATGCTCATCCGAGCGGGAATCCGGGGGTGGACCATGCAGACGAGGAGCGTCAAGGGAAAGCCGGATTTCTACTTTCCTGAAAGCAAGCTCGCCGTCTTCATCGACGGTTGTTTCTGGCATGGTTGTCCGAAGTGTGGGCATGTTCCGAGCGTAAACCGCCCATTCTGGAAGGCCAAGATCAAACGGAACAAGCGCCGGGACATTGAAACAGACGGATTGCTGCGTGAGGCCGGGATAACTCCGATCCGATTCTGGGAACATGAACTACGGAACCAGCCCAAAGAGTGTCTCGAACAGTTGGCCCAGCTTATTCGCCTTGGCTCCTTCAGATAAAATGGAGACAAAGCTATGACCTGGTCCGATCCGATCGTTGATGAAGTCCGACGTATACGCGCTGCCTATGCCGCACGTTTCAACTACGATCTGCGCGCCATTTACCGCGATTTGAAGGAACAAGAAAAGCGGAGCGGGTGCAAGGTGGTTCCCTGCCAATCGGAGAGCGAACCCAGTAAAGCACTGCAGTCCAACGGACCGGCCCCGGCAGTCTCGGAGAAGATCCCGACGTAACGCCGTAGTAGCCAACGCGGGAGAGATCGCATGTTGCGCGAGGAGCAGATTGACCTTCGCCGCCGCCGCGCTGCCGAGGGGCGGTTCCGTATTCAGAACCTGGGCCGCAATCGCGTCTTTAGCGATTATCAGATCACCAATCCGGCGACCGGCGGGCAATATCGCGTCAGCATTCGCGGCTTCGACGTCGGAGACAACAGCTGCGAATGTCCGGATTTTCGCACCAACACGTTGGGCACCTGCAAACACATCGAGGCCGTGTTGGCGTCGCTGCGCGAAGAAACGCCGCCGCAGCTGCGCCGTCGTAAAGCGGCTGTCCGGCATCCGGAGATTTACCTCCACTACGGTGAGCAATTGCGGATCGGCCTGCACCTGCCGCCGCGCTATTCCGATCAACTCCGTGCTTTGGCCGAAGCGTTCTTCGATCCGCGCGGTCTGTGGAAAGGCGGCGAGGCCTATCCGAAACTCATCGAGTTAGTCGAAAGCGTGCCGGAACAGGTGACGATCTTCTCCGATGCGATGGAGTTCATGGAGCGGGAGATCGAGCGCCAGGAGATGGCCCAGCGTGAACGCGACTGGCTCGCCCAGCTTGAAGCCGGCCAGTTACCGGAGGTGCTGCGTGAGCTGGTGCGCGTGCCGCTTTATCGCTACCAGATGCGGGGCGCTTTGTTCTTGGCTTGCCGCGGACGAGCCATCCTTGGCGATGACATGGGCCTGGGCAAGACCGTGCAGACCTTGGCCGCCGTCGAGTTACTGGTGCGGGAACGCGGTATTGAGCGCGTGTTGGTGGTGGCGCCGGCGTCGGTGAAATACCAGTGGGAGACGGAAATTCTCAAGTTTACCGGCCGGGCCGTGCAGGTCATTGACGGCGCCGCTTCGGAGCGGCGCAGCCTCTATCGGCAAGCGACGTTTTATCGACTTATCAACTATGAAATTGCGGTCCGCGACCTCGACGAATTAAACGCCTGGCAGCCCGACTTGATTGTGCTGGATGAGGCGCAGCGCATCAAGAATTGGGAAGCGAAAACGACGCGAGCGGTCAAGCGTTTGCGCAGCCGTTATGCCTTCGTGCTGACTGGCACACCGCTGGAGAATAAACTGGAAGAGTTGTACAGCATCGTGCAGTTTGTCGATGATCGCCGCCTGGGTCCGGCCTTTCAGTTTTTGCACGATCATCGTGTTCTGGATGAAAATGGCAAATTGCTGGGCTATCGCCATCTCGATAAAATCCGCGCCAAACTAACGCCGATCCTCTTGCGGCGGACGCGGGAGGAAGTGCTGTCGCAGCTGCCAGCCCGCACCGATACGACTGTCTACGTCGAGATGGCCGAAGCCCAGCGCGGCCCCTACGCCGAGCATGCGCACGTCCTGGCGCGGCTGTTGCAAAAAAAATATCTCACCGAGGTCGATCGCCGCCGCATTCTCGCCAGCATCACCAATCTGCGCATGCTGTGCAACAGCACTTTCCTGCTCGATCAACAGACCAACGTATCGCCCAAATTGGAGGAACTGGAAGAGCTGCTGCGGGAATTACTCTTTTCAGGACCGCATAAAGTGGTCATTTTCAGCCAGTGGGAATCCATGCTGCGGTTGGCGGCGGAAGTGGTCGAAAAGCTGGGGATCAGCTTCGCCCTGCTGCACGGCGGCGTCCCCGGCAAGGAGCGGCGCGGCCTTGTGGAACGCTTTCGCGAGGAAGACGCTTGCCGCGTCTTTCTCAGCACGGATGCCGGCGGCACGGGACTGAACCTGCAAGCGGCGGACACGGTCATCAATCTCGAAGTACCGTGGAACCCGGCCGTGCTGGAGCAGCGCATCGCCCGTGTGCATCGCATGGGGCAACATCGTCCGGTGCAAGTATTCAACTTGGTGATGCGCGATAGTATCGAAGAGCGCGTCCTGCGGACCCTGGCTGTCAAGCGCTCGCTATTTACCGAAATATTCGCAGGTGCCGGCGAAGAAGTGATTTGCACCACGCTGGGTCAACAGGCGTTCTTGCAGACGGTACGCGAATTGATCAGCGAAACCAAGCCGGCAGAGGCGCCCGCTTCGTCGCCGGCCTCCGGTGAAACGGCGATAGATCCGCGTCAGGCCCTGGTACAGGCTGCTGTACAGTTTCTCGAAGCGTTGGCTGCGCTGCTCCGCGACACCAGTCCTGGAGCGGCGGGGGCGAATAGCGATGGGACATCGGTCATGGCATCGTTTCGGACGACAGATGCCCAGGGCCGGCCGGTATTGCAAGTGCCGTTGCCCTCGCCGGAAATACTGCAACGCGGAACAGCGGCCCTGCGGACCATTGTGCAAAAATGGGATCTAATGGCCCACCTCTGAACTTCCCCCTTGAAATCCGTGCAAGCGGTTTTATAATTTGGTAGAGATGAGGAAAGTTTTTCTCCCCTCAAAGCGGGTGTAGCTCAGTGGTAGAGCGCCACGTTGCCAACGTGGCTGTCGTGGGTTCGATCCCCATCACCCGCTCTCTAAGACCAAGAGAGAGAATGAGTTGCGATGACATAAAAGGCCAAATGGATCTGTAAAAAGGGTATGGTTACCCCCTCATCTCATGTCTCGCCGATGGCCAGTAGCTGGCTTTATCCTTTCTGTCTTCGTCGTTATATGAAGGTTCCGGCTTCGCTTGGCCGGCGCCGAATCCCGTAAAGAGAGCGCGGATATGTGGTACGATCGCGATGGCCTTACGGATAGGCTCCGCGCCAGGAACAGCGTCGATCCAGCGGAATGCGTAACGGAAGCGATCGCGAGCAACGTTCCCTATCTTGGCAATCTGGGAGGCTTAGGACCGATGGGCATCTAGTTGGAGGACGGCGCAAGCGATCTTTAGGAAAAAGAGGAATTGCCTCCATTGCCTAGGGCCGATATGGGGGAGGAGTGATATACAACATAAGGTCTACCGCTTCACGATCGGGAGGGTATAGAATGGAAAGAGAGAGGCCCTCCCGGCAAGGATGATCTCGGGGGAGTATAGACTCCGTGCCGGCCCGCCCAGCGCGGGGTGGCCCACCGAGGAGGAACTGTGGCATGCCGGACAAAACCTCTACCTTTGGGAGCGAGGGAGTGGCCCTGCTCGTTCCTGAAGTTCGCAGCGGGCGCGAAGCGCTGCCCGCTGAGCTGTGCTTGGATATCTACCGCCTCATGGTTCGCAGCCGCGTCATGGAAGAGCGGATGATTAAGATGAGCAAATCGGGCCAGGGCTATTTCTGGATCGGCGGGCCAGGCGAAGAGGCGTTTAATACCTGCCTGGGACTGCAAGTCAAAAAAGGCCACGGCCCCGCCTACGATTACCTTCATCTCCACTATCGCAACAGCGCCACGCTCCTGGCTATGGGCATGCCCATGATCGACGCCCTTCGGCAAATGGCCATGACCGCTACCGACCCCCATTCGATGGGCCGCAATTTCCCCGGTCATTTCGCCTGCCGCGCTTGGAACGTGCTGCCGATCTCCTCCGTCGTCGAGGTGCAATATGTCATGGCACCGGGCACGGCGTTGGTGCAAAAACGGTACGGCGGCGACGGCATCACCATCGTTACGGGCGGGGACGCCGGCACGGCGGAGGGCGATTTCGCTTCGTGCATGATCTGGAGCACGCGGCCCGGCAACGAATTGCCGGTGCTGATGATCGTCACCAACAACGGTTGGGGGATCTCGACGCCCGCCTCCACGCAACATGGCGAAAAGCACATCATCGACCGCGGCAAAGCATTCGGCATCCGCGGCGAGGTCGTGGACGGCAATGATGTCGTTGCCAGCTGGCATGCCCTTCGCCGCGCTATGGATTATTGCCGACGCGAACGCCGTCCCTACATGATCGAAGCCAAAGTGTCGCGGCTGTACGGCCATTCCTCCTCTAGCGGCGCCCAGCGCGTGTGGGATGAAGTCGACCCGCTCGATTTGTTCGAGCACAAGCTGACAGAAGCCGGTTTACTCGATCCGATTGTTCTTTCTCATATACGGGAAGAAGCGCTGGCGGAAGTCGAGGCGGCTGTCGAGCAAGTGCTCCGCGAACCGATGCCGCAACCGTCGGACGTGGAGAAATACACCTATGCCCCCAGCCCGGTAGATGTGGTATATCCTGAAGATTACACGGGACTACCGTAAGAAGGACTAATGTCTCAGTCACAGAATTCACAGAGGGAAAGACAGAAAGCCGGCCACATGAAGCAAGCAATCAGGTCCACCAGAGCGCTTAGACTGGGCACGGGAAGGTTGAACATTTTTCCCTTCCCCCCCACCCCAACCCTCCCCCACAAGGGGGGAGGGAGCCTTGTTTCTCCCTCCCCCACAAGGGGGGAGGGAGCCTTGTTGCTCCCT
>Ga0078972_1011718_pt1 | contig 15517 bp, 13 predicted proteins | sample YelNatPaOPGAMG01_FD_67568 | JGI IMG/M metagenome (GOLD analysis project Ga0078972, IMG submission 67568) | Hot spring thermophilic microbial communities from Obsidian Pool, Yellowstone National Park, USA - OP-RAMG-01 (SPADES assembly) (version 2) | ecosystem: Environmental > Aquatic > Thermal... | reverse complement strand
TCATTCGTTATCCACGAGGGTGCGGAACCGGGATAAAGATGCCGGAATCTCCCAGGATAATTAATGTTTGTGAGCCTGAGATTATTAAAACCGGAGCAGAACTAGCGCTCGTCTCAATAGGAGATTTTTTTGGAATTGCCGAACAAGCTTGGGAGAATCTTGCAATGAGAGGAATCGACGCAACGTTAGTCGATGCAAAGTTTGCAAAACCGCTCGATAGAAAATTCTATCGTGCTTTGTTTACTGATCATAAATATGTCGCAGTTTTTGAAAATAACTCAATTACAGGCGGTTTCGGATCTGGCCTGATAGAGCTTGCACAGGAACTTGATCTTGATAACCCGCCTCGAATTCTCAGATTCGGTCTTCCCGATATGTTTGTGGGTCATGGGGACCTCGAACATCTTCATAAAGAGGCCGGACTCGATTCTGAAACGGTTTTAAGTCGAATGTAGTGCTAATCTCTGGTATGGTTGAAACTGGACTATGGTAGGATTGAAACGTGAATAACCATGCCAGTGTGTGCGATTTGCGGTGCGTTGAAACTGGACTATGGTAGGATTGAAACATGCGTCGGGATGTCTTTCCGCACAATCTTCCCGTCGTTGAAACTGGACTATGGTAGGATTGAAACATAACTTCCTTGAACACCATAATTGAAATTGACAGCAGTTGAAACTGGACTATGGTAGGATTGAAACATTTCAATTTCCACAGTTAGAATTTTACTCATGTTTTGTTGAAACTGGACTATGGTAGGATTGAAACGAATAAAGTACATACGAGCCGGATTTATGTCACACAGTTGAAACTGGACTATGGTAGGATTGAAACAATATATATTGAAGATAAAGTTTGGGCAATAGACCCAAGTTGAAACTGGACTATGGTAGGATTGAAACTTGGGATTTTGTGATGTGTTCATACACATCATAAAAGTTGAAACTGGACTATGGTAGGATTGAAACTATTCAGCAATAAAATCCCCAATCATGCCCTGCGTAGTTGAAACTGGACTATGGTAGGATTGAAACTTGGTCAGGGTCACTTCGCTTGCTGGCTTTAGCCCACTGTTGAAACTGGACTATGGTAGGATTGAAACTGGAATAGAAATTATATCCCAGGATTGCACAATCCAGTTGAAACTGGACTATGGTAGGATTGAAACTTCACAGATTTTTTCGATTGCATAGAATTTCACAACAGTTGAAACTGGACTATGGTAGGATTGAAACCATTATACCAGAACGATATCTTTCTCTGCTTGTCATGTTGAAACTGGACTATGGTAGGATTGAAACATTAATTGCCCATTTTTCTATTGCCTCACTTAATTTCAGTTGAAACTGGACTATGGTAGGATTGAAACTAAAAATTAAAATAAACAACCCGAATAAAAATCTATAGTTGAAACTGGACTATGGTAGGATTGAAACCAACAACGATACGAATATCTCTGTTGGCTCATAGACGTTGAAACTGGACTATGGTAGGATTGAAACGATAATTTACGTTCTTTGCAAACGAGCTGGTTACGAGTTGAAACTGGACTATGGTAGGATTGAAACGGCGAGATTGAGCGTGGCATCCGTGAGAGACAGAGAGTTGAAACTGGACTATGGTAGGATTGAAACGAATGGCGGGAAGTTCGGACATGCAAAGGACATAAAGTGTTGAAACTGGACTATGGTAGGATTGAAACAGCGAAATCGAAAGAATAACGAAGGAAATTCTTTTTTGTTGAAACTGGACTAAGGTAGGATTGAAACGTTTATAGCCAAGCTTAAAAAAGAACTCAATGAAATGTGTTCAAACTGGACTATGGTAGGATTGAAACCGATATTCGTGGAGAGGAACGAAGTGGCAGAGGGCGGTTGAAACTGGACTATGGTAGGATTGAAACCAGGAATGTTGAGTATCAATTGTTCAGCGGGTGTTAAGTTGAAACTGGACTATGGTAGGATTAGTTCGAGTGCAGGTCGTGCATATGCACGCCATATCTTCTTATACATGTTTTGCATGCGTTATTTTATGAGGTTGCTTCTTAAGTTATGTGCGAGAAATGAGCAGAAGGACATCTCGGGAGAGTACCACAAACTCCAGGGCTTCGTGTACAGCATAATAAGGGAGAGTGGTTATAGGTTCCTCCATGACATGCCAGGGTACAAGTTCTTTTGTTTTTCTAACATCTTTCCACCTGGAAACATGAAAACTGGTGATTTGCGTAACTTCATAATTTCATCGCCGAATAAAGACCTGATTAATGCACTGGCATATTACCTCTCGAAGTTAAGGAGCATGGAACTGTATATTGGCGATGCCACATTCACACTCAAGGACATCCAGACCTTAGAAATCGCATTGCCAAAAACCAATATAATTGTGAGCACAGCAACACCGATCATCATCCGAATCCCCGAGACAAAATATGACGCATACCAGATTCCAGAGAACAGGCGCATGAAGCGGTATGTGTACTGGAGACAGGACATTGCATTCCCCGCATTTCTGAAACAACTCACTGAAAATCTCATAAAGAAGTACAATGACTTCTATGGAACTGAGATTGAGCGTTACGACCTTTTTGAGCAGTTCCAGTTCATAAACGAGATACACACACGGCTCATCATAAACGGAAAAAGTTATGGTGTATCCGCCAGCATCTGGGAGTTTATGTGGGGTTCGATGGACACGGTACAACGGCGTGTGATTGAATTCGGTCTGGACACGGGTTTTGGCGAACGCAACAGCATGGGCTTCGGATTTGTAAATCCAAGAGCTGCACGGAAAGAAACATAACTACATCTTCACCGAAGTCCAGACAATCATTGCAGACACAAACGCAAGAATTGCACCGAATGCAAAGCTCGCCCATGAACCAAATAAATCCCAGAGAAAGCCAGCAATGAAATTCGCAGGAAATATCGTGATGCTCGTAACCAGATTTATCACTCCGAGCGCAGACGCACGCACATCTTCAGTCACCATCACAGACCCGATTGCCCTTGTGATTCCATCAGTCATTGCCATGTAAACACCAAAGCAGATGAAAAGCAGAATAACAATTACCAGCGAATTCGCAAATATAAACGCCACGAAAATCAGAGCAAAGAGTAGCATGCCAGGCACAAGCACATTCTTCCTTCCAATTTTATCTGCAAGGATTCCAGCAGGAAATGAAAGGGCAGCATACGCCACATTCATCAGCACATAAAGCCCTACTTCAACAGACACTGGCATCTCAAGAATCTGGTGTGCACGGAGCAGCATGAACGCAATACTGAAGTTTCCGAGTGAAAACACACCGATACTCAGCACAAAAATTCTGAAGTTCCTCGGAAAACTAGCCATACTCAACGAAAACTTTTTTCTGGTTATTCCACCAGTGTCCTTAACAAAGAATATCAGGATGATTGCAGCGATACCAGGAATAGCAGCCAGTGCAAAAATGATACGGTACACACCCATGGACACACCTGCAGCAAGGAGCACAATCAATGCAAGCAATGGTCCCGCAACTGCACCACTCGTATCCAGTGCTCTATGCAGTCCATATGCCTTCCCGCGGTCCTTCTCAGTAGATGAATCCGCAATGATTGCATCTCTGGGCGTGGTTCTTATTCCCTTGCCAACACGGTCTGTAACACGAATTCCAAGCACATGCAAAGGACTTGCAGCAATAGCAAGAAATGGCTTCGTAAGGTTGCTGATGGAATAGCCAGCGAGCACAAATCCCTTGCGTTTTCTGAACTTGTCAGAATATATCCCGGAAATCAATTTCAGGAAACTCCCGATACTCTCCGCAACTCCCTCAATTGTTCCAATTACCAGCGAAGTTGCACCAAGCCCGAGAAGGAAGAACGGTAGCAGTGGCACAATGCACTCGGTGCTCATATCTGTAAGAAAACTCACAATGCCAAGAATCACAATGTTTATCGAGAGCCCGAACACAAACCTGTCTTTTTTGACCATTGTGGGGAGGAGAGATATGCGGTATATATTTTTTTGCGTGTAAAATGTAACTTACTGGAATGATTTCGTTATGGCAATGCCCAAGAACTTTAAATATCACTGAAACTATTTACTGCACATGCCCCAAATCAAAATTGCGTCATCAATTCTCTCAGCTGACCCGAGCAAATTAGGCGAGGTGATAGCACTTCTTGATAAATGCAGCGATGTGGACATCATGCACATTGACATAATGGATGGGCACTTTGTACCAAATCTTACATTCGGACCGCATGTGGTCAGGGCGCTCCGAAGATACACAACCAAGCCATTTTATGTGCACCTCATGCTCACACACCCATCAATATTCATAAAACCGTTTGCAGATGCAGGTGCGAATCTCATCTCAGTGCATGTAGAATGTGCTGAGAATGTGCATACCCTGATTGAGAGCATAAAATCACATGGCATAAAGCCAGGCATTGCCATAAACCCTGACACAAATGCGTCTGCAATCCATCCATTCATTAATAATGTTGATGAAATTGTGGTGATGTCCGTATATCCTGGCTTCGGAGGACAGAAATTCATAGACCGCGTGCTTCCCAAGATTGGAAATATCCGTGAGATGGTAAACCAGGCAAACAGGGATGTTGACATTGCGGTGGATGGCGGCATCAATGCTCAGACCGCTCCATCTGCAGTGCGCATGGGTGCAAATCTAATCATTTCCGGCAATGGAATTTTTGTGAACGGGCATCCAGACATGGCAAGAATACGGGAACTGCGGGATGCATGCAAGGACGTGAAAACATGAATTTTGCTGTGTTTTCTGAGTATCTGGAGAGAATAGAAGGCACCACGAAACGCCTCGAAATCACCGCAATGCTCGGCGAGATGTTTAATGCCCTTGCACCCGATGAAATAGACAAGGTATGCTATCTCCTGCTGGGTAAAATCTATCCGGATTTTGTCGGGATAGAACTGGGCATTGCTGATGCACTTATACAGCGTGCACTTTCAATTGCCTCAGGACTCAAAATAGAAATTGTGTCGGAGGTGCTGAAAAACGAGGGAGATATCGGCACATGTGCTGAAAATGTCATAAGACAGAAAAAACAGACCGCACTGTTCAGCGAACCACTTACAATAGAACGGGTTTATGGAAATCTATGCAAAATTGCTGAAAGCACTGGCTCTGGCTCACAGGATTACAAACTGAAACTCATCGCCGAGATGTTCCATGACGCACAACCCCTCGAGGCAAGGTACATCGCAAGAATTCTTGCAGGCAGCTTACGACTCGGTATTGCAGAAAGCACGATTCTCGATGCACTGGCAATTGTGTTTCTCAAGGATATGGAAAAGAATGTAGCTCGGGAATTGCTCGAAGACAAGTACAATCTGTGTTCTGATATCGGCTTGATTGCAAAGAGTGTTAAGGCGCAGGGCATGAAGGGCATTGAAAACATCGGGTTGAAAATTGGTGTACCCATCAGGGCAATGCTCGCCTCCCGTGCGGCCTCAATGGAGGAGCTCTTTGACCGGATGGGAAAATTTGCTGGCGAGTACAAGTACGACGGGCTGAGAATCCAGGCACACATCTCTAACAGTGACATAAAGCTGTACTCCAGACGACTGGAAAATCTCACAGAACAATTCCCGGATGTAATTCGCAACCTCAGATCCGCATTTAGAGGCAGAGAAGGTATTTTTGAGGGCGAATGCGTTCCCATCGACCCGGACACAGATGAAATGCTGCCATTCCAGGAGGTATCAAAGCGCAGGGGAAGAAAGTACGGGATTGAAGAAACGATGAAGCAAATCCCGGTGTGTCTCTTTCTGTTTGATTGTTTATATCTCGATGGCAGGGAGTACCTCAAGAACAGCTATCTTGAGCGTCGAAAAGCTCTGGAAACTGCGTTTGTTGAAACTGAGCATGTGAAGTTTTCCCATATGAAGATTATTGAAGACATGGCTGAATGCGAGCAATTCTTTAACGAGGCAATCAGTGCTGGCTGTGAGGGAATCATGGCAAAGAACACAGGCCCGGAAGGTGTTTACAAGCCAGGTAAGCGTGGATTCCTCTGGTTGAAATACAAGCGGGAGTACAAGTCAGAGCTTGCAGACACACTCGACCTTGTGGTGCTCGGAGCATTTGCCGGTAAGGGGAGGCGTGCAGGCACATACGGGGCGTTGCTTACGGGTGTGTACAATCCTGAAAAGGACACATACGAAACTATCTGCAAACTTGGAACTGGATTTGACGATGCAACACTCTCGCAGATGCCACAGAAATTCGCCACGCTGACGGTTAAGAGCAGACCCAAAAATGTGATTTCGAAAATGGAGCCAGATTTCTGGTTTGTACCAATGGTAGTTGTTGAAGTCCAGGGTGCAGAACTAACAATCAGTCCAGTACACACCTGCGGTTACGGAATTATGAAGGAAGGTGCAGGCATTGCAGTGCGCTTTCCAAGGTTCACTGGTAGGTGGCGTGATGACAAAGCACCTACAGACGCTACCACAACTGGCGAAATAATCGAAATGTACAAAAAACAGTTAAAGAGGATTGAAGAGCGGGATTTACCCGAATAATGCTCCCAATCCTGCAGCCACATCTTCTTCTTTTGGCTTTTCCTCTTTCTTCTCCTCTTTTTTCTCTTCCTTCTTCTCCTCTTTCTTTTCGCCACCAGATGCAGGTGCAGCACTTACTGCTGCAACAGGCATTGCACTTGCGCTTTCCAGCACCTTTGCAATATCCACGCCTTCCAGCGATGCAGTCAATGCCTTAATCTTCGTCATATCTGGTTCTGCACCAGCGGCTTTTACCACATTTGCGATGTTCTCTTCGCTTATCGGTTTTCCCAGAGCATGTAGCAGCAATGCGCTGTATATATATTCCATTTTATTACCTCCTTATTTCTTTTCATCCAAACAATGAACTTAAACCAGCAGCAACATCTTCTTCCTTTGGCTTTTCCTCCTTCTTCTCCTCAGCTTTTACAGGTTCCTCAGCGGTCTGTGCTTGCGAGGTTGTAGTCACAGTACGCCTGACGCTATCGCCCGCTGCCTCAGGTGCCACCGCAGCAATCGCAAGCATATCCGCATACGCCTTCCTTATCAGATGCTCAATTGCACCCTTCGCAGGATACCCTGATTTTGTTACGAGAGCAATACCCTGTCTGAGTGCCTTACCAAGCAATGGCTTAACCGTTGCGGGCGTGATGTATCCGATTTCCATTGCGAGATGCTGTCCATGAACTGAGCCCAGGGCAAGTTGTGAAAGCATCTGCTCCTGTGAGATGCCAAGGCTCTCCTTCGGGAAAATAATTCCATCTTCAAATACTGCCTGGATATCCAGACCAACAGTTAGAGGTGTGATGCCTAATTTTGAAAGCAATTGTGCGTGTTCACGGGTGATTACCTCGCCTGCCTTGACCAGCAATTTGTCCTTTTTTATCACAACCTTTCCGCCTTCAATTGCAGCAGCAAGTCCCGCCTTCTGTAACTCTGAAACAATCGGTCCCGGCTTAAATGGTGTTTCCATTGCTTTTATCACGATGTCCTCTGGTGCGATTTCTCCACCCTTTGCAGGTGCCTTCGTCTTTATCGATTCCAGGCTTCGGTACAATTTGAACGGGTTTTCGTTCGAGAGAATCAGGGCAGTTTGTCGCTGTATGTAATCCGAGAGTTTTGTGATGTTTGGCTTACCACTCGCTTCAAGTGCATGTGAAATTATTGCATTTCTGGTAACAATGATTTCTGCCTTTCCACGGAGATTTTTTCTCATCTGTTGAAATTGTGGAGAGGGAAGCCCAGCAATATTTACGATACCCACGACCTTGCTTTCTGTGATTTTATTTTTTAATTCTGCAACTTTTTCTATTTTCCATTTTGCTACATGTGCCATTGTAATTCACCTCACATTATTCTGTATGCAGGGCCCATCGTGGTTTTCACATACACAGAATCTATGTTTGCCCTGCCCTTTTCCAGCTTTGAAATAACACGGTTCAGCACCGCATCTATGTTTTCTGTGATGTCTTCAGCACTCATGTCTCTGCTCCCAACAACCACATGGAATGTGGGCTTATCTTTTGCCTTTATTTTCACGCTTTTTCTGAGGTTTTGAATAACTGGCGTTGGGTCTGCGGATGGCGGCAATGGTCTTGGCATTTTACCACGGGGTGCAAGGACCGGACCCAGACGCTTACCAATTGTAATCATCAGCGGTGCCTCTGCAATGAAATATGTGATTTCTGTAGCTATTTTCTTTGCCATGCGCTTATTACCTGCAATCGTTTCAATTTCCTCAGGTGTTATAACACGGTCAGCAGGTGCGTTTTTTGCTTTTAAGGCAAATTCACCACTACCAAAAACTCCGATTTTAATGGGCTTACCTCTACCCTTGGGAAGAATAATGTCTTCGTCAATCTTGTTTTTCTGGTTCTTTAAATCAACATTCTTCAGGTTGATTGCAAGCTCCACGCTTTCCAGAAACTTTCGCTTTGGTGCGCTTTCCAGTAGTTTTTTTACCTGTTCGAGGACTTTTTCGTCTGGCAATTTATCACCTACCCAGTAGTGTTTTCGAGGCACTCCTCTTCTACATGGGTGAAACACTCAACTTCATGATAAATATAAATCTTTCTGTCTGCCTTCGTCCCACTTCTCAGTTTCACTTGCCTGCACAATCAAGCCGTGTCTGATGGCGTCACTGGCAAGTGCTGCAATTTCCTTCGTCCACAGTTCTGGTGTGTATCCAAAAGATTTCTCAATTCTGGAGAAATGCTCGCCCATGCACAACCGCATGTGTTCCAGCATGCCAGTTCTCTCCCTGAATTTATCAAAGACCACATATGCGGGCTTTACATCTGCAATTGCGTTAAAGAACGCATTGCGCACATCGCGTGCCTCAAAAAGCGGTGGAAAAACTGGACCAATAAACACAAATGTTTTTATTCCTGCATCGCTGAGCACCTTCAGTGCATGTAATCGCTCATCCGGTAATGAAGCATGTGGCTCGAGCGAGGCAGCGAGGGCGCTATCAAGTGTTGTGATTGTGAATCCCACCTCACATCTGGCTTTTGCAAGAATCTCAATGTCACGAAGTACAAGGGCGGATTTCGTCTGTATCACGAATTTTTTACCTGCGTTTGCAAGCAGTTCAATGCACTTTCTGGTAACACCGAATTTTTTTTCAGATGGCTGATACGCATCGGTCACCGTGCCAATGCCCACAACATCACAACTTCGTATCTTTCTCAGCTCACCCAGCAACAACTCAGAAATGTTCTTCTTTACCTCAACAAACCTGCCCCATTGCCTTTGCTCCTTGAGCACATACGGTGCATAGCAGTACACACAACCATGCTCACAGCCACGGTAGGGATTCAGTGCGAAGGTAAACGCAAGCCCGGTTTTTGTAAGCGCATGCTTTGCCATTGATACCTGTATTTCAGGGGATTGTGCGTGCATTATTACCATCCCATACCCTGCGTTCTCCTTTGTATTCCTGGGGCACCAGCAGGAACTTACCACCTTTCACTGGAAACACGAAGAATTCCTCGCACTTTCCTTCCGTGTTCACAAGCAAAAGCTTGATTTTTTCCTCGCTCTTGCCAGTGTTTACATCCACATACCTGTACCTGTAGAATTTGCCCTGGTCAATGAGCACGCGTGCCTCGCTAACACCTTTTTTTGACATGGTGAGTACTTCTTCGGGATACATGCATTGCAAATCGCAATAGAAATATATAACCTTGCTTTTTGAAGTACGGGATTGAAATGAAATTACTCCTGATTCATGCGGACTGGATGGAATACAGGGCACTCGAGAAGACAAAGATGGCAGAAGACATCGGAGATAAGGCGGGCGAGCGATTGGAAGAGGTGCTCGTGGTGTTCACGAGTGTTGAAGCGGGAGATTATACGAATCTTGAGCCAGTAATAAAAAAAGCATCTGATGAAATTGCAGGGGTGGCAAACAGTGTAAAGGCGGAAAGAATTCTGGTCTATCCATATGCACATCTAAGCCCGAACCTTGCAAAGCCAGATGAAGCAATACCGGTGCTCGACGAACTCGTGAAATCCATTGCACAGCTTGGATTCGAGGTAAAGCGTGCACCGTTTGGCTGGTACAAGGAATTCAACATCAAGTGCAAGGGGCATCCGCTTTCAGAACTTTCAAAGGAAATTCATGGCGAGGAAAAGGAGGAGGTGTCAAAGGCACTGGTGAGTGAGAAGAAGGCGGTTTCAAAATGGTTTGTGATTGAGCCCGATGGCACCACGCATGAAATAAAAATTGAGGATGGCGAGGTAAAGGGCTATGATTTTTCTAAATTCCAGAACCTCAGAAAGTTCTGCTTCTATGAAATGGCAAAGGCAAGAGCAGCTGAAAGGGAGCCACCACATGTGTCTCTTATGCAACGCCTCGAACTTGTTGATTATGAGCCCGCATCTGACCCTGGGAATTTCAGGTATTATCCGAAGGGAAGATTGATAAAGAAACTGCTTGAGGAATTTGTAAGCGCAAAAGTGAGAGAAACTGGAGGGATGGAAGTAGAAACACCCATCATGTATGATTTTGAGCATCCATCTCTTAAAAAATACCTGCATAGATTTCCTGCGAGACAGTACACAATCCAGACACCAGATAAAAAGGTATTTCTGCGATTTGCTGCCTGTTTCGGGCAATTCTTAATCATGCACAATGCAAAGGTATCCTATAAACATCTTCCCATGCGCCTTTATGAACTCACGAGGTATTCATTCAGGGTTGAACAGCGTGGAGAACTTGCAGGACTGCGGAGATTGCGTTCGTTCACGATGCCTGACTGCCACTCGTTCTGTGCAGATGTGGAAATGGCGAAGCAGGAACTGGTATCCAGGTTTGAACTTTCAAGAGAAATTCTCTCAGGAATTGGTTTTGAAATTCCAGACGACCTTGAACTTGCACTCAGAGTGACAAAGGATTTTTACCAGGAACACGGTGATGTTGTCAGGGAGCTTGTCAGACGCTGGGGCAAACCCGCACTGATGGAGATGTGGGATGAGCGCTTTTTCTACTTTGTGTTTAAATACGAGTGGAACTTTGTGGATGCACTTGATAAGGCATCTGCATTGAATACAGACCAGATTGATGTGGAGAACGCAGAACGCTATGGAATCACATACACGGGCGAAGATGGAAAGGAACACTATCCACTCATTCTGCACCAATCCCCCTCCGGTGCAATCGAACGGGTGATCTATGCGTTGCTTGAAAAGCAGTTTATGAAATCTGAGCGTGGTGAGAAAGCGGAATTTCCACTCTGGCTTTCGCCAACGCAGGTGCGGTTTGTGCCTGTCTCCTCTCAGTATGTGGACGACTGTGTAAGAATTGCAAAGGCACTTGGATGCAGGGCAGATGTGGATGACCGTGACGAGACGGTGGGGAAGCGTATCAGGGATGCGGAACGCGAATGGGTGAACATCATTGCGGTTTATGGAGATAAAGAAAAGGCAAGCGGGAAGCTTAACCTGCGTCTCAGAACAGGAGAAACGCTTGAAATGACACCTGATGAGTTGAAGAAATATATCCATGAAAGGATTGCTGGTTATCCATACATCGGGCTAACACTGCCACTGCTTCTGAGCAAGAGACCGATATTCAGGGGCTGAGATGCATCAAATTTTTGTGCGTGACCTCGGGATAATCCATCCGCATGTGAGCGTCGAGGAAGATAGAAAGATTCTTGAGAAGTGCATTGTCTCTGGTGAAATAAATCTTCATTTTTATCGCAGACACCCGCCTGCAATCTCAATAGGTCACGGTGAAAATACTGAGGAAAGTGTGGAACTTGATGAGTGTGAGAAAGCGGGTGTGGTTATAATACAAAGAGAGAGTGCTGGTAGTGCAATATACACGGATAGAGACACACTGGAATATGCGATTGCACTCCCGCAGCACCTTGTGCCATTCAACCGAGAAGAAAGTTACGCGTTTCTATGCTCGGCAATCGTGAATGCCCTGCGTGCGTTTGAGTACCCGGTGGAGTTTAAGCCCGTGAATGATATACAGATGTGGGGGAGAAAGATATCTGGCAGTGCACAGAAAAGAACGCGGAATTGCGTATTACAGCATGGCACAATTCTTCTGCGTGTTGATTATGCGGCAATAGATAGATTTCTGAAGATTTCGAGAAAATTGATGGAAAAGGGATTGCAAAAACACAGTGAGCGCGTAATCGGGTTGTTTGAACATCATGAGGTGCCTGTTGAGGCACTCGTAAAGAAGGTTGCGGAAGAATTCGGGCAATTACTCTCAGGAAGTTTGTACTGGGTCAACCCATGAGCAGTAGTGGTTGATATGTGAGCTCGATTGTGCACTTATGCTGCACAAAAATTGCACTCTGTGCTTCCCACGCACGGAAATTCATAACTCCGCCTTTCACCAGCACTTCCTTTGTGGTCTCGTTTAGAATTATACATGAATCTGGTAGCAATATCTCGTGATGTACACCATAGGTTCGCTCGGTATTGTTCATCTTAAATTCTACGGTCTTTGTGTAGAAATAGAATGGGAGATTATAAAGCGAATAGTTCAGATGGATCGGCTCTGTGGCTCGAATATGTGTTTTTTTGCTCCATCCATGAATGTCTTTCCAGTACTCGAATGGGTCTACTTCACTTCTATCACCAAGACCGAGTAAGTAATTGTGTAAACTCGTATTTGCCGTTTTCTGATACAACCGTGCCTCATCGAATGCAATTCCACATTCAACAGCTTCGCGCACGAGTTGCTTTGTAATATTGGTAAAATCATAATCAAAAATTTCTTCATATGTGCGTTTTAGCACATACAATGTGATATTGCCTGCAAAACCCAGATAGTCCAGGGTTCCATTTATATCTTCCTTCAGAATGAGTTTTTGCTGGTAGATAAATGGAAGAGTCACAGGAACCCATGAATCAAGATTTATGTCCGTGGTGACAGAATACCCACTTCTATCTTCAATCAGTGTTGTGGTTACCTTACCATTTATTTTTATGTAGACACTTCCTGCGATTTCGTGAATGACGCCTGTTTCGTTCATCATTTCATAATTGTATTTGAATGCTGAGAGATTCCACTGCAAATTTTTATGTGTAGCAGAGTATTCTGGCAGGCGTATTGGTTTTCCACCAGCTGAGATTCCCGTATAGTTGCGCATGTACTCTCTGCTTATATTTTCGACTTCCGTAACGGGATTCTGGTTTCCATACACAATGTCATTTGTCTTGTTCACTGCACTCAGAACCGCACTTACACCTGTCTGTGATAAAAGCTCTTCGTGGAGTAGAAGGTAGGTACCCAATCTATGTTCCGCCTCTTTTAGCACGATATTTTCGAGGTGCTGGTTTGCTACAATAACTGCGTATATTCCCGTGACTATACTCAAAAACGCAATAATCACAGCGATTAGAGAAAAGGGCACTCTTCCTTCTTTCTTTCGAGAGAGCTTCACAACAGGGTAATGGTTAGGAGTAATATAGAGTTTTTGTTGATGTGTTGCACGAGACAGCAATTTGTCAGAAAATACAGGAGCAGGCAAACTTACAAATAAATGGGTTTGAGATATGAGATAAAGATTTAGGTATGTATCAAAATGTTAATTCTTTGTTTCGATGTTATGAAGGAATATTAAAGTTAAAAAAGAAAAATATGGATTTAGAAATTTATAGTGCAAATGTTTATATAGTATGATACAGTTGTATGTGTAGGTGATTTTTTGAATGGAAAAGTTACAAAAGGAATTGAGTTCCAAAGAGAGCGAGTTTATACTCGCAGGAATGGACTGACAAACGGACTGACAAATGGCTATACAAACGGATTGACGAACGGGCTGAACCGCAGAGCGTTGCGGAAATCACACGAGGGAGAGAAGAAGCACGGGAAAATTCTGGCTGTTATTGTACTTTGCTTCCTTGTTCTCGGCGTTTTTGCAGTGCTGACTTACCAGAACCAGCAGAGAAACACGATTGCCATAGATGGTAATTTTGATGACTGGCAGGGTGTTGCGAAGCAGAGCAAGGAACGCACAACGAATGTGCCAGAGAATATTGACATTGCAGAATATGCAAGCACGGAATCTGGCAGGAATGTTGCGTTCTATGCTATGGTGTATGGCAACATGCTGTATGGCGACGGCAGGTACATCGTGGAAGTGCCAGATGAAAATCCAGTGTATGTTGCAGAAATTCGTGAAAACGCAATACCAAACGCAAATGGCAGAGATGTGGCATATGTGTTTATTGACACAGACAACAACGCAAATACGGGATTCAAGCCGTCTGACAAATTCGCAGTGGGTGCGGACAGGGCGATTGAAATTCTTGGCAAGAACGGGAAAATCGAAGCGAGCAGGGTGCTTGAGTTCGCAGGCACTGTGCCTTACGAATGGAACTGGATTGTGAAGCAGAGCGTGGATTCCGCAACAAACGGGAAGCAGATGGAAACGATGGCAAGCAAGTCAGTGCTGGGTATTGGCGAGAAGTATGCAGTGTACTTCTACATGGTTGACTGGCAGGGCAAGGAGTGCAAGCTTGAGAATGCACTGAGGTTCGAGAATGCAAAGGTGAGCTTGTTCGGGTTGTATCTGGCAGAACAAGCGACGGTAAGAACAGAAAATGCAATCATGGGAATAAAGGGAACATCCCATGCACCGATACACATAAACGGAAATACTGACTTTGCAAGCCAGGCATCGAGTGAGGGCTGGCCTGGAGATGGCACACAGGGCAATCCGTACATCATTGGTGGGTACGATATTAATGGCAATGCAGGGGCATACTGCATCTGGGTAGAAAACACAGATGTGTGGTTCGTTATACAAAACTGTAATTTGTATGGTGCAACGGACTTTCCCACAGAGCCACACGGTGTCGGGATTTCTCTAAAAAATGTTCAAAACGGAACACTGGTGAACAACAATTGCTACAACAATAACCTTGGTATATTCCTGTATAACTATGCGTGCAACAACACAATCACAAACAACAACTGCTCTGACAGTATCTATCACGGCATTATGCTGTATTTCTCAACCAATAACAACACGCTTACGAACAATGACCTATACCACAACGCAAACTACGGAATCTATATTTTATCCAGTTCCACAGAAAACACCATTTACCACAACAACTTCTACCAGAACAACGGTGCAGCCAAGGGCGTGAATGGAAACTGCCAGGCATATGATAGTGTTGGCGGAAACTACTGGTATGACAATACCGCACAGGAAGGAAACTACTGGAGCAACTGGGATGGGAAGAACTGGGGGACACCAAGTGCATATCCAATCGATGGCGGTGCTGGTGCCTATGACATGTATCCTTCGGGCCAGCATGGTCCAATCCATATAAACGGAAATCCTGACTTTGCAAATCAGGCGACGACAAATGGCTGGTCAGGTGACGGTACTCAGGGGAATCCATACATTATTGGTGGCTATGAGATAGACGGAAATGGCGGGACATACTGCATCTGGATAGAGAACGCGGATGTGTGGTTTGTTGTAGAGAACTGTAAATTATGGAACGC
>Ga0078972_1011717_pt1 | contig 15517 bp, 9 predicted proteins | sample YelNatPaOPGAMG01_FD_67568 | JGI IMG/M metagenome (GOLD analysis project Ga0078972, IMG submission 67568) | Hot spring thermophilic microbial communities from Obsidian Pool, Yellowstone National Park, USA - OP-RAMG-01 (SPADES assembly) (version 2) | ecosystem: Environmental > Aquatic > Thermal... | reverse complement strand
CGGTGCGCGGGTCGTAGGAGAACGGTTTACCGCCAACGCCAAGGATCACGTCACCGACCGCAAGGATGCCATCCGCGGGCGAACCTTTCTCGACCCTGGTAATGTAAATCTGCCGCGCATCGGTGGTCACCAACTGATCGCAGAACATCCAGCCGCGCAACCCGGTGGGGCCGAGGTTCCAGTCGTGCTTCGCGCCTGTGGGAATGGTGTCACCCTTCGTGAAGTCGGGGATTTTCAATGGTTGTCCCCTACCGGCAGCCAAAGCAGGAACCGGTGCGGCGAAAAAAACCGCGAGTACAAACGATAGGATTTTGGTTTTCATCATGGTCTTTTGGTTGTTTAGCACTGGTCGGGCACGGTTACAATTGGTTGCCAGAGCTTACTGACCGGCTTCGGCCGAAAGCTTTGGCTTGCTCGAGCAAAGCCTTTAATTCTTTCACGATCTCGGGCCACTCGTAATAAAGGTTTTTCGTCTCGCCCGGGTCGGTTTCAAGATTGTAGAGCTGACCAGGCGCCCCGGGCGCAGTGTCGGGTAAAACACACAGCCTGGGCTCGAGACTCAAAACAAGCGCACAAACTCCGTTTGTATTTCGCCGGTCACGCGCGCGCCACGTTCATCAACAAACACGTTCACTTCGGTTCGCACCCCGAAGGTCGGCAGGTAGAGCGCAGGCTCGACCGAGAAACACGTCCACGGGATGATGGGCCGTTCGTCGTGCGTTTCCATGTTGTCCATGTTTGCCCCTGCGCCGTGTACTTCGCGCCCGATGGAATGGCCCGTCCGGTGTCGAATATACCGGGCCATCCCGTGCGCCGCAATGTATCCGCTGACAAAATCATCCACCTCGAATCCACGCAGAGTTCGACCGGCGGCTGCGGCCTCCTGCACAAGGCGGATGCCGGCATCGCGAGCACCCACCACGACCGCAAATGCCTCGCGCATCGGAGCGGGCACTTCCTCGCCGCAGAACGCCATCCATGTGATGTCGTAATAGACCGCGTCCGGCTCATCGAGCTTTGCCCACAAGTCCAGCAACACAAGATCGCCACGCCGTATGGGAGCGCTGCCCGACTCGGGCGGCGAATAGTGCGAGTCCGCAGCATTGATGTTGACTCCCACGATGGGCGGCCAATCGGTTACCAGTCCGCACTCCTGAAACCGCCGCATGACAAACTGTTGCACGCCATACTCGTCCAGCGATTGCCCGGTGCGGACGGCCTGTTTGATACGCTCGAAGGCTTCGTGCCGGATTCGGTCCACCCGCCGCCCAGCCTCCAAGTGCATCTCCAATTGCGCTGGCGTCCATTTGGCCTCGAAAATCTGAATCAGCTCTGCCGAACTGACCACTTCCAGGCCAAGGCTGCGGATCAACTCAACCGTGCCGGCATCCACATTGGCCACATAGGGAATTGCGCACCGGGGCGAGTATTGCATGGCGACCCGTTTGGCCCCTTGCAGCAGCTTGCGCAACCCGGCCTCCTGCTCCTGCCAGCGGGCATAGGGAATCTTGGCGCCGGGCAAAGAATCGAGAACATGCGGCTCCACTTGATGCACCAGCCCGAGCGGTTGGCCCCGAGCTGGGATGAAATAATACCACCGCCGGCTGACGTGGCCCTTGGGTTTCAGACCCAGCACACGGTAAGCGAGCGGGTCGCGCTCGTGATGATCGAAGAACAGCCAACCGTCGAGACCGGCTTTCTGAAGCTCGACCTGGATTGCTTCAAGGTTCATAATTCGCAACAGCATAGCACTGGCGCGCGCAAGCTTGAAGCACATTCCATTTGTTCTAGAGCAGCCCGTGCATGTTTTGGGGTAACCGCCGCGTTATCATCACGCCCTGAAGGGAACCAAGCCATCCAAAATCTGCCTCTCCCGACAAGCTTGTGTTTTGACTCCTGCAGCGCGATGAAAACAATGAGCCTGGCACCGTTATCCGTACTTGGACTGGTATCCAACCCGTCCATGCAATTGAGCGTTGAACCGCGAACGTTGCACATTTTTCCTCTCCCAACAGCGTGCCCGTCCTCGGGCGGTCAGGATAAAAACCGCAAAAAGAGTGAGAATAGGGCGATCGCATTCTTTGGTCTATTTTCGTTCTTTTCGGTTAACCCCAAAAAACCCAATGGTTTTGTGGTAATAGCCGAAAAGAGGAAAAAGAGACGAAAAAAATCACAGGGAGGGCTCGCGCCCTCTTTTCGTTTTCTTTTCCTTTTTTCGGCTAACAGAAAGAATCGACATGTGATTTTTCGGTGATGGCAGAAAAGATGACCAGAGGCCACAGAGGGGATGGCAGAAAGATGGATGGCAGAAAAATGGGGTGGTGAAAGACGGCGGTGGTTGTTCCAGCGCGTTGGATAAGCAACCGCGCCGGGAGCGCGCCCGTCCTCGGGCGCATCAATCCGACAACCGATGTTGGATCGGTTTCGATAACGCTAATCCAACGACCGAATCTTTACTGGCTGGGGGCGGCCAAGAATGGCGGCGGACCCGCAGCGCCTTGGAGAAAGCAATCGCGATCGACCGCGCGGCCAAAGGTGAATCCATCACTCTTGGCGACGATGAGTTGGGATGACCGGATGAATCCCAGGAGACAATGCTCTCGAACGATCCGCAATCACCGGTTGCCGCGCAGATGTTCCAAGATAGCACTATAGGACTATATTACGAAATCGATCATTTTTGCGAAGATTTTCAGACTGCGAGTTTGCTCAGTTTTTCAGGATCTGCCTCTCTGGCAGCGGGCAGTGTGGTCAGAACAGTGCGGCCTTTGGAGTGTAATATTCGATAATCTGCGCTGAAATCGCAGATCAGCGTGTGGTTCGAGACTTTTGCCTTCGAACTGTTCGTCCGCTGATCCCACTCGCATCTCCTCACGTGGGCGACGAAGTCGCCCCTTTCAGCGCGGCGCGACAGAGCGCCCAACTTGGAACGAACGCCTTTACCTCGCCCCGATCATTCGGCTGCGGCTGCGCCGCGCTGAGACATATGCGGTCTTCAGCAAACCCGCGCTCTATTAACGATAAGCTTCAAGCTCGGCCACGGACATCTGGTTTCCCGGCTGGTTGGGGCCGTCCGGCTTGAAGGACATGACCCGAATGTAACGGGCACGTACAGGATCAAATTGCACCTCGACCGGCTTGCCGTCGTGACCGTCCTTCTGTGCGACTGTTTTCCAAGTCTGCCTGTCCTCCGAAACGCGTATCTCGAGTTTTGTCGGATACTCCCGCCCGAATGTGACCTTAATCCGCTTAAGAGGTACCGTGTCCACCAAATCCACCTCGTAAGTCCATGGCCATTCGTTGGCACCCTGCGCCACGGTATCCATTCGCCCGTCAACGCCGAAGCGCGCCACGTTGTCCGCGCTCGGCGGAAGTTCACGTCTGCCGTCCAGGCTAAGCAACCGGCACTGGCGCTTGTAGGCGAGGTTGCCGGGTGGAATGGGCTGCAGGGGCCTGCCAGACCGCAATCGAGCGATGGCGGCCTTGAGCAATTCCATTTGCGAGCGGTCGAGGGAACCGTCCCTGTAGAGCATAACGTCCATGGAGACCACGCCGCCTCTTTGGTTAACCTCAACCAAATAATCGCCCAGTTCGCTCTTCGAATAGGCGCAGCCGGGCTGGGCCCATGACTGGGGCGAAAGATAGGATAGGATATGCCACTGCTCATCGTCGAGCCAACGTTCCACAGGCACATCGAAAAAACGGTTCTGCTCGCCGGCGGTGAAATCCTCATGGCGCGAGTAGGAGAGCACCTTCGGGTCCACGCCACGGTTCAGGGCTATGATGCGCCTTAAGTTGCCGGCCTTGAGAGCACGCGCCATGATTCCCAGTTTTTCATCGTCGTAGCCGATAAACGGATACATTCCGTCCACCCAGTACCCGACCACCTTGTCGCCATAGCGAAGGCCGTATTCTTCGACAACGCTGGCCCATTTGCGCACGAACTCCGTGCTTACGGGTGTACCGCAACCAAATGCAGGACCGGCTTTGGCGTCGGCACGCGGACCGTCACCCGTCCAGTAAAGCATCAGCGGGATGCCCCGTTTGCTGAGCGACTCGTAGAGGTCAAGCACAAGATCGCGTGTCGCGCAAGCCTCGCCAGGCTTGTAGCCGGTGATGCGGTCATACGTCGCGTTGGGCGCAATCATCTCGCGCGTGATTTGCATCACGGTGAAGATCACGTACCCGGCTCCAACCTCCTTCATGGTTTCGGCGAATTTTTCAGTGTCGAATTCGCGGACACACTCGTCCCAGCCCGTTTGTCTGCCAAGGCTGTGAAGCTGTTCGGCATTGTTCTGAATGCCATTCAGATAGTGCACGAACACTCCAGCCCCGGCTCTGACGAACCAGTCGGTGTTTGGATTGCGCGGCTCTGCTTTGCAATGAAGAGCGCATACAGACAAGACAACGGCGGTTAAACACAACGCATTCATACTGCTTGATTCTCCCGGACGTTCCTAAAGGCTCACGGTTTAGATGTCAACAATTAAGCCTCATCCGGCAAGTTTGTGTTCTGACTAGCGCAGCACGTTGGAAAAAATGAGCCTGTCCCCACCATTTGCATTTCGGCTCCCACCCAACCTATCCACGCGATTGAACGTTGAACGTCGTTCGTTGCTATTCGTTCTTCGTTCATTGTTCGTTGAGACCTGAACGTTGCACCATGCACGTTGAACGTTTTCCATCTCCCCACCGCGCACCCGTCCTCGGGCGGTCAGGATAGGAACCGCAAAAAGAGTGAGAATAGGGCGATCGCATTTTTTGGTCTCTTTTCGTTCTTTTCGGTTAACCCCAAAAAAACCAATGGTTTTGTGGTAGTAGCCGAAAAGAGGAAAAAGAGGCGAAAGAATCACCGGCGGGGTTCAGGCCTTTTTTTTCGTTTTCTTTTCCTTTTTTTCGGCTAACAGAAAGAAACGACAGGTGATCTTTCGGTGATTGCAGAAAAGGTGACCAGAGGCCAAAGAGGGAATGGCAGAAAAACGGAGGGCAGAAGAATGGGGAGGGTAAAGATTGCGGTAGTCGTCCCAGTGCGTTGGAGGAGGCAATCGCGGTCAGGCGCACTCCCGTCCCCGGGCAATCAGGATCGGGGCTCGGAAAACCAAGGGGCCCTCGCACCCGTTCGTGAACCCATACCTTCACTGGTTTCCGGCGCAACGTAAGTTGCTTGTCGAAGGCTTTCAGGAACACTTGTATGGCATTGTGTACCGACATCTCGGGTAGGCGGTACAACCCCAGAATTGCTCTCCTGAGCCGGGGCCTTTGGTAGCAGTCCTCAACACCATTTGGCTGCCGCATTTCGGACAATGTTTGGTCGTGTCATTGAGAATGGCCAGAAACTGTGGATCATACACAGCGTCGAGGTCGGTGAGCATTTTCAAAAGTTCGCCTCGGCCGAGCATGTCAATGTTATGTCTGCTTGCCAGTTGTCGGGCTTCATTGGTGAAACCGCCGAATGTGATTAGCATTCCCTTGCTTATACCGGAATCTGTCATGGCACCAATGAGCTCTCGGACCTTGGCGACGCCGACATTCCATGTCTTCCAATGCTTACATTGTACCGCCACGCTCTCATCGCCCTTGCCGAGGATCAGATCGATACCACCATCCGGATTTGCACCGCCAAGGTGGGTGACAATGTATCCGAGTTTTTTGAACATCAATGCCATCAATTGCTCGAACTGAAACCAGTCGATCGCCAGAAGTCTTTCATGCAGTTGCGAATCGGTGCCTACGTTGGCGGTATTGCCGGGTAACCAGCGACCGTTGTATGATCCAACCAATTCGTCCTCAATTAATGTAGCTTGTGAATTATCACCGTCGGTGGTTGCTCCAGACGCTCGATCTGAGGCCGCTTCTGCTATCACTGAAAGATCTGTCAGGTTGACGGCTCGAACCTGTTTGAGCAAGTCATCGCCTTCTTGCAGCGCCCGTTTGCGCGTTGCCCATGCCCAAACCAGAAAGCACAGCAGCCCTGTCAGAACCACCAACGCTACATAAAGACATACCGTGCCAAACGAGCGAATCGTTTCCCTCACCTGCGGGGAAACAATCGAAATGATCAGCAATAAACCGACCAAACCCGCGACAGGTTCGGTTAGATCGAGGTTTCTTGAGCGTCTCGGTCTATAGGCCATATCCACAAAACCGCAGGTTCCTGAGTGCCAGCCAGGGCCCCATTGTGGGTGAAGCATATTCTGTGCCAGCCAGGTCTTGCGCGCTTGGACGCCCGGTTCATCGCAGGTCGCGGCTTGGTCGTTTGCCTGGTGTGAGGGTGGCGACGTCTGGTAAATGGGCAACGTGTGGTGAAAAAATAGGCTTGCTGCAGCCTTCTGTGGTGATCGGTGGTCCGGCGGTTTCAGCCCCGGGCTGTTGGCAGCATCGGCCATGTCACGTGCCGGTCAGTGCTGCAATCACCGTCGGCCCGGCCCATCAGCTCGCTGCGATCCTCAAATGTGCTCCAATTTGTCTTGCGACATTACGCACCGCGCCGGCCCATCATCGACCAAATGGGATTCCGCCTGCCCGACGCTGTGGTTCTTTACCACCTGTCGAGAAACCGCAAAGAAACGCACCAAAGAACACCGAGAAGCAAGGTTCAAATCCTTGCGCGGGCCGGGGAAGGTCAGATTGCGATCAACGGCCGAGCAGCTTGAAGACAAGCATTTCGAACGATCCGTTGGTCTGTGAGTACTGCGCAGATTTTCTACTGCGGCGCTACGGTAACCGTGCCGGTGCCACTGAAGTGCGGGTCCTTGTAAGTGGCTTGAGAGTTGGTTGAGCCATAGACACCTGGAACCATGTTGGCGCCGCCGAGCGTCAAAGCAGAGATGGTCCGCGTGCCGTTGTAGTTGAGGTTGACCATCGCGCCGTTGCTGATACTCAGCGCGCCGACGCCCAGCGAAATCGCCTTCGAGCAGGAAAGCGTACCGGCTTGCACCACAGTGGCGCCGGTGTACGTGTTCGAGCCAGACAATGTCACCGTGTTGTCGCCGGTCTTGGTGAAACCTCCAGAGCCGCTGATGTTGCCTTTAAACTCCATGCGGTGGTCTGCCCGCAGGGTGGTATTCGCGTTCACAGTTACGGGCCCCATCCACGTAACACCCCAACCGTTCTGGGAGTGAAGTGTGCCACCATTCAATATCAAAGTGTTTGTGGGATTGGCGCGCTCAACGCGCAGCGTTGCGCCCTTGTTGAGTATTACGGGTCCTGTTCCGAGGGCAGAGTTGCACTCCGGGCTTATCCCATTGACCATGGTACCCCAAATCAGCGTGCCGCGGTTGATGATTGTGCCACCGCTGTAGGTGTTGGGGCTCAGGCCGTAAATGTGCAATGAACCGGGGCTGTCCATCGTCAGCCCGCCGGGGCCGTCTATCGTGTAGGCGAGTACCACGGAGCCGGCTGAATTGGCGACGGTGATATTGCTCATCACTGTCAGGCTGCCACCGGCCAGCGTGTAGGTGCCGCTGAAGTTCGAGAACGTGACGAGGTTGGCGGTGACGGCGTCTAGGGTGATGGTTCCGCCGGTGCCGCCCGCGCCGATCCGTGCATTGAAGTTGTCTGCCCAGTTCACGTTCGTGGTGCCGTTCCACCAGGTGTTGCTGCTGTTGACCCAAACACCACCGCCATCGCGTACCCCGGGACCTGTGCCATTGGCGTCCCAGGTCAAGTCAGGTGGCATGAACGTGATGGGCGGGCTGACTGCGGCGGCCAGACTCATCCCCGAGCCGGTCGTAGCCATCAAAGTCATTGTGTCCGGCACCGAATAGGTCGCACCAGAAATCGCGACGCTGCTGCTTCCCTTGACAATCGTGCCCCTGAGCATCCCGCTCAATGCACCGCCACCCGCGTTCTTGCTCAATTGCACCGTGGTGTCGATCAGTACGGACTGCGGGTTGCCGTCGGCATCCTGCGCCTGAACGCTCACACTAAACGGATAGTTCGCGGGGGGATTGGCGGGGACTGCTGTGAAAACCAACTTCGTCGGGACTGTGAAGCGTGACACGTTGGTTGCCCAGACTGCGTAAGCCGCGTTTGTGGCCAGAAACGTGAAGTAGTAGATCGTATTCGTGTTCATCGCCAATCCCGTCACGGTAAAGGAAATGTTCGTCGAAAGAACGTTGGTCCAGTTTCCTGCGATGGCTGAGTGCGCCCACGCGGCTGGGTTGGTGCCGCCGTTGACCGGGCCCCAGTACACCAGCACGGTGGCGTTTGTGCCGCCGTAAGCCATGGTTAACGCCAACCGGGCATTGAGCGTGGCTTGACTGTCAGTGATCCTCGTTGCCGGCAGACTCGTGATGCCAACGGGCACCGGCACGGTCACCGTGCCCGTGCCGATGAAATGCGCGTCCTGATATGTCGCCGGTGAATTGGTCGAGCCATAAACTCCAGCCAGTTTGTTGGTGCCGCCGAGGGTCAAAGCAGAGATGGTCCGCGTGCCGTTGTAGTTGAGGTTGACCACCGCACCGTTGCTGATGCTAAGAGCGCCGCCACTGAGCGAAGTCGGTGCAGGACATGTCAGCATGCCGGCCTGCACCATGGTTGCACCGGTGTAACGGTTGACACCCGACAAGGTCAGTGTGCCGGCACCGGTCTTGGTCAAACCGCCAGCGCCGCTGATATTACCGCTGATCTCCATCCCGTAATCAGCGCGCACGGTGGTATTAGAATTGACGGTGACCGGCCCCTTCCAGGTCATTCCGGCGTTGTTGGCGGCGTGGAGCGTGCCACCATTCAGGATCAACGTGTTAGTTGGACTGGCGTGTTCAAATTGCAGTGTCGCACCAGAGTTGAGGGTCACCGGACCACTGCCCAACGCATAGCTGCAGTCGGGGCTGGCCCCGTCTGTTATCGCGCCCCAGATCAGCGTGCCGCGCTTGATCATGGTACCGCCAGTGTAGGTGTTTGGGGTTAGACCACAGATGCGCCATGTGCCCGGGCTTGCGAGCGTTAGGGAATGCCATGGACCAAAGATGGTATTCGCGATCACCACAGGTCCCGTGCCGGTACCACCGAGCGTTGTTGACACGTCCAGTTTCAATGGCGTGTTGATCATCACAGCGTGGCTGCTGTTTTGGTTGATCTGGGGGTAGGACCCAACGTCTGCCGTCAGGGTGATCGGGTTCCCGGTGAGCGTCACCGGTCCCGAGAAATTCAACTGGTTGAGCGCGTATCCGCCGTAACCGTACCCGTTACTCAGGTCGTTGGTCGCCACGCAGGCCGCCGGCGGTGCGAATGTCAATCGGTAGTACGAGTGTCCGCCTGCTTCCGGGGCAGACCTGGAACTCCAATTGTCCGCTGCACTCCAATTGCCTGAGGCGGCCTTGTTCCACGTGAAGGTAATCCAGCCACCCCAGAACTCGTTGCTTGCGATCGGCACGTAACCGATTTCAAGGCCCGGCGGCGGAGTGACGAGCAATGCGGGATCAACTTCGGCCAATGCTCCCATCGTCGGAGGGGCAAAGTAAGTGCCGCCATTGGTCCATGCGCGATGGATTTTCTCGACGTTTGCCTGGAGTTGTTCGCGCTCGGACGGGGTCAGCCCGGCTTTCATGATCGCAGGTTGGTCTGCGAACCGATACCAGTAATACGTCACCACGTTGCCATCTTCGATCCGGACCTGAAAGGGCCCCGCCACGGGGCCGGGATTTGTCCAGACCGGGTCACTTGGCACCGTGTAAGTCCCCGGCGGAGCCGGTGGGCTGCCGCTGTCAAAGGTGTAGCTCGCAAGCTCTGACGGCACTTCTGCCGCTGAAACAGGCGTCCATTTCCCGCTTTGAAGCTTGTAAAATTCCGGCATCACGACGGCCGGAGTTCCATCAGCGAACTGTGTGTAGGACACTTGATTCGTTCCCCATTTGTAAGCGTACGTCGCCGGGTCAGGGGCGGAAAATCCAATGGTCTTTGCCACGTCCAGCGGTACGGACCCATGTGGAGAGTTGTAAATCCCCCATCCAAACGATCCGCCGGTGATCGTCTGGAGTGCGGCACCCCGGCCATTGAACGGGCCGACCGGCGCCGGGCCGTTGTTGGTGAACCATTGTTGAGCCGCGTTCCAGAGCGCGGTCTGGTCATAGACCGTGGGACTGTTCAACGCGATGCTGAGATTCGTGCCATGGTTGACGGCGGAAAACACGGGCGCCACACGCAGGAAGGTCCCCTCAGGACCATCGTACTGCCTGCCGGGAACATAGTGTGACTCATTGGCGATCGATTTGTTCGGCCCGGCCCAGCACGAGTCCAACATCTTACCGGCGGCACTTGGGTTATCCTTTGTTACTTGCGAGTAAAAGTGCGGAGTAAGGACGGCAACAGGACCTTGGAAGTTTCGGGTGTTAAAGAACAAGGTCCACCAATGATCGCCGGTGGGAACATTGACCCCGTCCGTGGTGGGCTTTCCCGGCAGCAGAGGTAGTGCAAGGTAACCGTAGCCGACGAGCTGGCCTTTCAAGCCGTTTCGGAACATTTCCAACCTCGGCGGATACAGCAGCCACGGGCTGATCTGGGCTGCGCCATAAATACCCGGGCCTCTGCCGCTCGATGTGCCATTGGCAAAATTGGTGAAGCCGTTGCCAGCGACCGCACCAATGCCAAATCCATGATTGCACCAGTGATTCCCATAACCTCCGCCGACGCCCGGGCCGCCCTCGATATCGCAATAAACGCCGGGATTGCACGTCGAGCCCATCCATGTGCCGATTTCCAAGCTGGCCTCGAAATCGGGTGAATAGTAGGCATACTGCGGTCGCCCCAGCAACGCCACATACATTGTATATCCGGCATTGTAGCTTTCGGCCACCCCCTTGTAGTCCACCCCCAGATAACCACCAAGATGCGGATTGGACCACGTTTGCGCATGCGTTGGGATAACGCCTGCCACACACAGCCAGCCAACCACCCCCATCGCACAGCTCACAATGTCAATGCTGTTTCTTCCATTTGTATTCGATCGCTTCATTGTTCAAGGTTTTCCCTTTTGCACGCGCCGGCCTTCAGGTATCTCAGCCAAGGCGGCTTTGAGTTCTCTTAATTCGGCCGCGGTGGCAGCGGACAGAGGCGCACGAGGTGCGCCCACCGGACGTCCCATGAGGCCACAGGCCGATTTAACCCACTGAGTGTATTTGCCGCCGTTTTCCATCAGACTCAGCAAAGGTAGCATTTGAAAGTACAGTTTGCGGGCCGCAGCGAAATCGCGCTTCTCAATTATCAACCTGTACAGCTCAACGTGTGAGCGGGGCACGACGTTTGCCACGCCGCCAACCCACCCGACAGCGCCAAGTGCGAGACTCTCGAAAGCTACCGTGTCCGCACCACAAAAAACGCCCAGCCGATCACCGCACTGCCGTAACAACGTGCTGATGCGCACAATCTCGCCGGTGCTTTCCTTGACGTAGCGGACGCGCGGTAACTCCGCCAGTTGCTCGATGAACTCCGGCGTCATGTCCACACCCGTCCGGCCGGGATAATTGTAGAGCATGATCGGAATTCCGATGGCGTCATTGACAGCCTTGATATGGGCTCGGAGTTCGTTAGGGCGCGGAAGCGAATAGTACGGTGGCGCCAGCATCACACCGTCGCACCCGAGTTTCTCCGCTTCTCTGCTGAAGGCGACAACATCGCGCGTTGAGCCGGCATTGGTGCCCGCCACCACGGGCACACGGCCACGGGCGGTTTCAAGCGTGGTTTTCAAGACAGCCCGGCGCTCTTCGGCTGTGAGTGCATAGAACTCACCGGTGCTTCCCAGCGGAATCAGGCCGTGAACACCCGCGGCAATCATTGTCTCGACATGGCGCGCGAGTGTGTTCAAATCAATGCTGCCATCCGCATCCATCGGCGTGACAAGTGCGACAAACACACCATGCAGTTTGGTTTTCATACAGTCTCCGTGCTGTTATCTCGAGGGTTGCGGCTCCGCTGGGCTTAGCGGTTTGATTTGTTCGTTTTCAAGCTCGCCCGCACCAGTTCTGGTAGGTATTTGACCGGAACCGAGCCTTGTTCCAGGATCGCATCATGGAAGCGGGCAAGGTTGAACTCGCCCCCCAGTTCACGTTGGATTTGCCGGCGCAGCCGCATGAAAGCCGTTCGACCGACAAAATAGGATGATAGCTGCACCGAACTCTGCTTGGCCCGGATGAGTTTGAGCCTGGCTTCGCCTTCGGACTGGAAAGCCTCGTCGATGAGAAAACGCAGCGCCTGTTCGTCCGTCATCTCGCCGCAGTGCAGCTTGTGATCCAGGATGGCGTTGGCCACGGTGCGGAGGTAAAACTTGAGTTGCATCAGGCGCAGCGCGAGGTCGCCACCGCCGTAGCCTTGGTCCAACATCATCTGCTCACAGTAGTTCGCCCAGCCTTCCTCGAAGGTGCCCGCGCCGAGCACGCGCCGCACCAGCGAAGGGTGTTTGTTGGCGTAATCGAGCTGCACGTAATGGCCCGGATAGGCCTCGTGCAGCGTGAGAATTTGCAGCATCCGGCTGTTGTATTCGCTCAAGAGACTTTCGACGCGCGCAGCGTCCCAATCGCTCGGGGGCGGACTGACGGCATAGATGCTCGAGGCGGTTGCATCGAGCGGCGGTGCGGCGTTGAGAAACGCAATGGAATTGCCGCGCTGGAACTCCGGCATCTCGAGAACCTGGCAGCGATCCGGATCGGGAAGTTTCAAAATATTTCGGTCCGTGATGAACTGCTTTAGTCCTGCCACGGTAGCTCTGGCATTGGCGGTCAAATCCTCGGGCTTGCCATGGTCGTGACCAATTTCGCGCACGACGCGTTCAATGGTTTCGCGCCGACCGGCGTCGTCGTCCGGCGGTAGCGGTGTCGTCGGAAAGTAACGTGACCACAACTGCCGCGATATCAGAAACATGTCCCGGCGCACCTGGACGAAATCCGCTTCGGCCATTGCAAGAACTTGATCGGCGGTGAAACCGGCGTCGAGCACGCGCGCGAACTTCTCGCGATAATTCTTTCGGCCCAACCGCCAATCGCCCGTGGCCCGCGGGAGGAGGTCACGCTCCAGAAATTCCTGGTGCTGCCGAAGCGCAGCCGCTGCGGTCGCAGCCGCTTTCTTCACCGCGTCGAGTTGAGGTGTATCGCCGATCATCTCGAACAATTCGCTCTCGTAGAAAGCAATTGCGCCTTTGTTTTGCTTGATGGCGGTTTCGGTCACCACTCGAGGAGGATGGCGCAGGTTTTGCCGTCCTGCGGCCAGCAATCCGGGTACGAGCCGAATGCGCGCGACGGCGTTGCTGATGTTTGTTTCCTTTGGCAGTGTGGATTGCGTGAGCAGAGCATACGCGCAATCGGTGGCCAGACTCGTGTAGATGCGCGGGTCGGTTTCGTACGGTCGCTCGATTTCATCCAGCCATAGACCGGTTTCGAGATCGTGCCGAAAGATCTCGTAGTCCACCTGGCACGCACGCGAGAGCCTCGCGTAATCCACCTTGCGCGGCATTTCGTTCAACGTGTGGCGGGCCAGCTCTGTGCGGCGTTTGAGGGCTGCAGGTGAGACATCGTCCAACAGATGATCAAACCTGTGGTCGCCCAACCGCGTGGCGCGCATGGGGCTGAGCCGGCAATCAGCTTCGAGATAGTTTCTGAAGAACTCTGCCAGCTTCATGTCAGCTTCGGCAGCAATCAAGCGCGCTTCCATTGTGGCAACCGCCATTCCAATGACGATGGCTGTGCGAAGTAAGATGAGTTTGAGCATAAGCGTGTATGTCTCAGGCCAGTTGCATCCAAACCGTCTTGAGTTCGGTGTATTGGTAGTGGGCGAAGATGGACTTGTCGCGACCGAAAAAGCCTGATTGCTTGAAACCGCCGAACGGCGTGGTGATGTCGCCTTCGGAGAAACAGTTCACAGAGACCGTTCCGGCCCGCAACGCGCGTGCAACCCGATGCGCACGGTTGACGTCCCGGGTATAGACCGACGCGGTCAATCCGTAGGTCGTGTCGTTCGCCAACGCGATGCCGTCCTCCTCCTTCTCGAAGGTAAACACTGATAGTACCGGGCCGAAAATCTCCTCGCGGGCGATCTTCATCGTCGGTTTCACGTTGTCGAAGATGGTCGGTTCGATGAAGTAGCCGCCGGTCTCGACCAAGGTGCGCTTGCCGCCGGTGAGGAGCTTTGCGCCTTCGCTCTTGCCGCTCTCGATGTAACCCAGAACCGTGTTCATGTGGCTTTCTTCAATCATCGGACCGATCTTGGTTGCCGGATCAAGCGGATCGCCGACAACCCATTCCTTTGTGACCTCAAGCATCTTGGCCAGCAGTTTGTCCTTGAGGCTGCGATGGACAATCAGGCGCGAGCCGGAACTGCAGTTCTCACCCATGTTCCAGAACACACAATTGACCGCCTGCCGGGCGATGTAGTCGAGATCGCCCGCGTCAGCAAGGACCAACTGTGGATTCTTGCCGCCCAGTTCGAGCACGATGCGCTTGAGGTTGGACTCGGCGGAGTAACGCAGGAGCTGCCGACCCACTTCCGTCGAGCCAGTGAAAGCGACGGCGTCCACGTCCATGTGTTTGCAAAGCGCAGCGCCGATCACACTGCCGTTGCCGGGAATCACGTTCAACACCCCGTCCGGAATGCCCGCTTCAGCCGCCAATTCCGCCAGACGGAGAATGCTCAACGAAGTCTGCCGCGCCGGCTTGACGACCACGCTGTTGCCGGTGGCCAAAATAGGGCCCAGTTTCCATGCGCCCATCTGAATTGGAAAGTTCCACGGCAGGATCGCGCCGACCACACCCAACGGCTCGCGCACGATCATTGCGACGTTGCCGGGACCTGTAGGCGCAACTTTTTCGTATTCCTTGTCGATCGCTTCCGCGTGCCAGCGGAAACAATGCACCGTGTCGGGCACGTCGATCGTCATGCAATCAGTGATCGGCTTGCCGGCGTCGAGGCAATCCAACAAGGCGATTTCGGCCAGATTCTCTTCCAACAGGTCCGCCAGCTTCAGCAGAATTTGTTTCCGTTCGGACGGCGAACGCTTGGACCAGACACCCTGCTCGAAAGAACGGCGCGCAGCTTTCACGGCAAGCTCGACGTCCGCCTCATCGCACGAGGCGATCTGGGCCAGCGGCCTGCCGGTCGCCGGGTTGATCGAGACATAAGTCTTGCCTGAACTGGCGTTGACGAACTTGCCGTCAATGAACGCTTTCGTGCGGAACCTGAGTTTGCCCGCGGTTTTCTTAACTTCGGAGTATTCGAGTTTCATAGTGCGAATTTGTTCTTGATCTCGTTTCTGTTCGAGCAGTCACTTGATGACCGCCAAACGGTGACGCATCTGTTCTGTTCAAGTAAGAACGACAAATTCTTCATCGTCAATCAAAGCCGCAACCTGTGCTGCACGCCGCCATTTTCTTCACCGCCGACCGGCGCTTTTCTGCCCATGCCCCTTTCGCCCCTTTTCGTTTCTTTCGGCTATCACCAAAACACAACCGGTCTTTTTGTGGTTGGCAGAAAACGACGAGAAAAGACGATCGAATCTGATTGTCCCATCCTGACTTCTTGCGGTCCCGATATT
>Ga0078972_1011715_pt1 | contig 15523 bp, 12 predicted proteins | sample YelNatPaOPGAMG01_FD_67568 | JGI IMG/M metagenome (GOLD analysis project Ga0078972, IMG submission 67568) | Hot spring thermophilic microbial communities from Obsidian Pool, Yellowstone National Park, USA - OP-RAMG-01 (SPADES assembly) (version 2) | ecosystem: Environmental > Aquatic > Thermal... | reverse complement strand
AGTGGCTGTGTTATGGGGAGCAGGCGGTTGTTTTTGCGCAGGCGCGGACCTCAAGGCATTTTCAAGAGGCGAGGGCAATAGGCTCAGCCGCGATATGTCGCAAGACGGTCCCATGGGTCCGACGCGAATGCTTCTCTCAAAGCCGGTGATCGCTGCCATCTCAGGATTTGCCGTGGCCGGCGGTTTGGAACTGGCGTGTTGGTGCGATCTGCGGGTCGTGGAAAAAGACGCTATTCTAGGCGTCTATTGCCGGCGATACGGCGTACCGCTTATCGATGGAGGAACTCAGCGCCTGCCGAGGCTTATTGGAATGAGTAGAGCATTGGACATGATTCTCACGGGGAGACCTGTATCCGCTGAAGAAGCCTATGCAATGGGACTCGCTAATTATGTCGTGGAAGTGGGAACCTCGCGTAGTGAAGCCGAACGAATTGCCAGACAACTCGCTCAGCATCCCTTTCAGTGTTTGAAAAGCGACCGAGAAGCAGTCTATCGGGGATTTGACCTGCCGTTTCGTGAGGCGATGGAACTTGAATTCCAATTGGGAATGAGGGTCATCGAAAGCGGCGAAGCCCGACGAGGGGCCGAAAAATTCTCGGCTGGCAGGAAAAAAGGAGTGTAGCGATTCTCACAAGTTTTGCCGGAATGAGACCGACATTGAAGATAATCTGCCTTGACTCCCCTCGTTCAATGCGGTGGTCCCGTGTTCGCGAGAAATCGGCGCTGGTTGTTGCGTCGTCATGCCGGACTCGATCCGGCATCCAGGACTCCTGGATTCCCTCTTCCGAGGGAATGACAACGAGGGGCGCTTCATCGGATTCGATGACTTTCGAGAAAGGGTAGATGCTCCCGGGAGGCGCGCCGCGTCAAGATCAGTCTAAGTTGGTTCAGCTCAGTCAGCGTTCCTCCAATCAAACGTTTCTTCCGGCAATTGCCTTCGTCTCGTCTTCGTTGCGATGTGTCGAATGCCGGATGTCAATGCAGCAGCACCTTCAGGAATTCCTCGTCGGCGTAAGAGAGCGTTTTGTCTTTGCTCAATACGACATCGATGTCCAAAACAAGCGGCCCTTCTTTCAGGGGCAAACACAGCAGACGGCCTGCGGCGAGGTCCTTGTCCACCCCCATTCGCGCCAGCAAGGTGACCCCGTTGCCCGTGATCACCATTTCTTTAAGAAAATCCACATTGCCCGTTTCCAAAAAGGCTGAGGTAAAAATGCCTTTTTCCTCAAAAACTCGATCCACCACTCTTCTGGTGCCCGAGCCCTTTTCTCTCAAAATAAGGTTTTCTCCCTTCAGGTCTTCCAGCGATACGAGTCCTTTTTCGCAAAGGGGGTGCCCAGGGGCTGCGAGCAACACCAGTTCGTCCTTCATGAAAGGGATGGCCTTAAGTTTCTCGTGATACGGCAGGCGGCCCACAATCGCAAAATCGTTTCTCCCTTCCAAGACGCTGCGAAGCATGCTCTCAGAGCTGCCCTCGTCCACTTGTATCTGGATTTGGGGAAACGCGTTCCGGAATTTCGCGATATAACTCGAGAGGAAATGTCGCACCAAGGTCTTCGTGCTGCCTATGCGCAAGGGGGGCGAAATGAGTTTGCTCTCCTCATAAATGATCTTTTCCGCTTCCGCGACCAGGGAGAAAATCTTTTCCGTGATCTGAAATAACCGCTTGCCTGCGTCAGTGAGCTCCAGGGGTTTTTTTGACCTATGGAAGAGCTTGACGCCGCATTGGGTTTCAAGCGCCTTTATCTGGAGGCTTACCGCAGGCTGGGTAATGAAAAGCCTGTCCGCTGCCCTGGTAATGCTGCCAAGGCTTGCCGTGTAAAAGAATGCCTTTAATTGATTGAGGCTCAGGTCCACGCGCCGCGCCGGCCAAAGATCATAAGTTTTGTTTATAGTTAGCATTAAAATTACTGCTTTGACATGTCAAGAAAAATATTGCCTAGTGTACTTGCCCGTCAGGCTCCATCGCACAAAATGGACAGACGCAAGAAGGGCGGCGACATATTTTTCGTAATCCAGATACACATCAACCAATTTCTAATTCACAAGATCAAGGAGGAGCCTTATGGCTGAAGAATATGACGGCATTATTTTGGGCGCCGGGCCAAACGGACTGACCGTTGCAGCATACCTCGCGAAGGCCGGCTTAAAAATCCTCCTGCTGGAAAAGCGTTTTGAAGCAGGCGGCGGTCTTGCCACCGAGCAGGTGACTCTTCCGGGCTTTCTCCACAACACCCACGCCGTATATATGCCCATGGTGGACTACGCCCCGCCGCTGAAAGACTTCGACGAATATCTCACCAAGGATTATGACCTGGAGTTCGTATTCCCTGAACTCGTCATGGCGATGCCCTTTTCCGATGGGTCAAGCCTCTGCCTTTACCAGGACATGGACAAGACGTGCGCGTCCATTGCGCAGTTCTCGCAAAAGGACGCGGAGACGTATCGCAGGGTGCAGACGCGTTTCAATGAGCTGACGGAAGCTTTTCTTGCGCCAGCCACCTATGAAATGGCCAAACCCGCGTTTGAACAGATGATCAAGTTGCAGGCGACTGACGTGGGTCGGGAAATCACCGAGTGGACTGAAAAAACGCCGCTGGACATCGTCAACGGCCTCTTTGAGAACGACAGGGTGCGGACCTTGTTTCTTTACCTGTCCTGCATGTGGGGCCTCCACTACAATTTGGAAGGCGTGAGCTACCTTGTGCCGCTGATGTTCAACCGTGCGGTGAACTATCGGCTTGTGGTGGGCGGCTCGCACCACCTTGCGCACCTGTTCACCAAAGTCCTCTATCGGCACGGAGGCATGATCATTTCTCCCGTCGCGGTGAAAAGGATTATCGTGGAAAACAACGCCGCCATGGGCGTGGAACTCCAAGACGGGACGGTGTACCGGGCAAAAAAATTCGTGGCCAGCAGTTTGGATCCTTATCAGACGTTTTTCAAATATGTTGGCGAGAACAATTTGGAGAGCAGTTTTGTCACGCGCACAAAGGACTGGAAGTGGGAGCTTTCCAGTTTGTTTCACGTACACCTGGCCTTGGGCGAGGCCCCTCATTTCGCCGCGGCTACCCGCAATCCGGATATCGACAAGGCCTTTATCACGGTCTTGGGATACGAAAGCCAGGCCGACCTCATAAAACACTACGACGCCATACACGCGGGGGAACTCCACGCCGGCGGTTTCAATTGCTGCTTCCCTTCTATCCACGATGCGAAACAGGCGCCCCCGGGCAGACATACGGCCCTGATCTCCCTGCACGCCCCCTATAACCTCAAGAATGGGGGAGCTCAGCAATGGTACCGGATACGAGAACAAGAAGCCGATCGCTGTGTGAAATTGCTCGGCAAGTACGTCCCAAACATCAATGACGATTCGATCCTGTGGCGCTACATCACCACCCCTTTGGACATTGAAAACAAGTTTGCTGACATGGTTCAGGGCTCTTACAAACAGGGAGCATATCTCCCTCTTCAGATGGGCTACCTCCGTCCCAACGAGGAATGCTCGCAGTATGCAACGCCCATCAAGAATCTGTATGTATGCGGGGCCAGTACGTTTCCAGGCGGCCTGATCACCTTTGGGCCAGGGTACAACGCGGCCAACCGCATTGCAGACGACTTGGGGATTGATCGCTGGTGGAAGGAGCCAGAGTGCGTCGCCAAGGCCAAAGAGATGGGAACTCTCTGACAGAGGAGATAGACAGATGAAAGTTAACTCGACCGGTTTGGGCAAGACAACAATGGTAGCGCATTTCGCCGACTTGGTGAAAGTGGACGGTGAAGAGGGAGACGCCATGAGGCTGCACATAGAGGCGACCGAGCCCGTCCATTGGTCCATAAAGGCTACGGTGGGCGGCGAAGATCTAAGGCAGTTCGCAAAACTCTTGCTGAGACCGTCCGTCCTGTTCCTTGCGCTGAAGCTTCTCGTTTCGGGCAAGAAATTGGCTCCTCCCCAGTCGCATTGAAGTTTTTTCATGTAGGAATTTTCATAAAGAAGGAGGCATCTCCATGGCAGACAAGACCTATGACGCCATCGTCGTCGGCGGCGGACATCAAGGTACCATAATAGCCTGTTATCTTCAGCACGCGGGACTGCAGACGGTCATATTCGAGCGTCAACACGAGCTGGGAGGCGGCGCATGCGGTGAAGCGCTCCCATTGCCCGGTTTTCTCCAGAATCCGTGCGCCCATTTTACTCGATTCTACGGCCATCCCGCGTACGGGGATTTTAACCTGAGATCAAAGGGCCTCGTGTACGTGTACCCTGACCACAGCGAAGGGATGATCTATGACGACGGCACAAGCTTTATGGGGTACACGGCTTGGAAAGTGACCGATGTTGACACAGGCAAGGCAGAATTTGACGAAAAGAACGCTCAGAAAACCATCGATCAAATTGCCCGGTTCTCGCAGCGGGATGCGGACACTGCCTATCAACTTCTCGAGATGTATAGGAAAAAATGGCGGGCCGCGTTCCACGAATGGCGGTACAACCCACCCACTCCCTGGGGAGTTCCGGACGCTTTCGAAAGGCTGATTGGCGATCCGGAAGCTCCTATACCCCCTGAGTATCAATTCTATACCTCCCAGCAGGTAGCGTTCGATCTTTTCGAGAGCGACTACCTCCGAACGCTGTTTATGCGATCCTGTATGACCTCCAGCGGCGTGTTCCCCAATGACGCGATTGGCATCTACAAGACGCTCCACACCCTGGGGCTCATCCTCTCGTGGGAGCCTGCATCCATTGCCGTTGGCGGCACCCATGCCATTACCCATGCGCTTCAAAGGGCCTTTAGTTCAATGGGCGGCGAGTTCGTGGTGGAAACCCCCGTGGCCAAGGCAATCATAGAAAACGGAAAGGCAGTGGGAGTGAAGCTCCAGGACGGCCGCGAGATCGCCGCCAGAAAAGTGGTGGTCTCAGACCTCAACACCACCCAAACGGTCCTCGATCTCATCGGCGAGGAACACGTCCCGCCGAAGATAGCTCACAGGGCCAAGAACATCCTCCGTGATCGCGCCCAGCTCTTCTGGGGCAACTTTGCGCTCCATGAACTCCCGCAATACACTGCGGCCAAGGACAACCCCGAGATAGGGATGTGCCCCAGGCTCAACTGGGGACCCAAAGACGCAGACTATTTTGCGACACGGCATCAGGCCGAGCTTTTCGTAAAAGGCATCCCCGACAAACTCGTGGCCATCGTTGCCCCCGACAGCATCTGGGATCGAGTGAGGGCCCCAGAAGGCAAGCACACCATACTCATCGAGCAGTTCACGGCTCCGTACCGTTTCTTCTCCGACGCGGATTGGCTCAGGATGAAGAAGGAGATCGTCGAGATCATGCGGGAACAGTGGTCGTGGTATGCGCCAAACATGACGAAAGACAATGTGATTGCAGCGCATATCACCACGCCCATGGACACCAAGATGAGGAATCTGAACATGCCGCAGGGCGGCTGGACGGCAGAAGACATGATCGCCTCCCAGATGGGGAGGATGCGCCCGTTCCCCGAACTGGCCCATTATCGCCTGCCCGTGAAGAACCTCTACCTGTGTTCCTCTTCGGCGCATTCCGGGCCAGGGATCGGGCGGGGCAGCGGTTACAACTGCTTTAAGGTCATCGCTGAGGATTTTGGCCTCCCAAAGATATGGGAACAGAAAGGCCGGGCCTATTGATCGGCTGCTGAACGTTGGCGGAGACGCAATGCGTTCCGCTCGTGGGCAGCCGACGGGTGGGCGCATTGTCCACCGCTCGTGATCCTCTTTCTATTAAGTCAGCGGCTGGACGCCCTGGGTCAGGCGTCCAGCCCTTTTCCGAAAACGCCGGGTAAGCCATGCGAGTGTTGCGTCAATACCCCAGTGAATGCCAACCGTTGGGAATTGCCGACACACGGCATGCTCGCAAGGAGGCAACGAGCCTCCACGAATCCTTGCGCCGCGACATGATCTGAGAAGCACGTCAAACCATCCGGAGGAGAGCATGAAAAGATTGGAGAACAAGGTTGCAATAGTCACCGGCGCAGGGAAAGGTTTGGGACGCGCTTTTTGTGTGAAGTTGGCGCAGGAAGGCGCACACATCGTTGCAGTGACAAGATCCGATATGGAAGGACTCGAGAATACGGCGAAGGAGGTGAGAGCTCTCGGGAGAGATGCATTGATACGACAGGTCGATGTCGCCAGTGAATCAGACACCCTACGGATGGCGGATGAGGCGCTGAAGACTTTCGGCCGCATAGACGTCCTCGTGAACAATGCTGCGTACTATTTTGGCGTGACGCGAAAGGCTTTCACGGAGATTAGCGTCGAAGAATGGGATCGTATGATGGCAGTGAATGTGCGGGGCCCTTGGTTGTGCGCCCGGGCCGTCTTCCCGGCCATGAAAGCCCAAGGCAAGGGCAAGATCGTGAATCTGGCCTCGGAAGTCTTCTTTACAGGTTCCCATGGATTCGTCCACTACGTGTCTTCAAAGGGCGGAGTCATAGGACTGACGAGAGCCTTGGCGGTGGAGCTCGGCCCCGTAGGCATTTGCGTGAACGCGGTAGCCCCTGGATACACGGACACCGAGGCGAGCCGCACCATTGCAGATGTGACGAAGTATGACACCTCGCGAACCCCTCTGAGGAGACTCGAAAAGCCAGAAGATGTTGTGGGCGCCGTCGCCTTTTTGGCCTCTGATGAAAGCGATTTTATTACTGGACAGACCGTGCTGGTCGATGGAGGCAGGGCCATGCATTGATCTGAGACGAACTCTCGCGCCGAGGAGACCCATTACCTTCATCGTTTACGGTTTTTCCATGCCGACTGGCAATCCCCACATGGGGAACGGCTTGGATGGCTGTGATTCATGCCTCGCCTCGCTTCCTCCAAAGGTCTCCGTCGGGCTGAGATTGAGGATATAGAGCAGGCGGTCTTAGTAGTCGGTTCATTTGTATCAACCAATGTTCACAACAAGGAGGAGGATCCCGACATGAAGGTGTACGATGTTGTGCCCGGTTTAGAGTTCGATCCGGAGAGGGACTTGGCCCAGTCCCCCGCATGGTTTCTCGACGGTACCCATTCCGTCCCGCCGTGGACGCCGATGTTCGGTTGGTTTTGGATCAATTTCTGCCGGCATGGAATGCAGTATGGCGCCGAAACACTCTCCCTGCCCACCGTCAAGGGGTGGGACTGGCGGTTTCACAACGGAGGCGGGTACCTGACCTTGCTCTTGGTAAAGACCGAGGAAGAAAAGCAGAGGCGAGAGGAAAAATTCAAAAAAGCGATTCTCCCGCTTATCCAGAACTATGACGGGATATGGAACGGTTTTGTAAAGGAAATCCTAGGAAGGTACGAGGAGTTGAAACGCCTCGATCTGGACAAGGCCACTAACATCGAGCTTCTCGACAACTTCGAACAGACCATCAATACCTGCCGGCGAATGTGGGAAATCCATATGTACATGATGTATGGGACGTACACCGCGTACATCCTGTTCGAAAACATGTGCAGAGAATTGGCTGGCATTGACGACACAAGCCCCTTGTTCCACAACATCGTGTCAGGTTTTGACAATAAGGTTTTTCAAGTGGACAAACGCCTTTGGGAGTTCTCTCGTCGAGCCGTGAACGATGGTCTGGCGCCCGTTTTCACGGACAGCGAAGCCCCTGACATCAAGGAGAAATTACTCGCGTCAGACAAAGGTCGAGTATTCATGAAAGATTTCATGGAGTTCATGAACGAAGACGGATGGCGCATGCAGCGGATGTCAGAGATAAACCTGCCTACCTGGGTTGAAGACCCGACCCCGGCCCTTGGTATGGTCAAGCAGTTCATCTTGAAAGGAGGTTCGTTCAACCTCGATGATGAGCGCCAAAAACGGTTTTCCGATCGTCAGGCCGCCGAGAAAGAAGTTATGGCCAAGGTGCCAGTCGAGCAACGAGGTTGGTTCGAGCAGCTCATGAGGCTTGCTCAGAAGAGCGGCATATTCAGCGAGGAACACGATCACTACCTTGACCTCTACACCCATGCCATGATGCGCAGAAGCGCATTGGGGCTCGGGAGGCGTTTCGTTCAGGCCGGCGCATTGGATAACCCCGAAGACGTCTTCTTCCTCATTCCCGATGAGGTGCGCCGAGCAGGCATAAATCCCGATCAATACGACTTGCGGTACATCGTTGATCGTCGAAGAAACGAGTGGCTGGAGTGGCAAAAGACTCCCAATCCACCCGCGATCTTGGCCGACGGTTTCGATCTGGATCAGGCAATGGCCGTACTCGTGAAATCCAACGACCCCATCGCCTTAAAGGTGGTCGTCGGCTCCATGCCTCAGGTTCGACCGGAACTCAAGGCCGATCTCTACGGTTCATGCGGGTCCCCGGGGGTCGCCGAGGGAATCGCGCGGGTGATCTTGAACGAAGATGAACTCCATCTCGTAAAAGAAAAAGACATACTGGTGGCAGCGAGCACCTCCCCGAGTTGGACGCCGGTGTTCTCCATGATCTCCGGCGTGGTGGTGGACAGAGGCGCCAGCCTCTCTCATGCGGCCATCGTGGGAAGGGAGTACGGGATACCAGTGGTCATGAATGTCTTCGAAGGCACGACAAAGATAAAGTCAGGGCAGCGAATCAAAATAGACGCCAATCTGGGCGCGGTGTACATCCTCGACAACTAGGAGTCATGTCAATCACAGGAGCAGGCGCCGGTTTTCAAGGAGCGGCAAGGCGCCTGCTCCGCTTTCACGAAGGGATTGGTGGATATGAAATGCCTGGGAAATGGATTTACTGGTTCGATGAGATAAGCACGACGGACAATGACCTAGTCGGCAAGAAATGTGCTAATTTGGGGGAAATGACGCGTCTGGGCATGCGCGTGCCTCCCGGGTTTGCCATCTCGGTGGACGGCTATGAGCGGTTCATGGCTGAAAGCGGCGCAGGAGAGGAGATACGTCGCTATGTGAGCGACAAGGCTGAGGCGCTGCAAACGGTCAATGGCCAAATAGAGATTGGCCGGGTGATACGCAAGTTCATTGAGTCCAAGCCGCTGCCTGAAAAAATGAAAGAGGAGCTGTTTTTCCACTATGACGAGTTGTGCCGCAAATCAGGGGTCGAAGACATGGCCGTTGCTGTTCGATCCAGCGGCGCCGTCAGCATGCCTGGCCAGATGGAGACGTACCTCAACGTCAAAGGCAGGGACGAGGTGGCTCGGAAGGTCATTCAAGTCTGGGGTAGCGCTTTCACGACTCGAGCTATCTCCTTTCGAATCGAGAATAACATGCCCATGGAAAAGGCCCCCATAGGAGTCGCAGTACTCAAAATGGTAAACGCCAAATGCGCCGGCGTCTGTCTCACGGTGCTGCCGACCACCGGCGATACCAGCAAGATCGTCGTGGAGGGCAATTGGGGCCTTGGAGAGAGTGTGGTGAGCGGGGAAATCACCCCCGACCAGTTTATTGTGGACAAAGCATGCGGCGATTTTCAGTGTTCCATCGGCAAGAAGACGAAAATGGTGTGCTACGGCCCCGTAGGCACGCGGATGACGCAAGTGCCGAAAGATATCCAAACACAACCATGCCTCACGCCGGAAGAACTTGAAGAGATCTGTCGCATTGCCAAAAATGTGGAAGCGCACTTCAATGCGCCCCAAGACATGGAATGGGTGGTTGACGCTGACCTGCCATTCCCCGAGAATATCTTCTGGGTTCAGGCTCGCCCTGCTAAATATGCCAAGAAGAAGACAGACGATGCGGAGTACCTTGCGGACCTCATGGCCCGTATCTTCAAGATGTAGCTCAGGTCGAGTTCCATCTGGGAGCTAAAATATGACCATACTTTATACGCAATACTGGGATGTCATCCCTGGAAAATTCGACGAATATTCAGTCTTCATCACCACCAGGTACAACCCAACTATGGCAAAAATAGGAATAAAACTCCTTGGCGGATACTATGTAGCGGTGGGAGAGGGTCCGAGAATAATTGCCGTTTCCACGATAGACGATCAGGATTACCTGCGGAAGATTCTTTCGACAGAGGAGTATCGCAAAGTCTCATCTGAATTGTTGGGACTGGTGTGGAAGTATGCGAGCAAACTTTGGGTTTCCAGCGGCAGAGTCTTGGAAGATCCATACAACATCCAGACCGGATGCTGGAAATTCAACCAATATTACAATGTGGTTCCCGGCAAAGAAGAAGAGCACTACCGTTTCGTCAAGGAAGAATGTATTCCGGGCATGAAAGAGCTGAAAGTGCCGATCACCGGGGCATGGCGGCTCGTCATCGGACAGGGGCCCCAAATCCTCGCGGAGTGCACGGCTCGGACGCTTGGAGATATCGCCAGCGCCATAGATACCGCCGAATTCCGGCGTCTGGTGAGAGATCTGAAGAAAAAATACGGGTACGACTACAGCAGTCGTATCTTGGCCCCCACGGGACGAATAGAGATCCCTTATATCATGCATGAGATGTTAAAAGGTTTTTAGGTCATCGAGGTGGTCTGATCGGGCAAGGTCTCTTGGCCGCAATGATGGCCACAATGTCCGTATAGTGCAGCAACAATCAACAAGCAGGAGGATGCCATGTATGTACGCATGACTTTTTTTAGCGTGAACGACGGAAAAATGCCCGCGCTCAGGGAACTCTACAATAAAGAAGTGATTCCATCCCATAAACAACATAAAGGCATTCGCTTTGTTCATCTTCTCGAATGTCTGGATGACCCCAATGAGGGAATATCGGTCACTGCGTGGGACACCAAGGCAGACCTCGATGTGTACGAGAAAAGCGGCGATTACGAAAGACTAGTAGGTCTTTTTCAGGATATGTATCGCAAAAGCCCCTCGCTAAAGTCCTATGAGGTCACGGCGAGTTCCGAGCCTATACTGCTGAGAATCTTTTGAGGTCATTATATGTTCGAGCCCTACGAACATATCTATACCCTGGCAAAACCGTATTTGGACACCCGGGACAACGACCTCCACACCCGAATAGCATTTGGCTTTGCCAAACGTCTCTTGGCGTCTGAAGGCGGCAGCGAGGCTGTGGTCCTGCCCGCCATACTCTTGCACGATGTGGGCTGGAAAAGCCTTCCTGAAGAGCTGCATCTCAAGGCGTTTGGGCCGTGGAAGAGCGATAAAAACATCAATCGCGTCCATGAGGTCGAAGGGGCCAAAATCGCTCGCCAGATACTCGAGCAGGTTGCGTACGACGCGCAGCTCATCGACGAGATCGTATCGATTATCAGCGGCCATGACTCGCGATCGGAGCCTCTTTCCTTAAACGACGCCATTGTAAAAGATTCCGATAAATTGTGGCGCTTCTCTAAAGAGGCATTGGAAGTCGATCCCAAGCGATTCTCCATCCGACCCGAAGTGCATACCAAATGGCTTGGTTTGCAGATAGAAAAATGGTTTTTGACAAGAACCGGAAAAGAAATCGCCTACGATGAATACCGCCAAAGGGCTGTCTTTTACGGAGTGAGCGACGCAGAGTAAGACAAGAAGGTCGAGGTAATGATATGTCAACACTCGCCGGCCGTTTATTACGGGTAGATTTGTCGTCTCGGCGGATATCCACCGAAGAAATCCCCTTAGAGACAAGAAAGGCGTTTGTCGGAGGCAGGGGATACGGTATCGCGTATCTCTATCGTGAACTTGCGCAGGGCGTCGAACCCCTGTCAGCCGAGAACAAGTTGATATTCGTCACCGGCGCGTTGGGAGGCTCGAGCGCCATCGGGTTTGGTCGGTGGATCGTGATGACCAAGAGTCCTCTCACTGGCGCATTAGCCAGGGCTGTGTGTGGGGGAAACCTGGCCGCCTACATAAAATTCGCCGGCTATGATCTGATCCTCATCGAAGGCGCATCCGACGACCCTGTATATCTTCTCATCAAAGATAGCTCCGTGGAGATAGCGGACGCCGAGGACCTCTGGGGTCTGGACACCCAGCAAACGCAGGACGCCCTCTCTTTGCTCCATGGCCGTGTGCAGACGGCCTGCATCGGGCCTGCTGGCGAAAACCTCGTCCGCTACGCCACCATCACCCACGGGACGCGTACAGCCTCAAGATGCGGCGTAGGGACAGTCATGGGGTCAAAAAAACTCAAGGCCGTCGTATTCCAAGTGAAAGCAAAGCGGCTCACGCCTTTTGACCCTGACCGGTTTCGCGAACGAGTCGCCTACCACCGAGATTTACTGAAGAATCACAAGCGCGTGGTGAAGATGCATACCTTCGGCACCACCTTCCTTGCCGAAATGACGAGAGAAATGGGCGTGCTGCCTGTCAAAAATTTTCAGGCTGGCGACATGGAGGGCATAGAAGGCATCTTCACCCAGGCGTATGCAGCTATGCGCGTCGGCACGCACGGGTGCTTTAACTGTATCACGCGATGCGGACAAGTCCATGAAGTGAAAAACGGTCCGTACAAAGGGGCCAAAAGCGAGGGACCCGAATACGAGACGATATGGGCGTTCGGGTCGCAGGTGGGGAATGCCCTCGCCGCAGCGACCGTCAAGGCTGACCATCTCTGCGACCGGCTCGGTCTGGACACCATTAGCGCTGGCAATACCATCGGCTTTGCCATGGAGTTATACCAGCGCGGCATCCTCACAAAACAAGACTGCGATGGGCTCGAACTGAATTGGGGCAACCACGAGGCCATGATAGCGTTGATAAAAAAGATTGCCGCCAAAGAAGGCATTGGCAAGATACTCGGGGAGGGGACAAAGCGGGCGGCGGAGCTCATCGGCAAAGGCGCCGAAGACTTTGCCATACACGTGAAAGGGCTTGAGCTGCCCGCATACGAACCAAGGGCGGCCAAGATACATGGACTGAGCATGGCCACATCGAATATCGGCGCGAGCCACATGTATGGCTACGCCAGGCAGGAGATCTCGGGCAAAGCTGACCCCAGACCCGTTGATAGATTCGCAGATCAAGGCAACGGCGACATCGCAGCATACAACCAAATAGACAAGGCCGCTGAAGAAACTGCTATCCTGTGCAATTTTGCCGATTCCGGGATGACGCGGCAGCTCTTGGGCGAACTTCTGAGTTACGGCGCGGGCTGCTCGGAGCTCATGGAAGAAAAGACCCTGAGAAAGGTTGGCGAGAGGATCGTGTGTCTCGAACGATGTTTTAACGTACGCGAAGGTTTTTCTCGCAAAGATGATACGCTTCCCAAAAGGATGCAATCAAGTCCCTTGGAGAATGCAGGCCCTGCCACGGGCCAGGTCGTCCGGAATCTGGACGCTCTCTTGGATGAATACTATGATGCCCTTGGGTACTCCCGGCAAGGAATTCCTACAGATGCGACATTGGCCTCTCTTGGACTTGACAGTATCGTAAAAAAGGGACAGACGCCATGAGTGGCAAGATCATTTTGATTGGCACCCTGGACACAAAAGGCGTTGAAGTCGCGTATCTGAAAGATTTTATAGAAAAACGCGGCTTCTCCACCTTGGTCATCGACGTCGGGGTGTTTGCTCCACAGGAAATCGAACCTGATATTTCGCATGAAAGCGTTGCCGAGGCCGCAGGAACTACCATGGAGCAAATCCTCGGCAGGAAACATCGCAAGAGCGCCATCGACGCCCTGGCGCTCGGCGGCGCCAGAATCCTTGACGATCTTTATCGCAAAGGCATGGTCTGTGGGGCGCTTGCTGTCGGCGGTGGAACGGGCACTCACATTGCAGCAACAATGATGCGCGTGCTTCCTATAGGTCTGCCTAAAGTCATCATATCCACCGTGGTGTCCCGGGACGTGAGTCCCATAGTGCGGCATAAAGATATCACGCTCGTGCACGCCGTGGCCGATATTGCAGGACTCAACTTCATGAGTCGAAAAATATTGGCAGACGGCGCGCTCGCAGTCATGGCCATGGTGGATAATGCCTTTGAGGCCAGCAGAGATCATAAAGTCATAGCCCTCACGTCGTACGGCCCTCTGAATCAGTGCGCTGAATTCACGAGCAAGGAACTGGAAAAATTAGGGTACGAAGTGGTTCCATTCCACGCCGTAGGTTCCGGAACCATGGCTATGGAGGATTTGGTCGGGCAAGGCCTCATTGACGGCGTCCTCGACTTGTCTCTCCATGAGTTGGTTGACGCCCTCTACGACGGGTACTGTAAGCATATTGGGGATGAGAGGTACGAAACGCCAGGGCGGAAAGGCATTCCACACGTCATACTCCCAGGAGGCCTCGATATGATTGCCTTCGAATGCGAGTCCCTGGATGGCGTACCGGAGCGTCTCCGGTCAAGAAAGTTTCTCTCCCACGATTTCCGGTCCTTTGTTCGCACTACCGCGGAAGACATGCGCCGCGTCGCAGACATCTTGGCCGAAAAACTCAATCGGTCCCCTCGACCTGCCACCGTGATTATCCCGCTCAAGGGATGGTCCAAGGCTGACGGCGTGGGCGCTCCCTTTTACGATCCCGCTGCAAACGAGGCCTTTGTAAATCAGCTTAAAAAATCAGCGCATGGCAATGTTGTCATCAAAGAGGTGGACGCGCATATCAATGATCCTGCATGCGCGGCATACACAGCCGCTGAACTCCACGCACTCATGCAGAAGGTTCTTTGACGTATTTTAGAGGACCTGGATGCTGTCGTCGAAGCAAGTAATTTTCTCGAGGCCCTTGGCAGTCATTACAAAGGTATTTTCTATGCCGGCAAGCCCTTTCTGGGGAAAGATAAACTTTGGCTCGAGCGCGATAACCATGCCCTCCTCGAGCACATGCGGGGATTTTTTTCCCACGATGGGAAGTTCGTCCAGTTCCAACCCTATTCCATGACCGACAAACGGAACAGGGGCAGGGTATCCCAGAAAACCTTCCAAGCGGCCCGCATCCCGCGCCATAGCGACAGCAACATCGTAAAGCTCTTCCGCGCGCGTCCCAATGCGGCTCTCTCGAACAATCGCGTCTTGAATCGCCAAAGCCAGACTGTGCACAGAAAGAAACTCCGGGGCCGGTTCGCCGAGAAAGAATGTTCTGGCCTGATCCACGAGATATCCTTCATATACTCCGACGTAATCAATCTGAATCGGCTCATGTCTCTTGATTATTTTTTTGCCTGCGCCCTGGGGAAACAAGGCATGAGGCCCGGGACCACCGGTGGGGCCTACAGAACAGCTCGGTATTGCGAGATTCGCGCCCGACATGATATGGCCGTAGAAGACCTCTTGATTGAACGAGCGAACCCTCACAAAACCCTGGTGTCCACGCTTACGGTAATGGGCTTCCAGAAGCCCAGCGAACTCTATCTCAGAGAGCCCTTCTTTTAAGTAATTTTTCACCGAACCAAAAAGGTCGTCGTTCATGCGGGCCGCCTGCTCGATCAAGTGGATTTCGTAGGCCGATTTCTTCATTCTCGTCTCGCGAATGATGCGGGACGCGTCCACAAAGGTCGTGTGCGGAAAAAGCGCTTCGTACACCCGAAAATTATTTACCGGCAGGACGTCCAATTCCAGGCCAATGGTTTTGGGGTCGCCGTGACAACGGGAGCGTATTTCGTCTCTGATCTGGTTCAAGCTGGCTGCAGAGATGACGG
>Ga0078972_1011714_pt1 | contig 15526 bp, 11 predicted proteins | sample YelNatPaOPGAMG01_FD_67568 | JGI IMG/M metagenome (GOLD analysis project Ga0078972, IMG submission 67568) | Hot spring thermophilic microbial communities from Obsidian Pool, Yellowstone National Park, USA - OP-RAMG-01 (SPADES assembly) (version 2) | ecosystem: Environmental > Aquatic > Thermal... | reverse complement strand
TAAAGGAGCTCGCTGAAGCCTCGGATAAGGAAGCCTACTACGAAGCCCACAAGGAGATCTTCGATCCGTTGATGTATCCACCGCCTTCAGCCTATACGGTGATCAAGATCCCCGTGATCACATATCCGAGGAGCATATTAAACGATGTGGTGAGGCTCCTCGAGCAAGGCAAGGCCGTGGAGAGGACCCCCAGCCCCCTGCCCCTAGACGTTATAGAGGGGCTTGAATCCTCCAACCTCGTGAGGACCTCATCCAAGAAGATATACGTGACCGATGAGGGGAGGGCGTTCGCTAAGGTTTTGAAATCCATGTGATCTGGGATGGGATAAGGATGGACGAAGAATTAATGCTTGTAGATCCCCTAACCTTTAATGTTCGGAGGATCTCATCCAGGGATTCATGGGAGCAGTACACTTATAGGTTCCTCCGCGAGACAGCCCAGGAGATAAGGGGAAAACTAGACGGTAAAGGGGATCCTGAGAAGCTTAAAATCATCTCCGATCACATCGTGGAGAAGCTTCTGCTCCCGGGAAATCCCTGGAGTATGGTGCCGGCCCAAAGGACGTTCCCGGGCTTCTTCTCAAGCCTGGCTGACCACGCCCTCGCAACCTCGACCATAGGCGTAGCCTTGGCCGTGGAATGCCGCCTAGAGGGAAGAGACTTCGCGGAAGAATATAAGGACAAGGAGCTCAAAAGCCTCCTAGCCGATACGAATGGTTTGATACAAGTTGTGAGATTGGCATGCCTCCTCCACGATGCCGGAAAGCCTCTCCAGAATCATGAATTAAAAACCAGGGATGTCGTAGAGAAGTTTCTATCAGATATGGGTTTCGGGGCGCTCTCGAGGGAATTGGCGGAGCTGGCTTCAAAGCACCACTACGGGAGCAGCTCTGAGCTCCCTCCGAGGACCATGCTGGAATGGGTAGTAGCATACGCGGATAAGGTGGCTGTCCAGGATAGATCCACCATATCGCCTGACCCTAAAGGGTTAGCGGAAGCCCTCAGGAAACTCCATTCGGAGGCGAGGGATGAGCGGATCCTGGAAACCGCGGAAATATTGGAGTTGGAACCTCTGCCGAGGCCGGAGGAGCTAGGCCGCGACACGCGCCTCCTACTCCCCATAGATAAAGAGGGCCGGGAAACCCTAGATAAGGAGCTGCTCAACGCTCCGAGTAGACTGAAAATAGATGGAAGACCCTTGGCGGTACTCCTCCTCGAAGCACAGGGGATCCAGGGCTTAGTCAGGAGATCCGAGTCGCTGAAGGGTTTAATGGGCTACAGCGCCATGGTAGAGCTTGGAATGGAGGAGGCCGCGGACGTTATAAGGAGTAGGCTAGCCCCTGAAAGCATAGTATTCATCGGGGGAGGATCCCTACTAGCCGTCGTACCCTCTAGGATGTTCGATGAAATCAAAAGGGAGGCCTGCGAGAAATACTCGGAGTTCCTTAAAGGGGCAGGCGTCCTAAAGGCCCCATTCGACAGGGAGCCCGTCAGCTTCTCCCTATATGAGCTTAAGAATGGTCCCAGCTTCACCTGGGATTTACCCGTAAAATCTCCGCAGGAGCTTTCGACGAGGAGTTTCGGCCAGATATTTAATTTAGCCATACAATCCCTCGAACCCCATGAGACAGCCGCCTCGATGGGTGAAGAGTTAAGGCTGAAACCAGACGAGCTCTGCACCATCTGCAGGATGGAGAAGGGGCTGCCGCCAAGCTTAGACGAGGAGAAACCTGGAGAGGACGAGGAGAAACCTGGAGAGATATGCCGGCAAGCATACAATATCAGGAATAGCGTCATGAAAAAGCTCCGAATACCTGTTCCTTTAGGTGGGGAGCCGATCGAAGAAGGTCTTCCAGGAGGAAACCTAAGGTTTAGCAGATTGCCCATAGTCTCAACTACATGGAGGGCGGTTAAAAGGCTCAGCGAGCGGATAAAGGAGGATCCTTCGCTCTCAGAGGCTCTCAAAGGGAAGACCCTGACCTTTAAACCTGTGGAGACCATCGACCACCTCGGTAGACAGATGAGGAAAGCTCTGGAAGACGTCCCGGAGAAGGCCGAGGAGGCATACGACATAGCAGTTGTAAAGGGGGACGGCGACAATTTTGGGATGATAAAATCTTCGATGGTCAACTTAACACAGTACAGGCATGTGTCCGAGTTGTTCAGGGAGGTGATCTCGGAAGGCCTAGCTGAAGCGCTCTCCGATGTAATGTTGAGGCAAGTAGAACTGAGCTTAAAGAAGAATGATAAAGGTTCCTTAGAATTAGAATTTCCATTCCTCTTGATCTATGTAGGAGGAGATGACTTCTTATTGCTCTTGGACTCCTCCGCCTCATTCATCTTCCTCGAAGGTTTTAATCGATATCTCGAATCAAGGCTTGGAGCGAGTAGAGGGGAATATGCCCTAGGCTCCTCGATCACCTTCCTTGGCGTCTCCCTGGGAGTAGCTGTTATGAAGAACAGGATGCCCATATACGCCGCCCTAGAGGCAGCGGACGAACTTGAAGACAAGGCCAAGAGGGAGGGCAAGGTGCGAGTGGAAAAGTTTGGATCGAGGATAAACGTGGCGTTCCACAGGTTCATGGGTCTCCCATCGAGTAACGAGGTTAAGAAATTATACGAGGGGGTTCCCCTAAATGGCAGCGGTAATCTAAAGATAATACCTACAGCTTGGCCTAGAACCTCCAAGGAGTTGTTCGGCGAAGAGGGCTTCATCGAAACCATCAGGTACCTCCTAAACGGAGGAGTGAAAGCGAATAGACTGAAGCGAATAGTTCTGGACGGCTTAAGTAGAGTCCCCGAAGAGATCCGCCTTATCCTCCGATATAAGGCCGCCAGAGATAAAGAACAAAAGAAAGCTATGAAGCCTTACACGAAGCTCGCCGATGAGGCTTATATACCTCCGAAAATCCCGGGACAGGGCGTTGTAATATACGCGCTCCCGGATATAATAGAGGCGATGACTGTTATACGAGATGAAGTGGCGCTCCTGCCCGGGAGGGATAAATGAGATGAGTCAAGGAGGATTATGGCCATCTAACCAGCCTGTAACGGCGTTGCTCACCGTAAAGCTGCCCTTAAGGGTTGGAGCCGGAGCGGGCGGAGCTGGAGACGTAGACCTTCCCGTCTTGAAAACCCCTCTAAGGCGTGGTCATGGAGGGGAACTGGAGATGCCGGTTATACCGGAGAGCACTTTCAAAGGCCTCTTAAGGAACTCGATTACTAGGCTGATAGGTTCCCGCCATTTAGGGGATGATGCTCAACAGGCTTTCCGCCAGCTCTTCGGTCCGCCCCCTCCGCAAGGGAGCGGAGAGGAGACGTTCGAGGGCTGTATCAGGATCTCAGCAAGCCCGGGAAACTTGACCATTATGGATCAGGCCCCCAAGGAGGCGAAGGGAAGGCCTCACTTGAATGTAAGGACTTCGATAAGAATCGATGGAAGATACGGATCCGTAAAGGAGGGAGGGCTATGGAATTACGAGTGCGTGGATGGGGACTCCCCGATCAAACTAGGCTTCAACCTAGATTTCCTGTATCCCATCGACGAGCTTAAAGCTGGGCTGCTGCTCGCCGGGCTGAGGCTCCTGAGATACGAGCATATCGGGGGCTTCGGGTCTAGAGGGATGGGCCTAATCGAAGAAGTGGATGTTAAACCGGACAGCTTCCGGACCTTCGCTGAGAATGGCATTAAAAAATTATTTGGTGATAAGACATGAGTATGCTTTCAATCGCGTTATTGAAGGTCGAGCTTAGAGAACCCCTAATAATTACTAGGAAGATAGGGAAGGGTGGATTCTACTCTTCATTGAACGCTTTACCGGGATCCACGATCCTCGGTGCGCTCTCGAGGGAGGCCATCCTTACTAATGTTAGAGATAGGCGCGGCGGCTGCGCCGGGTTGGGTTCCCCGAACGATCCCCCACCATGCGAAGGCTGTACTGAAGTGGATTGCCCATACATCGCCCTCTGGAGGGAGCACCGGGTCAAGATCAGCGATGCACTACCCTCCATTGGGGAGGGAGAGAAACTCGGGGAGGCCGGGACCATCCCAGAGCTGCAAAGCATCTTCAAGGGTAAGAAGAGCGCCATCCTAGTGGATGGGCTGCTCTTCGATGCGGTTCAGAAGATGGCCCTAATAGGGAAAGCGCCAAGGGACTCGCTTAGACAGCGCTTAAGGATAAACGGCGAGGAAGTTAAAAGGAGTCCTAAAACGGTCACAGGCCATCCATCCGTTTATAATGGGATACGAGAGGTGACCAATGGGAGTTATTCATCGACCCACGTATGCATCGATCCCAGTTTCAGGGCATCCAAGAAGGGCCTCCTATTCTCAATCGAAGCCCACCGCGAGGGAAGCGTCTTCCTATGCAACATTGTGGGAGAACCCGTCTTCATTGAGAAATACGTTAAGGATCGCGAGGTAAGGCTCGGAGCATCGAAGTCCAGGGGATACGGCCTAGCCCACCTAAAGGTGATGGAGGAGATCCCACTGGAGAGATACTTTGAGATACGAACTAGAGCTATCGAGAAGGGGTTCGACGAGATCCAGAGCCTTCTCTCCTCCTACGGAGTTAACACGCCCATCGGAACCGTCACAGGGTTATCCCCGCTCCCATTAGTGGATAGGGGGAGTGACCTCAGCCCCTCTCAAGCCGTATCCGAGAGGATAGGCGTCCCCCGATCCAGCCTTATAACCTTAATGTATAGGCGCGGCGTAAGGCCTAGATGGGATGGGGGCTTCTTCGTATTCACCCCATCCCTGAACCCCGGCTACGCCGCGGCCTTCACCCTCCAGGGGGATAGCCGGGATGAAGCCTCCCGGCTCGCAAGAGCCGAAATAGAATTGTTGGCCGAAATCCCGGGCTATGGGTGGATACATGTGAACCACCCGGTTCACTATGCGTTACGAGCATCACGTGAATGAAGGAGGTGGAAGATACGTCCCAAGAATCATTGGATGGAAGGAGGGAAGCGATAGGTTTAGCGGAGAAGCTTCTCAAGGACGTGAAGCCCCAAGCTGAAGGAGGGAGGGATGATAAAGGTAAATTAACGATGACGAGGTTGAGGAGGATGCTCGAGCTGGCCTCTAAGGCTGACATATATGAAGAATTTAAGCTCAAGCTCCTCTACCTGGTTGCGAGGAATACTGCGAGGGATGAGAGGGAACTGGAAGATTTCGCTAAGGCCTTTATCCGGGAGCTTGAGAACAAGAGAGAGGAGGATAGGCTTAGTTTGGCGAAGCTCACCCTGGAATACGCCGTAATGGCCTACGCGGCTAAGCAACTGGAAGAAGGAGTGGGCTAGCCGATGCTCCATTTAGCGTTAAAACGCCGCCTACTAGTCGAATGCAACGCCACATCTAGAGAGGACTTGCATGTAGGGATGGGGAGGCCTGAAACATCCGTCTCGACGGTAGATCTACCTTTCCAGCGCGACCCGATAAATAGGCCGTTCATACCTGGATCCAGTTTAAGGGGGGTCTTCAGGTCGCATCTCCATCGCCTCCTAGCCTCGATTGAGGCCGCGGATGAAGCTGAAGCCAAGAAGATACTTGGAGGAGAGAAAGTGGCCGCTGACGATGAGATTGAGAGGAGTTTCGCCGGGGCATCAGAAAACGAGAAGGGTGAACTCTTCAAAGAGCTGGGCATAATAGATAAGTTATTCGGCTTCCCTGGTTTCGCATCCCCCCTCAGGTTCACGGATGCCCACCCCGTTAAAGACGTAAAGCCGTACAGGAGGACGCATGTAGCCTTAGACATCGGAACCGACAGGGCTAAGAAGGGGGCCCTGCTGGATCTCGAAGCCATGCCCGTGGGATCGGAGTTCACATTTAAGATGATATTCGATGAGTTATCAGATGAACGTATGAGGGTGGCCAATAGGATATTCTATAGCTTCCTCAAAAGCTTGGCCGAGAACGGCGTGGAGATGTTCCTCGGGGGATGGAAGTCGAGGGGATACGGCCTATGCGAGGTTAAGGCCATTAAATTAGAGGAATGTACGCCTGAAATGCTGGTTCGAGGAGAACCTCCCCGGACATATCAAAAAGAGGGGATAGCTCAATTCATCGATAGGATCCTCGGAGAATTAGAGGAGGCAAGGTGAGGATTGTACACTAAAGATCCATTCAAGAAATATGAGGTCCTATATAGGCTAGGTATGAGGGTGGAGACCCTGCTCCCACTGAGGATAGGGATCGGGAGAGAAGATAGGGTGACGGAGCCTGATTCCCCGGTCATCAAAGATACTCATAATAGACCTATAATACCGGGGTCTACGCTTAAAGGCTTCTTTAGGGCGAATTCCGAGAGGATTCTACGGAGCTTCCTAGACGAAGACGAAGCGAAGAATATTATAAAGAAGGTCTTCGGAGATGCTGAAGATCATGCATCATGCATGTTCTTCGGCGACCTTAAAGCGGTTAAGGCTGGACTCGATGTTAGGAAACATATAATGATAGATCCGGAGACAGGGGCTGTTTCTCCTGGGAGGCTTTTCGAGGTCGAGTTCGTTAAGGAAGGGGCTATCTTCGAGGGGGGGAACCTGATCGCGAGGAATATCTCACCGTGCTATTTAGGCCTCCTACACGCGGTCAAAGCCTTGACGGATGAGCAGCTGATCAGGATTGGAGGCTTTAAGAGTAGGGGATACGGCGCCGTCAAGATGGATTTCCACAGGATCAGCATAATGCTTCCAGGCGTCGCCATGGATAAGCTATACGATGGGGTAACTCTAACCCCCTCGGTGGGATTTGGAAAACCTGTAAAGTTTAGGTTTAAAGCCTCAGAGGGGGCTGCCAGCATCGAAGAGCACGATGAGGTGGTTGAGTTCCCCGCTGAAGCTAAGGTGGACCGGGGTTACTTCGGGGCGAGGATAGAGTCGGCGGAGGCTGAAAAACTGCTGGGGGATCTGGCCGGGGTGCTGGAAAAAGTTTTAAGGGGTTAGGCGGGTAGGCTTAGAGATGCATAGATATGGTGGTCCTCAATATTACGAGTTTATCCCCGTAGATGGGACTAGGCGCGTAGCTGTATCCGAGGAGATCTTCACAAGCAGGGGAAGGCTCGACCGTATCGCCACCTTGAACCTTTTCCTAGAGGCGAGAAGTCCCATCCATGTAGGATCGGGTACAAAGAGTATAGAGGTTGTTGGAAGGCGGCCGATCCCGATCTTGAAGGCTTTGAGGAACGGCTCCGGAATGTTACATATCCCGGGATCTACTCTTAAAGGGCTGGTTTCAACCAACTATCTAGCCCTCTCCGGCTCCATTGAGGATGTAAGTGAATGCTTCGGAACCTCGCAGGCCTGGTCAGGCCGCTATGGACCGCTCGCCTCTAAGCTCTTCTTCTCCGACGCCCTCCCCGAATCCAGCGTAGAGCCCATGTTTATGGAGGTGCGGAGGGCTTGGCAGCCTAAGATTCGAAAGCCCAGGCACGTTAAGATCTACACTTCTCAAGCCCCCCCTACCGCCATCTATGGTAAGATGGAGTGTATACCGATGGGGACGCGGTTTAAGACGGTGATCGTGGGCGTAAATCTTAGAGATCATGAGCTGGGCGGGATCCTAATGGCTTTAGGTCTAGCATCCATCGATGGGGGAATAAAGGTGGGATCCTTAAAGGTGGGCTATGGGAAACCCCAGGGCTTCGGGAAGATCCAGGTAGACCCTGATCGGAGCATGTTGGACGAACGGGAACTCGACATGATAACCTTAAAGAGTATAGGAGTTAACAGGCTCAGCTCGCCTCGATGCGCCGGGTTAATCGAAGCCTTTATAGATCGGGGTAAGAGGTGGGGAAGGGACATCCCCGCTCTATGGTCTAAGATTTTCGAGACAGGTTAGGCGTGGGCCTCCATGAAGGATAAGGTTGAAATCTTAAAGAGGGCGGAAACATTCGTTAATGGATTTTTAAATATGTCGAGAACCCCTGAGATAACTCGAAGAATGCCCAGGATCGGCTCCTCGATATGCAGGGCCCTCGCGTATCAAATACGATATCATGGACCAAACTCTCTCAACGATAAGGTCTATGAAGACATATCCGCAGCCGCATTGATAGACCAGAGGGTGTTCGAAGTAGGCTGGCAACGAGGAATCGAACCGACGAAGCTTCTAAATCAAATATCCATGAAAGTGAAGCAGACGACCTCTGAAGCCCTGAAACTGGGGATCGAGGAGACGCTCTACATGCTAGAGAACTGCATAATTCTATTCGAACTTGGAGAAAGAGGGATCGGAGTAAAATAAGTCCTTTGGCCATGAGTTTAGGCATATACAGGAGTATATCTGAAAGGCCGTGGAGCGATCTAACCGATGAAAAGGCAGATGAATTAGCGAGAAAGGTTTACAGATATATATTCGGCGATGAACCTGAGGTAAAGTTCCATCACAGGTTGGATGCCTCTAAGGGCCATCTCGAAATAGACGAAACCTCAGCAGACTCCATTATATATATGGGTGGAAAAGAAGCGTTTTGGAGCAAAGTTAGCGCTGGTAAAGGCGAAAAAGCCTTCGCTTACTGGCTGTCCTCTAATATGCCTAAGTATATACTACTACCGTGCTCCATCGATGAGCACCTGAATATAGATGAGCTTATAGTGCTCCGACTAAAGGACGAGAAGCATGTTTCGAAGGAATGCTGTGCTCCCTCATCGGTCCTACACTTACTCTTTAAGGAAAGACTCGAAGGGCTACCTTCTATTCGGAACCCCCTGGAAGCTTATACGAGATTAGTTGATTACACCTGTAACGGTGAGGCTTACCAATATTATGGATTAGAATTGAGTGACGACCCCCTGCTTATATCGGCAATAGGACAAATTTTGGGTCAGGAATTCCCAAGTTTCGAGAGGGGTATCAGCGAATTACAAGATGAATACGCTTGTTTGCTAAAACGTTTTACAAGGATCATCGATTTTGAGGAATCCTTGAAAGAATACTATTCATATGTTTATGAACTGGCAAATATGCATCCCAGTAAGGAATTCTGTAGAAAAGAGATCCCCACAGACTTCAAGGAATTCCTGAAGAATCATACACGTACGCGGGCAATTTAATCCTCTATTCTAATGGTATATACGAAAGCCAGCTGAACCGACCCATGCTGGCATTACAATATAATGTAAATGCGCTTAATACTTCACTCCAAATCGCCTGGACTGGCCACTTGATCAATCGCATACTCGATCGACAAAGTGACATCGATCAGCTTCTAGGGAGAATTAAGGAGTTGAAGTTCAAGGATAATGGATTGGAGTTCAGGTTCGAGGGAGACCTTAAAAATGAAGATTTTAAAAATAGTGACTTCAAAAATGAGATCAGAAGGATACTTATAGATCTACAAAAGTTGAGGAGTAAACGAAACAAATCCCCGCTTTCCCACGGCTTCATATACGAACCCTCGGGGAGGATCCGTCCATCCACAACCTAGAGGAATTACTCCAATTAGTAAAGGAGATATTAAAAGATGGAGTCGAATATGCGAGAAAAACCGTAATAAGATTTCGAGATGAAAAGTTTCGAGGATTAGAGCATGAAGAAGTATTATCAGGCGAGGCTGAAAAGCTCAAGAGGGGAGCTGAGCAGCTCAGCTCCCTAGACCCCGGGTATTCCCTAAAAACGATCAGAGAAGTTAGGAGTTCCCTAGAGCACGTGTGTTGGGTTATATTTATAGCCGAAAATTATGAATGTAAACTTTTAACGATGAAATTCTGACCGAAGGACGGCCGGGCTTAACGCAATGAAAGGCTAAACCTATAGGGAAAATATATAGAAGTGATTTCGCGTAACCTCCATTCCGGTCGTTTCGATTACCTTTATAAATGAACATGCAATTTATAGATAATCGAAGGCAACCCTCTAGGAGGGGCTGAAAACAAGGCTTAAAAGCCTAAAGGAGAAGAAAAACCTTCGGATTCAAAAGGAGAAATCCCATTAGGGGAATTGAAAGTCAGGTTTTACCTTTTTAGCGTAAGCTCTCTCCCCCCGATTCAAAAGGAGAAATCCCATTAGGGGAATTGAAAGTAGAGACTAGCCGGACCTGGCTTTATTTTTCCACTGCGGGATTCAAAAGGAGAAATCCCATTAGGGGAATTGAAAGTGGCTGCATCATGGATCGCAACCTTCACCTTCCTAATCGATTCAAAAGGAGAAATCCCATTAGGGGAATTGAAAGAGCCAGAAACATAACTCAATGGAGTGGCACACCGCTTACAGATTCAAAAGGAGAAATCCCATTAGGGGAATTGAAAGGGAAAGAGCTTTACCTCCGGCTCCTTTAGGCCTTCGATGAGATTCAAAAGGAGAAATCCCATTAGGGGAATTGAAAGTCCGCCGTGAACACCCTGGGCTTACCAAGCTTACCATCCAGATTCAAAAGGAGAAATCCCATTAGGGGAATTGAAAGATATTGTCATCCTCGATGTTAGCCTGCACTATTTCAACGATTCAAAAGGAGAAATCCCATTAGGGGAATTGAAAGGTACAGGGTGAAGGGCTTATCGCTGTAGTATATCTCCAGATTCAAAAGGAGAAATCCCATTAGGGGAATTGAAAGTAAGAAAGCCTTATGAGGGGTTTTCCATTATTCATTAATAATTCAAAAGGAGAAATCCCATTAGGGGAATTGAAAGTTCTGTATTTCTATGGCTTTCTTAGTTGCCGTATAGCCTGGAAAATTCAAAAGGAGAAATCCCATTAGGGGAATTGAAAGGTATTTCGGCGGCCATCTCCTGCGCATAGCTTGAAATGCCGTGATTCAAAAGGAGAAATCCCATTAGGGGAATTGAAAGCCCAGTTTATCACTACATCGCTGAAACCCGCCTCCTTCGATTCAAAAGGAGAAATCCCATTAGGGGAATTGAAAGCCCAGAAGCTTAGAGGCTAATCGCGATAAATTATACCTTTGATTCAAAAGGAGAAATCCCATTAGGGGAATTGAAAGATTTTGGTCAGCAAAGGCCTGACCCGATATCCACGTATGATTCAAAAGGAGAAATCCCATTAGGGGAATTGAAAGGCACCGGCCCCACAGCTCCACCCTTCCACGCCGACGGTGGATTCAAAAGGAGAAATCCCATTAGGGGAATTGAAAGAGCAGCGCTTGCGTAAGGTCTGATCTCGGTCAGCGTCCACTGATTCAAAAGGAGAAATCCCATTAGGGGAATTGAAAGCCCATGCCGTACAGCCTGGCGTATTCGTCCAAGCTGTCGATTCAAAAGGAGAAATCCCATTAGGGGAATTGAAAGATACCTCTTCTCACCTCCTTACGATTCGTTTAAAACATTAGATTCAAAAGGAGAAATCCCATTAGGGGAATTGAAAGGTATTTCGGCGGCCATCTCCTGCGCATAGCTTGAAATGCCGTGATTCAAAAGGAGAAATCCCATTAGGGGAATTGAAAGATCCGCTTCACCTCAGCCTCCACATCAACGCTGAGATTCAAAAGGAGAAATCCCATTAGGGGAATTGAAAGTACCACGCCTTTCTCTAACCCTACCTGCTTCTTTATTTGGATTCAAAAGGAGAAATCCCATTAGGGGAATTGAAAGGCCTCGACCCTGGAGTTGCGAAGCCTTCCCGTTCTGTAATGATTCAAAAGGAGAAATCCCATTAGGGGAATTGAAAGAATGGGTCCGGAGGGCCGGACGCTTCGAGGCCACACCTGCGGATTCAAAAGGAGAAATCCCATTAGGGGAATTGAAAGTACAACAACCTCGGGGCGGGGGTCTGGAGCGACTGGTGCGGATTCAAAAGGAGAAATCCCATTAGGGGAATTGAAAGTCAGTTGGCCACGATGGGGATAGAGGCGGTATCCTAGCGATTCAAAAGGAGAAATCCCATTAGGGGAATTGAAAGTTCGGCATGCTCCCGATAGACGATCCTCTTCGCCTCCGATTGATTCAAAAGGAGAAATCCCATTAGGGGAATTGAAAGTTGATGACCCTGAAGGGCCGTTTCGACTGTATGACGCCGGATTCAAAAGGAGAAATCCCATTAGGGGAATTGAAAGGGTAAGCCGGAGCTTGAAATACCGCCGGACCTGAGGGACGATTCAAAAGGAGAAATCCCATTAGGGGAATTGAAAGTATGCAACGCTAGGTGTCTGCGGATCTGATGGATCAAGAGATTCAAAAGGAGAAATCCCATTAGGGGAATTGAAAGTCTTTTTCGGCATTCACCACCGCATTTGTCCTTATCTCCCGATTCAAAAGGAGAAATCCCATTAGGGGAATTGAAAGTTTATCACGGCCTCAATCTCCCTAGGCTCCTCCCTCAAAGGATTCAAAAGGAGAAATCCCATTAGGGGAATTGAAAGCAGTTGCCAGATTATCTAGCCGTGTGGACGGTGGAATGCGATTCAAAAGGAGAAATCCCATTAGGGGAATTGAAAGACTATACAGATGTATAACGGATCGGGAAATGCCATCTCCAAGATTCAAAAGGAGAAATCCCATTAGGGGAATTGAAAGGCCTGGTCTGATGCTGCGGCTGACTTCCAGTCGGCCCTCGGATTCAAAAGGAGAAATCCCATTAGGGGAATTGAAAGATGTTCAGCGACATCGTCATCTTCTTGACGAAGTGGCGATTCAAAAGGAGAAATCCCATTAGGGGAATTGAAAGACACCGAATTCCTCATAGAAGTAAAGTTCTACTGAGTCGATTCAAAAGGAGAAATCCCATTAGGGGAATTGAAAGCAAGTGGGTAATGCGGTGGTGGATGAACGGCTTCCTGGAGATTCAAAAGGAGAAATCCCATTAGGGGAATTGAAAGGCTATGCCTGAATATTCCGTTACAGTAACAGTACCTTCTGATTCAAAAGGAGAAATCCCATTAGGGGAATTGAAAGAGTTCAAACTAAGTTTTTTGCTAGGGCTTTAATGTTGAAGATTCAAAAGGAGAAATCCCATTAGGGGAATTGAAAGATCATGGCTCTCCTCCAGCCATTTATCAAACTCCTTATGGATTCAAAAGGAGAAATCCCATTAGGGGAATTGAAAGTCTTTATCAGCTATAGCCTCTCCTGCTTCCCTTATAGAGATTCAAAAGGAGAAATCCCATTAGGGGAATTGAAAGTAGGCTTGGAATCCTATGATCCGTCCAAGATAGCTAGGGAGATTCAAAAGGAGAAATCCCATTAGGGGAATTGAAAGTGAGCATCCTGCGGACGACTTTTTTGCGGTAAAGAACGTTGATTCAAAAGGAGAAATCCCATTAGGGGAATTGAAAGTCGTTACCGTGAACGTGTAGGGTGGAATGTTTGCGGCTAGGATTCAAAAGGAGAAATCCCATTAGGGGAATTGAAAGTGTGGGGGAGGAACATCCTGACGTTTATATTATATTAAACGATTCAAAAGGAGAAATCCCATTAGGGGAATTGAAAGATTAAAAATAACAGTCCCTTCGATCATAGTGCCATCGGGATTCAAAAGGAGAAATCCCATTAGGGGAATTGAAAGGCGATGTCGTAGAGGTACTTCTTTTTTCCACAGAAGGGGATTCAAAAGGAGAAATCCCATTAGGGGAATTGAAAGTTCCACAATTTGACGATACATGCTATGTAAAACATTAGCGATTCAAAAGGAGAAATCCCATTAGGGGAATTGAAAGGTTACGTTCAGGGTTTTACCGGCCTGAATGGCTTCGGCTAGGGATTCAAAAGGAGAAATCCCATTAGGGGAATTGAAAGGAGGATAACAGTATCCGCCGTCGCCCCACAGTTTACTCCGATTCAAAAGGAGAAATCCCATTAGGGGAATTGAAAGCCCGTATACCCTCTATGGCTCACCCAAACAGAAAAAGCCGATTCAAAAGGAGAAATCCCATTAGGGGAATTGAAAGTCACGTTTTCTTCGAGGCTAAGGTCCCTGTCAGGCCTCTGATTCAAAAGGAGAAATCCCATTAGGGGAATTGAAAGGGGTTATAATGTTTACATTTGTAGGGTAGAGGCATGGGGATTCAAAAGGAGAAATCCCATTAGGGGAATTGAAAGTACCCGACGTAGCGCACCGCGTTTTCTGTTGTACGCCATGATTCAAAAGGAGAAATCCCATTAGGGGAATTGAAAGTAACATCCCTGAGACTTCTGTTTAACGCTAGGGCCTCCTGATTCAAAAGGAGAAATCCCATTAGGGGAATTGAAAGATTTTCAGGCTAGGAGGCAGCGCAACCTCAGATATTTCCTGATTCAAAAGGAGAAATCCCATTAGGGGAATTGAAAGCCACGCCCACTTTCTTACCTAACCCTTCCCCTCGAAAAGATTCAAAAGGAGAAATCCCATTAGGGGAATTGAAAGAACCAAAACTCGCAACATCCAACAAAATTATTTATAAAATAAGATTCAAAAGGAGAAATCCCATTAGGGGAATTGAAAGTTAGCTATGAGTTGTCTTATTGCCTCGAAGATCGCTTGGGATTCAAAAGGAGAAATCCCATTAGGGGAATTGAAAGCTAGGGGTCGATAAAGCCATCTCGACAAGATCTTCCCTAGGATTCAAAAGGAGAAATCCCATTAGGGGAATTGAAAGTAGTGATGCACGCAACCTTGAAAAGCTCTATGATAAATAGATTCAAAAGGAGAAATCCCATTAGGGGAATTGAAAGAAAGGCGGGTTGTAAAATACAGGATGGAAGGGTGGTGTTAAGATTCAAAAGGAGAAATCCCATTAGGGGAATTGAAAGTACCCGACGTAGCGCACCGCGTTTTCCCTTGTACGCCATGATTCAAAAGGAGAAATCCCATTAGGGGAATTGAAAGTCAGCCCTCGCCCTTTCCCCAAAGCTCTGCGTCCCAACAGATTCAAAAGGAGAAATCCCATTAGGGGAATTGAAAGTACCTGAAAATGTTATTGTTGTTGCGGAGGTTGTGTTTCGATTCAAAAGGAGAAATCCCATTAGGGGAATTGAAAGCACCATGCATTCGACCTATGCCTATTGGACGGATTAAGATTCAAAAGGAGAAATCCCATTAGGGGAATTGAAAGCTGCCAGTCGTGAATGCCGTCCCCGTGTTTGGCGGATTGATTCAAAAGGAGAAATCCCATTAGGGGAATTGAAAGACTGTAGGATATCCTGTGGATACTTCCAACTCAAACCGTTGATTCAAAAGGAGAAATCCCATTAGGGGAATTGAAAGGGTATGAACGATTGAGTATTAACCTCCACGGCTATAATGGATTCAAAAGGAGAAATCCCATTAGGGGAATTGAAAGTCCACGGTATATCCGCATCTCGAGATAGGGAGACTTAAGATTCAAAAGGAGAAATCCCATTAGGGGAATTGAAAGACCCAATCCGAGATCTCCCCGATGAGATGGTTCGCCATCGATTCAAAAGGAGAAATCCCATTAGGGGAATTGAAAGTAGGCGCCTATCCCTTCTCATATATATCCATCTCCAAGCGATTCAAAAAGGAGAAATCCCATTAGGGGAATTGAAAGAGGTAGCTACTGTCCACGGTGAGGTCAAGCCCCAACGCCTGATTCAAAAGGAGAAATCCCATTAGGGGAATTGAAAGAGAATGCTCAAC
>Ga0078972_1011713_pt1 | contig 15531 bp, 19 predicted proteins | sample YelNatPaOPGAMG01_FD_67568 | JGI IMG/M metagenome (GOLD analysis project Ga0078972, IMG submission 67568) | Hot spring thermophilic microbial communities from Obsidian Pool, Yellowstone National Park, USA - OP-RAMG-01 (SPADES assembly) (version 2) | ecosystem: Environmental > Aquatic > Thermal... | reverse complement strand
GGTATACTGCTCATATTTCTTACCCACTCGTTTCCTTAATTTGCATATAAATGTAAATTTTTAATCTTCACTTACTTTCCGGATGGCAGCATCATCTTAATCCCTTCTGATAAACATTTGTCTATCTTATAAATACTTTTTATATTAATCGTCAATTCTTTTCCTCCTGTAACTTCTGCTACAGTCTTCATGAACCTCTCACCATCGTCTCCGCCTACACCTATATATAATGTATTAATAGGACAACTTAGTGATTTAGCAGCCGTAATTGCAGAAGATGGGTTATCGGGTAACCCATCAGAAATTAGAATTACTTCCTTAGGTTTCAAAGTGCCTAAATATAACAAAGCCTCTGTCAACTGAGTGTTACCTTGTGGCTCTGGTATGTGTCCTTCAAACACACCTGAAGAAAAACTTACTTTTCTTACAACATCAAATTCAGTAACTGCGTCACGCAAACTGTCTATCTTGCGTTTACCTCCTACATAATCACCCATGCTGCCTGATACATCCATTAACAATACAATTCCATCCATCATTTTAAGCATAGCCTTTTGCTCTCTAATAGATGCTAGTCCTTCCTTCATCTTTGATGCAAGCGAAGAATTACCGGAATAAACAATTGAATTACCCATGAACCTTTACTCCCTTCATATTACTATCCTCTGGAAAAATATTAACTATATGGAAGAACTTCTTTTACCTTTGAGAATATCTTCTGACAAATCTTAAATGATCTGTCTATACTTGCTTGTACTTCACCGTAATAAGGACTATTTGCTCTTGCAAGTACCTTTTCCAGCCTTTCAAACTCTTTCTCAGCTTCTTCGATAAAATCGTCGGATATCAGGTCTTTGAAATAGCAATGTTTTACAAGTGTTAATAGATTCCCGGGTAGAATATCAAGAATTTTCTTGTCCAACGCCCACTTTGCTTTATAGTATACAGCTACCAAGGGGCGCGTAATAACAAAGTTTTTATGTTCATGTACTATATGCGTATAAGGATCTTTTACATATTTTGAGTCCCTCGATACTATTACAAAGGCTGGAGGTGCTTTATCTTTTTTCCTGTTTAAAGGATACACTCTAAAACTATTATATCCATTTCTATTTACTGAGCATACAACATATACTCTCCTGCTTACTACTTGCTGAAATCGTGGAGTCCATACCATCGGACTACAATACTTATCAGAATCAATTGGAATTAATGAAGTTGCAACGAACTTGGAGGGTTTTTCTTTGTCAAAACTAAACATTGTAATCTTCCTTCAATAGAAATTTAAAGCTTACAATTTTTAAGTAAATCATAATTTTTAAATTTTTATTTACTCGATTAATAAACTTAAACACTTATACATTTTGTACAATTATATGTATATTCTTGCTTCCAGCTCACCTCACATTAAAAACTAAACTCGACTACTAGTCTAATAGCAGTCGAGTTTAGTTTCATAGTATAAACAAAGGTTGCTTTATTATCTACAGTATATAATCAAATTATGTTCATCACTACCTGCAATAAAATACCCCAATTTCCACATCTCTAACAAAGGATCCATTGGATTCACAATTTCTACAGCACCTTCGAGTGCACTGATTATTGCACTCATATGCACATAATATGCTATATAAAAGGCAATGTTCATGTTATCTACTATAACGTTAGGTATACTCCAGCTCTTTTTACTACGTGCATACATCCATAGCCTATCAACAGCTGCATTACATGCAGCTTCACAAAATTCTGCATAATTATACTCGTTTTTCTTTCTTTCTATATAGGTATCCAACCCGCTTTGAATATCTATTACTTTCCCAAAACCTCCATAATAACAGTTACTAGTTACAGTTCTTAGCTCTTCAATATCACTAGTTATCTTAACTCCAATGTTCTGAGGAACTCCTACATCTTTTAGCCTAACAATAAATTCACGGGCTAACTTTTTCACATATAATTCCGCACTCTTATCTGGATACCCAAACCCGAAATTACTAATTTCATTTATTAGTGCTACAACTTTACCGCCATTTTTACCGAACGCAGAAACTACAGGAATTTCTTCAAGTACCTTTACACTAGACGTATATGCAAATTCATCTACCCTATTGACCTTTCCTGTAGGAACAACTTTCAAAATATGAACAGGCCATTTCCCCTCTATTCCACTCATACATCTAGATGGAGATTTATATAATTTAATATGAGAGGAAGAGTCTCTAGAATCGGTATGCTTTCCCACAACATACATGATATGATTATATAAGCAATCACAATACTTAGCATCAGTCGGAATAAACCAATTATCCAAACAGGTTTCCTCCTTAATTAAAATCAAATTCGCGCTCTACATCAATTTGCATTTCACTGCCCACAGAATCACTGCAATACTCGAACAACTCACTAACCACATCAGTGTACTTAGATCTTTCAAGAATTTTCTCTGCTAACTCGTTTTTCTTATCCTTTTTATGTATTACCTCCCCGCTATAAGGATCTAAAATAAGTTTTTCATTTATAGTTCTATTATACTGGATTTCGGGTACTTTACCATTATAAACTTCAACATAAAGAAGTTTGTTTAAGTTTATATACCTAAAATCCATTTTTTGCATATCGTAAACTCTAATGTAACCCCTGGCTAACATACCTGTAGCATCTACTACATCAATACTATTAAAGTCTCTAATCACTTTTCGATTCCTAGTAGCATACATTGTTCTTAGTGTACCATCGCTCTTTATAAAAATTACTTTTAATACATTGTTATTTAATTTACTTAATAGTATTCCCATAGGAATTTTAATAAACTTGAGCAATTCGCTTCACCGTTCCTTATTATTCTATATACTTTTAGTATATCCTTTTTAATTTTTCTATTGGCTTCTAATAGTTGCTTTGCCATTCTAAGTGTTGAATTCACTCTTTTCTTCCGTATATTGACTGCCAGGCGTAAATACTTTATCAAATCTGGCCTGTACTTATCAATATAAGCGACAACTTGTTTTTTAGTTGTTGGTACAACACCATACACCAATTCAATATATATTATACAAAAATTGAAAAAAGATCGTGCTAAATCATCACCAATAAATTCGTTATCTTGGTATTCCTCCATTATATGGACTTCTTCAAGTCCATATCTATATACTCTAGAAAAACTTAAGTACCATTCTATTAACCATTTTAATGCAGGTACAGAACATACTTTCTCTTTCTGTATCACTCCATCATTGTATAACTCTAATCCTTTTAAAATTGAATGATACATAGTTGTTTTATATAACATATGATAGTCAACAAAACTACTAACTGAAATTGGAATTACCTGCAAACGTTTTTCATACTTTTTATGTAAATCATGTATTAAATTTCTGAACTCATAATTGTAAGATAATTCCTCATTATTCAATATAATAACAATATCAATATCTGAGTCTTCTGCACACTCTTTTGAAGCTATGCTTCCAATTACAAAAATAGCAGATATAAATTTAAATGGTGCACATCTTACTACTTTATTGTTAAGATATACACCATCTAAAACTTCGTACTTTGGTACGAAACTTTCCACAAAATTTATAACTTCAACTAAACCTAGCTCAAGGGACTCCACAAACCTCTTGTCTATATTGCTTAGGTTTAAGATACTCCGTATGTCATTTTTATTGTACGGAATAACATTCATCTCCTTACTATGAAACATTTTCTAGTTCTTCTACAATATCTGCTATGTTACATCCTATAGCTTCGATAACTGAAGACACCATTTGATCTTTATTATCAATACTTGTAACTGTACTTGGAGTTGCATTCTTAAATAGTATTTCCATGTAGCTGTCAAAGGATACTTCTGTAGGACTTACTTCTATCGTGTAATCTTTTCTTATATTTTCGATTAACTTGTAGTTTGTGTTTATTAACTCAACTATACTAACATGCTCGAGCTTGCTCAAACTAATGAGACCACTGACTATATCTTTTATCTCCTTGCCTATATCTGACTTACTCCTCATATCTTTCTCAAACTTTACCAACCTTTCTTCACTAGTGTGTAACTTTCTTATAATATTATATCTATTTTCTTTTTTTGTAATCATCACAAAATATTCTATCAAGTCAAACCCATAATAGTCTGAAAAATAAATTAACGTGTCGAACCAATAATATAGATCGCCACGTAATTCAATATGCTTAAATGAGTTGTCTGTACTTAATGCAGATTCTATTTTGTTAATGCTAATAGTATTACTATATGTTCTCTCATCTTCCTTGCTATCATCAACTATTGAATACTCTCTCGCCTGCCTTTTCATAATTTCATTCATCTTCCCAAGAACAAAATACTTTAATCTTGATATTATGTACATTCCCTCGTCGTAATAAGGATCATCTGAAAACCCTGGGTCAAAATCTATACTTTCCTTTCTTGCCATAAAATCAATTTTAAACTCGTCGTACAAATCTTGGCAATTTATATACCCTAACCCTTTGCTACTTAACATTGATCTAATCCTGTTCTTAAGTCTACTTTCATTGTCCATTACCCATTTTAACGAAGTGGATTCTCTTGTTACCATCGGATAAAATCTTATCTTACTTAGGTCAACACTTTCCTGCCACTTCATTTATTGTTACCTCCTAATTTAGAAGCTAACACCGGCCCCCCGGCTTTTTCACTAATTATAACACAAAAAACAATGCTTGTCAAGTGTTTTTTAGCAAAATTTTTTAATTCTAACCCTTTCATACGCCGCCGCGAAAAATTTTTTTTAGTTAATTTATGTACATCCTTAAATTTCGATAAAAACAAGTTTTTTTAAATACTTATTAATCTTTATCAACACTTTATATCTCTTTCGTTATTGAATACAGCAAGTATCGCAAAAACCCGCTCCCCGCTAAACCTTCCTCGTTGCGGAATAAATTATCCACTTCGTACCAATTAACCAAACCTTCCCTTGTACTTAAAGGTAGTGTTAAAGCTTCTACATTTATAGTACTAAAAAATACATCCATTATATAAGAACCATCATCTATGGTACAGAATTTTTTTAGTTTATCTTTTTCCAGCTTTATACCTAATTCTTCTTTTACTTCTCTTAAAATACCTGTTAACCTATTTTCCCTATAATTTAATTTACCGCCTATCCCGTTAAGTTTGCCTTTATAGGGGTCTTTTAACCTTTTTATCAAAACTACTTTTGTAAATTGATTATTAAATATTAAGCATATATTGCAGCGAATCTTTTTTTGCTTGCTTTCACTCATAGTTTGATATCCTTTCATTATTAGTTAATGAGATTTTGCATTATGTTAACTACATTTTCGGTACTATTACTTACACCCAAGTTGCTACTTGCGCCTGAGTTATTACTTACAACCGAGTTATTATTTACACCCGAGTTATTACTTACACTCGAGTTGCTACTTGTAGAATTATTAGTCAAATTAACAAATTCACTATCGTAAAATAGATCATACCTACCAGTATTTCCAAATTGCATTTTATTTATCGTTGGTGGATTTGTAGAATATAGTACAACATCACATGAAGTTTCTACATCTTTTGGGTTATCCGTACTAGAAGTAATCTGTATTGGTTTTATTTCTAAAGGTACTCCAGCATTTTCTAGGTCACTAAGTAAATTTACAACTTCGGAAAATGAACTTTTAATAACTAAGTTATATATTATAGACTCTAAATGATTTTCATAAAAATTAGTTACCGTACCTTCATCTGAAATAGTAATATCTTTGACACCATCTTTTTCAGCTATACTTCCTAGTAAACTATAGAAATAACCATCTTCCACATCTACACCATACTGCTGGGATACAATTCCCCATTGTTGTTTTAAATCATTTAATTGTAAAATATTATTTTGGTTACTATATGATGACACTTTTCCTTGCAGTGATTGCTCCTGTGTACTTAAACTTTTTAGTTGATTTTTTATACTAGTATATTTCGGGTAACCAAATTTAAGCATTCCTACTATGAAGCAAATACCAATTAGTGAAATGCCTATCATTTTATAATCCAAATTTATGCTCTTAAAATTTAATTTAAAGTTATTAAACTTCACATATATTCCTCCAAAATTATTTCATTATGAATAAAAAATTCGGGCTAAAAATCCTGAAAAATTCCACCAACGTTAGGTATCCTCCAGAATATACTAAAGGTATAAATGATCCTAAACCTATTATAGGTACATAAGGTAACTCGAATTTGAAATTTTTGGTTCTAAACAGAACTACTATTGATACCACTAATCCTATAATGGAGATCCAGAAAAATGCTATGCACATTAGAATTGGACCAAATAGTGAAGCTATAAGTATAAATATAAATATATCGCCATCACCCATTTTACCTGTTAAACTGAGTGCCCAAAAAATACATGCTGTTACAAGAATAGTAATAATATATGCTGTCAGTTGACTTTTATTGTATTGGTATAACCCAAAAATAATATTTATCACAATAGGAATACATGCAATTAAAGAATTTATTAACCTGTCGTTTAGATCAGAAATTCCACATATGAGTAAAGCTGAAAATGTTAAGAATACTTTTAAAGCAAGAATTGTTAACCCATATTTTATAAATATAAATAAAGTTAAGCACCCTGTTAATATCTCCACAACTAAATGCTGAGGAGATATCTTTCCACCGCAGTACCTGCATTTTCCCCTTAAGAAAACATAACTGAATATTGGTATCAAATCTAAAAATCCTAATGTCCTGTTACATTGGGTACAGTATGACCTCGGCCAAATTATTGAAATTCCCTTTATAAGCCTAAAAGCCAATACGTTGTAGAAGCTGCCGAAACATGATCCAATTACAAATACATATGCATAAATTAAAATATTCATTGTTCTCTCCTTATAGTAGCTGTTAATTTGTTACATTTCCTATATTAAATTTCTTCTTTATTTGACTAAAAGTTATATTTTTGTACTTAGGATTTCTTGTAAAAATAGCTGCTGTATCATCTTGGTAAATTAAATTAAAATAATTAGTGGATATTAACCAATTGTATAACAGCGAGTTTCTTGCTACTAGAAGAGTTTGTATATTATACTTATTAAACACAACCATCGGGTTTTCTCTAATATATGCGGCATTCATGTAATCTTCAAATACAGAAGATTCAAACGTAAATACATCAGCTCTCCCATCTATAAAAGGTTTAACCCCATTATATATTAAGTACCCGCCCCAATCATAATTATTAAATAAATGCTCGTCTAAACCTAGAGATTTTAAAATATTTGTTGAAGTTACAGGAAACGCAGCACTGCTAGTTATTGAATTACCTACTATTACACTGTATGATAGTGTATATAAAAATAATAGTGCAATAAATACAGATGAAACAAGAAACCCTTTTGATCTATTAATTATCTCTACTCTTATTGATTCAACCAAATTCATAACTTTATGGAACCAAGTTGCGTTTGTCTCATATTGATTTAATCTTGTTAATATACTAGAAACTGTTTCTCCTAGTCCAAACCAGTCATTAGGTAAATTTTGCGCCATAAAAATCGACCACACAATTGCTAAATAGGGAAGAAATCTAGCGTGCCTTACTCCTTCATATACACAACCAATGTAAAATATCAATATAAATATATTTTCAGTTGTTTTTAAGAAGTTATCTGATTTGCGAATAACAATTAAAGATGTAATTAAAACAATTGCCATTATTGATACTTCAAAAGAGTTTCCGAAATTTAAAGGAGTCCACTCTGATATGAACTGATTCCATAGAGGAACATTAACAGCCTTTATAGTATAAGGCCAAATTAAGTACCCGTAAGGATTTATTAGCGTTAGTAATGAGTAGATAACTGGATAAATAATTTTTGTTTTATCAAATTCTTTACGAATTATTTTTAGAATAAAGAACATCCAAATAATCCCTAAACCAAGTAATACCGACTCGTGTGAATTTGCCCATATCACTATCAATATCGGAATTACTATTAAGTTCCAATATTTATTTGCTGATTGGAACAGTACATAGTACAAAATTACACAAAATAGTGTATAGCTTATAATTTGTGGCCTAAGCATTGCAAATATGCCTAAAAACCACACAACCATTAAGTAAAGGATAACTGCATTCGATTTGTTTATGCGCCTTAGTGTACTATATAAGCTAATTGATAAAGCGGAAAGAAAAAATGCCATTAGTACAATTGATCCACCTAAACCCCAACTACTTGAGAATAGATATAAAAGTACATCCCATCCCCATTCCCACGCTTGCCAAGGCTTTCCATAAGTTGTCCAAGCCCAGTAATCTACATGAGGAAACCCATGGTGCACTATATAATTACCTACTGTGTACGCCCATAAAGGATCTGTATCAACAACAAAGTGATGCCTTGCCATTATAGCAAGAGTTAATGATGCCAATATTGCTATTGTAGTTGGTAATAACTTAGCAAGACGATCACTATATAAATCATTTTCTATTAATTCTTGAGGTTCTTCCATCGTTGGTTCTTCCATCGTTGGTTCTTCCATTATTAATTCTTCAGTATTATTTTCCTCATTGTAGTGCAAGTTCACTTACAATTCTCCTTTGATATTATTGTGCAACACCTTTATACATCGAAACCATTGGTAAATATATCGACAAAAGTAAAAAGAGAACCATCACCCCCGTAAATATTGTTGTCGACACCTCAATAACTCTAGGCAAACGCTCCATTATTATTTCTATTTCCTTATCCAGAAGCTCCGAAGAGTACCTAGCCATACTTGATAGACTCCCTGACTTTTCCCCTATCTCAAGCATCTCCACTTCGGAACGCCTGAACCAAATGGAGTTTTTTAACTTTTCAGACATCTGGTTTCCCTTTTCAACCGCATATCTAGCATTTAGAATGTCATTCTTTAAGGTTAAAAAACTTACCGAATCAGCTATTATCTCAAGCATCCTTAATTGAACTACACCTGTTTCTAAAAGCATTGACATTATCCAGTATATTCTAGATGAACTTAGACAAACAATCAAATTTCCGAATATTGGTAATTTCGTCAAAAATTCTTCTAACTTGTAGTATAAATATACAAACTTAGATTTTATAACTCTTAATATAATTACCGAAGTAATCACTGCTAAAACAAATGTAATAAATATATAACCAATATAATTTGACATTGACAATGCTATCTGCGTAACTAAAGGCAATTTTTGATGTCCTGCAGCTATAAGCTTGAGAAATTTCGGTACTACAAATCTAAATAAACCTGTCATAACCGTGAGAGCAAATAATACTAGAAATATGGGGTACCCAAGAATTGACCTAATTTTAGACTTAAACCCCATCTCCCTTTTAAGTTGTTCGGCCAACCATTCAAGAGCTATATCTAAATTACCTGTCTCATCTGCTGTTCTTATAATACCACAGAACATTGGACTAAATATCTTATGTGGACTAATTGCCACAGAAAGATTAATACCGGACCTTACATTTTTAATTACATCATCGAGAATATTTTTAAATTTTCTGTTTGTAGTATTATCCTTTATAATTGTAAGTCCCTGTAAAAGTGTTATTCCTGCCCTTAATAATATACTTAACTGCTTACAAAATAGCTCTAGGTCTTTTAAACCTACTTTTCTACTACTTAACTTTATATTGAATTTCTGTTCTCTTTCAATATTGTAGAACTTTGCTTCTTTTATTTCTACCAAAGTTGCTTTATTTGAACCTATTTTTTCAAATAGGAGAGCGGGTACTGATTTTTTATCAGGAGCTTCTATTGTGAAATATTGATATCTGTCTTTTAAGTAAGCTTTTACACGATATATCATTTTTCTGACTCCTTAGTTTACATTTATGAGTTGCTTATTACTTACGGATAAAATAGAATTTAAAGTATTATTAATAAATATTCCTTCAAGTGTTTGGGAAATGCTACTTTTTGTGTTTAAAAACAAACCTGTTGATACTGCGTTTAATACTACACAATTATTTGAAATATCTGTATACACTACAGAAAAGTTAACTACATTCTCGTTTGAGTTTGCAATAGCACCTAAAACCTGATTGACAGCCAGCGTATTTCCGACTGTTTGATTTAGTGTAAAATATTCTGGATAATATAGTTTAAATCTCTCTAAACCAGTTAAAGCTGCATCTATTGAACTACTTGTATCTTCATACCTGCTATTTTGTAAATATATATTGTGTTGAGTTATACTTATTAATCCAATTGTAATAATAATACAGATCAATGAAATAACAATTGATAATTCAAGTATATACATCCCTTTGCGCATAAAAGTCACCTATTATTTATTGATTTATCCACCCAGAATACATTACTCTTACATACTCTGATGGTTCGATTACTCCTTTTAGCACCAATTCTTTAGCCATTATATTAATAGGTATCATTCCTTCCTTTATAGACTGCTTATTTATTACCTCAAAAGTAGCTTTTGATTTTATTAAGTCCCTTATCACTGGTGTTATAGGCATTACTTCTGTAATAGCCATCATTCCACCCGTACCAGTAAATCCACAAGTTGAGCATCCTTCGCCGCGTACAGCATTTTCTATTTCAAGTAATTCATATTCTTTACTCTCTTTATCAAGTCGATATTTTCGAGCACATCTGTTACATATCTTTTTTACTAGTCTTTGCGATATTATACAATTTAAACTGCTAGCTATAAGATAGGGCTCTATTCCCATGTCAATTAGCCTTATTGGAGTAGAAGAAGAATTGTTTGTATGAATTGTAGAAATAACAAGATGGTTAGCCAACGAAGACTCAATAGCAATCTCTGCTGTTTCTTTGTCACGTATTTCACCAACTAAAATAATATCTACATTTTGTCTTACTACAGATCTTAAAGCAACATTAAATGTAAACCCAGCCTTTGTATTTAAAGCAACATGGTTTACACCTTCTATTTCATATTCAGGAGGGTCTTCTATTGTCACAACATTCTTTATGCTGCTACAGAGATGTTTTAGAATAGCAAACGCAGTTGTTGTTTTCCCTGAACCTGTAGGCCCAGAAATTAAAGTTAATCCATAACTAACTCTTAAAGTATCTTTAATAATATTTAATGAGGAAGATTCGTGGAATAACTCTTCAATAGTAGGTAAACTCTTCATTTTATTGAGAACCCTGATTACTACCTTCTCTCCATAAAGAGTCGGAAGTGTCGATACTCTGAGGTCTACTCCGGCTAAACCTGATAGCCATATTTTTCCGTCTTGTGGTAATTTACGTTCAGTTGTATCTAAACCCGCTTGTATTTTAATTCTAGAAACAATTGTATCATGAGATTTACGTGAATACTCTGTCACTTTTTTCAAATCACTATTAATCCTAAATCTTACAATAACTTTATTTATAAATGGCTCTATGTGTATATCGCTAGCATTTTCAGATACAGCTTGCTGAATAATTTCTCTAACAAAATTTACTGCGGGTGAGTCTATTAAATCTACTTCTTCTACTTGCTCTTCTTGGTCATTTACAACAGCAATACTTCCTTCTATTGTTTCTCTTATTTTTTTATCAAGTTCCTTACTTGACACAATAGAAATTATAACATTTACACGATAACGATGTTTTAAAAAATCTATTACAGCTATGTTTGTAGGGTCGTCTATAGCAATATGCAAATTATTTTTATCTTCATCGAAACGATATGGAAAAAATCTATATGCTTTTAAAGAATCATTATCAACTTCAATTGGGATACTATAAGAGTTTAAATTACTAAGCCTGTTAATTTTATAGTACTCAGAGTAACAATCTGCAATATCATCATAAGATATTTTACCACTATTAAAAAGTACTTCAAGTACATCAACTGAAGGTTCACATTTCGATACTTCTTCAGCATCAATTTCAGTAATAATACTATTTTTTAGTAAAATTGGAATTAGGTTTTCATTCATGAAAATAACCTCTACTTAATTTATAAATGAGGTATAAGTTAAGTTAGTTATTGTATTGTGACAATTAACTTCCACATCTATAGTTGCCTTTTGGAGTGACGTATTTAAGTTAAACAAGACATTTGACATATCGTATACAATTACTTCATTGCCTTCGTATATAGTATTATTAGTAAAATTAAAAGTAACAGGATTATTGTTTATTACAAAAGTAATATTATTACTATTCGTTTGATATATGGTAGATGCTTCTTTTGAGTATACCTCCAATTTTGAATCTAGTGATTTGATACTAGATACGCAAGCCAATTTACCTACTAAAAGATTTGATGACATTGTATACGAAGATATAAAAATATACACACTTAAAATAAATAATATGCCTAAAGACATAAGCACACTAAGTTCTATTAGAGTAATGGCGGACAAGACTTTAGGAAACTTTATTTTTATTAGCATAATTTAATTCACCTTTAGCGATAATAGAAAATAATTTATTTAGCATGTTTAATGTTGTTAGTATTCCTGATATATATCCAGTCAAATAAGACTCTAATCTAGACTTATCTTTACAGCTCGATAATTTACTTTCTAATTTATACTTTTCGTTTGCTATTTCATCATATATAAATGCAACATTCTTTTTTATGTTCATATACTCATCAACATCTGTTATACTATTTTTTAATTTATCTAATTTGCTAAAACTAGAATTTAGAGCATCCATCGAACCTCTGAAAAATTCCTCTTTGAAATTTACAGTTTTTAATTTGAAGTGGTCTTTTGATACAACTGCATTATCAATATTAAATCTAATTTGTTCGACAACTCTACACAACTCTACTATAATACTTTTGCTTAAGTACACAATAATAACACACTCCTTGATGAAAAATTTTAATTAAAGCTACTAGTATACGATTCATAATATATATTTACTACAACATTTGAGATTGATCTGACAGAAGACTCCACTAAGGTGCCGTTATTAGCAATAGAAATTGCAGATAACGAAGAATAATATACTTCCCCGTTATCTGCAATATTTGTAAATGTATTTGTATTTCCTGCGATATATTCTTCTATTAAACCCCTGGCCTTCCAAAGACAATTGTACTCTTCAATTTCACTTTCAATTGATCTACTTGCCACAAAGAAGGAAACTACACAAGCACTCAAAGTAGTTGTAAATATTGCTATTGCTATTATAAGTTCGAGTAGTGCAAAACATTTTTTATTTTTACACAATTACTAATACTCCTTTATAGTATTGTTTAGTTCACTACACCGTTTCCATTAACTACTGCATAATAGTAAGGGTTTCCCCAAGGATCTAATAAACCGTTCCCGTCTCCAGTCCAATTTATGCCATGCTGCATCATCACATTTGCAATTGAATTTGGATCTGCAACATTATCGCTAGCCTCTGGGGGAATGCCATTGGTGCTTGCCATCCAAGTACCTATTATTTGTTGGAGTTCACCTATTTCTGACTCGGCCCTAGTCTCACGTGCTTGCTCCGCATAATTATTGTATGCAGGAATTAGAATTGCTGCCAGAATTGCTAAAATGGCTACGACAACAAGTAGCTCGAGTAATGTAACACCACTTTTCTTACTTTTTAACCACTTTACTAGTTTCATAAATACCACCTCTCCTAGGAATAACTGTTTATAATGTCAGTATTAACAACGTGCTCTTCTGCTACGTCTTGATCTATAATACCACTCCTAATTAATTCATGTATAGATTTATCTATCAAAATCATACCTTCTTTTATACTTGTCTGCATAACATTTTTAATTTGGAATACTTTATTTTCTCTTATTAGGTTTTGTATTGGAGTTGTGGATACTAAAATTTCTAATCCAGGAACCCTGCCCCCTTCCTTCCTTCTTATTAAACGTTGTGCAATAATACCGCGTAAAGAGTCGGATAAATCGGATCTAATCACATTTTGCTTCTCCCCTGGAAACATTGAAATAATTCTATCTATTGTTTCTACCGTTGAATTTGTGTGCAGTGTTGAAAATACTAAGTGTCCTGTTTTTGCTGCCCTTAAAGCGATTTCTATAGTCTCTAAATCTCGCATCTCTCCTACAAGTATTATATCAGGATCTTCACGTAGAGCCGCTCTTAAACCATCTGCAAAATTATTCAAGTCTCTTCCTATTTCACGCTGATTTATAATACTAAACTTATGTTTATGAGTATACTCTATAGGGTCCTCCATTGTTATAATGTGTTTCTTAAAATTACTATTTATGTAATCCACCATACTAGCTAATGTTGTAGACTTACCAGATCCAGTTGCACCTGTTACAAGCACAATTCCATGTGGTAAACTACAAAATTTTTGAAACGTTGTAATAATAGATGAATTAATGCCTTTAAATAACTCCTCAAATGTAGGAATTTTACTAGGTAATATTCGACATGCGATTGCCGGTACTCCTCTATCTAAAAATATACTTATCCTAAATCTCCCCAAGCCGCTAATTTGATATGCAAAATCAATGCTCTTTTGCTTCTCTAAATATTCAATATCTTTTTCGATATATGCTAATAATTCCTGTGATAATTTCTTTGCATATTGTGGTGTCATCTTGTCTAGTAACTTTGGATCACGTTGTTTAAAAATACTTGCTCCATTAAACTCTTTTAGTTTATATAGCTGGCCATCGACTCTAAATACAACTTCATAGTCGCTTAGGATATGGATATCTGATACATCATGTCTATAACTAAACCGTATGATACCATCTATATCTTTTGATGCATGTAATACTTCATCGTCACCTATATTATTTAGGATTGCCTGGTTAATTGTTAAGAATTTAGACTTACTTTTTAATTCTGACATAACTTTACTGCACCTGTTTATTAAAATTTATTAATTAACCTATCTACTGTGGTTACATAGTTTATTGTTTCTGCATAAGGAGGTATTCCATTGTACTTGTCCACCGAATTAGTACCTGCATTATATGCAGCTAAAGCCAAGTCAATATTTCCTCTATATCGTTCCAGTAAACCCTTTAGGTATCTAGCTCCACCTAGAATATTTTGCTCTGGGTCATATGGATTAGTTACGTTTAGTTCTTTTATTGTTCCGGGCATTAGTTGCATAACACCAATAGCACCTTTGTTTGATACCTCGCTACTATTAAACCCGCTTTCTTCATCAGCTACAGCTAGGAGTAATTTGAGATTAATGTCATACTTGTTAGAAGCTTCTATAAAATATGACATTATATTTGTGTCAACTGGTTCTTTACTATTATGTTGCAACAAATTTGATTTATCAGGAAAAAATCTCCCGATGAAATCGAAATACATTCCAGATTGTTCGGCAACAATTTTAATTTCAGTACCGTTTGCATATCCAATTACCGATCCAGCTTCTACTAAATTAGATGGGACACTTGGGTTTATACCACTATATATTATTGAAATGTCATCTGGTGAGGATACCTTTACATAATCAGACCCTGCTTCTATAAATCCAGATACTATTGCGTGTACTTGTTGGTTGGGTTTACTTCTTATTAATGTATAGTTACAGTAACCTTT
>Ga0078972_1011712_pt1 | contig 15533 bp, 12 predicted proteins | sample YelNatPaOPGAMG01_FD_67568 | JGI IMG/M metagenome (GOLD analysis project Ga0078972, IMG submission 67568) | Hot spring thermophilic microbial communities from Obsidian Pool, Yellowstone National Park, USA - OP-RAMG-01 (SPADES assembly) (version 2) | ecosystem: Environmental > Aquatic > Thermal... | reverse complement strand
TCGGGCACATGGGCATGAACGCTGTACGCAACCTGCTGGCCCAGGGCCAGCGGGTGGTGGTCTACAACCGCACCCATGCCAAGACCGACGAGATGGTGCGCGAGGGCGCGGTGGGCGCGCAGACCATCGAGGAGCTGGTGAGCCTGCTCTCGCGGCCGCGCATCGTCTGGCTGATGGTGGCAGCGGGCGCAGCGGTCGACGACGTGATCTTTGGCGACGATGGCCTGGCCCACTACCTCTCGGCCGGCGATGTGATCATTGACGGCGGCAACTCCTTCTACCGCGACTCGATGCGCCGGGCCGAACGGCTGAGGGAGCAGCGCATCCACTTCCTCGACGCGGGCTCGAGCGGCGGCCTGGAGGGAGCGCGCCAGGGCATGTGCATCATGGTCGGCGGCGACCGAGCCGCCTTTGAGCTGGCCGAGCCCCTCTTCCACCTGCTGGCCACCGAGGGCGGCTACGCCCACGTGGGCCCCAGTGGGGCTGGGCATTTCGTCAAAATGGCGCACAACGCCATCGAATACGGCATGCTGGAGGCCATCGGCGAGGGCTTTGAGCTCCTGCAGGCGGGGCCATTCGACCTCGACCTGCGCCAGGTCGCCGAGTTGTGGGACCACGGCAGCGTCATCCGCTCGTGGCTGATCGAGCTGGCGGCCCGCGCCTTTGGCCGCGACCCCCACCTGCGAGCGATCGCCGGCAGCGTCGGCGGAGGCACCACCGGCCTCTGGGCTATCGAGGAGGGCTGGCAAGCGGGCGTGCCGATGCTCGCCATTGCGGCGTCGTACGCGCTGCGCCTGCGCTCGCGCCAGGAAGATAGCTTTGCCGCCAAGGTCGTCAGCGCCCTGCGCTACGAGTTCGGCGGCCACGAGATGGTGCCTTCCGGCCAGCCGGCCGAGGAGCCGGGCTGCCCGGCGTGAGGGGCGGCGCGCCCGGGGCGATCACCGGCCAGTTTCATCGCACGCTGCTCGGGTACGGGGCAGTCTGAAGCCGAAGGATCATTGCAGCCACGAAGCACGCAGACCTCGTACCCCAGCCTTCGTGTGCTTGGTGGTTATCGTACCCCCGCAGGCGGCTCGGGGACAGTGAGGGGGGCGCGGGCGACGATGCCGCGCAGGAGCTCGAGCGAGCGGCGCAGGCCTTCGGCCGGCATGAACATGGTATCCTCGTGCTGCACGACGATGGCGTCGTCGTAGCCCACCAGGCGCAGGGCCAGCACCATCTCGCGCCAGACCTGCTCCCCATGGCCGTAGCCCACCGTGCGCAGGTTCCAGCAGCGTTCGTGCTCATAGTAGAAAGGCTTGGCGTCGAGCAGGCCATGGACCGGGGCGTTCAGGGGGTCCACCTGAGCGTCGGTCACGTGCACGTAGGCCAGGGCGGCGCCCAACGCGCGGATGGCGTGCGCCGGTTCCACCCCCTGCCAGAAGAGGTGGCCGGGGTTGAAACAGGCGCCGATCACATCGCCGATGAGGCGGCGCAGTTCCAGCAGCGTCTCGGGGTTGTAGACCACGTTCACCGCATGCATCTCCAGCGCCAGGCTGGTGACCCCGTGCTCGAGGGCGAACTGGGCCTCCGATGCCCAGAAAGGCAACACGCTGTGTTCCCACTGCCAGGCGCGCAGCTCGGTCACCTCGGCCGGCCAGGGATAGGTCACCCAGTTGGGGAAGCGCGCCTGCCCCGAGTCGCCCGGGCAGCCCGAAAAGGTCACCACCTTGCGCAGGCCCAGGCGCTCGGCCAGGAGGATGGTGTTGCGCAGGTCACGCCGGTGGGCCAGCGCCAGGTCACGGTCGGGGTGCAGGGGGTTGCCGTAGCAACACAGGACCCCCAAGGCCAGCCCTCGCTCCTCCACTGCAGCGCGCAGGCGTCGCAGGCGCGCCCCGTCGGCCAACAGCGCCTCGGGGTCGCAGTGGACCTTGGAGCCATAGCCGCCTGTCGAGAGGTCCACCACATCGGCACCCAGATCGCGGATGACGTCGAGCGCCCGCTCCAGCGGCAGGTCCTGCAGGGTGGCTGCGAATACCCCCAACCTCATCGCCTGTCCCTCCTCGCCGGCCCTCGCCGGCCAGAGAGGAGGAGCAAGCCCCGTGCCAGGCCCAGGAGGCCGGTCGGTGCACAGGCTAGCTTACGGATGCCATTCTCAGCCCGGAGCGTCAGGCAACACGCCGCTCATGAGCACGCTCACTTTCAGCTCCGGGCATGCGCAGCGAATGTCATCAACAGCACTCCAGGGCTCGCGCAGCCCTGTGCCAGGCGAAGAAACTTGCGGCCAGGGGCGGCAGCCGGGCCTTGAGCTCCGCCCGCTCCCGGCCCAGCCCCTGGGTGGGGGTTTCGCACCGGGTGGCCGCGGAGCGTGTAGCCCGGTCCCTGCTCCGGCGGCCGGCTGTCAGCCCGGCGCCAAGAGGTAGCGCCCTTCTATTGCCTGGCTTTTTCCAAGTCCCGCCTATGTCACCCTGAGCAGGTTCTGCGGGCCTTCCAACGTGGCGAATGCCGGCCTGCGAAGGGTCCTGGCTACACAGAACGCCGACTATGCAGAGGCCCTGCTTCTGTTGCCGGCCACTTGGGCAACGCGGCTTCCCTGCAGTATAATGGGGGCAGTCGCTTCCCGCCTACCGGGCAGGCCTGCCCGGCGTTCCCTCTGCGAGGCCGCACGTGATCGTCGAGATGCCTGCCCTCCCCACGATGTACCGCCTGCGCCAGCAATTCGATCGCCAGGCGCTCACAGACCCTGGCCGCGTGCTGGCCGAGAGATTGCGCGCCGCCCCGGCGATGGCCACCCTGCGCCCCGGGATGCGTGTGGCCATCACCGTGGGCAGCCGGGGCATCGCCCACCTGCGCGAATTGGTGGCGGCGGTGGTACAGGCCGTGCGCGAGCGGGGCGGCGAGCCCTTCATCGTGCCGGCCATGGGCAGCCACGGCGGCGCCACCGCCGAAGGCCAGGCCCGGATGCTGGCGGGCCTGGGCGTGGACGAGGGCACAGTGGGGGCGCCCATCCGCTCGTCGATGGACGTGGTGGAGATCGGCCGCGCCGGCGGCTGGCCAGTCTACTGCGACCGCCTGGCGTTCGCATCCGATTGGATCGTGGTGCTGAACCGCGTCAAGCCCCACACGGCGTTCAGGGCCAGCATCGAGAGCGGGCTGATGAAGATGATGGCCGTGGGCCTGGGCAAACGCCACGGCGCAGAGATGGTGCACCGGCGCGGCCCCGCCGAGGCCGTGGTGGAGTTTGGACGGGTCGTCCTGGCGCGTGCCCCCATCGGCATCGGCATCGCCATCGTCGAGAACGCCGAGGATCAGGTCTACGACCTGGCTGTGGTTCCACCCGCCGAGTTCGAAGAGACCGACCGGCGCCTGCTGGCCCTGGCCAGGCGGCTGCTGCCCCGCCTGCCCTTCGACGACCTGGATGTGCTCGTGGTGCGCGAGATGGGCAAGAACATCAGCGGCACGGGCATGGACTCCAACGTCATCGGCATCGGCCGGCGCATCGGAGGCGCACACAAGCCCGAGGTAGGCCGGCTCGTCGTGCTCGACCTGACCGAGGAGAGCCACGGCAACGCCCTGGGCATCGGCCTGGCCGACCTGACGACGCGGCGCCTGGTCGACAAGATCGATCTCCGCGCCACCTACACCAACGTCATCACCACCGGCTTCTTCGGCTCGGCCAAGCTCCCCATGATCCTCGACAGCGACCGGGAGGCTATCGCCGTGGCCCTCACCGGGCATGACCCGTCCACCGTGCGCCTGGCCTGCATCAAGAACACACTGGAGCTGGAAGAGATGGTCATCTCCGCAGGCCTGCTCGAGGCCGCCCGCTCGCAGCCTGGGCTCACCGTGAGCGAACCGCTCGGGCCGCTGCGCTTCGACGCGGACGGCCGCCTTCTCTGACCCCAGGAGGAGAAGCTGTGGCTGCCAAGCGTGCAACCGTTGTTCTCGACGTCCGCTGGTGCAAGGCCTGCGGCATCTGCATGGAGTTCTGCCCGCAGCACGTGTTCGGCGCCGAGCCCCTCACCGGCATCGTGCGCCTGGAACACCCTGAAGCATGCACGGGCTGCCGGCTGTGCGAGCTCCTGTGCCCAGACTATGTAATGGTGGTGGATGAGGAACCCGTACCAAGCGCCGCTGCTGCCTCGTAGCGTTCGCGCCGTCGGGATGGCCCCGCACCGTCGCTAGACACCGCGGCTGTAGGTTTTGCGGCCGGCCCGGGGGCGCCCCTGGCCAGGTTGCCGGGCGCTGCCCTCGCCGCCCTGCCGGCTCGACAGCCGGTCGAGGTAGCTGGGCGCCACGATGGCAAAGATGGTCACCCGCCGCGGGTCAAGGATGCGCGCCCGGAGGCGGGGCTCGATCTCCTCGAGGGTGAGGCTGGTGGTGATGACGGTGGGCAGGCGCGCGTTGTAACGGTGGTTCAGGAGCTGGTACAGCTTTTCCTGCGCCCATGGGGTGGAGCTCTGGGTGCCCAGGTCGTCCAGCACCAGCAGGGATGCGCTGCGTACCTCCTCAAAGCGCCGGTCGAGCGACGTGGTGCTCGCCGGGCTGAAGGCGGCGCGCAGGTGGTCGAGCAGGTCGGGCACCACCACGAAAAGGGCGGGGAGGCCCCGCGCCACCCGGTCGTTGGCAATGGCCGCAGCCAGGTGAGTCTTGCCGCAGCCATAGTCACCCAGGAAGACGAGCCAGCCCTCCGGCTCGGCCGCGTAGCTCTGCGCGGTCTCGAGCGCGCGACGCAGGTTCTCTCGCTCCTCGGCGCTCAGGTGACGGTCGCCGGTATCGAAGCTCTGAAAGGTCTGGTCACTGTGCAGGCTCAGGCTGCTCAGCTCCGAGCTCTCTGTGCCAGCCTGCCGGAAATCGGGGGCCAGGATGGTGAGCACCTGGCAGAGCTCAGTATCGGCCAGGCGCGAGCGCAGCCGCGGGTCGATCTCCTCCAGTTCGCGGTTGGTGGTGATGACCGTCGGCAAGAGGCCATTGTAGCGATAGTTCAACAGTTGGAACAGCTTCTCCTGCGCCCAGGGAGTCGAGCTCTGCGTGCCCAGGTCATCGAGGATGAGCAGCGGCGCATTGCGGACGGCGTCGAACTGCTCATCGTAGCTGGAATCGGTATCCGGGCGATAGGCAGCCCGCAGGTAGTCGAGCAGGTCGGGGACTACCATGAAGAGCACCGGTTGGCCGCGGGCGATGCGATAGTTGGCGATGGCAGCGGCCAGGTGCGTCTTGCCGCAACCATAGCGGCCGCGCAAGACGAGCCAGCCCTCGGGCTTCTCAGCATAGGCACGGCAGGCCTCGAACGCGCGGCGCAGGTTGGCCTGCAGGTGCGGCGCCAGGCCAAAGCCCTCGGGCACAAAGCTCTCGAAAGTCTGGCGGGTGAGCATGCCCAGGTTCGAGGCGCGGCGCAGCCCTTCCAGGCGCGCTTGCTGCTGCGCAGCCGCCTGGCAGTCACACGGGATGGCCCGGCCGAAATCCGGGTGCCCCACCGGCACATCGCGCCGGTAGTACCCCACTCCGCCGCAGCGGGGGCAGGCCGTTGGCGCCTGCTGGCGCTTCCTAGTGCGCGACGCGGTCGCCATACTTCCCCCTGATGTAGCTACGGCGGTCGCCCTCCGGGCGGCCTCCGGAATCCCTGCCCTCGCGCGCCCAGCGCTCGAGAATGTTGCGCACATAGTGCCAGTTGCGGGCATTCCGCTCCACAGCGATGCGGAAGGCCTCCTCCACCCACTGCGGCGGATAGGTGGCCTCGGCATCGCGCAGCTCGTCGGCGATCAGCGGCTGCAGCAGCCCGATGTTCTGCTCGTAGAGCTGGTAGATGTTCGGCCTGGGGGCGGCTGCCTGCGCCACACCCCCAGCGCCGGCGCCGAGCAGGCGCACCTCGCCTCGCGCCGCCCGCTCGAACCCCGCCCGCCCCTGCTGGCTGTTCAGGAAGAACCAGGCCTCGCCACCCTCGGCGTCCTCCAGGCGCAGCAAGCTGCCACGCGAGACGGCGCGCGCCAGGGCCTGCTCCAGCACCGACTCGCCTCCTTCGCCGAGCCCCGACACGAGCGCCGTGTCGGCCTTCAGCTCGCTCTGAGACAGGTACCGGGGCTCCCGCTCAAGGCGCTGCAGCCGCCAGATGATGTGCAGGGTGACTTTGAGCTCCGCCAGGTCGTCGATGGCCGGCAGGAGCTCGCTAAAGAAAAGATCCGGCACGGCCGCGAAGCGCAGCCGGCCGTTGGGGAAGCCGGGGAAAGCACGCATCATGTCGGTCACTGGCTGCTTTCGGCACGACCTGGAACGCGCGGCGCGCGATACGAGCGGCGTCAAGGGTGGCCAGATATCGCCCGGCAGCCGGGGGCCTGCCCCTCACGCGCCACAGATCACGCAAACTCGCCTTCCGCATGGAACGTCTCCAGGTCCGTGAACTTGGTCTGTTCCTTGGCGAAACGCAAGGCCACCTGGCCGGTGGGCCCGTTGCGGTGCTTGGCCACGATGATATCAGCGATGTTGCGGCGGTCGGTCAGCTCGTCATAGACCTCGTCGCGGTAGATGAACATGACAATATCGGCGTCTTGTTCGATGCTGCCCGATTCCCTCAGGTCCGACAGGATGGGGCGCTTGTCCTGACGCGCCTCCACGGCACGGGAGAGCTGCGAGAGGGCGATCACGGGCACGCGGAGCTCCCGTGCCAGGCCCTTGAGCGAGCGCGAGATGTAGGAGATCTCCTGTTGCCGGTTCTCGATGCGCACCCCGCCCGACATGAGCTGCAGATAGTCGATGATGACCAGGTCCAGCTCGTATTCCGCAGCCAGGCGCCGGCACTTGGAGCGGATCTCCAGCGGCGTGGGCGACGGGGTGTCGTCGATAAAGACCAGGGTCTCCGAGAGGTCGCCCGAGGCCTTGACGAAGCGGTCCCACTCCAAATCGTGGATGTCGCCCACCATCAGGCGCCGCGAGTCGATCCCCGTCTCGGAGGAGATCATGCGCTGGACCAGTTGCTCGCCCGACATTTCCAGGGTGAAGAAGGCCACGACCGCTTTCTGCTTGAGGGCAGCGTTCAGCGCAATGCTCAGGCCAAAGGAGGTCTTGCCCATGCCCGGGCGGCCGGCGATGATGAGCAGGTCCGAACGCTGCAGGCCCCCCAGGAGCCTGTCCAGGTCCACAAAGCCGGTGGGCAGCCCAACCAGCTCGTCGCGGTGCGATTGCAGGTACTCGATGCGGTCGTAATAGTCGGCCATCAGCCGCTTGATCGGCACGAGGTCCTTGCTCTCGCGGCGCTCGGTGACCTCAAAGAGCAGCGCCTCGGCGCGGTCGATGACCTGGTCGATGTCGCGGTCCTCCTCGTACGCCAGGCGGGCGATCTGGCCCGCGGCATCGATCAGGCGGCGGCGCAGCGCAGCCAACTCGACGATGTGGGCATAGTGCTCCACATGGATCGAAGTCGGGACGGCGTTGATCAGCGAAGTGATGTAGGCCGGCCCGCCGACCGCTTCGAGCGCTCCGCGCCGCTCCAGAGCATCGCACAGGGTGAGCAAGTCCGCCGGTTCCCGCCGCTCGAAAAGGTCCAGGATAGCCTGGTAGATCTGGGCATGGCTCTCGCGATAGAAATCTTCGGGACGCAGGAACGGTGCGATGCGAATGATCGCCTCGCGGTCGATGAGCAAGCTGCCCAGGACCGACTGTTCCGCCTCGACGTTCTGCGGCGGGAGACGCTCGGCCGACACTTCCTACTTCTCCTCGAGGCCGTCCAGGTCCAGCCCCTCAACGAAATCGCGGAAGACATCGCTGCCTTTGTCGATATCGCCGGGCTTGGGGCCGGTGCTGATATCGGGGCTGGGGGTGATCGCTGCCCGGTTCAGCACCTCTTCGTCCACATAGATCGGCGATTGGGTGCGGACGGCGAGGGCGATGGCATCGCTGGGTCGGGAGTCGACCTCCAGCTCTCTGCCATTGGCCTGCAGGATGATACGCGCATAGAAAGTGTTGTCGCTCAGGTCGTTGATCACGATGTGCGAGACCGTGGCCCCCAGCGTCTGGATCGTCGATTTCAGCAGGTCGTGTGTCAGCGGCCGGGCAACCTCTTGCCCCTGCAACTGGATTGTGATGGCATCGGCCTCGAAGGGACCGATCCAGATCGGCAACAGACGCTCATCTTCAGCCTGGAGATCCTTGAGGATCACCACGCGATGGTGCGACATCAGGCTGACCTGGATGCTGTGGATGGCTACTGGAACCAATGGTCCTCCCCTCCCTTTCCCGCCCGAGGTTGCCTGACGAGCCATTGCAGCATGGCCCACCATGGGCGGAACGTGTTGCGCAACGAGCAAGCCCGGCCGCGTAAAGGTACCACGACTCGACCAGAGGGCGCCCGGCAGGCGAGCATCCGGGCTCCGACAGGCCCTCGCGCCCGTCGGAGCTCCTGCGGTCACCACCAGGTAGGAGCGTAAGGAGATAGGAGTGACATCGCCCCGGCCGATGCCCCTGCGACCCTGCATCGAACCGGCAGCGCAGTTGCGTGTGGAGATTATACCACAAGGAGAAGGGCGGCTCAAGCGATGGCTGGGATGCTGGGTTGGCATGGGGGCAGACTGGCCATTGACACCCGCTCTACAATGGGTGTATAATGGTCTTGAGAACATTTGTTCTGGGCACGGCAATGCGCAGAGAACAACGAGCTCTGGAGCAGGCAGTCGCTACCATCCGTTTGCACCATGGCCCTGGCGCCATCCGCAAGGCCTCCAACCAGCGCCGGGCCACGACGCTGCCCAGTGGCTTTCCAGCCCTCGATGAGGCTCTGGCCGGCGGCTTCCCCCTGGGCAAGCTCGGCGAACTCCTCGGCTACGGCACGGCCGGCCAGTTCACCGTAGCGGCCAGCGCTCTGGCCCAGGCCCAGCAGGCCGGCCGGATGGTAGCCTGCTACGTGGATACCGGCGCTACCATCGACCTAGAGGCACTGGCGCGCTGTGGGGTGCGCCTCGACCTCCTGGCCATCCTGCGGCCCCACAGCTTCCTCCACGCGCTGGCCATGACCGATGACCTTCTGCGGAGCGGCAGCTTTGCCGCCGTAGCCTTTGACCGGCTCGATGATCAGCACCTCCTGGCCAACCCGGAGGCGCTCCAGGCGCTCGAACGGGCCCTGCGCGCCTGGGTGCCCCTCCTGAGCCGCTCCCTTGCCACAGTGCTCTTGATCACCACCACAGCCTGGCCCGAAGCGCCCCCGCAAGGGTTACCCCTCAGCGCGTTCGCCAGCGTGCGGCTCGCTTTCCGGCGCCAGGCCTGGCTCGTGCGTGGGCCACGCGTGGTCGGGTTCGAGTCGCGCGTCACAGTGCTCAAGAACAGACAGGGGCCTGCAGGCCACAGCATTACCATCCGTTTCCCGGTAGACGCCGCATGACCGCGCCACACGAGACCGTAACCGCAGCACGCTGCCGCGTAGGCACTGAATATCATTGCAGGAGAGGCATCGATGAAACAACCCGGCAACCCTTCTCAGCGTATCGCTTGCCTTCTGTTCCTCCACCGGCTGCCCGAGCCGGAGTGCGAGCCCCTGCTCGACGCCCTCGGCGCCCACAGCCCGGCCGTCGAGTGGGAGGATCCTGCCTGTTACCTCGACGCCCGCCTCGCGGGCGATGAGCCCCTCTGGAGCTGCACCGTGCTCGAGGCAGCGCTGGCGCGCGCCAGCACCGAGGTGCGCCTCGGCCTGGCCGGCACCAAGTTCGCGGCCTGGGTGGCGGCGCAGACCGCCCCGGCCGACCCCGGCTACCAACTCGTGGCCGGGCCCGACCAAGCCTACCTGGCCCCCCTGCCCATCCGCTGGCTGCCGCTCCCGGCCGAGGCGCAGCGCCGGCTGCGCCTGCTGGGCCTGCGCACCATCGGCCAATTCGCAGCCCTGCGCGAGAGACAGGTGGCCGAGCAACTGGGCCCCGAGAGCCTGCTGGCGCACCGTTGGGCCAGGGGCCTCGACGAACGCCCCGTGCTGGGCAGGGCGCCGCAGGTCCTGGAGGCCCACCACGAGTTTGAGGTGCCCGAGCCCCGCCATGAAGCCCTGCTGGAGACCGCCCTCCGCCTCTTCGGGCGCGCCCTGCAGGGATTGCCGGCCCCTCGCGAGGCCTGGGCCATCCAACGCATCAGCCTCACCGCCACCCTCGACGATGGAGCGGTGCGCCAGGCCTCGGCCTGGCTGGGCAGCATCCCGGCGCCACGTGCCATACAGGCTCTGCTGCATGGCCTGCTCGCCCAGCTCAAAGGCAATGGCGCCGGCGTCGGCGAGTTGGGTGTGAGGCTCATAGGCTGGAAGCCGGTGGTGGGGAGGCAACTCGCCCTCTTTGCCTACAGTGAAACGCGCACCCGGTTGGAACAGGCCCTCGAACAGTTGGCACAAAAGCATACGCCGGCCTGTGTCATCCAGGCCAGCACGCTCGATGCCAGCGCGCCCCTGCCGGCCGAGCGCTACTGTTTGACGGAGTATCAACGGTGAGCTTCTGGCCCGAAGGTTGCCCGGTAGAGGTGCTCGCGCTCGATGGGCGCCCCCAGCAGTTCCGCTGGAACCTGCGCCTGCACCGCGTGGTGCGCGTCAGCGACCACTGGCGAGTCCACACCGGCTGGTGGGCCGCCGAGGTGTGGCGCGACTACTGGCAGGTCACCACCCACACCGGGCTGCTCTGCGTCATCTATCGCGACCTGCTGGCAGACCTCTGGCGCCTGGAGAGGATCTATGGATGAGCGCTACGTCGAGCTCCACTGCCACTCCTGTTTCTCGCTGCTCGACGGTGCTTCGCCCCCCGAAGCGCTCCTCGACCGCGCCGCGGAGCTGGGCATGCCCGCGCTGGCCCTCACCGACCACGACGGGCTCTACGCGGTCATCCGCTTCTCCCTCGCAGCCCGGCAGCGGGGCATCGCGCCCGTCGTCGGCGCCGAGCTCACGCTGCAGGAAGGCCCATCCTGCCCCGGCCCCAGCCACCTCTTGCTCCTGGCCGAGAACCGGGCAGGCTACCGCAACCTCTGCTGGCTGATCAGCCGCGGCCAGTTGGCCGGCTCCAAGGGCCACCCGCGCCTGTCGCTCGAACAGTTCCAGGGGCACACGGCGGGGCTGATCGCCCTGACCGGCTGCCGGCAGGGGGCAGCCACGGCCCACCTCCTCGCCGGCGAGCCCAAGCGGGCCCTGGCAGCGCTCGCCACCCTCCGAGAGCTCTTTGGGCCCCACAACGTCTACGTGGAGCTGCAGCAACACCTGCACCCCGGCGATGCGGCGCTCGTTGCCAGGTTGGCGCACCTGGCGCGCCGGGCACGCCTGCCCATCATCGCCACCAACGATGTCCACTATGCCCAGCGCAGCGGCAGCCGCCTGCAGGATGTGCTCGTAGCAATCCGCCACAACCTGCCCCTGAGCGAGTGCCGCCCGCACCTGCGCCCCAACTCGGAGTACTACCTCAAATCCCCAGCCGAGATGGCCACCCTCTTCGCCGCCTACCCCGAGGCCCTGGCCCACACACTCGAGGTAGCCTCCCGCTGCCACGTGGACCTCTACTTCCGCGACGAAGCCGCCGCCCCGCCCGACCTGCCGGCCGTGACCGGGGGCAAGCTCTACCCCTCTCCCCCACAGGGTTCAGGGGCAGACAGGGCGATAGCCTTCCCTTCCCCTCCCAAGGGAGAGGGCGAGCGTGAAACGCCGCACGAACGGCCACCTGAGAACCCTAGCGAGGCACCCTCCGCCAATCCGAAGGCTCGCCACGGTGCGGAGCCCCCCCTCACCCTAACCCTCTCCCCCAAGGGGGAGAGGGGACCAGCTCGCTTGTCCGCCGCTGAGCCCGCCGAGAGAGACATCCCTGCAGCCTCCGATGCGGATCGCCGCTCCTATTCCCTCTCCCCCGTGGGGGAGAGGGGCAGGGTGAGGGGGGATGCGGCGCCCTCGCACTCACGCAGCTACTCACCCTCTCCCTCCAGGGGAGAGGGGGACGCAGACACCACCCTGGCCGCCCTGTGCCTGGCGCAACTGCCCGCCCGCTACCCCCGCGATGCCGGCGCCGCCGAACGGCAACTGCGCCACGAGCTCCAGGTCATCCGCCAGACCAGGCTGGCAGGCTACTTTCTGCTCGTGTGGGATGTCGTGCGCTTTGCCAAAGAGCAGGGCATCCAGGTCAGGGGGCGAGGCTCGGCCGCCAACTCGATCGTCGCCTACCTCTTGGGCATCACTGCCGTGGACCCCCTGGCCCACAACCTCCTCTTCGAGCGCTTCCTGAGCGCCGAGGCCCGCATCATGCCCGACATCGACCTGGATTTCTGCTCGCGCCGCCGTGAGGAGGTGATCCAGTACGTCTACCACAAGTACGGCGCCTCCCACGTGGGCATGGTCTGCAACTATATCACCTACTGCGCCCGCAGCGCCATCCGCGATGTGGGCAAGGCTCTGGGGCTGCCGGCGCCGCTGATCGACCAACTGGCCAAGGGCCAGAGCAAGTGGCGCAGCCACGACTGGGACCCCGCGGCCCTGGGCTTCACCCCCGAGGATTGGCAGCGTTTCTCCGGCCTCTGCGAGGCCATCCAGGGCTTCCCCCGGCACCTGGGCATCCACGTAGGCGGGCTGTGCATCACCCGCTCGCCGCTCGACAAAGTCGTGCCCCTGGAGAGGGCCACCATGCCCGGGCGCGTGGTCATCCAGTGGGATAAGGACAACACCGAAGACGCCGGCCTCATCAAGCTCGACCTGCTCTCTCTGCGCACTCTCTCGGCGATCGACGAGTGTCTGCAGCTCATCCGCGAGGCCCGCGGCCAGACGATCGACCTGGATGCCCTGCCCCTCGATGACCCGGCCGTCTACCGGCAACTGCAAGAGGCCGATACCATCGGCGCCTTCCAGGTCGAATCGCGGGCGCAGCAGCAGGCACTCGTCAAGATGAGGCCGCGCAACCTGGCCGACATTGTGGTGGAGGTGGCCCTGATCCGCCCGGGCCCTCTGCAGGGGAACATGGTACACCCCTACCTGCGCCGGCGCGCCGGGCTCGAACCGGTGCGCTACCCCCATCCCATCCTGGAGCCCATCCTGGCCGAGACATTGGGCATCATCGTCTTCCAGGAGCAGGTGATCCGGGTGGCGATGGCCATGGGCGGCTTCTCGGCCGGCGAGGCCGACCTCCTGCGGCGGGCCATGTCGCGTCACCGCTCCGAGGAGGAGATGGCCAGCTTCCGCGAGCGCTTTGTGCGCGGCGCGACGGCCCGCGGCGTGGCGCCCGAGGTGGCCGAGGATGTGTTCACCAAGCTCTCGGGCTTTGCCAGCTATGGCTTTTGCAAGTCGCACGCCGTGGCCTTTGCCAAGACGGCCTACGATACCCTCTACCTGCGCGCCCACTACCCGGCCGAGTTCTACTGCGCCATCCTCAACAACGAGCCCATGGGCTTTTATGCGCCGCGGGTGGTCATCGGCGATGCCCGGCGCCACGGGGTACGCGTGTTGCCCGTCGACGCCAACCGCAGCCGGGAGCGGTGCACCATCGAGGAGGGCGGCATCCGCCTCGGCTTCCTCTACGTCGATGGCCTGGGCCAGGCGGGGGCCGAGCGCGTAATAGCAGCCCGCCCCGCCCAGGGCTACTCGGGCCTGCCCGATTTCTGCCGGCGCACCCGCCTGCCCCGGCGGCTGGTGGAGAACCTGATCCTGGCCGGCGCCATGCCCGGCTGGGGCCGCGACCCAAGAGCGCTTTTGTGGGAGCTGGGGCGCCTGCACTATCAGGAGGAAGAGCTGCCCCTGCCCCTCCCACCCGATGAGGTAGCCCTGGAGCCCATGACCCATGCCGAAGAGCTGCTCAGCGAGTACAGCATCACCGGGGTATCCGCCCAGGGCCACCTCATGGAGATCTTCCGCGAGCAACTCGATGGCATGGGCGTCTACACCAGCCGCCAGCTACAGCAAGCCAGGCAGGGCCAGAGCGTGCGCGTGGCCGGGCTGGTCGCCGTTCGCCAGGCGCCACCCACGGCCAAGGGGTTCGCCTTCATCACCCTGGAGGACGAGACCGGCCTGACCAACCTGGTCCTCACCCCCGACAAGGTCGAAGAATACCGCCCGGTGCTCGACAGACCTGTGCTCCTGGCCCAGGGCACGGTCGAGCGCGAGGGGAACGCCGTTCACGTCAAGGCCCGGGCCATCAGCCCCCTGACCTGACGGCCGCCAACACCACCTTGCCCGCCGCCTGCCCTCTGCCGCAAGAATGATGCAGGCCTAGCTCAATCTGGGAGAGTGAACTGCACCCGAATGACGCCCGGCATTTGCATCCGCCCCGGCTTGATGATAGAATCCCCACCGAGGGCGGCCCTGGTGGCCGCCCGCTCTTTGTCCGCCATACCATCGCCAGAAGAGGCTTGTACGCATGCAGATTGGAATCATCGGCCTGCCCAACAGCTCGAAAACGACGATCTTTAACGCCCTGACCCGCGGCCACGTGGAGACAACGCCGGTGCCCGCCAGCACCGCCGAGGTGCATACGGCCATGGTCGACGTCCCCGACCCCCGCGTCGGGGTGCTCAGCGGGATGTTCCATCCACGCAAGACCACCTATGCCCAGGTGCAATACAACGACATCGCCGGCCTGGCGCCGGGCGTCGGCAAGAACGGCGGTATCCCCGGCGCGTTGCTCAATGCGCTCAACCAGAACGACGCCCTGCTCCACGTCGTGCGCGCCTTTGAGGATGACACCGTGCCCCACCCAGAAGGCTCGGTGGACCCGGCCCGCGACCTGGTTGCCCTCGATACAGAGCTCCTGCTCTCGGACCTCCTGATCGTCGAGGGGCGCCTGGAGCGTATGCAGAAGGACCTGCAGAGCCCCCAGCCGGCCAGGCGCGAGGCAGCGGCCCGCGAGCAGGCCCTGCTGCTGCGCCTGAAGGAAGCCCTGGAGGCCGGCACTCCCCTCCGCGACCTGGACCTGGACGCCGACGAAGAGAAAAGCCTGCGCGGCTTTGCCTTCCTCACCCTCAAGCCGGTGCTGGTGGCCCTGAATATCGGCGATGACGGCGAGTCGGTGGCAGCGTCGCTCCGCTACGATCACAAGCGCACTCGCGTGCTCGAGCTGCGCGGCCGCCTGGAGATGGAGATCGCGCAGATGGAGGGCGAGGAGGCCCAGACCTTCCTCGCCGAGTACGGCATCAGCGAGCCCACACTCAACCGCCTGATCCGCTCCTCCTACGAGCTGCTCGGCCTGCAGTCGTTCTTCACCGTTGGCGAAGACGAAGTGCGCGCCTGGACGGTCCGCCGGGGCGCCACGGCCGTGGAGGCTGCCGGCGCCATCCACTCGGACCTGGCCCGCGGCTTCATCCGCGCCGAAGTCGTAGCCTACGACGACCTCATCGCCGCAGGCTCGCTGGCCGCAGCCAAGGAGCACGGCGCCCTGCGCCTGCAGGGCAAGGACTATGTCGTCAGAGACGGCGACATCCTCAACATCCGCTTCAACGTCTGACGCCCCCCGCAACGCCCCCCGGCCTGGCGGACCGGGATTCCATCCCGGCCAACGGTTCTGGCAGCCGGGCTTCTCGCTGGGCCGCCACCCGGCTCCAACCCAGGGCGGGGGTTTGGCAGGCTGTCGGGCGCACCTGGCCGC
>Ga0078972_1011711_pt1 | contig 15533 bp, 15 predicted proteins | sample YelNatPaOPGAMG01_FD_67568 | JGI IMG/M metagenome (GOLD analysis project Ga0078972, IMG submission 67568) | Hot spring thermophilic microbial communities from Obsidian Pool, Yellowstone National Park, USA - OP-RAMG-01 (SPADES assembly) (version 2) | ecosystem: Environmental > Aquatic > Thermal... | reverse complement strand
AGGTGGCTTTGAAACCGAGCGAGCAGCAAAAAGACGCCAACGAACCAATCAGGTTCAGGTGGGCATGGGTTGGGCTCCTCGTCTCAACTCCTGCCCTTGTCGCTTTCACGAAATTGATGGGAATGGGTCCGCTGATGTTGACAGTTTTTTGGGCGGTCTTTTTCCTGTTCAGCATAGCCATAACGAGGGTCAGGGCGGAATTGGGAGCGCCTCACGAAATCGTTTACGCACAGCCTCGTAATATTGTTGCTGACCTGTTTGGGACGAGCCGCTTTTCGCCCAGAGAGTTGACAGCGATCTCTTTGACCCATTGGTTCAACCGGGGCTACCGATGTCACCCGATGCCGGGAATGTTGGAAGCCTTCAAGTTCGCCCAACTTTTCGGCATCGCCCAAAGGTCTATGGCTTGGCTCGTCTTTGCCACCTACCTTTTCTCAATCCCTGTGACCTATTGGGCGAACTTGCATGTCTGCTACCGAGAAGGGGCGACGGCAAGGTGTATCGGGTTTAAGGCTTGGGTTGGTTGGGAAGCCTTCAATCAACTGGCAAGTTGGCTTCAAGCGCCGCAGCAAGTTCTCAACCCACGCCGTATTGCCATGCTGGTTGGAGCAGGAATCGTTTGGGGCTTGTGGGCAATTCGGTTGGCTGTCGGTTCATTCCCGCTGCACCATGCAGGTTACGCCTTGGCAGTAAGTTACGCCATGAACTACTTTTGGTTTGCCTTCATGATAAGTTGGCTCGCCAAAGCACTGATCCTGAAATTCGGTGGCAGCCGAGCCCACAGGGATTTCATGCCCTTCTTTATCGGGCTAATTGTCGGCGACTTCACTGCCGGCAGCATCTGGGCAATTTGGGGACCAGTCCGGGGCTTCCGCAATTATCGCATTTACATTTTCTGAGTGTCCACCTTTGCAACCCCGCTCTGTCCTGGAAGGGGCAAGGGACAAGGGACACAGGACAAGGGGCATGGAATTTGATGACGAATTTTTTGAGTGCCGAATTTATTCGGCGTTTTGGGAGGTCGAACCTCCCGGTGAGCCAAAATTGAGTGCGAGGTGCGGAGTGCAGTTGTTAAAAGCTGAAAAGTTTCTCGGCAGTGCAAGAGCACTGCCCTCCAGAAAAACAGTCGCTAATCGCCAGTTGCTATTTGCCGTTCATTATTCGCTATTCGCCATTCGCTACTCGCTGTCGTTTTGGGTCGGCAGGAGCCTCGCCCTCTCAATTCATTCCGTCACCCGTCCCTCGTCCCACGCCCCTCGTCCCGTTGAAAGTCGGCACTTAGGTTCTGCGTCATCAACTACGGGTTAAAACCCGTAGCATGGATTGTTCATGGTTGCGCTATCAATGAAGTCCGTAGCGTGGATGAATTACTTTGCACTGGCGACGACAAAAGGTCTGCGGCATGAAGCTATAAATCGGTTAACTCAGCGATACGATTGTGGTAGAATAAAAATGCACTCCCACTCACTACCCTGAGTGGTCAGGCACGAATGGGGTCAATTAAGTCGGGACAAGCGAACTTGTTGAGAGGTTGGTCTGGGTTCTTCGGGGTTGACAAAAATTTCTCCCCAGACCAAAGTGCAGCGCATTGTTTTTAAATTTGTGACGCAGTTGACACAGACATGCGAATCTTAATCACAACTGGCATTTTCCCCCCTGACATTGGTGGACCAGCGACTTATGTGCCCACAATCGCTAAAGCATTGGCTGAACGAGGTCATCAAGTCACGGTTCTGACGACCAGCGAGCCGGAGAATCTGCAGTGGGACGACAGCATTTACCCGTTTTTGGTTTTTCGCATAAATCGCCGACAAAAGATTTGGCTTCGGTCACTTAAATGCATAGCGGAAATCCTTAGGCTTGGGCGAACAGCAGATGTCATTTACGCCAACGGCATTTACTTTGAAGCAGCGATTGCGAGCAAGTTTTTGCGAAAGCCGTTAGTCATGAAAATTGTTGGCGATGAGGCATGGGAACGCAGCGTCCGAAGAGGTTGGACGAAGGACAATTTTGAAGACTTCCAACAACGCTGTCAAGCGTGGCAGGCAGAACTGCTCAAACGACATCGTTCATGGGTTGTTCGGCAAGCGAATAAAGTTATCGTCCCCAGCCAATACTTGGCTAATTGGGTTGTTAAGTGGGGTGTGCCGACAGAAAAAATTGCGGTCATTTACAACGCTGTGGAAATCCCAGACAAAGTAGAGCCATTATCCATCCCACTCAAAACACCTGTCAAGGCAGTCACGGTGGGGCGACTTATTCCGCTAAAGCAGGTAGATAGGTTGATAGAGGCTTTAAGGGAAATCCCTGAGTTGGGATTGGTGGTAGTGGGCGATGGTCCCGAAAGACCCCGCCTTGAACGCATAGCTCAAGAGTTGGGAGTCTCAGGCAGAGTTTACTTTGCAGGGCAAAGGTCAAAAAGAGAAACCCTAAGTCTGATGGTAGCCTGTGATTTCTTCGTTCTCAACTCCACTCACGAAGGTCTCCCTCATGCGATCTTGGAAGCGATGGCTCTGGGTCTTCCAGTAATCGCCACAGCGGTGGGCGGAACGCCTGAGGTGGTGCGGGATGGAGAGACAGGCGTGCTTGTCCTGGAGCAAAATGGAGTGATAGAGGCACTTCTTACATTAGCGCGCGACCCAGCGTTCAGACGCCGTCTCGGTGAGGCAGCGCGTCAGTGGATTAGTGACCGGTTTGGCATGGAGAACATGATCAGGCTGACCGAAGAATCGCTCTTTGTGATCATGAAGGGGATTATATGACGCGCTTTCAGGCGTTAGCCATCCATACAGAAAGAATACACGATCCGCTGGTTTGGAGGCGGCTAAGGTTCATATTGAACGCCTTAGGTCGTAAGGGTTCTCATGCTACTCTGTTTGTGTATCCGTTTCGAGCTATCGTTGAAGGCAAATCGCATATCGCTCTAAACAGGATTGAACAGGTTCGAAGCGCTGGTCACGAGATAGCTCAGCACACACACTTCTATAAAGGTCAACTCATCGATAAACCCAATAAGGTTACAGACTTATCGCAGGAAAACATTTCTAATTGTTTGCGAAGAGACCACCAATGGTTAAGTCAAGTCTGTCTCCCAAGGGGTTTTACATCCGGAGGGTGGTTTGTGCCTCCAGACTTGTATCCCACTCTTGTGGAATTAGGATTTAATTATGATTGTTCAGCTTTCTTCCTTAATTGGAAAAAAATTAATTATCCTCACATATTGCGCTTAAGCAAACCAGAAATTCGTAGATTTAAACAGGGCGAATTGCTCCTTATTCCAACAACCCATGGCCTAAAAGATGCCTTGTTCTATTTCCGAAGTGGTGATTTGCAGATCGGGCTTAACAATTTTTGCTATCGGTTGGTGTATTTCCATGATTATGATCTTCTTAGATGGGAAGCTTTCTTTGCTGCATTAGCGTTGATTCTTATAGGAGGCGCTTGGAAGACATGTGGTGAACTCGCTGACATTCTTAAGGGGGATGCTTAGAATGACCCCTGAGGAGAAGTTCTCACGGCTGGCTTGGGGGTTTTCAGAAAAGTCATATGCAAACCTTGAGGAGTTTATGGGACATCGTTTGGATTTGATATTACGATGGGGTGCGCCTCTGAGCCCGGGGGATCGAGTGCTCGAGTTGGGTTGTGGCGACGGGTATTTGGGCTGTCTTCTGGCTAAATGTGGGATGGAATATTGGGGAGTGGATATCGCACCGGGCATGGTTGAGGCTGCCCGTGAACGCGCTCGCGCCCAAGGTGTTGATGCCAAGTTTCTTGTGATGGATATAAATAACCCTTCGCTTGAGGAATCGTTTGATGTCATTATTGCACTTATGCGTTCATTTTTCACATACGCCCGTGAGCCATTGAAAGTATTGCGTTGGATGCGATTGCACACTTCTAAGAAAATCATCGTAGATTGGAACCACTTTTGCTCCATTCCCCTGAGAGAAGCCATTCAATATGTCCGGGTAGCTGGCTTTGGGCACGTTGATGTCTGTCCCTTTCTGGTGCCAATGAAACGGAATATTCCGAGGATTGCCCAGAAGTTGTTGTATGCCTTAGAGTCATTGCCTCAAATTGGTCTGTTCCTTACGCAAAAGAAGTTCTTTGTGTTAATTAAAGGTGAGCCTTAAATGAGTGCAGAATTTATTTGGCTGTCTGACACAATTCCTGAGGGAAAGGGATTGGCTTTAGACCTGGGTGGAGGGAGGGGTGAGCTTCGCTCGCTCTTGGAGCGGAAGGGATGGCGCTATGTGAATGTGGATCTCTGCCCGGGTCGGAACGGGCTTGCGGTTTGTGCGGACGCGCACTGCCTTCCTTTTCGGGATGGTGCCTTTGGTCTGATTGTAGCAAAGGACGCCTTAGAGCATTTTGAGAACCCTTGGCGGGCGATGGAAGAGATTCGAAGAGTGCTAACGGATGGCGGCACTTTAGTGACTGGGCCCCGTTCATGTGGCCCTTTCACGGGGACGACTTTTATAGGTATACTCCTCTGGCTTTTGAGCGTTTTCTTAAAGGATTTGCCATAGTTCGCTTTGACACTCCTCTCTGGGTGTTCAGCGCCCTTGGGCTGGCTTTCGGAGAAGTAATGAAGCGCATAGGTTTGGGCTTTCTGGAACGCTTCATACGGGAAGTAGCCTGGCAGTTAGACCGTCTGCTCCAGCCGAAGCGGACCAAACCTCGTTCTTTCGCTGGAGCATACTTGATCGTTGCAAGGAAAGGAACGCCTGGATAACGATGGTCGAACAGGTTCTGCAGGAAGTCCGAATCGGCGCGCGCAGGTTAGTCCATGGGGCATTGCGCCGCCCTTTTGTGCGTCATGTGGGCGTCCTCACCGTAGCCAATGGGGTGGGGGCGGTTTTGTCCGTTGTGCAAGGCATTCTTGTGGCACGGTGGTTGGGACCTGAACTTTACGGAGTGGCGGCGCTGGTGATGAGTGTCCCTTCGTTAGTCTATACTTTTTTTGATGCTCGCTCGGCAGAGGCATCAGTGAAGTTCCTCAGCGAGTTTGATGCCCGAGGTGAACGGGAGCGAGCATTAGCGATGTGCAAGGTAGGCTACACAGTGGATTTTACGATTGCCGTGGTGGCGTTCTTGGTCATCCTGCTACTTTCGCCTTGGGCAGCGAAAAGCATTGTCAAGCGTCCCGAAATGGGTTGGCTGATTATCCTTTATGGAAGCGCCTTCCTTCCCCGCGCGCTAACAGGGACTTCTTACGCGGTGCTGGCGACCTTAGGGCGTTTTCCATCTATTGCTCTGATTGATACACTCACCAACTTTCTGCGGGTTGGACTGGTCTTGGGTCTGGTGGGACTAGGATGGCAGGTGGCGGGGGTTGTATGGGGAAATGCTATCGCGATGGCAGCAACAGGGCTTCTTTACGGCATATTGGCTTATAGTCTCGTGAAGAGCCGATGGGGTCGGTCCTGGCTCTCCGCCGACTGGTCGTATCTCAAAGGTCTGTGGAGAGAGGTCATCAGTTTCCTTGCCTACAATGATCTGAATGCCCTTTTAGGGCTGATTCCTAAACAACTGGATGTAGTCCTCTTGGGCTACTTCCGCAACCCAATTGAAGTCGGATATTACAAATTAGCAAAAACTCTCGCAGGGGCAGTAGGGTATGTAGTTGGACCGCTTCAGTCAGTCGTCTATCCCGAATTCGCGAAATTGTGGGGAATTGGTGACATGAAGGCATTCCGGCAGAAGACCCGTAAATTGGCGCTTCAAGTCGGGTTGCCTTTGGCAGCAGTGACAGCCTGCGGCGTCATGCTACTTCCCTTCATTTTGCCCGCTCTTTTAGGTCAATATGATCCCGCAGTGCCTGCTGCTCAGTTGCTCTTACTCGGCTCTGCAATATGGCTTGGGTTCTTTTGGTTGAGACCCATTTACTTTGCTCAAGGTAGGCTTCGTGTTTGGACGCGCATTTCTGTGCTTGTTGTGTTCCTTTCCGTCTTGGGTTTTTTCGCAATTACCCCTCACTGGGGCTACTTAGGACTTAGTTTGTGGACAGCGCTTTTGAATGGCTTAGGTCATATGGTGGGGCTTTGCTTTTTAGCCCGAAAGTGGAGTGGTTGAAATGAGCGAGTTCATTAGGACGGAAGAAAGAGAGAATTGTCCGCTGTGCGATAACATTGGGAAGCCCTTACTTATGGGGCTCTCGGATCGCCTATATCGTGTGCCCGGTCAGTGGAACTACCTCCACTGCAAAGACTGTGGCTTGGCATGGCTTAGCCCTCGCCCTGTATCCAAGGATTTGGGGAAGTGCTACCCAGACTCTTACTTTACCCATGAAAAGCCCGATTTTGCTGATCCCTTAAGTGTGGACACAAAAGACCAACTGACCGCTTTCAAGAGGCGACTTCGTCTGGCGATCTTAAGGGGGTGGTTTAATTATCAGCATCTACCAAAACAATCTTACTTCCTCTCAGCAGCTGCAGCGCTTTTAATGCTGCTACCATCGTTTCGCGAAAAGGTTACCATGGGCTTAGGACAGAGGATGGTGAGTTACAAAGAGAAAGGGCGACTTTTGGATATTGGCTGCGGGAATGGAACTTATCTTGCACTTATGAAACGCCTCGGGTGGGAAGTAGCCGGCATTGAGATAGACCCTGAAGCCGCGAAGATAGCATCATCCAACTTTGGTATCTATGTGCATGTCGGCGACATTGCCACGGCACCTTTTGATTCGGAGTCTTTTGATGTCATCACTATGAGCCATGTTATAGAGCATGTTCCAGACCCGGTGAGGTTTCTTGGAGAAGTAATACAGTTACTAAAGCCGAGCGGCAAGGTTATCATTGTGACACCAAATTTGCAAAGTTTAGGAGCCAGGTTCTTTGGCACTGATTGGTATTATTGGGATCCGCCCAGGCACCTCATTTTATTCACGCCGAGAAGTCTTGCGCTGTGTTTGAAAAAGGCAGGACTTTCACGACAACATATCTACTCTTCACCGCGCAAGGCGAGGAAGATTTTTCGGAAGCGATTACTACTCCAAAAGACGGGATTCTTCAGTCATGAATACGAAGATTCTTTGACAAACCACTTGTGGGCGAAGTTTGGAGCGAAACTTTTTGAGATACTGGAGCGGTTAGGGAATTTTGTCTTTTATTGGGGTGAGGAAATAGAATGCGTGGCGGTCAAAGAATAAGGGTTGCTTTCCTGACCCGCTATGATCGGTCGCGGGCAAGTAGCCGTGTAAGGGTTTATGACTACTTGCTGCACCTTCAACGAATGGGTTTTGAATGTCGTATCCTGCCATTCCCACGAAGACTCACAACCATAACCAAAGTCCGATATCTCTTAAACGCGCTATGGCTTGCTCGATGGGCAGATGTAGTTGTTCTGCAAAAGTTGGTTCTACGCGAAGCATTTTTGAGTGTCATTAAAAAGACTAATCCCAGAATCGTTTTCGACTTCGACGATGCTTTGTGGGCAGTTCCAGACGCTCTTCAACAAAATCCATTTGCCCAAATTCGCCATCAAGTTCAAACACAACGATTGCAGCACATTTTCACTCATGCTTGCTGCGTTATTGCTGGCAGTAACTATCTTGCCAATTATGCGAAAAAATTTGCTTCACGCGTGGAAGTTATCCCATCTTCTGTGGACTTAGAAAGTTACCCACTCAAGGAAAATTGGAGCGAAAATCCAGTAGTGCTCGGATGGATTGGATCACCGGAAAACCTTGTTGACTTCAATCCAATCCTTCCTGCTCTACGAGAACTTATTCGCAGAACGGATAAATTATACATCAAAGTGGTCAGTACATGCCCACCCAAGTGGAACGGCATTCCTTTTCTTTTTGAACAATGGAAGTTGGGACAAGATATAACTTATCTACACAGTTTTGACATTGGTCTCATGCCGCTAAACGACACAGAGCGCAGCCGAGGACGATGCGCTTTCAAGGCAATTCAATACATGGCTGTAGGATTACCGGTTGTTGCATCACCGATTGGCGCTGCCTCTGAAGTGATTATGCATGGAGAAACAGGTTTTCTCGCCACCTCAATTGAAGAGTGGGTTGAATATCTGTCACTATTGGTGAAGAACAAACCCCTGCGAACTAAAATGGGAAAGGCAGGACGCGCCCGTGTGGAACGCTTATTTAGTATCCAAGCGAATGCACCCAAGTTAGCATCTCTCTTGAGAGAGGTTGCTTTATTATGAAATTGCAGGTTGTCTACCTTGCCAATGCCCGCCTTCCCACGGAAAAGGCGCATGGATATCAAATTTGCAAAATGTGTGAGGCATTTGCTTTGAATGGGGTGGAAGTTGTGCTCCTGCATCCTCACCGTCACCAGTCAGACCCACAACTTGTTGGGCGGACTGTGTTTGATTACTATGGAATTAAGCCCATTTTTCGAGTGCAAACATTGAAAAATTTGGATGTAGTGGTGCTTAATCGGTTCATCCCTGACCGAATTTTCACACCTATCTTTTTTGCCCACGCCCTCATTTGGGGATACTATGCAGCCTCGGTGGCGAGGCAGTATAGAGCAGACCTTTACTACACACGCGATACCACTATTGCTTACTGGCTTGTGCGAATGGGACTGCCGACAGTCTACGAAGCCCATGTAGTGCCTAATAGGGTGCAAAAGTGGCTTTTGAGGAGAATAGCCCGCTCTCCAGCGTTACGCTTTGTTGTCGCTCTGGCTTTTGTTATTAAAGATTGGTTCTTAAGGACAGGATTTTCTGCCGAAAAGGTCATTGTGCTGCCTCATGGTGTCGATTTGAATTTATTTGAGGATTTGCCAAACAAAGATGATTGTAGGCGTCGCTTCGGCTTAGACTTAAGTCGTCCGACTATAGGCTATATTGGGCGTTTTCGTGCTTTAGGGATGGAGAAAGGTATCCCTGAATTGGTAAAGGCAATGAGGCATTTGACACCGGTAGATGGCAACGAGCCGCTGCTTCTGTGTGTAGGTGGACCAATAGAGGTTGTGCCTGCTTACCTTGATTTAGCCCGTCGCATCGGCATCCCTGAACACTGGCTCAAGTTTGTTGATCGTGTGCCTAATACTGAAGTGCCATGGTGGATCCGAAGTTGTGATCTGGTGATATTACCTCTGACTGCCGACTTCATGGTTCACGCGGGGGCTATGCCCCTCAAACTCTTTGAATACATGGCGGCGGGGGTGCCCATCTTAGCGACGGATTTGCCATCTATTCGGGAAGTGCTGCGCCATGGCGAGAACGCCTGGCTGGTCCCGCCCAGCAACCCGAAGGCGCTGGCGGAGGGCATTCGTCACCTTCTGGAAAATCCAGACTTGGCAGAGCGTCTGGCACAGCAGGCGAGGAAGGATGTTCGGCAATACACCTGGAAGCGTCGGGCGGCGGTGATCTTGCGGCATGTCCTTGGGGATTAAGAGGGAGGGACGAGAATGAGGACAAAAGTGGCTTTCATTGGAGGTGCTCGCTATAGCCAACCGCTGGATGCTACCAGCGAAAAGAAGTGGCATCTCCTTTCTGAGTTAGGAGAGATGTTCGTTATCGGCTTTTCACAAGATTTGCGTCCACGAAGGTTTACCCAGCACGCCCATTTCTATTTGCTTCCTAAGTTTCCATTGCCTGTCTTGCGTTACCTTACCATGTTTACCGTTGGTCCAGCCCTTACCCTTTGGCTGATCTTGAAGCAAGGTATCCGAATCTTAGTGGCTCAAAGCCCTTATGAAGGTTTTGCAGCAGCAGTAGCAAAGGTTCTGGCTCGCCTCGTTGGGTTTCAAGTAGTCCTCATTGTAGAGAACCATGGGGACTTTGAGGTCTCGCTTTTCCTCCAACGACAGGTGCATTGCCAGAGCCTCTACCGCTGGCTCATGCGGAGAACGGCTCGCTTTGCGCTTCAGCATGCTGACTTGTTGCGGGCTATCTCCAATTCAACTAGAAAGCAACTGGAAACATGGTCGCCCGGAAAACCAATTATCCAGTTTCCTACATGGACAGACATTGAGGTCTTCTTGAAGGCTGGTGAGAGTGATGGAGCAAGAGAGCCTATAATCCTTTATGCAGGGGTGTTAATCCCCAGAAAGGGAGTTCATCATTTACTTCACGCCTTCGCCAAAGTTGCTCAAGAATTTCCTGAAGTCCGGTTGGAAATAGTAGGGCGAGACGAAAACCCAGAGTATGCAGAGGAACTGCGTCAAGAGGTGTTCCGACTCAGGCTAAATGAGCGAGTATCCTTCGTGGGGGAAGTCCCCCAGGTAGAACTGGCGAACCGGATGCGCCGTTCTCGTGTCTTCGTTCTGCCTTCTCTTTCGGAGGGGTTGGGACGGGTGGTTGTGGAAGCAATGGCGACTGGGACACCGGTGATTGGAAGTCATGTAGATGGCATTCCCGAGATAGTGCAGGAGGGTTTAACAGGTTTCTTAGTGCCTCCGGGGGATGAAGAAGCGTTAGCAGAGCGACTGCGTTGGGTGCTAAAGCATCCGCAGGAAGCAAAGGCAATGGGTCATCGCGCCAGGGAATTCGCTCGCTCTTTCTTCTCTCCCGAGGCTTACCTTGCAGGTTACCGGCGTCTGTTTGAAATGGCTAAGGAGGTTCTAAAGTCCCTATGAGGTTACTTCTGTTCAATCTGGCAACAGATGCCGATGATCCTATCTTAGGCTTCACCACTCGATGGATTCAAGCACTGGCGAAACGGGTAGAGTTCATCCATGTCATCACTATGCGGGCAGGGAGGATAGAAGTGCCTAAAAATGTTCGGGTCTACTCGGTAGGCAAGGAAAAAGGCTATAGTGAGCCACGCAGAGTAGTAGAGTTCTATCGGCACTTGTTCTATATCCTGCGTGAAGACCGCATTGATGCTTGCTTCTCGCACATGATTCCCATTTTCACTGTCTTGGCAGCACCTGTTTTGAAGGTGAAGAAAATTCCAATTGTGACATGGTATTTGCATCCAAGCTTAACCTTCGTATTAAAGCTTGCTCATCATTTATCTGACAAAATGGTTAGCGCTCTGGAAACGAGCTATCCTTATCGTAAGGACAAGTTGATCGTGGTAGGTCACGGCATTGACACCGACCTTTTTTGCCCGGATGGCTCTCCCCCAGAGGAGCCGCCCATGATCTTGTGTGTGGGGCGGCTTTCGCCGGTGAAGGACCACCCGACGCTGATTCGGGCAGCCGCCCTGTTGCGGGAGCGGTTGAAAAAACCCTTTCGGGTAGTCATTTTAGGTGGACCTGCTGGACCGAAAGATGAGCCTTATGTTCGTTCATTGCATCGGTTGGTGGAGGAACTTAATTTGCAGGACATCGTTTCCTTCCATCCACCTGTCCCTCAGAGCGCCTTACCGAACTGGTATCGGCGTTGCACTGTCCATGTGAATTTGACTCCCACCGGCTCTGGGGACAAAGTGGCTTGGGAAGCTATGGCGTGTGGGCGACCTTGTTTAGCAGCAAACGAAGGCTTTCGGGAGACGATGGGAAGATGGTCTGATTTGCTTTTGTTTCGCTATAATGAACCTTCAGATTTGGCTGGAAAGTTAGAAATCTTGCTCGATATGGGCTATAAGCAACTACAAGAGATAAGCGCAGAACTGCGACAAAAGGTTATAGAAGAGCACAGTCTGACAAAATTGGCGGAGAAATTAGTTTCACTCTTTGAGACCTTAATATAGCAGCACGATAAAAAAGGGAATACTCAAAAATGTTGAGAGTAAATTTCTGTGTGTTATGGAGGGAAGCGACGCGTGGGAAGTCTATCTGGCGCATTTTGATGAACGAATGCTTAAAACTGTGGCGGGAAGAAATCAGAGGCACTGTGCTTGATTTAGCCTGTGGGCAAGAGCCAAGTTATTGGCGCATTTTAGATTTAAAGGACAACGAAAAAGTCCATCTTGTCGGCATTGATTCCAATCCAGCCGTTCATCCCACAATTGTGGCGGACTTAACACATTCGATTCCATTCAAGGATGCGACAGCGGATGTCACCATTGTTTCGTCCTTCCTTTACATTGTCCCTGACCCGAAAGAGTTTCTTAAGGGAGTAAAACGCATCTTGAAGCCTGGCGGTTGTTTGATACTGACAGCGCCTCTTGTTTTCCCATACACACCTGAACCGACAGATTACTGGCGTTTTACTGAGGAGGGTCTTTCATGGTTACTCTACAATGCAGGCTTTACTGACTTTGAAATTGTCCCAGTAGGGAACCGCTTTTCAGCAGCCGCCTTCCTGCTGGAACCATTCTTGCGTCCAAGATGGATTGTAGCGCCCTTAGTTTACCTGCTGTGTCTCTTTCTGGACTGAATCGTCGCATATTTCAAACTTCGTCCTTGTCCCATCGGGTATGTAGTGTTGGCGAGGAAGCGATGAGTGTGAGTATTCGCTACTTTGTTTGTAACTCCCTTTACTGTCTGCTTCGGGTGATAAGCGGTCCTGGAAAATGCGTTCGTGTGATTCTCCTCTATCACTCAGTTGCCAAAGGACCGTCATTCGGTTCTTATTCAGTGCCAGTGAAGTCCTTTGAAGCGCAGATGGCTTACCTAAGCCGCCATTTCAAGATTGTAAGACTCTGTGACTTGGAACATTACATCGCTACTGACTATCAAGATCGCATTGCCTGTGTTACTTTTGATGATGGTTGTTTTGATAATTACGAAGTAGCCTTGCCTGTGTTAGAGCGTTTTGGTATTAAGGCAACCTTTTTCGTTGTAACAGGCTTGTTGGGGGGATCTCTTATCACATCTTATGGGAAGGTTCCTCTAATGAGCAGTAATGAGATACGCGAATTGGCGTCTTTAGGACACGAAGTTGGGGCGCACAGCGTTTCACACTTAAAACTAACTCAAGTGCCTTTAGAGCGTGCAAGGAAGGAAATTGGGGACTCCAAGCATTTTTTAGAGGATTTGATCGGCAAAGAGGTGATATCTTTTGCCTACCCAAAGGGAGCATGGAATGAAACGCTGGAAGAAGAGGTAAGGCAGCAAGGTTTTCGTTACGCAGTGACGATACAAGAAGGGTTGGTTTCAGACCATCCAGACTGGTTGGCACTTCCGCGCGTTTGGATTAGCCCTTCCTTGAGCCTTGGAGGTTTTGCTGCAAAACTTTCGCCAGCAGTGGAATGGTATGAAAAGTTGCGGAGGTTGAGGAAACGGATATGAACCCGATAAGTAAAGTCAAGACTTTGTGGCAATATACATATGCCGCATGGGCACTTGGGGATGACCTGCATTCCAAATTAGTCCTGGCTACCATGTTGCCTCGGTTAAAATTCTCAGCCATTGGAGTGGATAGTGAAAGGTTGCATAAAGTTCGGATTAAACTTGACTCTTTGAGAAGGGTTCTTTACTTCAGAACTCAGGATATTTTCCTGATCCATGAAGTGCTTTGGGGTAATCCTTATCTCCATCCTGCGATGCTACAAAATCCACCACGGTGCATTTTGGACTTGGGTGCACACATTGGCTTAGCGACACTCAGGTTTAAGGCGTCTTTTCCGCATGCCATTATCCATTGCTATGAACCTGACCCCGAAAACTTTAAGCTGCTGAAAAAGAATACTAAAGATTTACTCGGAGTGGTCTTGCACCAAGAGGCTGTAGGTCCTAAGGACACTATTTCTACCCTTTATGTGCCAATTGGGCGTCACTCAGCTTCTTCTCTCTGTCGCCCTCCCGAAAATATAGCATTCCACGAGGTCCGCTGCAAAGTGAAATCCCTTGACAGGATACTGGTTGATATAGACTCGCCAGTTGATTTAGTGAAGTTTGATATAGAAGGCATTGAATACGAAGTGTTTTCTGCCTCAAAGCGTGTTCAAGAGGTGCCATGGATAGTCGGTGAATTGAAGGGTGAGATGGGACAGATAAAGCGTTTCGTCCATTTGTTTCCTCATCATTGCGCTGAGATGGTGTGGATTGCCCGAAAGATGGCGGTAGTTTATTTGCGGCGCAGTTCCTGAACTTAGAAATCCATTGGCTTTGTTGTTTCTTAACATAAAGAGACTTTACTAAGGTTATATATTTAACTAAAATCAAACTATTTACAGTTATTTGAACGAAATTATTTAAAGATGTAATGTTACAAAAATAAAGGTGTTGAACAATAGTATGATAGAATCCATTCTGAGTGTTATCTTTGGTTTGATGTTAAGTTGTTTAAGCATAATTTTGTCAAAGTGGGAGGGGCGCTTTGACTTATTTGCCCCTCCCATGATTGTGACAGGAATAATGTGGTTGCAATATTTCTTGCCCGCCTTTACCCTCCCTTATTTTAATTATTGGGTATACCCGCATCAATGGGGGAAGAATCAGGTGGTGCTTTATCCAGTTCTAGTTAGCTCAATCGCATGGTTTGCATTTTTGCTTGGTTATCGGTCAAAGTGGGGTAAAACCTTGTCACAATCGCTACCGACGCCCGTATCATCTTGCTATACAAAATGGATAGCATGGGCACTTACCATAATTGGGCTTAATAGCCTACTAATCGCTGTAGAACGCAGCGGTGGTCTTCTTCAAATCATGCGGTCAGGCTCCATCGCCAAGGGAACGGGAATATGGATGTATTTGGGTTTTTTAACCTTATATGGTATAGCCCTACTTTGGAGTTATGAGGATAAAATAAGTCGCATTGTCGCTGTGCTGGCATCTATAATTTATTTCATAATTTTGTTATCCGCTCAAGGGCGTGGAGTAGCCATCACAGTATTTATTGTGTTGCTTGTTATAACAAGATACTTGTGGAATATTCATAATATAACTCTAATCATAATAGTAAGTACTTTTGCATTATTTGCTATTTTATTTGGTAGTATCGGACGCTTTCTAACCACAGTAGAAGCCCTCAGTAGTGTTATAGCCATTTTTATCAAGATAATAGAAAATTTCATTATAAACACGATTTTGACCGTAAATCGTGATTTATCTAGATTAGAGCAATTATCAATTGTTTTAGAATTAATCCCGAAACAACATAATTATCTTCTAGGAGTTCCAATATTGCAGAGTTTATTTGGTCCTTTCAAAAAATATCTTTTCCCCGATAGCGTGGATTGGCGTATTGCTCTAACCTCTATCGCTATATATGGGCAGGTGATGGATCTTTCGTGGGGGATGGGAGGAACAGGCGTAGGAGAGTGGTATGCGAATTTTGGCTTAGGAGGTGTGGTAATTGGTTGGATTCTTTGGGGTGTCGGCGCAAGGTGCTTGTATGAGTGGTTTCAGCGAAGCAGACAAATTCACCCTGCGAGAATAACAGTGGCTATATATGCTCTCCTTTTAAACGTTTTTTGGGGCTGCATAAGCGAATCTATCTTGCATATCTCATCCCTATGGTGGCTTCTTCCGGTCATCGTGACAATCCGTTGGAAAAAGAATTCGTTCCAAGGAAGGCTCTCTTACTACCTGAAGTCCGAACATAGGTGACGAGTTGATTTGACATGAAACTGAAGATTCTTCACGCAATCAATTCTCTATCCGCTGGCGGGGCAGAGTTGCACCTTCTTACCCTGTGCCGCTATCTAAAGCGGCTTGGAGTAGAGATAAGCGTGGCTTACCTTAAGGAGGGGCGGGGCTCCCGTCCACTTCGTCCTG
>Ga0078972_1011709_pt1 | contig 15535 bp, 8 predicted proteins | sample YelNatPaOPGAMG01_FD_67568 | JGI IMG/M metagenome (GOLD analysis project Ga0078972, IMG submission 67568) | Hot spring thermophilic microbial communities from Obsidian Pool, Yellowstone National Park, USA - OP-RAMG-01 (SPADES assembly) (version 2) | ecosystem: Environmental > Aquatic > Thermal... | reverse complement strand
CCGTTCCTGAAACCACCAAGCGATGGATTCCGCGTGTAACCCATTGATTTCCAATACTGCTACAGGCGCGGTGGTATCAGGAAAATTCCACGGCAGTTGTAGTCACAGCCTCGGGGTCAGGAGTTCTGAGCCTGCAAGCTCTGTGACAGCAAACTGCCGATGCAAACCATACCAGCGCGGGGCAACGCCCCACAAAACGGTCACCCCCACATCACCTCACACAATTCAAGGGCTAAAGGCCCGCCCGATCCGCCGAACACTCTCTTGTTCTTTAGCAGTTTGGATCCTGGGCCGGCACGGATAACCTCGTTCCATGTGCCAAGCTTGCAAGGAACGCCTTCTTCTCGCTGCGGTTATTTGGTTGCGGCTGCGTCGCGCTGATTGGTTTCGGGAATCTGTTTTCGCGCTTCTTCAAGCCATCGCTGTTCGGATGGAAACATGCGCACGGTCTCGATCTGCGCAAGAAGCTGCTTTGCTTCATCGAACCGGCCCTTCTGGACTGCGAGATGAAATCTTGCGACCCGGTACGAATTCAGTTCTTCTGGATCCAGTTTTCCCGGGATAATCCTGTCGAGCAGTGCTTCTGCCTCGTCGGCTCTGCGGTTCATGAGAAGCGCGAGGCTGTGGTTGATCTGGGTTGCGACAGCACCGGGCAGTTCATTGTACAGCCTTGTTGTGAGCGTCACCGCCTCGGCCGGTCGGTTCCCAACTATTATCAAAGCTGCAGCATAACGATTTGCCAGTACGGGATTTGTTGGGGCAAGTCGGAGAGCTTCACGTGAAGCCTTCAGAAGCAGTTGTTCGTCCTTCAACATGATGGCGAGGCTGACCATTGTCTCCCAATAATCCGGTTTGGACGCGAAATTCTCTTCGACTTTTTCCAGTATCGTCCTTGCCGGGCCGGGATAACCAAGCGATATCAAAGTTCGCGCAACCGTGTCGGCAAAGGAAGGCGACGGGAAATCGGATTCAGCGGCTTTCTGGAAGGCCAGCAGAGCGGCAGCGTTGCGACCGGTGGCGTGATCAGCGCGGCCTTCGTAGTAGTAACTGAGTGAACGGAGCCGCGATTCAAGCGCGGGGATGGATCTCATCTGAAGCGCGACAGCCCGCAATCGTTCCCAGTCTTCACCTGCTAGGGCAACAGCTCCGTACACCTGCCAGATGTCTTCTCTTGCGCCGAGAGCGGTTGCATATCGTTTGAGATAATTCTGCGCCTCGGTGTTAAGTCCCAGCGCGGCGTAAGCGGTCGCAACGCGTGCCACCTCCCGTGCTGTGCGGGGAGGGTAGGCATAATCACGCGCAAGTTTGATTGCTTCATCTTTCCTGCCCACCGACGCAAGCAAGGTCCAATATGCGGCGTGATTTACCGCCGTAGTGGCCTTCGCCTCTTCGAGTCTCCGAAAAGCGGCTTCGAATGTTGCGATGTCCCGCTTTGATGAACTTATGATGAGCAAAAGCCGGTTGGCAAGATTACGCAGTGGTTGCGGGCCTTCCGCTGCGGCGAGCAATCGGTTTCTCCCTTCCAGTGAAGTCCCTTCAGGCCCCCAAGTGGTGAGGTACGCGGCGTAACACAGGGCTGCTTCGGGGTTTTCCTTCTGCTGCGGGGTCAGTTTTTGCCAGTACTCGAGGAACTCTTCAATTCGGTTTTCGAAAAAAGCGGCTTTTGTCAGCGCCAATTGGAGTGTCGGGGTGAGCGCATTGGTCATCGGCGCAAGAAGTTCGTACACCTGATTGTAAACCTGGAATTTATCTAACAATTGAACGCTGAGCTCGAGGTCAGCATGGTTTGTTCCGCTGAGGCGCAACAGCCACGGCACCAAGCTCAATGCGCTGCGCAGGTCTGCCTTGTCAGGTTGATCCTGTGCCAATGTGTTCCGAATAAAACCGCGGGTTAATTCGGCTGATCCCATGTCGTTGCCAAGCGCAGCCCGCCATGCTTCGGCAGCAGCGCGGTAGTTACCAGCAGCAGTGGCGCGTTCTGCTGTGCGACGCAATGTCCTGGCTTGGATTTTGTCGAGCAGGCTCACTTTGACAATCGGCATGAAACCGGGCGGAGTCGATCGCCACACCGGCGGCAAAAGAATCGCAAGGGCAAGCATGGCCATAAAAAATGCCAACACCGCCATCCGGAACCAAAACTTCAGCAGCAACATCCTCAGGAACGGCGAGTACACCAACCGCCGGGCGAGTCTGTGTTTGACGTGGTCCCAACTCCACTTCGGTGCGGGGCCGGCCAATTCACTTTGCATGCGACGTCTTGATTCATACACCTGCCACGGGGGAACAATCTGACGTTCGGACTGGCTCGCAGCTCCGGGTGCCGAAGCAGATTTGACTGCTGGCTGCGCGATCAAAAATGTCGATTGCGCATCGGCTTGCAGATTGGTGTCGGTCGCTGAAGCCGGCACAAGACAGAACTGGCCCGGGCCAAGGGCAATGTCTGTTCCCGAAGCAGCATGGCGTACCCTGACGAGGCCGGAAACAACAGCCAAAATCGTCGGCCTGTCTGCCTGCCTAAAGTCCATCGGAAAACTCGTCGATGTCTGCTTTTCCTCGATCGTGAAAGGGTCGGTATCGGCCAGCATTCGAGTGCGCCCATGCTCTTGTTCGGTGAAATCAGCAGGAACAAGTCCGGGTTCAAAATCCTCGAAATCGATGGCTTCGATCGCCTGCTCGATATGCAACTGGCGTGGCTTACCGTCGGGGCCAGGTCTGTTCCAGTCGTAAATCCGATAGGTTGTATCAGAGTTCTCTTGAATCTCGAAGATGACATTGCCGGGGCCGATTGTGTGGACGCGCCCGGCAGGAACCAGCATCGCGTCACCAGCCTTGACCGGCACCGTATGCAGACAGTCCATGACTGAACCTTCTTCGATCGACCGCACGAATTGAAGATGCCGTATTCCAAGCCGAAGCCCGGCGTACAACAGCGCGCCCGGCTCAGCATATGCAACATACCAAAGCTCGGTTTTGGGTTCGCCGCCCAGTTTCCGGGCAACCGCTGCTGATGGATGCACCTGCACTGACGGTGCCTGCGTCGCATCCAGAATCTTGACAAGCAGCGGAAACCTGCCGTTCCGCGTCTCAGCCAAACCAAGCAGTTCGTCGCAATGGTTCTCGATCAACCAGTGCAAATCCCGCCCTGCCAAAGGACCGTTTGCAATAACACTCGCCGCCTCGGCCCGGTCGGAAATTTCCCACGATTCGCCGACCAAGATGTCCGGTGGAAGTGGTTTCTTGAAAAGTCGTTCGATTCTCCGTCCGCCCCACGGATGCTGCTTGAAAATCGGATGAAAAATCAGCGGGTAAAGCATGTCAGTCACACCAAAATTGGCGTTGTTGGATAAAGATCAAGTCTTCACCTCAGGATTCGCCATTTCCTGTATTAACAGCCATAGGTTGCACAAGGTCGGTTGTCGGCTGCGAATTTTCAACCGACACAGCCATCACCGACGGCGCTTCGATGAAATAGCCGCATGCCCTGTATCGCTCGTAACGTTTCTTGAGCCGCTCCTCAGTGCTCAGCGCCTGAACTTCGTGAAGGTGCCTGATCAAATATACTTTAAGTGTCTCAGCCATGATTTGAGGGTCGTTGTGGGCTCCCCCAAGCGGTTCGGGAACAATCTCATCCACCAGCTTCAGTTCCAGCAGGTCCCGTGCAGTAATGCGCAACGCTTCCGCTGCAATCGGTGCTGCGGTTCTATCCTTCCACAGAATGGCTGCACAACCTTCCGGGCTGATAACCGAATAATAAGCGTTCTCGAGTATAAGGATGCGATCCGCAACGCCTATCCCAAGGGCGCCGCCGGAACCGCCTTCGCCCAAAACCACCGCTATGATCGGCACACTTAGAAGCGTCATTTCACGAAGATTCACCGCAATCGCCTCCGCAATATGCCGTTCTTCAGCGCCAACACCCGGATACGCCCCGGCAGTATCAATCAACGTGATAATCGGCAAACCGAACTTGTCAGCCAGCCGCATCAGCCGCAACGCCTTGCGGTATCCCTCCGGATGCGCCGACCCGAAATTCCGCAAAATGTTTTCCTTGGTGTCGCGCCCTTTTTGGGTGCCTATGACCATGACCCGTTCGCCTTCGAGTCTTGCAAATCCACCCACAATCGCACGGTCGTCACCAAACAGCCTGTCGCCATGAAGCTCGCGAAACGCTGTGAAAGTGGCCTTCAAATAGTCCAGCGTATAGGGACGGCGCGGATGACGGGCAAGCTGAACGCGTTGCCATGGCGTGAGACTGGCGAAAATCTGGCGGCGTGTCTCGGCGATTTTCTTTTCGATCTGTGCGATCTCTTCGCTGAGGCTGATGTTCAGCGGATGTGTTTCAGACTGTTTGCGCAGCTCATCAAGCTTGCGCTGCAGCTCCACGATGGGCTTCTCGAAGTCCAAATAGTTTTTCATGGCTGTGTTGAACGGCAGCGCAAAATGTTCACGACAAACCCCAGCCTAACGTTTCCAGTGCCGCTCTGCAATCGCCGATTTCATCCGCTCTCCGGGCGTCACTTGACAGTCTCCATGAGCCGCCCTGTGTTCGCATCGAATATTGCCGCCCCCGCCCCATCAGCTTTGACCGTCACTTTGAACACTTGCAGTCCAAGTTTCCGCGGATCCTTCGAGCCGGGAACCACCTTCTGAGGCACCCACGCTCGAGCACGCAAACCAAGCTGCACCTTGTCTGAATTGCAAGCCGGAAGCGCAAACACAAGGCGATTCGTGGCCGACAACCCCGCAAGCCGCTGGTCGCCCAAATAAACCCCGGCATCTTCTGCAAGCGCGTGAGCCGGTACACTGAGGTCAATGGTGACCGCGGCCGGCTTTCCCCGCAACACCGGGAGTATCAGCATCGCATCTTCACCGCTCCACCTGAACGGGCGATCGCTTCGCTCCGGACCATGAAACCCCCGCAAATACCGTCCGTCACCAACGGCACCAACAGTTATCGTGTAATGTGCCCGTGCCTCGGACGTCCACCCGATCGGGTCCGGCTCATTCAAAGCGATTTGCGCTTTCTCCCCGGCGGAGTTTTCAACCTGGAATCCGCCAACAGCTTGATTGCCAAGCAAGATCGCCGACGTAACCTCGGGCCCCACCGCCACGGCTGCAGCGTCCTGCAAAAATGTGCATCCCTGGACAATCGCACGACCTGCGTCGAGCTGGATCGCCGGCGCCCCTTTCCCGGCATTGTCCCAATGAACAAAATGACATGCACTGGCCCCAAACTGGCCAGTCTGACTCCGCATCCAAACACACCGGTCTATCGGCCCCCAAAACGAACAGTTCACAAGACTCACCTTGCCTTCGCATTGAGGGGCGATTTCCAAGCACACCGCGCTCTTGCTGCCCCATCGCCCCACAAATTCGCCGTTGCTGATCAGCAGGCCAGGCGGCTGTGCCTGCTCAACCACAACCGCCCTTTCACACGAATCAGCCCCGATCCCGAGAAAATTGCCGTTGGCACTCCCATGTCTCGATGCGGAAAACCGATAACCAATACCGTAGCCGAAGCAGAAGGTGTTTATCACGTAGTGCCAGTCGGTACGGGCAAACTCGAACGCAACGCCCTCGGTGTTGATCCATTTGCAGTATGGCTCGTCCTGGTTGTAGGCGAGGCCGAACGGCCAAAAATGCACGTTCTCGATCCGACCGATGTCGTAACACTCGTCCACAAACAACCCCCGCCAAATCGGGTACCCTGTCACGTTCCGCACAAGATGCCGCGCCGCACGCACAAGCCGAATTCCCTCGTACGGGTTCAGCAAACAGCAGTCCTGAACCGACACGTTCTCGGTGTTCTCGGAAGCAACACAGGGCGGATATGGCACGGGTGGAACATCAGAGCGCCGCCACTCAGGGTACTCGACAATCACACCCGCCAAACCGGCGTTGTGCCCCGCAAGTTGGATGAATGCCGGTCCGTTTGTCGTCCCACGCCCCGCATAAGCCAGCAAAACCGTTCCCGTGACATTCGTCGCCCCAAGCCGCGCCGGGTTCGGCGCCGACCGAAACACGCCCTGCAACGTCACATTGGCTGGCACACGCAAATTGCCGTTGATCCGATACCTGCCTGCGGGCACTTCGACAACCCCGCCCCCGGCCTGACGCGCTTCATCGAGTGCTTTCTGGAAAGCTGCTGTGCAATCAGCCCGCCCATCGCCAACAGCTCCAGCAGTAACAACATTCCATCTCGGTCCAATCGGCACCCCGGATGCCTCCTGAGCCACAGCAGCCGTCAACAACATCAAACCAAGCGCGATCACAAGATTCATGCCTGTTTTCATACAACAGAAACTCCGCATTCGCGAGCCATGTCCCGCCATCGCAAATCCAAAACCAAATGTCTCGAAATCACTTGACCCGCCACGGATGATCATACGGTCCAATCAAACTCACCGGAATTTCATCAAACAACCGCGCACGAAAAGCCTTTTCCTTGTTCAGGGCGCCGTTCGATTCCAAAGCTCCGGGATTTGTCGGGCCCGCAATCACACCGCTGAGCACAACCCGCGGTACCCCGCCATCCCGAAGAAAAACCTCACCGCATCGCACGAAAATGTTCCGACTCAGGTAATTGACATCCGCCCCGGTTCGCAGATTCGCAAGCTCCGGATACCGCTCCAAATAAAGAGGCGTCTCGGCCTCCTTGAAGAATTGTCCGGCTCGTTCGAGCCACAACTTTTCGCCCCAGCGCGAGAAGCTCACGCCTGCAAAACAGTCGAGAAACAGGTTGTTATCGACCAGATTGTCTTTGCCGCCGTGAATCTGAACGCCCCCGAACATGGCCGATCCGCATCTCTCGAACACGTTGCCATATACCACCACCCCCGAAATCATGTCGTCCAATCGCACCCCGGCAGCGCCGGTGTGTGTGCCTCCGCGGATGTCAACCCATCGGTTCCAACGAATCACCACGCCGCGGTAAAGCGGGTTCCCAAACATGTCCACACCGCCCTGATCATCAGATTCTTTGACCACGTCGCGGATGGTGTTGAACTCGATAACATGGTCGTTCCCTTCGATCCGCATCGCCGAAGACGGTATGTCTTCGAACAAATTGTGCGCGATCCGGTTCCCACATCCGTCCATGTGAACAGCCGGTGCATAGGTCCGTTTGAGCCGCGAAATGTTCCGAACAACACAGTTCTCGACGTAGTGCTTTCCCGGTTCGAGAGATTTCCGGTTCCCACCGTCAACTCTCGTGCCGCCGCAACCCATCGTTTCGATCAGACAACCAAATATTCCGTGGTGCCGCCCGCCTTTGATCACAATCCCGTCGCCGCCCATTTGCCTGATGACGCACCCCGCCACCAAACAATCCGCACCGCCAGAGATGTGGACCGCATCGCCCCTGCCCTCCTGCAAAGCAAGACCAATTACGACGACGTGTTTGGCGTCCTTCAGCTCGACAAACGGCTGATCGAAAACGCTCAGCACCACCTCCGCTGTTTCCGGTCGGACATTCTCCGGCGGCAGCCAGTAAACAAACCCGGTTCTGCGATCAAGATACCACTCGCAAGGTTGATCCAACTCCCTGAGCACGTTCACAGCATAATAGCGCTGGTCCTTGCGGTAACCGTAATTCGAGTACGGCTCCGCAAGAACGAAACTCCTCTGGCCCGGATCGATTGACGCCACTTTCTGGTATTCTTCGTACCAGTCCCAAAACCAGTACCCATAAAGGCGCACATCAGGCTCGTCCAGCCAGCTCAAAGGCCTTTCTTCGACAAACCGGAACCGCCCGTCTTTGCAGCCCTTGATTGTCCCCCACACACTAAAGGTGTTCGTCCCAAGAATATCACCCGTCTTAACGAACCCGTCGTTCGGCCACCTTGCCAGCACTTGCGGAATGCCATTCACAAAAAGCTCCGGTCGCTTGCGCAACTGCGTCGCATCACCAAAATCACGCAGACCAAGAACGTTCAGATCCGCTTCCAACACCGAATCCGCCACACCCGGCGAAAGACGACCCTTGACAGCCGCATCGCTGATTGGTCGCCAGTGCCTGACATGAATTCCGCCCCGCAACCTTGCCGAAACCCCAACCTTGCCCTGATAAACGATCGGCGCATCGACCGAACCGGAATCTTCATCCGTCAACGTGAACGTGCGCTCAATCCGATAATCCCCCGGCTCGATCACCACCTTTATACCGCCCTTTGGGAGCGCGCCATGATTGTTGTTCTTTACCGCCCTTATCGCTGCGCGTGCGCGTTCAAGCGTGGCGAACGGACTTTGTTCCGAGCCGTCGTTTGCGTCCGACCCTTGCGGGGCAACGTGGAAAGTCATCGCAGGCACCGGCAGCTTGGGCAAATCAGTCTGCCGGGCAACCATCGAAAAACCTGCAACAGCCCCGCCCGAGCTCTTCGCAGTCGCAAGATGCCATTCGGCTTGTTCTCGATGAAACCTTGGCAGGCTCGAATCCGACATCTGCCTTTTCCAAACGGCGACAGCAGTTTCAACATCGCCTTTTGCGAGCGCTGTCTTCGCAAGCCCAACGTATGCCATCGCCCGCACAAACGGCAGCAGATTGGTCGAGTTCAGGACGGATTCGAATCCTGCCCGGGCATCGTCGAACCGGTTCTCTGCGTAAGCCGCTGCGGCCTGATCAATTGCCGGGCAACAAGAAACAGGCTCCTTGTCTTTGGGCGGCGACAGTGGCTCGCCACCAACACCGGTTGCACTCAAAAACACCGCTGCCAAAATGGCCCCTTTACCGACCAAATCGATTCTCGTCATAAACACCAAGTTCTACCGTCCCTGCCGGTCTGTAAATCCTCACCGGCAAAGTCACACTGACCGACAGCCAAAGTACACCCGGACCGGCATAACTGCGCGATTTCCGCGACAGCATGCCTGCGACTCTTTGTGCAGTCGAGCAACATCGCCCTGCGATTCTCAAACCGGTGCCGAAAAGCCGGCCCGATTCCCGAATCTTTAGCCAGCAGGCGGGAAAAACAAATTCGGGTGAATTTTTGCTTGACATAATATCACCGTTATGGTGATGTTGACTCATGCCTGCAATTCACAAACAAAAATCGCGGTTCAAGTTCACATTCACCAATTCCGACAAAGCCACCTGCCACGGCGGCCAGGTCCTTGTCGATGCCCTTTGCCGCAGGTTTGACCTCTGGCGCAAGCTCGATCAGATCCCCAGCTTGGACCGGCGCAGACGCAAGAGCTCGGGCTTTGCGCCCTCGGCCATGGTGGCGCAGTTGATCTTCACCCTGACCAGCGGGGGACATTCACTTGCAGATGTCGAACGTCTGGGCCGGGACCGGGTGCTGATGGAGCTGGTTGGTTTGGCCAAGGGTGCAGATGAGAGCACGGTTGGGGAGTTTCTACGGTCACAGACCAGAGAGAGCCTGCTGGAGTATATCAGACTCAATGCGGAGTTTGTGGACTGGGTATGGGGACAGGCTCCGAAGCACCGGCTGTTGCACGCGGGGTGGACCGAGTATTTCTTCGATGACACCGAGGTGGAAGTGTACGGCAAGAAGATTGAAAGTGCCCGAATCAACTATGAGGGGAATCTGGCGCTATCCTGGCAGGTGCTCTGGAAGGGGCCATTCATACTGGACCAGCAGTTGGACGGTGCCAGGGAGGTGAGCGAGCATCTGCCGGCATTTCTGGCCGAGCACTCGCACCGGTGGAAAGGGGAGAAGAGTTATTTGTATGTGGACAGTGGTTCGAGTGCGGCCAAGTACGTCAATGCGATAGATGCGGCAGGTTTTGGTGCATGGAGCATATCGTACAACAAATGGACCGAGAAGTTGGAACAGTTGGCCGGGGAACTGCCCGAGTCGGCTTGGACGGGGGGAACAGCGGGCGGGGTTGGGAGTGATGGAGTGATAGAGCAGTATGCGTGGTTGCGGCATCAGCCCGGGGAGTGTGCTCGGGGGCATGTGTTTGCGGTAGTGCGGCGGAAGGAACCCGGGGAGATGTTTTACAAGTACGGGTTTGTGATGTGCGAACCCGGGGAGGCAAAGAGCCCGGAGGCGGTTTTCCAACGGCACGCGCTCAAAGGGGCCAAGGAGCAATGTTTCAGCGAGGTGCTCAGTGATTTGGACCTGCACCATCCGCCATGTTTGGAACTGTTGGCCAACCAGGTGTTCTACGCGATAGCGACATTGGCGTACAATATACTGGTAGCGTTGCGGGTTTTGGAGCTGCCCGATGACGCGCAAGGGTGGCGGGTGAGGACCATAGTGAGGAATTTGTTGACTGTGCCAGTGGTGGTCAGTCGGCATGCGCGGTACTTGCGTGCCAGAGTGTGTGTGCCTGCCGGATGGCTTCGGTGGTGGCGGTTGTACTTTGCGCGGTGGGTGCCGAAGCGTGGGATTGGGCGACCGATGTTCGAGCTGGTGGATTCATTATCTTCTGCATGAAGTGAGGTTGGGGCTCGGAGGCGTTTGAGTTTGTCTGAGTGCGGCTGGTCCGAAGGGGCTGGAGGGCGGAGCTTTGTCCGGAGCCGGTCGTTGTTATCAAACCAAGGGGGGGTTTTGGTCTGCGTGGGCTGTTTTGGTGTTCTGTTGAGCGAAAAATCCCGGTTACTGAGGCCTGCCTGGCGCATTGGCCGAGGCTTGGTCCGGCTTTTGACTCGCAATTCCCTCTGCAACAGCCGTGCCAAATCACTCGCTAAAGATTTGGGCCCGATTTCAAATCTGCAACTTGCGCTTGCTTTTGCGAAGCGCTGGTGGTACTTATCTCCACTGTGCTTGCGGGTGTGGTTCAATGGTAGAACGCGGGCTTCCCAAGCCTGAGACGAGGGTTCGATTCCCTTCACCCGCTCCAAACATTTCTGTGCTACGCGCAAGGAAGTTGCGCGCGGGGGATAGGCCAACAGTTCCCCATCACCAGGTTGCGACAAACGTCTGACGCATCGTTGTACCATATCGGAAAACCTGCGCAGCAATCGCAAATTAGCGGATCGTTCGAGAATCTTGCCTTCAGACTGTTCGACCACTGATCCACACCTCATCTTCGCTGTGGGCGACGAAGTCGCCCCGTTCAGCGCGGCGTGACAGAACGCCAAGCCTGCAACGAAAAGCCTCTGTCTCGCCGCGATCATTCGGTTGCGGCTGCGCCGAGCTGAGCTCGGTCCCGCAGCCGTGAGATCACTTTCTCTACCTCCGTCAGCTCGATCATGCAACGTTGCTAACAAGCCGGCACAGGAAAAACGTCTTCGGGCAGTACAGCGTTCCTGATCGCCCGCTTCCAACCGCGCGCTCCCCTCGACGCTAACGCCCGAGTGCTTCCAAGAACACATATTGGCCACCTCCTCCTGGCCCTGCTTGCCAGCAGGCACGTCTTGCCCTCAGCCAATAGCAGCGCGAAGCCGTTTTGTTACAAGGGCTTGACTTACCAACTGGGAATTCTGTAACAAATGCTGCATGGCGCGTTCTTCGACGACTTACTCGGGCAAGTGGCGGAGCGGCAAGACAACAGTTGTCCGTGTACCAGTGGCTTTAGCAACTCAGGTGCTTGACTATGCACGGGAGCTGGACGCTCGCGCCGATGCTTTGAAGGAGTCCGAAACGCACTACCGCACCGCGGCAGACGTGGATTTGGATAGGCCGGTTAACGTCGCCTCAGTCCCCCAACGCTCACCTTTTCGGTATCCTGGTGGGAAGACCTGGCTGGTTCCGTATGTTCGTACATGGCTTTCCAGCCTGTCACCAAAGCCAGGTGTCTTGATCGAACCCTTCGCGGGTGGCGGGATTGTAGGGTTGACCGCCGCATTCGAAAAACTGGCTGAACACGTCGTCTTGGTGGAGAAAGATGCCGATGTGGCTTCTGTATGGCACGCAATACTTGGCGGCCAAGCCGACTGGCTGGCCCGGCAGATCGAGCAATTTGATTTAACCCCGCAGAGAGTGCGCGAAGTGTTGGGCAAACAACCTCAAACCCAACGCGAGCGCGCGTTCGCAACAATATTGCGCAATCGTGTCCAACGAGGCGGGATTATGGCCCCGGGCGCTTCCTTGATGAAAAACGGTGAGAACGGGCGCGGTCTCCGTTCGCGCTGGTATCCTGAAACGCTCGCGAAGCGCATCCGGACAATTGCGGCAATCCGGAATCGCATTACTTTCATCGAGGGAGACGGTTTGGAGGTAATTGCCGCTTACGCGGACGACGAGGGTGCGGCGTTTTTCGTTGACCCCCCTTACACCGTGGCCGCACGGCGCCTTTACCAGCATTGGGAAGTGGACCACCGGAAGCTGTTCGCTTTGCTCCGGAACACCAGCGGGAACGTGTTGCTCACCTACGACAACACACGTGAAATCGTCGCCCTTGCGGAGGAGTTTCGGTTTGAAACACGGGCCGTTGCCATGAAGAACACCCACCACGCCCGCATGACCGAGCTGCTGATCGCCAAAGACCTTACTTGGCTTCGAGACGCGCAAGCTTATGGCGTATGGCTTGCTCGAACTGCTCAAGGGACACTGGCGTTCCCCCCGTAAGACCTTCGACTGCGTTCTCAAGCGTTGTGAACACGGTGTCATGGCGTTTCAAGATATAACGCCCGTGTATGGGACCCTCAAAATCGACGATGAACCAGATGATGTCTGCGTTCGACAAGTCGTTACTACGTCGCATTTCCCCCAGTGCTTCCCAAAAAGCCCGGTCAACCACAACGGCCATTTTCTTCCCCCAGCGCCTCAGCGTAGGAACTTTGGTTTGGAGCTGAGGCATCAACCGCTTGGGACCGGATGAGCGAAAGTCGGGTCTCCGTTGTCTGGGTGGCATGGGAATGCCCGGACCGTGCCACTGCCGCATAATCGCAAAATCATGTTCGGACTTGGCACCGGAGAAATAGACCGCCTGCATCTCCAAGGCACACCAGTTCAACTGCGTTCCTTCAAGCTTCACAAGGACGTTGTCAATACGTCCGACTTCGTCTTGATCATCCCGTTGCTCGCCCGATTGGGACCGCAGAAAAGAGATTTCTGCGACCACTTTCGGCTCCGTTGTGCCCAAAAGAGTTTCACCAACCCACGAAAACACCCGACCGCCCTCAAAGAAGCGACTGGGACACGTGGTGACCGGTGACCCTACAACTTGGACCTCACCAGCCGCGTCAAGACGGTACAATCCGAGCGAGCAAACTCCACCTTTCTTGTGAAATGCCACCCGTTTTGGCTTGAATGGGCAAACTTGGTCACGGTTCGGCGTCATCGACAGGCGTTGCACTTCGGCGGGTTGGAGAGCAGCAACTGCCAACCCAAACAGTTCCGCAGCTCCAAAGCGTTTCATTTGCCGGTCGGGGGTTTCAGTGTGCCTTTGCATTCGTGCACTCTATTTGAGGGTGATTTAGGTCGTCAAATGCGAGTTCGCGGGCACAGTTGTTCCAAATCACGGTGTTGGCGCTGTGGTTTACTCTCCGGGTAACCCGGCACAGGCACAGTGTAATCCGCAAGGGCAAAAGATGGTGGGCGACGAAGTCGCCCCGTTCGGCGCGGCGCGGCGGAGCGCCAAGCCTGTACAAGCGCCATTACCTCGCCGCGACCGTCCGGTTGCCACCGCGCCGCGCTGAGCTGTTGGGCACGTTCAGGGCATAATGAAACTATTCGCCTTTGCGTTACGCAGTCTTACCATTGGCAGCAACTCCGCTACTCACTTAACATCTCTCGTGCAACTACGCGTGCCCGCCATTGTGGCTCGCCCCGACAACAGCTCGCGTTTGATTGTCTCGTACTTCCTCTTAGAGAATTTCAACTCTTCACGCAGCCATTCCTGCGGCACTATTCTCGACAACGACTTTTGCTCTGGCCAGTCGCTTGTCTTTTCAAATACCAAGCTCACAGAGTAACCCAGCCTGTCCGACTTAGACCACAGTAAGAGAAGGTCCCGATTGTTCTCCTCGTCAACCAGATACTGGTACTGTAATCGGACACCGAAGGGCGAGAAGTAACCAAAGGCAATTGTATCAATTCCAATCGTGACGGGTTGATACCCATGAAGCGGAGAAAGGGTTCCATCCTGTTCCACCAGCTCCGCCACGATGTGGCGCTCTGGAATTCGCTTTAGCTCCAGTGTCACGGACCACGCGTCGTCGAATGGATAGTATACATTAAGTTCGCGCACCCGGGCAAGTGACAGTTCGAGCGGACGCAAACCGGCATCCTTAAGGGCGCTGTCTTGAATGCCCTGCACACAATTGCTAATGCAACGCCATCTTCCTACAAGCCATCCCAGATCGTCATATATCACCTCGGGCTGCTTGGCGCAGCGCCCGGTCTCGCTTGCTGCCACTCCCTTTACCCTGGGCCAAGAGCAATGTCTAGTGCGATTGGCCATCCCGGTACTGCACGCTGTGAAGCTCACAATGGCAACAACAGCAACTCCAATCACGACCTCCCATTTCATCGTCGTTCCTCCAACGCCTCACTTTCAGGGTAACTCACCCCTACCCTGTCTGAGCGGTTCGGGCCCCTGGTTAGTTTAGGTGCTACCGAGTAGTGCCATGTTCTCTGACAGCAGTTGTCCCAATTGAATTGTACTTGAATTGTGCCGGCGAACAGTGTTCCATTGCCCCACATCTCAGGAATAGGATTCGCCGTCAAGTAGTCGTGTGCTCCATACTCTGGCGTCAGGATCACGTCGTAGGGTGTCGGCGGAAGGAAGAATTCGCCCATGCGCTCTTTCCCAGTGAGGGGAAGCACTCGATACTCGAGCGATGCCGTGAACTTGCCTTTGGTCTGCCAGGATGTGCCGCGCATGAGGAGCCGATCCTGCCTGCTAAGCTGTTTGTAATCTGGGGACTGTCTGAATAAGTCAAATGAGTTCCACAACGCCATTTGAAATGGAATCCGGATGGTGTTGGCTGTGAAACTATAGCGGTAGTCGCTGTGAGTGATGTGCCCTTGGTCGTTGAGCTGAAACCGGTTTATCTTGTAGAAATCCCTTGCGTCGGAAACTGTTGGACCAGCGCAATGGGTCACTTGGACATCTGCTGAATAGTGAAACAGAATGGCACCTGTTCCCCGGAGCGCCGCGCTGTCTGCAGCGTCGAAGCCGAATGAAACACCCATCCAAAACCACTCGAACTTTGGGACCCATTTCGGCACGTCGATGTACTTAATATCAAACAAGCCGCTGCCGTCGGTCTGGTTTATAGAGTCACACCTTGCGAAGGCGTAGAGGTTTCTCCCTCCTCGTTCACCGATGGGATCGCGGCTCATCCACCTCCCTGTGCTCGGATTGTAATACCTGTAGCCGTAGTAGAGTAATCCGGACTCGTTGTCGGTGTACTTGCTTGAGAAACGAAGCGGGTTCAGTTTGGACAACGGACCGGAGGACCGGATGGGTTCGGCGAACGGGCCGTATTCGTATCGGGCACAGACATTGCCGTTGGCCGCGTCGATCAGAGCTGTGACGTTGCCGTTGCCGTCGTAGGCAACGAAGGCGTTTGTGGTGGAGGTACCGTAGTACGTCAGTTTCAGCAGTCCGCCAACACCACCGGCGCCCTGCATCGAACCGCTCAGGTCAGTGCCCCAGACATACGTCCGAACCCGCGCGTTGC
>Ga0078972_1009987_pt2 | contig 15537 bp, 15 predicted proteins | sample YelNatPaOPGAMG01_FD_67568 | JGI IMG/M metagenome (GOLD analysis project Ga0078972, IMG submission 67568) | Hot spring thermophilic microbial communities from Obsidian Pool, Yellowstone National Park, USA - OP-RAMG-01 (SPADES assembly) (version 2) | ecosystem: Environmental > Aquatic > Thermal... | reverse complement strand
CTTGAAAATTTATGATAGGTATTTTCATTGGCGCTCCGCTTGTTGGAATTTTGACAGCTCTCGCCTCTGTTGTCTTTGAGCAATTTTTAGCGCTCATAGTAAATATTGTTTCCCAAAAAGAAATTGTTTTGGATGTTTATACCCATCTCAACTTTTTTCTTGTCGCTTCAGCTTTTATTGAAGAAAGTTTCAAATATCTTTTGGCTATTTTTGTTTTGCGAAGATATTTGAATCTTAATCGTTTCAAATTCATTGCGGCTTCCGCTTTTGCCGGCTTATTTTTCGGCGGAACGGAAATTTATTTCGTTCTTCTTGCTAACGGAAAGAAAATCTGGGATATCTATAGCCTCGACAGCGATACTCTTTTTTCGCTTTCGGCTATCGTCTGCCTTCACGTTCTCACTTATCTTCTCATTTCAGTCTTTATTGCCAGCCAGAAAAAAAATAAAGGCTTTCAATTTATAAGAACACTCATTTTCCCAGTTTTTATTCACCTTCTCTTCAATTTTCTTGTTATTTATAAGGGAAATTTCACCACCTGGCTTGTGGAAATAGTGCTGGGAATAGCCTTAGTAATAAATTTAGCTGTTATAATTTTTAATTTTCGCGAGCTTGATTAAATTGCCAAACCGCTATATAATAAAATCATCTAAAAAAATTTTTTCTATTTATTCGTTTGTTTTAGGTATTTGACATTCGTTATATCGATTTAATTTACCGTACTTATATCTCTTTTTATAAACCTTAAATTCAAAGCTTTTCAAAGATAGATAATTTTTAGAGAAACTATTATGAAAGAAAAACGATCATTTTTTGAAAGATTAACCGGAGCTAAAAGAGTGCCTGAAGGATCGCCTCCTTTCGGACACAGAGAAAACATCGGTCTTGCTTCCTATGGAGAAACCAATATTCGACCGCAAGCCTCTCTTCAAGAAGATTATTCAGTTGAACCAACAATAACCGAATCCGAAAATCCAACTGAACAGGAAGAAAATTGGGCTGGAGATTCCGAAGGCCAGCTCACAATTGATGTTTATCAAACCGACAATGACATTGTTATCAAATCCACTATTGCCGGAGTAAAACCGGAAGACTTGGATGTTTCCATCAACAATGATATGGTAACCATCCGCGGTGAAAGAAAAAACGACGAAAAAATTGAAAGTGAAAACTATTATTATCAAGAGTGCTATTGGGGGGCCTTTTCTCGATCAGTTATTTTGCCAGTTGAAGTTTTAGCCGATAAGGCTGAGGCTTCTATGAAAAATGGAATCTTGACTATTCGCCTCCCTAAAGCCGATACGACTAAAACAAAAAAGATTCAAGTGCGAGGATTTTAGCTATCAAATTTGTTTCTCTAAGGCGGGCTACAAGGCCCGCTTTTTGCTTCCTGTCTTGTTTCTATGTTCCAGGATATAGGGACATTATCGCCTTTTACAATCTAATAATATTTCAGGTAAATAAGATACAATTTTTTACCAAATGATGTCTTCTTTTGTTTTCACTAAATGTTTCCTCAAGAAAATTTTCAAGCTTAATTTATCATATTAACTTGTGAAGTTTGGTATTTTCAAGTATTCTAATTATAATGAAACGCAAAATACTCTTTGCTATTGTTGTTGTTTTGTTTTTGCCAATAATCACTAAAGCCCAAGAAGAAAATCTTGGTGATTTTTCGGTGGACAAAGTGCAAGAAGTGATTGGCTCTCCAATTTATCTTCATTTTGGCGAACAAAAATTTGCCATTGAAAAAGAAGATCTTTTTCAGTGGCTCAAAATTCGACCTTCCCTCAAAATCAATCCGAATTATCAATCTGAAGTGGAAAATATAAACTTTTCTCCGGTTAGCGACCCAGGCTTGGCTATATTTTTTCAATTTCTTACTCAAACAAGAGACCGCTACCATACCAAAATCTCAATTCAACTTTCTATTAATGAAGATAATCTCAGAAAATATCTCGAAAATGTTCGAGATAAGACGCGGGTTGAAGCCGAAAATGCAAAACTAGCTTTTTCAGAAGGAAAAGTCTCAGTTTTTACCCCAAGCAAAAACGGTTTCGAAATAGATCCCGAAAAAAGTTCTGAAAAAATCCGCGTGGAACTGAAAAAAAACCCTTTCCTAAAAAATATCGAAATTGAAACAACTATCTTACAGCCTGAAATTTCAAACTCTAACATTGACCAATATGGCATTAAAGAACTAATTGGCGAAGGCGTTTCCAATTTTCGCGGTTCACCTCAAAATCGAATTCACAACATCAAAGTAGGCGCTAGCAAATTCAACGGAGTGCTGATAAAACCCGGTGAAGAATTTTCCTTTCTTAAAACCCTAGGCCCAGTTGACAAGTCAACGGGATATCTTCCTGAGCTAGTCATAAAAACCGATAAAACTGTCCCTGAATACGGAGGCGGAATGTGTCAGGTTTCAACCACCTGCTTTCGGGCGGCGCTCAACGCCGGTCTCAAAATTACGGCTCGCACCAACCATGCTTATCCCGTGCAATATTATGCCCCTCAAGGAACTGACGCCACGGTCTATATACCCAGCCCGGATTTGCGTTTTATAAACGACACCCCTGCCTATATCCTTATCCAAACCCACATTGAAGGCACTCAACTTATCTTTGACTTTTACGGAACCAGCGATGGCCGCCAAACAAAACTCATTGGACCAACTGTCATCTCGCGGGGAGAAGAAGGAGCCTTGAAAACCGTTCTCTATCAAGAAGTTTATGACACCAGCGGAAAGCTCATTCGGAGATCGGAATTTAAAAGTAACTATGATTCACCCAGTAAATATCCTCATCCGGGAGAAGAAAAAATCACCGAAAAACCGGCTGATTGGTCGCAAAAAGAATGGCGGGCTTACAAAAAAGCTCATGGGTTATAAACATTTCTTATAACATCCATCAAAAAAACTGCCTCTCGATTGAGCGGTTTTTTTATGTATGCCCACCACGAATTTCACCGCGCGCCAATTTTTTCTTTGTGCGCTGTGCAGGGATCGAACCTGCGACCGTTGGCTTAAGAGGCCACTGCTCTACCAGCTGAGCTAACAGCGCGTTGGTCGAATTTGTCTCCTCGGCAGGAATCGAACCTGCATAACCAGCTTAGAAGGCTGGTGTTCTATCCATTGAACTACGAGGAGAAAAAGAGATAAAATCAAATTAAAGTATAAATAAATAAATGGTCAGTGTCAATAAATATTTTGGACAGGCGCTTCGCTTTGAACTAAACTTGAGATTATGGAACTTCCTACCAAAAGAAGAATTGCTCTTATCCTCTCGATTGCTTTCATCGTTTTTTTGACGTGGACATCGGTCACATTTCAGCAAATCCTTTCGCGCTATATTCCCTACTTCGAAAAGCTCGCTCTGAGCAACCAGATCTTGAGCGCGGCGATTTTCATCGGGCTCGCCATCCTCTCTACGATGTTTTCCTCCTTTTCAAGCGTCCCGCTTGTCCCGATCGCCGTTCTGGTCTGGGGAAACTGGCTGACCGCCCTTTTTCTCTTCCTTGGCTGGACGACAGGCGACGTTTTGAGCTATTGGATCGCATACTATGCGGGAAATCCCATCGCAAAAAGACTGATTCCATTCGAAAAAATTGAATTCTATCGGAAAAAAATTCCGCCGGATGCCGAATTCAAACTGGTTTTTTTCTTTATCATGTCCATGCCTTCGGAAATTCCAGGCTATACTTTGGGAATCTTGCGCTACAATTTCAAAAGATATCTCCCTATCACCGCCTTTGGGGAATTCATTTGGGCGCCAGTGACTGCTTTCGCCGGTCTGGCACTCATTGAAAAAAATTTGGCGTTTTTCGCCGCCGCCATTGGCTTCATGCTTCTCTTTTTCGCCTATTCCTTCAATCTTTTCCAAAAATATCTGCAAAGGAAAAACTAGTTCGCAGCCCTTGAAACTTTGAGAAATTTTTGATAGCATAGTATAGAAAATTATAGGAAGTCTATACAGTGGCGAGCATCGTTCAATGGCAGGACATTGGGTTGTGGTCCCAAGAACAAGGGTTCGATTCCCTTTGCTCGCCCAAAAAGAAAGATGCTGATAGCCAGCATTTTTTCTATTTGACCCCATTGAAATAAAACATTAAAATAGAATTAGTGATAAGATAATAATCTCTAAAAAAATGAACGAAGAACAAAAAAATATTCAAGCCAACCTTCTTATTGTGGAGGACGACTCTTTTATTAGCGGCCTCCTTCAAAGAAGATTTGCTCAAGAAGATTATGGGATATTCAATGCTACCAACTCTGAAGCCGCTCTTGAAGTACTCAAGAAAAACAAAATCAATCTTATTCTTCTTGATATTATTCTTCCTGGAGTGGATGGAATTACTTTCCTCGAAAATCTTAAAAAAGATCCTGCTTTCAAGGACATTCCGGTGATAATCACTTCTAATTTGGGTCAGCCTGAAGAAATTGAAAAGGGAATCCAGGCTGGCGCTATTGATTACATCGTAAAAGCCAACGCAACTCCAGATGAAATAGTTGAAAAAGTGAAATCCATTCTGAAAAAATGAATTCTGCGCCACAGATCTACTTCCTCAAATTACAATCACTGCAGACAGATGTCTGTGGCACCGGAGCAGACTGTTCTTTCTGATTATAACAACATTATTCCATGAACTTGCCTGCCTGCCTATAATCCGCAGGCACTCATGATTTCCTGTGGTATAAAATGAAAGAGGAAACAAAAACAGAAGAAACAAAAATTAATTCAAAAAAATATGAGATAGGAAGCTTCTTTAGTGTTCTCATCTTCTTCTTGGGTCTCATAATTATCAATCTCATTTGGTTTTTCTCTTCCTCACGAGATAATTACCTAACCCTCTTGATCACTAGCTTTTCGAGCCTTTTACTGGGCTTTTTTTTAGTCTTCCAAAATCGAAAATTTGCTAATCAACTCCAAGAAGAAAGATCAAAAATGGAGGATTTTTGTCGGAGAAGAATCACTGAAGAAAATGAAGATATGAAGAAATATACTCAAAAACTGGAAGAGGCAAACAAAAAATTGCAAAAAACCAATCAAGAATTTATGGAAACAACTAAAAAGCTTTTTGAAAGAGAAAGGGAACTGACTCAGGCCAACAAGAAGCTTCAGGAAATTGATAAAATAAAAACCGATTTCGTTTCCGTAGCCGCTCATCAGCTCCGAACACCCCTTACTGGAATAAAATGGTCTTATTTAGCTCTTCTTGAAAAAGAAACGGGACCCCTTAATCAAGCTCAAAAAGAAATTGTCGAAAAGGGCCTCGAAACAATTGATTATACTATTTCTGTCATAAATGATCTTTTGAACACGGCTCGCCTGGAAGAAGGAAAAGCCGAATTTAATTTCACCGTTCAACCCATCGGGCCAATCATAAAGGAAATAATTGATCAACATCAACCCACCATTAAGGAGAAAGAAATACAAATGGAAATTGATGTTCCTCTTTCTTCTTCTTTTTCATTCAAATTTGACAAGGAGAAACTCACCGTTGTTTTCGACAATATCATTGCTAACGCAGTTAAATATACCCCTCCTAAAGGAAAAATAAGTATAAAATCTTTTCGAAGAGAAAAGGATATCCAATTCAAAATTTCCGATACCGGTATTGGTATCCCTAAAAAAGATATTGATAAGATATTCTCAAAGTTTTTCCGATCGAAGAATGCGGTTGGCTTTGAAACTTCCGGGTCGGGTTTGGGACTTTATGTTGCCAAAAACATCGTGGAAAGGCACGGCGGAACAATCACTCTCGAAAGTGAAGAAGGTAAAGGAACTACCTTTATCATTACCCTTCCCGTCTCGTGAAAAATAGCCTGAATTCCGAAGCAAATTCTGGAGCCTAAAATTAAATTGTTTGAGTTATAAGAAACGGCCGTGTATTAAAAAAGGAAGCCTGGCTTTCCTTTTTTTAAAGTTTTTTGATTATCTTTCAGTAAAAAATGCGAAGTTATGCGAACAAAAACTTATAATTTCCAGAAAAAAGTCATTTAATGAAACTTCCCAAGCTAACCTGTCGGTTAAGCTCCAGCGGTTACCAGCGAACGCACGGGAAGCTTTATCCATAAGTTTGCAGAAATTTCAAAAACCTTCTGGAAAAAAAATATCTCGACCGGAAAATTTTTCTCCTTTGTCCAGTTTTTCCTGGCGGCTGTTTTTGATTTCAAGCGCTTTTTTATACTTTTCTTCATTAAATGGCAAAACTGACTGCTCGCTAATATAAGCTTTCTTTTTTTCCTCGCTCCATTCAGCATTCACAATATATTTTTTCCAAATTAAAGCTGCATAGAAAAAAGAAAGAAAAATCATCATCCAAAAAAACCAGCGAGAAAAAAAAGGAAGCAGTTTTTGAAATTTTATCTTTATTGTCTGAGATACTTTTGCCCTTTTTTCTTTTTTTTCGGTCTCCATATTTATATATTTAGGATGATTAGGTTATTTCTTTGAAGAAACTAGTGTCTTTCACTATTTCCCAAGGAATAACCTTGATAGCAAACTGCTTTCAACCAAGATCAGTCCAATTTCTAATCCTGAGTATAAACAACAAAGGTCATTGTCATTCCAATATTCTTTTCGTCCGGATTTTCATTTTCGGAAGGGGAAGTTGTATTCGCCGAAGAAGATCCTAATGCTCCTCCGGCTGTTATTTTTTTCTCTCCTGAATAAATATCAATTATCAGCGGTTGAACGAAATAAGGCATATTTTCAAATTTTTCAAAAAAATCAATGAGATCCGAAAAATGACCTACGACCTCTATAGAGAAAGCCGGATAATTCTTGAGAGAAGCTAAATCATCCTCCTTTTTGTTCTCTTCCGGGGAAGCTGTTGGCTGGTTTTTATTCTTGACCCCTTCCAAATCATCAGTATTTTGATTTTTTGACTCATTAGTTTTTCCTTCAAATTTTATTTTTTTTATATCAACCGGCTCTATCTTTATTGAACAGGAAGTGTCCCTGGCAATCTTTTCCAAAGTTACCAAAAAGGGAAGGTATTCGTCTTTTTTGACCAGCATCGAGCCCAGATTATTTTTTTCTTTATCAAGATCAGGGTATTCTCTTTCCAATTTCAATATTTTGTTCTTCTTCTCTTCAAGAACAAAAGAATTGAGCTTTTCTTTCTGATAATTCTCAAAAGATTGCTTCACTTTTCCTCCTAAAAAGAAAATAACCAGCCAAGCCAAGGATAAAACAACCATAGCTGTCGCCAAAGAATATATTATTATTTTTTGGTTGAATTTCCCTTGCATAAAACAAAAACTAAGGCTGATTGAGATATTTTTTGTCAACATCAAATTCTACCGTAAAAGAAATATTCTCTGGAGAAACAAGGTTAGAAACCGGTGAATTGAAATTTTTGAAATAATCTTTCCTTAAGCCTTCCTGAAAAGAAAGGAAATCTTCTCTTGTTTTAGCAAAACCATTTAGTCTCACGTGCTCTTTTTCAATATGGATATTTGTTATTTTCACTCCCTCTGGAGAAATGGCTGAAATAAGCCTGAAAGCCTTTCCCCAATAGGAAACTTCTTGCGAGTCTTTTGCTATTTTTTGGGATATAGAATCAACGCTCCTGAGAAGATTTTCGGATTCCTCAACTTCTTTTGCTGATCCACGAGGATAAACTTTCATTTCTTCCTTCACCGCTTTGAGATTTATATCAAGTATAACCAGCGCGGAAAGCATCACCCCTGCCAGCAAAAAAAGAGCAAGAGCCATTGAAAAACCCAGCCGAACAATAAGGCTTATTTTTTTATTAATCAGTCTTTTGTTTTTTTCCTCCTCTGAGAGAAGATTGATTTTAATCATCGAAATTTACGGCTCTTTCGGCAAGGCCAATGACCGTAGCAAAAGGAGCCAAACTCTTTTTCATTTCTTCCGGAGTTTCCTTATAAAGGCCAATTCCTTGAATGGCATCGCCGAAAATCACTTCTTTCTTTAGGCGCAAAGTCAAATAATCAACGATTCCGCGAAGCAATGATCCTCCTCCGGAAAGTATCAATTTTTCTACCTTTTCTTTAGGATTAATCGAATCTTCATAAAAACTAATTGATTTTTCTATCTCTGAAATTAGATTTTCAATTATGGGATTATAGATTTTGTAGAGCATGTCATCCTCTCGCATTTTTCCCAGTCCATACTTTAATTTTAGTTCTTCCGCTTTTTCATAACTCACTCCCAGACCTTTCTGAAGCGCGTCGGTGAAAGTATCCCCTCCCATAGGCAAACTGGAGGTGAAATAAGGAACTTGGTTTTTGGAAATGGCAAGGCTAGTCACATTTCTTCCTAAATCAGCGACGGCGACTGGTTTTTCTAAAAAATTTTTTTCCCTGGTGAGGCTCCTGATAGTGGCAATGATGTCAGTTTCAATAGCCAAAGTTTCAAGACCGGCTAACTTAACTGTCTCGCTGTACTTTTCGATTACTTCCTTGGGAACAGCGACTACCAAAACTTCTTGATTCTCTTTGCGTTTCTCAATAATTTGCCAATCAAGATAAACTTTATCTACAGAAACGGGAATATTGGCTTCAGTTTCCCATTTTATAGCTTCACCAATTTCATCTTTTCCTAATTTTGGAATGGTAATCGTCCGAATAAAAGACTTGTTTTCGGGAACAGAAAAAACCACCAGTTTATTTTTTATAGGGTAGGGCTTGGTTGTTTTGAGAAGTTCTTTTATCTCGGAAGCTAAAGCGGGGGCATCAATAATTTGGCCATTTTGGACAATCCCCTTTTTCATGCCTTTCATTCCGCAGGAAAGTACTTTCAACTTTTTCTTTTTTCTGCCAAACATAAAAGCCTTGAGTGAACGATCTTCAATTTCAAGACCAAAACCCTGCGGTTTTTTTCCAAGCAGATTGTAAAACAAAAGGTCCATCTCGTTTTATATACTTTCCAAAAATTAATTCGTGTATTCGCCCGCCTGCATCGTTATACCAACCCGAAGCGCTACACGAAGTGTTGCCGGGCAGGCAAAGCATTTTAGACAGACATTTCAGAGAAATTTCACAGTTCTTCCCACAAATCAAGCTGATATTTATCTCCGGTGGGAAAAAACGGCGGCGGCCAATAGACCAAGTTATTATCAAAATTGAGAATTCGGTCCCGATAACCAGTTCCATCCGTCCACGCAAAACCGTAACGCTGCTTGGTAACAATCGAGCCATAAACAGTAATTTTGCTCCGATGGACATAATCTACTGGTGAAAGCGGCCAAATGTAGTGATTGCGGCCTACCCGTCCTCTTTGTGCCAAAAGAGCCGCATCAATTTCTAAATCATCATCGCTATAAAGGCCAATAGAAATATTATTTTGAGCAATAAGCCCTAAAATATCCGGCCCATCCGCATCATTTCCTGCTTTGTCGGTATACAAAATATCATGTTCAATATAAATATCTTTATAGACTGGATTAGGAGAAAGATCCGCTGCCGCAATCGTTAGGTGATCTCCATTGATTGTTCCTTCCACCCACGCGAAATTTTCCACAAATATAATACCATTGGACGGCACTGGATAATTCTCGGCTGGCTTTTCGCTATTTATCTGATAACTACTGGTATTATAATCCAAGACCATGCTTATATCTAGAGTGTGATTCGGTTTAAGAACAAGGTGATAACCTCGTACTGGCACTTCAACATTCTGACACTCCCAAACCCATTGCCACCGACCACCAATTCTTCTTCTTACCCAGTTACACTGTTGAATAGTGGTTGTCGTTTGTCCAAGATATAAACCTCCGGCAATCGCCTGTTCTTTCATTAAATTTAGATCGGCAACAAGGGCATTGAAATTTTTTTCCGGCGCGGGAAAAATTCGCCCGGCCTTGAAAACATCCGGCCGATCCGGAACGGGGTTGGGAGGAAGTGGATCAACGGGAGAAACATGAGTATGAACCCCAAACTCATTGGGGCCACTGTGATCCGGATCATCATACTCAGGAACCAGGCTTGAGATTATGTTGTGAGCCACACCATCAAATCGAATCCCGTTGTTAGAATGAATCATTCCAAAAACTTCGGTCCCTTCTCCAAAACGCATAACGTCATCCGCCACCACCGCATATTCGCACCAAGCTGGCTGGCGAAAACGAACCTGAATTGTTCTCTTTACCTCGGGCATTTTGTAGGTCCAGCCAGTTGATTTTACCGTCACTATTGTTGAATCAACTCCCGGCGCTTGAACTTCCAGTCTGTATCTTCCAAACACGCCTCCTTCTGGATCATTGAGATCAGCTTCGTAGGGAGTTTTCACGCCTAAAGCCGTTCCACTTTCCCAAAATTCCCGCTTTTGTTGAATAGTCTTTCCTTCAACATTATGAGCCAAATACCAGCGATACCAATAAATCCCTGCTTCCGCCGCCTGAAAAGCTCCTTCTCGCGCCGCCACTCGCCGACTGGCTTTGTCTTGAGAAATAATAAAGGAAACAAGACCGACAAGGATGGTCGCCCCAATTGCAGCGATAACGATAATAAAAATGAAAGCAGAACCGCGGTTATTTTGGTGTGTCTTGGTGTTCATCGCCTTTATGTTTATTTATTCGGAGATTCGCAATTTACAGGTTCGTATTACTTCGTTGACTTGCATTACCTCCTATCTATGATTTATTGATTTGCCTGCCTGCCTTGGAATATCTCCTGGCGTTTATTACTTACCGATAAACTCGTTAGCTTATCATCTTTTAATTAGCTTCGATACTAACCAAAACATTTCGGGCAAGCATAAAATTCTTTGCTTCACATCACACCAATATTCGTGATTTGTTGATTAGTTAGTATAAGATTCGTTGATTCGCATCACACCTTACCAGTTATCCTTCAAATTTCTCATCTCAACATAAGACTCCAGTCTAATATTGTCAGGAGAACGATAGGGATCCAGATTGAAAAAAATATCCACCTTGACAAGTCTAATCTGATTGATCTGGGCAACTGGTGTAGTCAAGGGATTGTTGATTTGATCTTGAGGATAATTTGAGTTGTAGTATGAAAATAAAGGTTCATCAGCTTGATTTTGGACATGCTCCGCCACTACCGAAACAGACTGATCTTCGGCGGGATAAACGGGCGGCGTTCCGCTGGGCTTGGCAACTCCCTTTTTTATAGTTTTATTCTCAAGGTAATAGTGAACCCTTTCCGTGATATTATCTTTGTCAATATCGGAATAATAAACAAAATCAAAATCATCAGCGCTTACGATAGGATAAGCCCCCGAATCAGCCTGTTTTGCCCGCCGAATTTCTTCAATAATCACTTTCATAGCTCTCTGAGTTTCATTCACGGATATTCCCTGCTCCATTGAAAAACCGTAACGCCTGTAAATCTGGCTCAAGAGATAAACTGATCCACCCATAATCAAAACAAAGACAAAAATAGCTATCAGCATTTCAACAATTGTCAAACCGCTTTGAAAAAAATTTTTTTCTTTTTTCAACATTTTTAACATTCAAAAAACCAGGGCTTAGGGAACAGGAACCAAGTTCACTTGGGTTTGAGTTAGTTGATTGATTGTAACTGAGCTGGAATAATTCTCATAGCCGTCTGCTGTCACTTCCAAAGTATAATCACCTGAATTAAGAGGGGTGGGCGGATCGGTATTGGGTGGAAAATAGACTTGCCCCATTTGCCCTGTCACAAGTGTGGAATCAAAGTCAACACCATTAAAAAGTCGAACGCTCGCTCCGGAAACAGCTAAGTTTGTCTGAGAATCCTTTACGGTAACTATGAGAGAGTTTTCGGTGTTGCTAGCAATAATTAAATTAACTTCCCGGCTTTGGCCCGGCTCCAATGCCAGAGGAAAATCAACATCCGACCCGATGAGGGTATATCCCGGTTCATTGAGAGTAATATTATACTTCCCAGGAGGAATATCCGTAATATTAGCTCCCCCATTGGCATCAGTTGAATGATTTTCGCTGTAATTTGTCACGTCATTGCCATCAGGAACAGTTTTTCCAATTACTCGTCCTCCCGTCAAACTAAAGTCCGCATTCGGAAAAGCTTCATCTTGAATATTTTTTGAAAAGACGCGCAGATCAGCTAGCTTGTCTATAATTACAGCTTTGGTATTAAGTTGATTCTCAATTACGGAAGCATGAACATCCGTCGGTTCAAAAGAAGGAGTTTCTGGATAAGGAGGAAGAGTGGTCACCGACTCATAGCCATCTTTAGAGACGCTTATTTCATAATTTCTATCCCCGGCCGGCATACCACCCAAAAGAACCGAACCATACGAATCGGTAAAGGTATTTATATTAATCGGCGGGTTAAGTTCATTGTTGACAATATTAACCTCCGCGCCGTCTAACCCCGCTCCCGTTCCATCTAGGATATTGAGGCGAAAAGTTCCTCCTCCCACCTCAGTTTCTACCCCATTGGGAACAAACTTGGAGACTACTTTAACCCCTTGATTTGGATCAATTCCTGCCCAAGAAACCCGAATTTTGACTTCTTTGTAATCAGTCGGAACTTCGTCTTCCGGTGTTCCATTCTCCGCATCGTCAAAAGGATCAGGGGTATACCTTATGAAGGTGTGAACATTGAATTTTTGATTGCTTTTCCAGACCGTTTCATTTTGGGGAATAGGTCCAGCGGGGGCCCCGCCTATGGTTCCGATATCCTCATAAAGCATATTTCTGATTATCTCCATTTTTTCATTAGCCAGTTCTGCCGCCGCCACCCGATGCTTCGATTGAGACAGAGATTTCAGACCCGCCGAAAAAGATCCATAAATTGTAATGGTAACTATGGAGAAAATAAAAATTGCCGAAATTACTTCGATGATTGAAAAGCCCGATTTTGCGCATTGCTCTTTCCAAAGCAAGAAAAATTTTTTGATCTTTAACATTTGGATTTTTCGTTTTGTTTTACATCTGATCCATAATCGAATACATCGGCAAGATCATCGAAATAGCAAAAAATCCCACCGCAACACCAATAATCACCATCAAAACTGGCTCAATAATTGAGGAAAGATTTTTGGTCATTTGATCTATTTCCTCCTCATAAAATGAAGCCAAGTTAGTCAAAACATCAGCTGTTTTCCCTGTTTCTTCGCCCACCTCTGTCATCTGAATCGTAAGAATCGGAAAAAGCTGAGGGAATCTGGCCAGTTCTTCGTGAAGCGTTTTTCCTTTTTGAACTCCTTCGCTGATTTCCAGAAAAGCGTTTTTATAAAGATTGTTGGTAAGCGTCCGAGAAATAATTTTCAATGATTCAACTACTGGAACGCCGCTTCTGGTAAGAGAGCTATAAATTCTTGCAAAACGGGCATTGTTGACTTTGATCATCATTTTCTTGATCACAGGAAGTTTGGTAAAAATCAGGCTGGAAAATTTTTTTCCAAAAGACGACTTGAAAAAAAGAACCAATACCGCTGCAATTCCAATCAGGATCAAACCAACCGTGATTTGATGCGCTGCCATATAGCCACTGACCGCAATAATCAGACGAGTGGAAAGAGTTTGGATTTTGGATTTTGAATTTTACTCCTTGGTTACTCTCAGTATCTCCTCAATGGAAGTAATCCCTTGCATCGCTTTTATCAATCCATCTTCTATCATTTTAACCATCCCCTCTTCTTTCGCCTGATTTTCAATCTCGTCATTAGTAGCTCTTTTGGAAATCATCTGAGAAATTGTTTCCGACACTTCTAAAACCTCAAAAATTCCAATTCGGCCCTTATAGCCCTCTTGTCGGCACCGGGGACAGCCCACCGGTCGATAAAAAGTAATTTCTGACCAATCTTCTTTGCCTTTCTGAGAATTATCTAAAACATTACTTTGTCGAGCCAAGTTAAGCACCCTCTCCAGATCAAGCTTTCCTTGAAGAGAATCCAGAATTTCTTTGTCCAAGATATAGCCCTGCCGACAATCGGGACACAACCGGCGCACCAGACGTTGAGCCATCACAACATTAATTGTTGAAGCAATAAGAAAAGGCTCTGCTCCCATATCAAGAAGCCGAGGGATAGCGCCAGCCGCGCTGTTAGTATGAAGAGTGGAAAGAACCAGATGCCCAGTCATAGCCGCGTGAATAGCCATTTCCATTGTTTCATTATCGCGAATCTCACCCACCATTATAATATCCGGATCCTGCCGAAGAAGAGCTCTCAAACCCTGAGAAAAGGTGAGACCAATTTGAGGATTGACTTGGGTTTGATTAATCCGTGGCATTTTGTATTCTATTGGATCTTCAACGGTCGAGATGTTTACTTGGGGCGTATTGAGAATGTCCATCACCGTATAAAGGGTGGTCGTTTTCCCTGATCCAGTCGGCCCGGTTACCAAAATCATCCCATTAGGACGTTTGATGGCTTTATGAACTTTTTCCAGCGAAGCTCCCCAAAGCCCCATTGCCTCCAGAGTAAGGCCTTTAGAAGATTCATCTAAAAGCCGCATGACTATCTTTTCTCCAGAATAAATAGGAAGAATGGAAACCCGAAAAGCAACTCGGTGTCCTTCCTGCTCAATTTTGAAACGACCATCTTGAGGAAGACGATGCTCGTCTAGTTTCAAATTAGAAAGAATTTTTATCCGCGCCACAATCCCATCCATAACGACTTTTGGCAGAGACATCGCATCATGCAAAATTCCGTCAATCCGATACCTCACTCTAACTTCTTTTTCATCGGGCTCAATGTGAATATCACTGGCTTCTTGAAGAATAGCGTGCTTAAGAAGCGTATCTACGATTCGAATAACTGGAATGTCTTGAGCAACTTTTTCAAGATCGTTTTCCCCGGAGATGGCCTCACTACTTTTTTTGATAATATCGCCAAATTCAGCCTTGAGACTTTGCTCATATTGCTTCAGAGCGTTCGCCATTCCGCTTTCCGTGGTGAGACAAGGGGAAACTTTGAGTCCGGTTTTTTTTCGAATAAAATCGATTGTCTGAACATCTTCCGGATTGAGCATCGCCACCTTGAGCTCTTGATTAGTTTTTTTGAAAGCAACGATTTTATACTTCTTAGCGATTGGCTCTGGAATTATTTGAAGAATTTCTTTTGGAACAGGCTCCTTCTCAAGATCTACAAAAGGAATTCCTAGAATATAAGCATAAAGTTGACGCAGCTGATCACTGCTGATAATCTTTTTTTCTACTAAAAGATCACCTAGGGGTTTGCCCGTTTTTTGACTTTCTTCTATCTCTTGCTCGATCACTTTAGCCTTCACTATTTCAGAATCCAAGAGAAAACTTTTTAATCTTTCGTTATCAACAAGCATTTTTTGTTTATTTTAGTCTAAGAACAAATAATGAACTATTTAATCGCCGTAAACTACAGAAGGTTATTACGTAATAAATTAAATTTATTTTAGAATTGCTCTCACTTTTTCTACAACTTCCTTGAGGCTAAAGTCTGACTTTACTAAATAACTATTGGCTCCCAGATCCAGAGCTTTCTGGATATTGTTAACTTCTTCTAAATTGGTTAAAACTAGCACCGGGATATTTTTAGTGGCCTCATCTTTTTTTATTTCCGAAAGCAACTCAAAGCCATCTTTTTTGGGGAGAATAATATCAAGAAGAATGAG
>Ga0078972_1011705_pt1 | contig 15541 bp, 12 predicted proteins | sample YelNatPaOPGAMG01_FD_67568 | JGI IMG/M metagenome (GOLD analysis project Ga0078972, IMG submission 67568) | Hot spring thermophilic microbial communities from Obsidian Pool, Yellowstone National Park, USA - OP-RAMG-01 (SPADES assembly) (version 2) | ecosystem: Environmental > Aquatic > Thermal... | reverse complement strand
AACCCAACGCGTCCACTTGGACGACGACGACGTACACGGGTTTTAATTAGCCTGCTTCGGTTACGGAAACTGGTTTTCAGAATTCGGGTTTGCGCGCTAAGGGCATACGTGCTCGGTGCCTCCGAGTAGCCAATCCATTGCTGCCGGGCTGTTAGGTTAACAGCCGTTACCCCCTCGGCACCGGCAACTGCCGGGTTTACCAGGAAAGGATCGAGCATGTACTGGCTGTATAGGGGTTGCTGCTGGCCCTTAACCACACTTGCCATTCCCATCAGAACCATTACAGCAACTATTCCTATGTGCTTGTTTCTTCTCATTCTAATTTAATCCTTTACAAAGGTTCAAGGTTTAAAGTTAAAAAAAATATATTTCGTAAATTTATCATTTTTACTATCAACTATCAACCAACTACTACCTAATAATCGTAACGCTACCCTTGTACTCATACTTCTTGTCGCCAACGGTGAATACAATGATGTAGTGGTACGAATCCATTGGCAACTCCTTGCCATTTAAATCTTTGCCATCCCAGGGCTTATAAGCGCCCTTGCTGCTCCACACCAGTTTGCCCCAACGGTTAAATACCTTAACATCAACATTGTTAATATATCCTCGTAGGTCTTGACCTTTATAGGGTGCAGGGAACTCCCAAGTATCGTTTACACCATCCTTGTTAGGTGTAAAGGCTGCAGGTATGCGGAGGTTACTATAATTAGCAGCCGATACCTGAATGGAATCGGAATTGGAACATCCGTAATTATCGGTAACCTTAACCCAAATTAGTTGGTCGCCGCTTTGTCCGTCAACCGTAATGCTTGGGGTAATGGCACCTGTACTCCAGTTATAAATGGTAAAGTCGGGGTTGTAAACATCCAGTACCAAGGTTTGGTTGGCAAACAGGGTGGTGTCGTTACCCAGGTCAACAACGGGTAAAGGCCGAACGGTTACGTTAGTAATATCGTAGGAGCAGCTGTAGTTTGAGTTAACCAGTCGCACCCTAAAGGTGCCCGACTCGCCGGTGTAGTAAACCTGGTTAGTGCTGCCATCCTGCCACAGGTAATGAACAAAACCACTACCCGGATCAAGGGATGCAATACTACCAATACAAACATTAAGCTCATCGGGGATATTGTTGGTAATGGGAATAAAGATTTCGGGGGTATTAAGAACCACGTTCACAGTGTATGGATTTCCGGTGCAACCGTAATCGGTGTGCTCAACTACCGTAAGGGTGTAAATTCCACCCTTCATCCCCTCGCGCCAGAGGATATCTATAGAATCGCCTCGCGCCAGGAGATTGTAATCGGTGCCCTGCTGCAGGATATTGCCATCGGGATCGGTAATGGTCCACTGGAAGTCGGAAATACCGTTGAAGCCCTTAACACCGTACCGCTCGGTATGTCCAACGCAGGCCATGGGCAAATCGGCTTGCTGTGCCTGCACTGCAATACCCGTAAGGGTAAAAAGAAGGGGTAATATGTAAAGTAACCTTTTCAAAACCAAATTTTTCTGTTTCTAACTTTATCTAATCAGGAAAAAAGGAATGAGTTTTTAAAAAACCCGGCCAGGCCAAGCCCGGCCGGGAAATTCTATCAATCCTAGTAGTAGTTAAATGCGTTAGGAATATGGTAAACAGGACCGGTAACAGGAGTTGGGTTAACAATAAAGATAACCTTGTTATCGGTGAAAGGGTAACTGGTCAAACCCTGAATGTAATCAGATTTTTGGCTGACAGCTGAAATAATACCATCGGCAACTGCACCAGCATCAGATGCTTTCTTAAAGGTATAGGTGTAACGGGTTCTGTTGCCTCCAAGAACTTTAAGAGGGGAAGAGTTAAAAGTATAGGTAAAGTTAGGAGTAGCACCACCAAGATTGGCAGGATGTTTGGCTTTTGCAGCAAGTGTAAAATCTACAAATGTTGAATTTACTGATGGACCGCCAATAGGAGCACCAGAACCATCAATTTGTTGTACTTCTTCCTCTACTGAAAAAGCGTAAGCTGCAAGAGCATTAGGAACATTTTCGGTGATATTCAACACAATTGGCTGGGCGAGTTGGTCACCGCAAAATGTAGTGTTATCAGCTGTTGGACAGGTTGCAAGTGGGGCAGCAACAACGTTGATAGTAGTTGTGCGGGGTGTAGCATCTTCGCAACCAATCAATGTGTTGCGCTCAGTAACATCAACAGTATATACTCCTACTGTGGGATTAGTGAACTCAACCCAGTTTTGAGCAACTGGAACGTTTGACACTACAGGACCTGTAGCGGTTAAACCTGCAAATACAAAGCGCCATTGGGAGTCTGCACCAAGGTTAGCGTTTGTTGCGGCATTGTAGGAAGGGCTGTAAATTGGGTCTGGCATAACGTAAAGGCGGAAGGTACGGCCAGCAGTTTGATACATGGCTGTAGCCTCATCTTCGCTATAGTTAGTCAAAATTTGAGCGTTTGCACTTGCAAACATAAATGTGGCCAGGATAACTAAGGCCAAATTTAACAGTGTCGATCTTTTCATAATTGTAAAATTTAGTGGTTTATAATTAAATGAATTCAAAATTTGTTTCGTGTAAAAAATTTGTTTAAAAATACCCCATTATGGGTTTAAGCTCATTTACCCGCTTGGCCAGCTACGGGGGCCGGTTGCTGCGGGGGGTCGTCAGTTTACTATGTTTGCATCGTCTGCGCATACATCTTTCAAATTGTTCACTTTGGCTATTTACGGTTTAGCAGCTAAAAGGTTTTGCTCTAGGCCTACTTTACTTCAACTTTTTTGACCAACGCCTTTTTTACTAACACCAAAAAAACTTTAAGCCATAGAACGTTTAATATGGTTCAACAATTACAGTGCCATAATTCGTATATATTTGTATATGTGTTTATTGTATGGTTTTATTACGCATTTTATGTCCGTAAATGGGAAAAAGTTCTTACAAAGCTGTGTCCGAAAATGATAAGGTGTAGGGTGGTTGGTGGTTTGTAATAGAACGCTGATGACACAGATAATTTAGTTGTTCGTTGATGGTTGTTACTGGAAAACCGACCTCACCCCTGCCCCTCTCCTAAAAGGAGAGGGGAAAGGACAAAACCCTTGCAGAAAAAATGGAAGTCTCCCCTCTCAGGGGAGATTTAGAGGGGTCGGCTAAATGGTTGCTCGTTGTTCGTGAGATGGAATGGAACACAGATGACACAGATAATGCAGTTTTTCACTGTGTAACTCTGTGTAAACTCTATGAAACCCTGTGATACCCATTTAGTTGATGGTTGTTAGTTGATAGTTTGAAATGACCCGTCCTCTCATGTCATGCTGAGCACCGCCGAAGCATCTCATTTTACCTTCAACCATTAATGAGATTCCTCGCAGGTGCTCGGAATGACAAAACCTTAGCATACTCAAACCTTTGTCATGCTGAGCTTCGCCGAAGCATCTCTTTGTTCCTTCATCTATTATTAATGATATTCTTCAACCAGCAAGGAATGACGTAAGCAGTGGCATAAAAGCCAGACCCGAGAATGGGTCGGGGGTGGAACGTTGCGGTGGGCTTAGTAAGCGATACCACATGAGCCACGCCACAGGCGTGGCGAATAGTATCGCGTGGCAGTTCAACCCACGGGGTACCCATCGGGTCGGGCTTTTCAGCCTTGATTTTCTTTGGTTCTTTCTTGTATCAAGACAAGAAAGAACGTTTAGATAGTGCTTTGCATTGGTTTTTCGGTTGCGATGCAACGTTCCCCTTTTGCTCTTTGGATTATTCAACACGTGCATCGCCAAATACCTGGAATACCTCAATACCCAGGGTTAAAACCCTGGGCTACCTTAATTTGCCCCTACAGGGCAATTTTTTAGAGTTAACGCAAGCGCCATGAAACACGCGCCATCAAGGAGTTGTTCGTTGTTGGTTATTCGTTGTTCGTGGGATTGAATGGAACACAGATGACACAAATAATGCAGATTTTCACTGTGTAACACTGTGTAACACTGTGTAAACTCTGTGAAACCCTGTGATACCTATTTAGTTGATGGTTGATAGTTTGAAATGACCCGTCCTCTCATGTCATGCTGAGCACCGCCGAAGCATCTCATTTTACCTTCAACCATTAATGAGATTCCTCGCATTTGCTCGGAATGACAAAACCTTAGCATTCTCAAACCTTTGTCATGCTGAGCTTAGCCGAAGCAACACTTCAATCTTTTATGATTGAGACCCTTGGCTACGCTCAGGACGACAAGCGGAGTTGATAGTTGATGATTGACAGTAAAATTTAGAAAATGCGGAGTCGAAAACAGAATTCTACAGGATCGGAATAAATAAAACACTTTTTAACACAGAATCGGTTTTTATTTTGGGCATATGCCTATATTTGCAAAAATATTTTGAGCATATGCCAAGAAATAAATGCCCGCGAAGGATCTGTCATTCCCCTGATATTCTTCTCTTTAAGCCTGCCGGCAGGCCTATGCATACCATCGATGTAATAGTTCTGGAACTCGATGAGCTGGAGGCAATTCGGCTTGCCGACGGGCAAGGCCTCTACCACGAGGATGCCGCCAAGCAGATGGGAGTCTCCCGGCAAACCTTCGGTAGAATACTTGAGCAGGCTCGAGCCAAGGTGGCAAAAGCTCTAACAGGGGGCATGGCCCTGAAAATTAATTTAACCCCAAGCCACGACTTAAATTGCAATGATTTACAAGAACAAACAAATAAATAGTTAACCAATAAACTAAAGTTGTATGAAAATTGCATTACCCACACGACATGGACAAGTTGATGAACACTTTGGCCATTGTGAATTTTACACCGTTTACACCGTTGAGAACGGCAAGGTGATCAACAAGGAAACAATAGGCTCGCCTCAGGGATGCGGATGCAAATCAAACATTGCGTTCGACCTGCAACAAATGGGAGTAAGCCTTATGCTGGCCGGAGGCATTGGCGCAGGCGCAATAAATGTGCTTGCAGCACATGGTATTGACGTTGTTAGGGGTTGCTCAGGCAGCACTGATGAGGTTGTAAACCTTTACCTCAACGGCGAACTAACCGATTCCGGTGAAAGCTGCAACCACCACAGCCACCACCACGGTGAACACGGTCATACCTGTAACCATTAATGAGCTTTTGGAATAAAAGAGTTGTTTGCGGTAAGAAATAAAGGTGTGAGTAAACAGAACAAACCTGCCAAGGCTCAGCCGCTAAAGAATAAGCTATCTGTACACTGAGTACAGCATACTGCAAACTAAGTAGAAACCTGCAAAGCGTGGCAGGTTTTTTATTCCTTAACCTTTATCGTTCCCATCAAATTCCTCGCAGGTGCTCGGAATGACAGGAGGAGTTGTACGTTGTTTGTAAATTAGAACAACGCACGCATCATGAGACGCGCGCTAACAAGGGGCTGTTCGTTGTTCGTTGTTGGTTATTCGTTGTTCGTGGGAGGGAATGGAACACAGATGACACAAATAATGCAGATTTTCACTGTGTAACACTGTGTAAACTCTGTGCAACCCTGTGATACCTATTTAGTTGATGGTTGTTGGTTAATTTAAGTGGAACGCAGATGACGCAGATAATGCAGATTTTCACTGTGTAACACTGCGTAAACTCTGTGCAACACTGTGGTAATTATTTAGTTGATGGTTGACGGTTGTTGGTTGATAGTAAATTCAACAGAACGCAGAAAAAACAGATTAAAATGATATGCTCTGGTATATAGCCAGCCAAACACCAAACACTAATATACACAAACCTCCGATCTAAAAAAAGCCGGCATCTAAGCCGGCTTTTCTTTACTATTCTACTTTATTGACATCCCCTGTTATGCGGAGTATTAGGGTTGAGTTACGCGGATCGTTGGTAATTACGGTAATGGTTTTACCCTGGCGGCCGGAGTAGCCTGAGGTTCGGAACGAAGCAGAAATTTCTGTCGATTCCCCGGGCTTGAGCACGCTCTTAGTTGGAGTAGCTGTAGTACAACCGCAACTTGCCTTAATCTTGCGGATAATCAAATCGCTTTTGCCAGTGTTTTTAAGGATGAAATCGTACTGAACAGGATCGCCCGATTTTACTGTTCCAAAATCGTACTGCAAGGTATTAAACTCTGCCCTGGGGGCATTCTCCAAATCTTTTTGCGAGAGGTTTGAAAAGTCCTCCTCAATGCTTGCGGTAATGGTTAGCGGACTGTTATTTATGGCTTTATCGTTTATTGAAATGGTAAAGCGGTCAACCACAAATCCCCACTCCTCGCGCTTATCGGGATTGTAGGTAAGCACAATGGCACCAAACTGGTTTGGTTTAACCACCTCGGGTACCACTTTCACCTGCATGAAATTCATTCCCTGGGTATTAGCCTTAACCGTAACGGGTGCATTGGATTTATTGATAAATTTAACGGTATCGGTATATGTTTTGCCTAAGAATATCCGGCCCAAGGCAAAATGAATTTTTTCGAACTTTAACTCGTCGCCAACCGGGGTTACATAAATCTCATCGATAGTTTTAACATGAGGTATAACCTCACCGTTGATTTGCAGGATAACCGTGGGTGTCTCAGCATTTGAGTAAACGGTTATGGTTTTGGCAAATGGTCCGGGACGACCCGATGGGTTGTATCCAACAGTAATTTTTCCACCCTTACCAGGGGCAATTGGCTCCTTAGGCCATTCGGGAGTTGTACAACCACATGAGGTTGCTACCCGCTGTATAATTAGAGGCGCATTACCAGTATTGGTAAACTCAAAGGAATAGTTGGCTACTCCATCATCCTCCTTTATATTACCATAATTGTAATTGCTGTTTTTAAAGTTAATCTTTGGAACAGCATTCTGCGCTACTACCGAAAATGCAAAAGCAGCAAATAGCGAAATCATCAGTATCTTTTTCATGGTCAGTATGTTTTAATCGGTTAGTGTTTCCCTAATGCAAAGGTATGAAAGCAGTTTTAAAAATTGCATTAAATGTAAATGTTTTATCATCAACTTATATTCCAAAAACATTACTAAATTTGTTAAAAATGTTTTATAATGAGTATTGCACAACTTGTTTTGCTTTTGCTAATTGGGCTAACTGCAGGATTTGTGGGGGGTGCATTAGGCCTTGGCGGTGGAATAATTATTGTTCCTGCCTTAATCTATCTACTAAATTTTAGCCAGCACGAAGCGCAGGGTACAAGCCTTATGGTTTTGCTTTTTCCTGTGGGTATTTTTGCGGTGGTTAACTACTACCGCGCCGGATTTATCGATTGGAAGTTTGCGCTGCTGCTAATGATTGGTGTAGTAATTGGCAGTTACTTTGGATCAAAGGTTTCCATTAATATTCCCGCTGCAACACTCCGAAAAATTTTCGGGTTTTTCATTGTGTTAGTGGGCATTAAGATGATTTTAGGGCGATGAGTTCATTCAGCGATATTGAAAAAAGGATGGTGGAATACCGTCGGCATCTGCACCGGAACCCGGAGCTATCGTTCCAGGAGGAAAAAACATCAAACTTTATTAAACAGGTACTGGGGGAACAAGGCGTAAGGATCGAAGACTTTGGCTCCCACCATAGCTTTGCGGCTATTGTTGAAGGAAGCGGTGCTGGAAAAACCTATGGTTTACGGGCCGAACTCGATGCCCTGCCAATCGCTGAGAAAAGTGGGGTTGATTTTTCATCGGTTAATCCCTATGCCATGCATGCATGCGGTCACGATTTGCACATGGCTATAGCTATGGGTGTTACATTAAGTCTGTATAGGCAACGCGAAAGCCTAAAAGGCAGGTTTGTGGCAATTTTTGAATCGGGTGAGGAAACTTTGCCCGGTGGGGCTCAAGCCATAACCCAATCCAAACTGTTCAGCCTCCTAAAACCCGATGCCATGTTCGGTGTTCATGTACTACCTGAACTTGAGGTTGGCAAAATTGGTGTTTGCCCTGGCAAATATATGGCATCGGGCGATGAGGTTTACATTACTGTAGAAGGGAAAGGCGGACATGCTGCCTTACCTCACCTACTTATCGATCCGGTTGTGTGCGTAGCCGAGATTATTCTTGGCCTACAAACGCTGGTAAGCCGAAAGGCTCCCGCGCTTATCCCAACCGTGCTATCGTTTGGGCGAGTTGAAGCACTGGGTGCCACAAACATTATACCCGATGAGGTTAGCATTGCAGGAACCTTCCGCACCATGGACGAGACCTGGCGAAACGAGGCTCATAAAATTATACAACAAACCATAACCGGAATAGTGGCATCGCATGGTGCAAGGTGCGAGGTTGAAATCCGAAAGGGCTATCCATCAATATTCAACAACCCTGAGTTAACAAAGCTTGTTAAGCAGACTGCTACTGGGCTGCTTGGAAATGATAATGTGGTTGACCTTGAACCCCGCATGACCACCGACGACTTTGCCTACTTCAGCAACCTCGTACCATCGGTATTCTTCAGGGTTGGCACGGGTTTCCCAAATACCGATAACCCACAACTCCACCGGCCCACCTTCAATCCGGCCGAGGAATCTATTGGAGTAGCCCACAGCCTGCTATCAAAAATTTTACTAACCCTCATGGCATGATTTTATGAGACTTTGTATAAATTCCTTGGCGATTGTTATTATCACTTTCCAATCACTTTTTGTTAATGCACAATCGGAGTTCAGTAAGGTAGAAAAAAACAATTATGCTTGCTTTACAAACTACTACAAGTCCGATGGAATTTGCTCATACGAATTTACCGATATCATTCAGGATGGTTTAGGCCTAATGTGGTTTGCCACCCACGACGGCCTGATGCGATTTGACGGTAGCCACTTTAAAACTTACGTGGGAGGCAACTCCAAAGGGCAATTGCCACATAGCTATGTAACCTCGCTTGCTTTGGACAAGCAGAAAAACCTGTGGGTTGGCACCAAGGAGGGTTTATGTGTTTACCGCCCGCTATCCGATAGCTTTGAACGGGTCGATTCCTTATTCGGTAAACCGCTGCAGGGACACCGTTGGGTAAAAGATATCTACGTGGATAGTAAAGGAAGGTTATGGGTAGATAGGCACAATGGAACGCTCAACTGTATCGACTTTAACAATAAAACCGTTGAAACCTTTCAGCATGAGTACTTAAATAACGACATTTACCATTTCCATGCCATTACTGAATTTGGCGATGGGGTAATGCTGGGAGGCGGTTCAACCCAACTTACCTGGCTTACAAGAAATCCTGACAAATGGAACACATACCCTGACGGGAAAACCATAATAAACAACAAAATAATAACTGTTGACGGAACAGCAAATTTTTACGACGATGGTTCCGACTACATCTGGCTTGCAAACTTCGCTGACAATGCATACCTTATCAACAAGAAGACCCTGGAACGGATTCCATTACCACTACCATCGGTTTACACCATATGCCCAAGCGGCGATGGAAAGGTTTGGATGGGCGGATACCATTTTGGGGCTGTACTTTACAATCCCTCCACTAACTCTGCCGTTAGGTTTATAAGGAACGAGGGGAACCCTCAATCGTTAGCCGGGAATATGATCTGGTTTATCTACCGCGACAATCAGGGCAATACCTGGTTTGGAACCGATAATGGCCTATCGATGCTAAGCGCCTTTGCTAACCGGTCGATCCACCTCCAGAAAATAGCCGATGCAAACAGCCTGCCCTCCAACCAAATAACCTGCATGCTTACCGATTACCCCAAGGGCATTTGGTTGGGTACAAAAAACAAAGGTCTTGCGTTTTACAACTATGGAAATCAATTAATTAATCGATACGGGTATTTCAACTCCCCCGATAGTATTGGCTCAAACTGGGTAACATCTATCGCAAAAACTACCGATAACACCCTTCTGATAACCCTATGGAATGGTAAAGATGGAGCATTCAACCGATTTTGGATCGACAAGAAACGCTTTCAGCGCTTCGACGAGGATAACTATTACTGGTATTCCAATACCATTACTACCTCCGATGGTTTAGCTTTTGTTGCCAGTTGGGGCTTTTCTATTCATCAATTCAATCCGGCATTAAATCGCTTTACCCAAAAAAAATTTAATGTCTTCGAACATCTTATTTCCAATGCATCAGGATTTAATAAAATTAATAGTTCTCTCAACGGATGGATCTATTTTAATCCAACAACTCTTTTAAATACTTACGATAAGGACACCCTGACAATTTACCCCAAACACTTTGATGGAGATTTTGGAATCCCCCAGGGAAAAAGGGTGGTATTTAATTTTCAGACAAATATAAAGGATGCATTATTCTACCAAAACACCCTGTATATCCTGGGTACCGATGGTAAAATTTACCCCTTTAACCTAAAAGCACGTAAATTTGAAAAACCACTTCCTTCAAAAAATCCATTCAATGCAATTTCAACCGGAAAGTATCTTTATGCCATAGCACCTTCAAATGTTTATCGTTGGCGGAACAATACCTTTGAGGAAATTTTAAACTACACCTATTTCCCTCAAGTAAAAACCATTACCGATTTAGATAGCAGAATTTACCTTGGTACCCTAAGGGGTTTATACCTAAAGCCCAATGCCCAAGACAATCCCATTAAGATTGATGATGGTGTTACAAACTCCCTGATAACCTATAAAAACTTGGTGTTTGCTGCCACCAGTAATGGTGTGGCAAAGATAATTGGTGACAAAGTTGCTAAACGATACCTAAACGGAGAGAACATCACCTGCATAAACGTTGATAGTACAGGAACACTATGGATTTCGAACACCGAAGGGTTATATTGGCTTACCATTGATGGAGATATTTTACAACCGGTTAAAGCCTACCCTGCCAGCAAAGATAGCTTACCCTCAACACAAGTAAAATCGATATCAACCGATGCCTTAGGCAATACCTGGATATTATCGGATGTTTGCGTATCGAAGTATCTTACCCGCGAAAAGCGTTACGAAAGCTACTACGAACCTGGTAAGAGTGCTATTCAAACTAATTTAACCTACAAAATGTTTGAGGATTCCCAGGGCTATGTTTGGGTTGGTTTTACACGAAACGGAGTGGGAGTTGACCGAATCAATACAAAAACACGCACTATCAAACACTACCCCCACCTGCCCTACGACTCCACCTCTTACCCCAATACAAGCATTACCTATTGCATTTTTGAGGATGCCGATGGGAATATGCTTTTTGGCACCGATAAAGGCCTAGCCATATTACCCCCTGGTAGTGAGGCATTCCGCCTAATTGATACAAAGCATGGCCTGCCATCACCTGTGGTTACGGCAGTTTACCAGGATAGGCTTCGCAACTACTGGATTGGAACCGATAAAGGGGTTGTGCGTTACAGCAAAAAACTTAAAAAGGTTGATATCAAAGGCAGCCAGTTTGGGTTTAAAGATGAACTTGTTACTGCTATTGATCGTTGGGGTTTCGACACACTGGCAGTTAGCGGAAACTTTGGGGTGTATCTGTTTAACCCCTACGTGCCGGGCAATGAGATTCCTCTTCAAAACATCAAGATTATTTCATGTATTACCGATTACGATACCCTTGCTAATTTCCCTGACCCAAATTCCAAAATCTACATCAAGGCAAGCCATAAGTGGCTCGATATCCAATTTACAGCAACCGATTACACCTATCCCGGGAAGTTAGAATATACTTATTGGCTCGAAGGTTTTGAGGATTCCATTAACGCCCATAAAACCTTTACCCCCATTGCCCATTACACCAATCTACCCTATGGCAAATATACCTTTAAGGTTTACTACTCCCGTCCCGATGGTACAACTTCGCCAAAGCCTGTATCCATACAATTTGTTGTAGGTTTGCCTTTCTACTTTAAACCTTGGTTTTTTATAGTATTCCTAATCCTTATTGGTGCAATGGTTTACATCTATGAGGTTGAGAAAGTAAAAAGGGTAAAAAGGAAAAGAGATGAGCTTGAGCTTGCAGTTATTGAAAAAACAAAGGAGATAATCTCGCAAAACGAGGAACTGAAAAGTCAAGCAGAACTCATTAAACAGCAAAGCAATAGCTTACGCTTGAAAACCTATCAAATAAACGAAAGCCTTGAGTTTTCAAAACTGCTTCAGACTAACCTGATGCCAGGTGATGCTAATATGGCGGCTATCCTAGGGGAATACTTTCTGATGTATAAACCCAAAGATGTGGTTAGCGGCGACTTTTACTGGTTAAAGGGCAATGCCGAGGAGTTTACTTTGATAATCGCCGATTGTACCGGACATGGCGTGCATGGCGGATTTGTGAGCATGATGGGCATTACACTGTTAAACGAAACCCAAACGCATTCAACAGTAAAAAATCCAGTAGACTTGATAGTTGAATTAAACAACCACTTTACGCAAACCATTGGTAACGAGCTTCAAGCCCACGCTTCGTCCATGGCGGTTGAAATGGAAATTTCAGTTTGTATGGTAAACCGGAAAGACCATATCGTTAAGTTTGCCGGTACACATAGCCCTCTCTACCACCTTAAACGGAATGAAAATTCTGCCAATCTGGAAGTTTACAAATCGGGAGGGAAAGCGGTAGGAAATCGTTGGTTTACACCCAATATTCCAATGGTAGAAGTAACTGTTGAAAAGGGTGATGGCTTAATAGTTGCAACCGATGGCCTTTTCGATCAGCTATCCGGGGTCGATAAGAAACGATTTGGACGAAAGCAGTTTGAAAAACTGCTCCTGGAAAACACCAATGGCAAGATGGATGTAATCCAAGGATTACTTGAGCAAAGTTATGAGGCATGGCGAGGCAACGCTCAGCAAATCGACGATATTACTATAGTAGGTTTTATGATATAGCAAAAGAGCCCCTTTACTGGGGCTCTTAGCATTTAGGAAAATCACTTTTGCTTATACAAAAATAATTTGAGTTCCCTCACCAGCTGCCAATTCGTAGAATTGTCCAATGGTAATAATATCCTTTACATGCTCGCTGAAATCTTCTTTCTTAAGTCCAAACATTTCAACGGCAAGTTTGCAGGCATATATCTCACCTCCTCCGGCAGTAATAAGTTCAAGGAACTCATCCACTGGCGGAATATCGAGTTTTTCCATTTGGCTCTTCATCATAGCCGAAACGCCGGCTTCAACACCGGGGAGCATACCCAAAATGGTAGGAAAAGGAAGCCCTCCGGGCATTCGTAATCCTGGATTACCCACGGTGGCAGTGTGTAACCTCTTCATCTGTTTTTTAGTGATTGCGTCGAGGCCAAAAAAGGTGAAAAACACCTTTGCCTCAATGCCTTCCATCACTGCGCCATTTGCCATAACCAAGGCTGCATAAACATCCTCAAGGTTAGCCTTGGCGCATATAATCATCACCTTCTTAATAGGGTGATCCTGTGCGTTTGCCATACTCTATTGATTTAAAAGGTTAAACACAGCTTGATGGTTTTGCAATTCCTGCAATACGGCTGGCCTTTTTCAGGGGTGCACCCGGAAATAGTTCATAAAAGCCCTTGGTATCAACCATACCCGACTTTCCAATGGTTCGGATAGTTAATGCTTCACCCTTAAGGGTTTTCTCTCTAATGTATTCAATCACAGCAAAGTGCTTATCGGTTAGCTCTATGCCTTCCTCCTTCGCAATTTCAATGGCAATCTCTTTTGTCCATTGATTTGGATCGGTTAGGTAACCATCGTCGGTTACGCTAACGGTTTTACCTGCATAAACTTTTTCTGCCATAGCTTTATTTATTTTTGGTTAGTAATTAATTTTTAGTTTTCCCTAATTCGCCCATAACTCGGAGTGTAAACGATAGAGTGCGGCGAACCTCGGGTTTGCTTAGTTGACGGGCAAGGCCAATCAACGATTTATTGTCAATTTTTTCGTCCATTTCCATAGCCGAAAGGGTTTGTGTTATCTCGGCCAATGCATTCATTACCTTGGGTTGAGTTAAGCTGCGCAGCATTAAGCCAATGGCGGGCATGCTCTCACGGAGGCGAATAATGTCCTCCTCGGTAACATGCTCTTTGAAATCGGCAGCGAGTAGTCCTAACTGCCTAAAGTAGTCGAAGTATCCCTTCTTGTCTAGGTCATCCAGCGCCTTTGTAAAGGCAATACCGGCATCGTGAACTACTGGGCCAATATCGTGAATGAAATCCATAAGGCTTTCCATCATATCCATTAGTTCGCCAAACGTTTTCACGTTCCGCAGCAACTTGAAAACCAGGTAGCGCACATCTTCACCATCAATTTTTATATTTTGAACAGCCAGCTCATCCACAGCGGTTTGGAATGCATCCTTAACCACAATGTTCAAATCCTCAACCAAGTCCTCTACCACCTCGCTGCGCTGCTGCTGCTTGGCCAGCAACTCCAGTACAAGGTCCATTTTTCGGTTGAGTTCATCAATTTGTTGTTGCAAATTATTTTCCATGGCTTACCAGTTTTTTAAAGTTCCTTACCAGCCATAGTCATTTGCGATTCCAGCGGGAGCTCTTTACCCTTTAGCAGCAAATGCCAGTAAATCCAACGGAACATTACCTTTCCGTAGTGATTTATTCGGGTATTCTTGAGTAAGCCAAACGGGCCAATGCCGGGCAATGGATAGGTTCCGGGGAGCGGTTCGGTTTCGTAGTTAAAGTCGATAAGCGAGCCCTTGCCAAAACCAGTTTCGATGTAGCAGTTTGAGTGTCCATCGAACTTTGCAATCAACGGACGACCCTCGATGGCTGCAATAAGGTTGTCAAACAGAACATCCGAAGCAAAGTGAACCACCGATCCAGCTTTTGATGTAGGGATATTGCTTGCATCGCCAAGTACAAAGATGTTTTCCCATTTCTCGGAACGCAGGGTGTACTTGTCGGTTGCAATGTAGTTCATATCATCACCCATACCGCTGCGGGCTACCCAATCGGCACCCATGTTAACGGGGATAATGGTAAGCAAGTCGAACTTAACCTCGCGGCCATCGTATGAGATGATCTTTTTGTTTTCATCATCAACCCGTTCAAGGTAAAAATCGGGAATAATATGAATATTCTTTTCCTGCAAAAGCTCACCAAGCATTTTTGAAGACTTTGGCTTGGTAAATGCACCTGAGAGAGGTGTAGTATAGTAGATATTTACCTTATCGCGAATGCCTTTTTTAACAAAGAATTCATCGGCAAGGAAAGCAAACTCAAGTGGTGCAACCGGGCATTTGAAGGGCAATTCAGCAATGTTTATAACCATATCGCCACCTTCCCATGTTTTCAAAAAGGTTTGCAGGGCAACGGCTCCCTCGTGGGTGTAAAAATCAAAAATACTCTTACGCCATTCCCTACCAACCAAGCCTGGAGTTTCGGCTGGCTTAATGTGTGTTCCGGTTGCTACTATTAAAAAGTCGTATTCAAGTATTTGACCATTAGTTAGGTAAACAGTGTTTTTATCGGGTTCCACCCGGTCAATCTCGTTAATTATAAATTTTACGCCCGCCGGAATAAAACTTGCCTTAGGTTTAACCACATCGTGCTTGTTGTAAATGCCAAAAGGAATAAACAAAAAACCGGGTTGGTAGTAGTGGTTGGGTTCCTTATCAACCACAGTGATACTCCACTCATCGCGTTCCAAAACCTTGCGGAGCTTG
>Ga0078972_1011704_pt1 | contig 15541 bp, 13 predicted proteins | sample YelNatPaOPGAMG01_FD_67568 | JGI IMG/M metagenome (GOLD analysis project Ga0078972, IMG submission 67568) | Hot spring thermophilic microbial communities from Obsidian Pool, Yellowstone National Park, USA - OP-RAMG-01 (SPADES assembly) (version 2) | ecosystem: Environmental > Aquatic > Thermal... | reverse complement strand
CACCAGTCTTTTCGAAAACAGTTTTGCAGAATTCAAATAATTCGTTTGAAAAAACTTTACCCAAGCATCTTGCCATATATATCTCGTGATAAGGTGAAGTTCTACACCTTATAAATTTTTAAGAATATTTTAACTAATGTCTAATTTATTAGAAAAAGGTTTTTCCTGCTAAAATTGATGTTGAAAAAAGGAAGAAGCTATATAAGGGTAAAGATTGTCTTGTAGAGGGTTCTTGGATGGGCTCAGGAAGTCTATTGGATTTGGGGAGTGATTGTATATGAAAATGAAGGTTGTCATAGTTGGGGCAGGAGTAGTTGGCTCCTCAATAGCTAGAGTGTTAAGCATGTACGATAACTTTGATATCATTTTAGTAGAGAAGGAGCCGGATGTTGGATGGGGTGCTAGTAAGGCAAATACATCAATAATACACCCAGGTCATGAAGAGGAGCCGAATATACATCCACATAGGGCGAAGCTGTGCAAGGAGGGGAACAGGCTTTGGAGGCAATGGGCTAGGGAACTTGACATTCCAGTTAAATGGCCTGGAGAACTCATGATCTTCTATAATAGTGAGGAGGAGAAGATAGCTAGAAAGTATATTGAATTAGCTAAATCAAACAATATACCTGGAGTAAGGATTTTTTACCAAGAAGAGCTTAGGAAAATGGAGCCAAGTATTAATCCAAATGCAATAGGTGCTGTCTATGCGCCTACAGCTGGAATAATATCACCTTTTGAAGCAGTAATTGCTATAGTTGAAAACGCTGTTGATAACGGAGTAAGACTTCTTACAGAGACAAAGGTCGAAGGCATAAAAATTGCTGAGGGTAGGGTACGAGGTGTTATGACAAACATGGGCTTTATAGAGGCTGATATAGTCATTAACGCCGCAGGTATTTACTCGGATGAGATATCCTCTATGGCTGGAGTGGATTCCGGGTTTACTGTTAGGCCAAGGCGAGGCGAATACCTATTGTTTGACGAGGACATCAGGATTAAGCCTGAAAGGATACTCCACACTATTCCTACTCCAATAAGTAAGGGTGTTTATGCAATAACTACAATCCATGGGAACTTGATGATAGGACCTACCGCAGAAGATCTCTCTGTGGAAGCTAAGGAGGACACTTCAACAAGTGAAATTGGCTTAGAATACCTGTGGAATGAAGCGGGAAAGCTACTTAGGGAGCCCCCTTCGCGAACAAAGGTAATAAGAACTTTTGCTGGTTTACGGCCTGAGCCACCAGATGGACATTGGCTTATAGAAGCCTACACTGAACCGTTTGGCTTCATTAATGTTGCCGGGATAAGGTCTCCTGGATTCACTTCCTCACCAGCACTAGCCCATCATGTAGTGAATTTAATAAAAGCAAAATACGACATAAACCTTGTTATGAAAAGAAAGTGGAACCCATATAGAAGCGATATAGCTAAGGTAGGTCACATGTCGCTACGGGAAGCAGATAAATTAATAAGTGAAAATCCAGATTATGGAGAAATAGTCTGCTATTGCAAAACAGTTTCAAAGGCTGAAATTCTTGAAGCCATTAAAAGGATGAAGAAGATTGGCTTAAAGACTGTTACCTTAGACGGGATAAAATTTAGGACGGGAGCGGGGTTAGGTACGTGCCAAGGTTCATTTTGTAGGTGTAGAATAGCCTTATTAATATCAAAATACATGGATATGCCTCTACATAAAGTGGTGGTGAAGAAGAAGCCTTATGGCATAGGAGAAGTGAAGGAATTACTGAAGACTGAACGGAGTGAATGATATGATCGAACTAGACTATGATACTATAGTTATCGGAGCTGGACCAGCCGGGCTTGCCTCCGCGATCAAAGCGAAGGAGCTCGGACTTAAAACGGTCCTTGTTGAGAACAAGGATATTCTAGGTGGTATACCTCTACAATGTATACACCCAGGGTTTGGTCTCCAATACTTTAAGGAGGACTTGACCGGCACAGAGTTCATCTACAGATTGTTTGATAAGATGGAGAAAATTGGAGTAGAATACTTACTTAAGGCTCATGTGTATTCAGTAGAGTTAGTTGCTCATAATGAGAAAGTGGTTAATGTAATAACTCCAAAGGGGATAATGAGACTTCGTAGTAAGACAATAGTGTATACGGTAGGCGCTAGAGAAAAAAGCATTTTTGAAATAAATATTATTGGAGATAGACCAGGAGCAGGAATTTACACAGCAGGGGAAGCACAAACGTTAATGGACTTATATGGAATACTTCCAGGCAAGGAAATAGTAATAGTAGGTTCTGGGGACGTAGGACTAATCATGGCTAGAAGGTTCGCTCTAGAAGGAGCTAAAGTTAAGTCTGTAATAGAGTTGATGCCATATCCAGGGGGAACAATGAGGAACATAGTTCAGTGCCTGCAAGATTACAGTATACCCCTATACCTAAGTCACAAAGCCATTAGAATAATTGGTAATGAAAGAGTTGAAAAAGTAGTGGTGGCTAAGGTGGATGAAAATCTAAAACCAATTGAGAAATGCAAATTTGAAATACCCTGCGATACAGTAATATTGGCCGCTGGACTAGTGCCTAACGTAAGTATACTCGAAAAAATTGGTATGATAATGGATCCATGCACTGGTGGGCCTATGGTGAATGAATTTCTTGAGACAAATGTTCCTGGAATATTTGTAGCTGGAAACGCTCTAGTCGTAAACGACCTTGTAGACTATGTGGTTGAACAGGGGGAACAAGCTGCAGAAGGAGCTTTCTACTTTGTTCAAAACAATGGGCTTCCCACAATCAATTGGAAAAGAGTTGTTAGGGGAAGAAATATCAGGTTAATAGTTCCTCACTACATAAGTGGCGAAAGGGATATCATTTTATACGCAAGGGTTCAAAAGCCTGAAAAAAATGTCTTGGTGACAATACCTGAGATAGCATGGAAGATGAAACTGTCTAATGTTAGACCAGCTGAAATGATAAGAGCAAAGTTAAGTAAGACGACGTTGGAAAGTGCGAGATTTGAAGACAAGGTTACTGTAGAAGTGAACACTCAATGAACGAACAAGAGTTTATTTGCATAATCTGCCCTTCTAGCTGTACTTTGAAAGCATACACAAAATCAGATGGAACAATAAAAGTAGATGGTGCTCTATGCCCAAGGGGAATTGAATATGCAAAGCAAGAAATAACAGATCCCAGAAGAATAGTGATATCTGTAGTCAAGGTAAAAAACGGAAATCTACCCACAGTTTCTATAAAGACGAGTAAGCCCGTACCAAAGAAATGTATTACGGCAATAATGAAGGCTACTGCATCAATAGAACTTGAAGCACCTGTTGAAATAGGGCAAGTGATAATAAAGGACATTTGTGGCTCGGACATAGTTGCTACTAGGAGAATAAAAAAGTTTGTAAATAAAAGTATATAAACCATTATTTTAATTTTGATTCGTGTATTCAAAGTTGGATGTTAAAAAATGAAAATATATATTAAATACTTTTCAATCAACAGAAGGAGCACAAAACTTTCCTATATGATCTTTTTGACATCATATTTTACTATGTGATTGTTTGTACATTTCTTTTTCTTTTTTAATTGCCCATTCTGGTATTGTGTGTGGTGTTCCGAATATTTTTGCTAGGATGTAGACTTTTGAAAAGTTTGTTAGTATTATCATGTTTTCTAGTGCTTCTTCAACAGTTTTTCCAACTGTTACGCATCCGTGGTTTGCTATTAGTGCTGCACTATTTTCTCCTAATGCTTCTACAACGTTTTCGGCAAGCTCTCTTGTTCCCGGGAAAGCGTATTTTGATACCTTTATTTCTCCGCCTAACAGTATTGTGAACTCGTCTGAGACTGGTGGCAGGTTTTGGTGGCATACGGATAGTATGTAAGGCCATATGGCGTGAGTGTGTATTATCGCGTTAACGTCAGCCCTCGCCCTATATATTGCAAGGTGCATTGGAAGCTCTGAAGAAGGCCTCTTCTCACCCCTAACAACCTTTCCCTCATAATCCACTATGATAAGATCTTCAGCCTTTAAAGTGGAATAGTCTTTTCCAGAAGATGTAATGATAATCTTATCTTGCTCGAGCCTTGCACTCAAATTTCCACCTTTAGCAAACAAAATGTTCTGTCTAAGAAGCTCCTTCACAGCCCAAACAATTTCTTTACCAACTTCAGACATGGATAATAGGTCACAAAATATGCTATTTAACTTTTTATGCAAGTTTTATAATATAAATGAAAAAATTCCATAAATAATGGTAATCTTATCGGAATTTAAAAACATATATTTTGAAAAATGCATAAGAAGAGCGAAGGAGATCTTGCGGAAAGATTTAAAAATTATGCACTCAAAAAACATTAGTATGAGACTTAAAGATAGAGTCTGTCTAGTTACAGGAGCTTCTAGGGGCATAGGTAAAGCGATAGCACTTACCTTTGCGAGAGAGGGGGCAGATGTAATAGTAAATTACGAAAAGAGCCGAGAAAAAGCTGAAGAAGTTGTAGATGGAATTTCCAAGATGGGAAGGAAGGCGTTAGCGATTAAGGCGGATGTCTCGAATAAAAATGAAGTAGATGCGATGGTAAATAAAACAATACAAGAGTTTGGTAGGATTGACGTTCTAGTAAATAATGCAGGAATAGCCATTATGAGTCCTAGCATATTAGAAGCTACGAAAGAAGATTGGGAAAGGACTCTGGCTGTGAACCTACTTGGACCCTATTATTGTATTCAAGCCGTAGCCTCATATATGATAAAACAAAGATATGGGAAAATTATCAACATTTCATCAAGTTCTGCCTTAGGTACAACTGGTAAGACAAGTGGCAAAGCAGTTGCATATTCACCTGCAAAAGCAGGCTTGATCATCTTAACAAAGAGACTCGCTTTTGAACTAGGAAAATATAACATAAATGTAAACGCAATAGCTCCTGGAATCACAAAGACTGAGATAATAAGTATAGGACGAACACCCTCGGAGCTCGAGGAGCTCCTCAAAGAGAAAGCAAAATCAATCGCTTTGGGCAGGATAGCTGAACCACAGGATATAGCAAATGTTGCTCTATTTTTAGCGTCAGATGAGTCAAGTTTTATAACAGGACAATTAATAGTTGTCGATGGGGGAACATATGATTATCTTTCCCACAGCCAATAGGCAATTAATTAGCTAAAAACTTGATTATTTCTCTATGGAGAAATTTTATATTAATGTGTAATATTATTTTTGATAATATAATGCTTCACCAATCTTTACTGGAACTAAAAGTTTACAGCATTTATCACATCTTGTACAAGACCAACTGCTTGCAGAACGCCAAGCAATAGGCCTCACCATACAAAGTAATTTAATTTAAGGTGTAAATATAATAGAATACTTTAACAAGAGTTTCAATCTAAAGAAGAGGCGTTTTACTATTCTTACAATTGTAGTTTATAAAAAAATAATGCAGAAAATAAATGCTCTGGAATAATCGCCTTCGATCTTTGAGATCAGGTGATGTGTACTCTGATTCACCACAGTAGCTCCTTTAAGTGAATCCAGGAAGGTTAGCTCAGTGTGTGATAAAAGAGAACAAAGCATGGAAATTTTCACAAGTCCTACAACCAACTTGAGCAAGAGATTTATATAATGTAAGAAATGAATAGCTACTGGGATAACATATGAATGTATCTTCAAAATTACTTTTGCGATTTATTCTACTTTTAACCATAATGATCATATTTTGCTTCCCTATCCTGTATATGTTTTTTCCAATCCAAACTTCAGACTGGGAGAAGGTTTTCTCACCTAATTGGATTAATGCTGTTTACAATTCTGTCATAATTGCTATTTTTTCAGTAGTTGCAAATCTTTTAATTGGTTTTCCTGCAGCATATGTGTTTTCAAGGTATAGATTTATGGGCGATAAACATATTTTTTTCTTTTTGCTTTGGAATCGTATGACACCCTCCTCCGTTTTTTTATTGCCATATTTGATTATGTACCTGAGCATCGGCCTATATAACACTTTCTTAGGAGTAGTTCTGGCGTACTTTTCATTTAACTTACCTATAAGTATATGGCTATTTACAAGTTTCATGGGCATGATTCCAAATGAAATAGATGAACAGGCAAAAGTTGACGGATATAACTTATATAATTATTTTAGCAAAATTTTTATTCCATTATGTCGTCAAGCCATTATAATAGTTGCTTTTTTTGTATGGCTGCAAACATGGAACGAAATGTTTATTGCTAGCATACTGACCCAATACGATACAATGCCTTTAAATGCAAGGTTATTTATGTTATGTAACAGGCTTGGCCAATTCGGTGATACCGGTTTAGCTTGCACTGTGGGCGTGATCACGATTTTGCCAGGTCTGATTCTATTGTATTGGGCGAGAGCCTTCCTTTCAAAAGGTTTCACACTTGGAAAAGTATTTCACACTTGGAAAAGTATAAAAACAAGTATATAAAAAATAAGGATACAAAAATAAAGTATGATTTTATTCTAAGATTTTTAGTGCTTTTTCTACTGTTATATTGTCGTGTATTATTTTTGATATTGCTTTCGCCATTTTTGCTGGATCTTTGTGCTGCCATATGTTTCTTCCTATTGCACCTCCTACTGCTCCAGCGTCTACGCTGTTCTTGACCATTTGTAGCACGTCTTTGTCATTTTCCATCTTTGGCCCACCCATTACAACTATTGGTACTGGACAGGCCTTTACTATGCTCCTATATTCTTCTACTGTTCCAGTGTATGCTGTTTTTACCATGTCCCCTCCAAGTTCTGCTCCTATTCTTGCAGCCTTCTTTACCGTTTCAACATCATATATTGTCTTCCCCTTCTCGTCTACTGGCACGACTTCTGCGATATATGGCATTCCCCATTCCTCGCAGGCTCTTCCTATTGCACTGAACTGATTGTATTTTTCCTCGCTTAATGGTATTGGGCCGAAGTATGTTGTCTTAACTGCGTCAACCCCTAATTTTGCGGCCAGCTCAACATATTTTGGGTCATAGGGTGTCGTTAGCACTACAGCAATTTTTCCCTTTACGGTTTCCGCCACCTTTCTTGCGACGCCCAAGTTTACTAGTATTGCGTCAGCGCCACCAGCTATAACCTTTGCTATAACTTCTTGTATGTCTTCTATCCCTTGTGTTATCCCCATCATGCCGTGATCTAAGGCTACAATAAGTGTTCGCCCATCACTTTTAACTACATGACCTAGCCTTAAAAATTTTCCAATATTTTGCATTCTCCCTCACATTACTGTGATTAAACTCCATATTAAAAGGTTTTCTTTGCTCTTGGATAATATTATCAGCTACCAGATTGTTTAAAGCCTCTTTTATTGTATTTGTTGGCTCATGATATCTCTAAGTTCATTGTAACTGTCTTTGACTTGGGGGTAAAGTTTCAAGTAGAGATCGTATAACTTTGAATACAATTTATGATTCTCTGCATTTGGTTCCGTTTTTTCTTTGATGCTGACATACTTTTTAATTTCATCAAAGTTTTTGAAAATTCCAACACCAACGCCTGCTATAAACGCGTCACCATATGGTGCACCAGGAGCTGGACTAACATAAAATTGAGTTATTCCCGTTATATCACTTATTATTTGACGCCATAGCTTACTTTTTGCTCCTCCGTTCACAGCAAGCATTTCTTTGATATTAACTCCAAGGGATCTTGCTATTTCGATATGATGTCTCAAACCGTATCCTGCTGCCTCGAGTAGGGCTCTATATAGGTGTGCTCGAGTGTGACTTAGCGTTAACCCGAAGATTAGCCCCCTAGCATTCACATCCCAAATCGGTGTTCTTTCACCCATAAAATATGGAAGTACAACTAATCCGTCAGAGCCAGGATTGATCCTTTCTGCCTGTTTATCCAAAAGTTGATAGGCGCTAATTCCAGAAGATTCTTCCTCATATTTTTCTATTTGACCAAAATTGTCTCTAAACCATCGGACGAGGGCACCAGTTGCAATCATCCCTCCACCTACTATATACTTTTCCGGCACAACATGGCAGGTTGAAAGTAACCTTTTGTCGATTATAGGCTTATCCACTACGACAAACCAGCAGCCGGTTGTACCATACATAAAGCATGATTCACCATTTTGCGTCATCCCTACACTATATGCTGAAACAATGGCGTCAGGTCCAGATGCCACAACAGGTGTTCCAGGAGACAATCCAGTTTCTTGAGCAGCTTTTTGGCTCACGTAGCCAACAATCTGATGAGGATCAAAGATTTCAGGCAACTTTTCTATACCTCCACCAACTAATTCAGACATCTTTTCAGACCACCCGTTCTTGTTCATGTCATAGTATGGAGAAAAAATCATCGCATTAGTTCTGTCAATTGATGGGATATCAGTAAGCTTAAATACAACATACTTGTCAGCATTTAGCACCTTCCAAGTTTTTTCATAATTTTCAGGTTCGTTTTTCATGTACCATATTAGTTTATAGCCAGCAAAGTACGGATCTATAGCGTTACCCGTATGTTTTAAGATGAATGCCTCCCCCAATTTATTCTTTATTTCTTCACATTCTTTCCAAGCACGTCTGTCCATATAAATTATGCTCGGTCTTATCACATCACCTTTTTCGTTTATTGGAACAATGTCTGGAGATAGACTGCTTATCCCAATTCCTCTAATATTTTCAGGTGAGATACCTGCTCTTTTAAGTAAAATGTTTACTATCTGTTTAAAATCACCCCAATAACATTTTACGGGATCTTGTTCTATCCATCCTGGCCTTAATATAGTTATATCGTGTTCCACCAAAGCTTCTGCAGTAACCTTACCTTTGCTATCAATGATGACACCTTTTGAAGAAGATGTTCCAATGTCAACACCTAATAGGTAGTATTCGCTTTTACTTTCCATAAAAAATCTACCTAGAAGACAATTTGGACTTTTAGTGCTGCCGCACTTTTGACCAACTCAAATGCCTCCTTTAGTTTTTCGAGCGGGAAGGTGTGTGATATTAATTTTTCCACGTTTATCTTCTTTTGAGATAACAGTTTTAGCGCTCTTTCAACATGTGTTGGTAGGTGGTCGTAGCTTCCTGTTACCCTTATTTCCCCGTAGTGTATTATGTTTGGGTCTACTTCTATGTTTGTTGGAGGATATGTTCCTCCGAATAAGACTATTGTTCCAGCCGGGCTTACTGTTTTAAAGGCACTTTCTATTGCACTTTTGCTTCCTCCCGCCACGATCACCGCATCTGCTCCATATCCATCTGTTAATCCTTTAACTTTCTGTTGTAGGTTTTCTTTTGTAGGGTTGACTGTTGCATCCGCTCCAAGTTCCTCCGCCATCTTCAGCCTACTGTCTACGATTTCACTTACAATCACCTTTGCTCCGGAAAGTTTTGAAATTTGCAGGTGGATTAGGCCCATCGGCCCTCCTCCTATGATCAATATAGTTTCACCTGGCTTCGGTGATATTATATCGTTTGTGTGTAAGCATACGGCTATTGGTTCTGAGAACGCTGCCTCTGTAAAGCTTACGTTCTCCGGGATCCTGAAAAGGGCTTTTGCTGGAGCTTTAGCGTACTCCGCATAACCTCGAACTATATTACTTTTGTTTTGGCATAAGTTTGTCATGCCCTTTCTGCAAAGCTTACATTGTCCACATGGCACTATAATCTCTGGCACAACATGGTCACCGACAGAAAAATCTTTAACGTTTTCACCAACTTCCGCGACTTCACCACTCCATTCGTGACCTGAGAGGCCGTAGCTTTCTCTACCATATGGAAAAATCTGTCTTTTATATATGCCAAGATAGCTTCTGACGTCGCTTGGGCAAATGCCAATATTTTTAATTTTTATAAGCACTTCGTTATCTTTGATTTCGGGTACGTCGACTTCCTCTACTCGCAAATCGCTTGGACCGTAGAGCAAAGCAGCTTTCATCTTATTCTTCTTCAAATGCATCACAATTGTACTATAATTTTGTCTCTTTAAATATTTTTTGGATTAACTTGGACGATGTCGAGCCAGTATACTATTATACTATATCTGAACTTTAGATTTATATAGCAAGTAAAAAATTCTATTATATATGGCAAATTCCTATGATATAGTATTTTTACATCCCCCTAGCTTCTATGATTTTAGAAAAAGAATTTGGTTTCCAGGACCCATAGCTAATACAGTAGCAACTTACACTCCAGCATTCATAATGTTCCCAGTAGGGCTCATCAGCATGGGTTCTTATCTCGAAGATCAAGGCATAAGGGTTAAAATATATAATTTAGCAGAAAAAATGCTTGTTGAAAAGAATTTTAATGTAGAAGAATTTCTACAAAAACTTGAGGCCACAATATATGGAATAGATCTGCACTGGGTGGTTCACTCTCAAGGTGCAATAAAGGTTGCAGAGATATGTAAAAAAAATCATCCTGATGCGCTAGTAGTGCTAGGAGGATTGACTGCAACTTGTTTTTCAGAAGAAATTGTGGAGAATTTTGGATTCGTGGACTGTGTAGTAAATGGAGAAGGCGAAGAACCGATTTATCAATTATTTAAAAACGTTAGCAAGTTTAATAAGTTGGAGGCCTTTTATCGCACACCTAACCTCACTTTCTTTGATAGAAGCAAAAAAATGGTTGTTAAAACAAATTATTTAAAAGTAGTAAATGATCTCGATTCTTTCGATTTTACAAGATTAAGGCTTGTAGAACCTAACACTCGTACACTAACCTCATCCATATCTCAAGAGAAGGTTTGGATGCTTCCTATATGTAGGGGATGTTTGTTTAACTGTGCTACTTGCGGTGGGTCTTTCTATAGTTATAAGAGGTTGATGAATAGGGATAAACTAGCCTTTAGGTCACCTAAAAGAATACTGGAAGATTTTATGATATTAGATGAAATGGGAATAAATTCAATTTTTCTATTCCAAGATATGAGATTAGGAGGGAAAAATTATTCAGAGCAATTACTTAATACCTTGAGGGGTTCAAGGTGGTCTAGCATAAAAAATGTGGGATTAGAGCTTTTTTATCCTGCCAGCAAGTCTTATATCATGAACTTGAGTAAAAATAAGCCGGCTGATTATATTGGAATTTCAATTTCACCAGAGTCCGGAGATGAAGCTGTCAGAGAAATTTATGGAAGAAATTATCCGAACGAGGCTCTTCTAAGGACATGCAAATATTGCAAAGAAGAGAATATCCCATTAGGCGTCTTTTTTATGATAGGGTTGGGATATGATACATTTGATTCTATAAAACGAACTTGGACCCTCTGGGAGAAGATGGGCTCGATCGAAAAAGAAGTTAAGACAAAATCTCGAATATTTGTAGAGGTAGGTTCGATGATCTTTTTAGATCCTGGATCATTAGCTTTCTATTATCCTAAAAAGTATGGCTACAAGTTAAAATTTAGAAACTTCAATGATTATTATAAATCAATAGAAAAATCCCCTTTCTGGATCCATTGGATAAGTTATGAAACAATAAATTTTAATGCTCAAGAATTAGCTAATTTAATGATAGAATCTGAAAAAAGGATGTTGGAATATAAAAGAAAATATAACATTATAACAGAGAACTCTTATAAGGTAAGAAGAATATTTGTAGATCTTGAAAAAATATTTATCTCAGAATACGATAGAATAATTAAACTTAGCGACTCTATGGAATATGACATTAGAATTAGAGAATTAGCTGAAATTTCAAAAGATCCTATTATAGCATGGTCCTATATCCTTACGCATGATGAAATATGAATGAGATATTGTTGAAAAATTTATAGAGAAAAACTGGGCCTGCCTTCTTTAAGGGTTCTTCTAATTTCCTTTACCATTAATCTTGGTCCATTGAGAAATGTACCGAGAGTAGAACCGGCCATATGTGGGGTTATAATAACATTATCTAATTTTAGAAACTTTGATTCACTACTCAATGGTTCTTCATCGAAGACATCTACTGCAGCGCCGGCTATCCATTTTTCTTCAAGAGCTTTGATTAAGGCATTAGTATCCACTATGCCACTTCTAGCAGTATTTATGAAATACGCACCTTTTTTCATTAGCTTAAATTCTTTTTCACCTATTAAATGAAATGTTTCAGAAGTTAGCCTAGCATGAATTGTAATTATGTCTGAGACTTTTAATAACTCTTCTAAGCTAACCAATTTAACATTTAACCCATTTGGGACTTCTTTGACGTAGGGATCATAGGCAAGAATTCTCATTCCAAATCCTTGAGCTCTTTTTGCAACAGCTTGTCCGATGCTGCCAAATCCAACGATTCCTAAAATCATATCCTCTAAATTTAAAGGCATATTATTTCTGTCAACAGTTTTCCACTTCCCATGTTTAAGCTCAAAATAGAATTCAGGTATCCTTCGAACTAATGCTATAATTAGCCCCATTGTAAAATCTGCAACTGCACTAGTACTGCGACCTGGTGCGTTAACTACAGGTATACCCTTTTCACGAGCGGCATGCACATTTACATTTTCGTAGCCACCGCGTACACATCCTATCATTTTCAAGTTTTTAGATTGCAAAATAGTATTTCTACTGACAGGAGCAAAATGGACTATTAAAAAGTCTGCATCCCTAACTTCTTCAGTAAGTTCATTAAAGGGTTCAACACCTTCAGGCCCTAAACGTTCTATTTTTAATATTTCGCTATAGAATTGATCAACTGTTAAGTCTTTTTTCCAATCCATGCACTTGAAATTTACGCCATCGACTTCTAGTTCTTTCATAACCTGATACATTATCTTGCTACTTAATGCTGGATCGCCACAGAGTACACATTTCATTACATCTACTCACCGCTGATATTTACTTTCCTATTTTACTTAAATTTTTCCATATGTATGAGAAAACTTTAGCTGTATCACTCCATATACGATAGAATTGCTCATATTTTTTAACTTCCTCTACAATGGGATATCGTTCATAAGATAGTGAAGTAAAACTTTTAGTCGCTGAAATAAGATCTTTAAAAACATTTGCACTAACTCCTGCACAAATTGCTGCACCTCGTGCACCAATTTCTGTTCCAGCAGGTATCTTAAGAGGAAAATTTAGCACGTTTGACATTATGTTAACCCAAACCTTACTTTTCGCACCACCGCCTGCAACATAAATGTCTTTTATTTTTGTTAATTTCTTCATTTCTTCAACTTGCATTAGAGTAGAATAAGCTACACCTTCATATACTGATCTAAGTAGATGTTTTCTTGTATGCTTCCCGGTTACTCCATAAAATCCAGCCGTAGCCCATGGCTCATCCACTTTCCCATATAAGAATGGAAGATAAAATACACCTTCAGAACCAGGTGGAATATCTTCTATTTCTTTATCGCATATTTCATGTGGGGATACGCTGTTTTTTTCCGCCTTTTCTGTTTCTTCTTTACAAAAATTATCTATAAACCAATTTAGGTTGCTTGTGGCAGCCGGGGAGGCATTTAGTAAAAGCCATTTGTTTGGTAAAGCGTATACTCTTGTCATGCACTTTCTATTCGGATCTAATATTATATTGTCTAGGATTATTTGATTGATTTCCCATGTGCCCAGTATAATAAGTAATTGGCCACCATTTATGCATCCAGCACCTAATCCTACTGCATCAACATCATGTAGTCCTGAGCAAACAATTGTCCCCTTTAAGAGACCTGTTTCTTCACCTGCTTCTTCCGTTACTTCTCCACATTTTTTCCATGCTGGAATTATTTCTGGAAGTTTTTCTTTACATTCTTCAAGATCTACAATCTCAAAAATTTTATCTGAATATCTTCTCGTATTAATATCAGTTAGAGTGGCACTAGGATCTGTTTCATCAGTACATATAATATTAGTTAGTTTATATTTTATATAATCTTTACAAAAGAGGATCCACTTGATTTTTGAAAAGTTTTCGGGCTCATTTTCTTTTAGCCATGCAAGGATTGACAAGGGTGCTCCAGCATGAGGCTTTTGCCCGATTATTGGGAACAACTCTTCAACAACATTCTCTTTTTCCCAACATAGCACAAATTCTGTTGCTCTAGTATCAATGGACAGAACACCCTTCCTAACTGGTCGACCATCTTTATCTAGAAGGTATAAGCCATCACCTTGACCGCAAACGCCAACACCAATTATTTTTGACGGCTCAATTGATGATTTCAGAATAGATTCTTTTATAACATCCTTTGTTATAGTCCATAATAGATCCATATCCCTTTCTACCCATCCCGGCAGTGGATGTTCAAGAGGCATCCTTTTTGATACAACTACTATTTCCTTGCCTGATGAATTAAATATTACAGATTTTATGTTTGTTGAACCGACGTCAACGCCCAGTAAATAACATTCATTATTCATAACTTTTACCACGTAATTTCAAATAGTGATTCTATAATCATTTTTGTCAAATAGGTGGATATATTCGAATGGAAAGTTCACCCAAACCTTTGAACCCTCTGCTACGGAAAGTTCGCTTCTGGCTTTAATTATTTGGTGATCAGTACTCAAATGTAGGATATTATAACCTTTTCCTGTGGATTCACATGCTATTACCGTAAAACAATACCATTCCTTTCTTTCTTCTATACTGACTTGAACATGCTCAGGTCTAATTCCAAATTTAATGTCGACTATTTCTTTAGGCAACTTAATTTCTTTAGGCAACTTAATTTGGAAGTCTTTGAAATCTATTATATTATTTTTTACCTGCCCTTCAAGAATGTTTATTCCAGGCGAGCCTATGAAAAAGCCTACAAACACAGTATTTGGTTTAGAGTAAATATTTTCGACCGTATCATACTGCATGATTTTTCCTTTATTCATTATCGCAATTTTTTGTGCAAAAGTTAACGCCTCCGTTTGATCATGAGTGACATAGATAGTTGTCTGCTGAAGCTTTTCTTGAATCTTTTTAATTTCTGATTTTAATATAATCTTCTTTTCTGGCTCAATAGAGGAAAGGGGCTCATCAAACAAAAACACAGAAGGATTCCGGACCAAAACTCTACCGAGAGCAACTCTCTGCCTGTCGGCAGGGCCTAAACTTGGTGCATGGGCATTAAGTAAGTGTGATAAGCCTACAGTTTCTGCAACTTCTAAAACTTTTTTTCTTTTTTCTTCTTTTGGTATTTTAAGATTTAGCAGTGGGAACATTAGATTTTCGTAAACTGTCATTGAATAGACAACTGGAAATTGGAAAACGATCGCTACATTCCTTTTTTCTGGTGGCATATCGGTTACGTCTTTATCGTCAAAGTATATTCTACCCTTTGTAGGTTTTATTAGGCCACAAATTATTTTTAGTAATGTGGATTTACCGCAACCTGAGGGACCGAGTAGAGCGTTTGCTGACTTATCTTCGAAAACTAAGTTAACATCTTCTACCGCCGGGGGGCCTTTATTGTAAATGTGTGTCACATTTTCTAAGACTACCTTCACCATTTTTTATCACCTTTAATTTTTTCAAATTTTGTTATAAGCTTACCGTTTGTTTTACTATAAATGTAGATGTCATTAGGATTGATATAAACTTTAAAGGTCTTTTCTAATGGCTTAATAAATGGAAAGTAGGCG
>Ga0078972_1011703_pt1 | contig 15542 bp, 13 predicted proteins | sample YelNatPaOPGAMG01_FD_67568 | JGI IMG/M metagenome (GOLD analysis project Ga0078972, IMG submission 67568) | Hot spring thermophilic microbial communities from Obsidian Pool, Yellowstone National Park, USA - OP-RAMG-01 (SPADES assembly) (version 2) | ecosystem: Environmental > Aquatic > Thermal... | reverse complement strand
ACCTGTCGAATGTCCCCTGTAATTCGTAGTATTTCTCGGGAACAAACTTTCTTATTTCTTTTTCTCTTGTTACGAGTATGTTAAGGGTAGGCGTTTGAACCCTTCCCAGGGAAAGCAGTTCGCCCCATCGACGGGTAAAAGCCCTTGTTGCGTTTATTCCAACAAGCCAATCTGCTTCTTCTCTTGCAAAAGAGGCTTTTCCAAGGTTTTCAAACTCTGATTCATCTTTCAGGTTCTCAAATTCCTTAAGGATCTCCTCCTTTGTCATCGCAGACAGCCACAATCTTAAAAGGCGCTTTCCTTTAGGGTTTGTAAGAAGCATTATTTCCCTGAATATGAGTTCGCCTTCTCTTCCTGCATCACAAGCATTAACTATTGCATCGATATCCTTCCTCTGGATGAGTTTTTTAAGGACATCGAATCTATCTTTTGTTTCTTTTTTTGGCTTGAATTTAAACTCTTCAGGAATAATAGGAAGGTCCTGCAATGTCCAAAAACTTAGTTTCTTATTGTAGTCTTCGGGCTCGTATAGTTCACAAATATGACCCAAAGACCAGGAAATAACATACTCCTCGTTTTCAAGATAGTCCTTTTCATCTTTAAATTTTCCAAGTGCCTTTGCGATGTCTCTTGCAGCAGACGGCTTTTCTGCAACAATCAATTTTTTCACGATTTTAATTATACTGATTAAAGGGATTTTGCAAAAATGTGGGATAAAAATATAAGCCCCGGTTGATCCGGGGCATTTAAAAGTGTTTAGATTGTGCTCTTACTCGATCACTTTTACATTGACTGCTTTATCACCCTTATCTGTTTGCTCGATTTCGAACTCTACTTTCTGACCTTCCTTCAATGTCTTGTAACCACTTGACTGGATTGCCGAGAAATGCACAAAAAGATCCTTACCACCATTGTCTGGGACGATGAACCCAAATCCCTTCTGTGAGTTAAACCACTTAACTCGACCTGTTAATCTTTCCACTTCTAAAATACCTCCGTAAAAAATTTCCGCATTCTTGCGGTTACACAATTATAATACAATAAAAAATTTTTGCAATAATCTCTTACAATCAGGGAGTAGGTGTAAAACTTTTGAGAATTAATTCAAAACCAGGCCAGGCCTTACTAAAATCTTCTGGTGTTGCATCGAATTCAATTTCATAAAATATTCCATTCACTTCAATAGCATAAATTTCACCCTTAATTGGCATAGAATTTCCATTTGTATCTTTAAGTGATCCTTCAAATCTAAACCTGTAAAATTTCCTATCCTTAACTGTTACATAACCCTCCGATGTTATTTTAAGGCTATTACTGTTTAATACTGTTCGAATTGCATCTAAAGCATTACTAAAAGTTAAATTAAGAGAGCCTATATCTTCTACATAAATGAAACAGGTTGCCATATAGTTATCAGAAAATGCTTTGCTATCAACTCTAACATCTGTATCTTTATCTGGATGTTCTTTAAGGACCCAGTCTGAAGGGTATTCAAATGTATAGAGCCCGTCATCATCTGTATATGTTTTTGTCTGAGTTTGTGGAGGTAACTTTTCTAAAGTAGCAGAAACGGTAGATGCAGCCCCAGTTACAACCTCTACACTCTTGTTATAATCTTTATATCCTGTAAGTTTAAGTGTGATGTTGTAAATTCCCTGCGGAAGTTGCAATGTGTAGGGAGTTTTGTGGCCCGAGTCTTTCCCATTCAAATAAATTTCAGCTCCCGAGGGGGTTGACTGAACAATAAGGGTACCATTTTGCAGTTTTGCAAGAGTAACATTAATTGTAGTTTCTTTGTTTTCTTCTATTTTTACTGTGGTTGAATAATCAAGGTACCCTTCTTTTTTGAGCGTAACTTTATAATTTCCTTTAGAAAGAGAAACTTTAAAAGGTGTTTTCCCTTTGTATGTATCGTTTATATAAACAGAGGCACCTGTTGGATTTGAGTTAACAGTAAGAATACCAGTTGTAGTTGATAATTTTTGGAGGACAAAACCAAAGATATTTTCCTTGTCTTTTTCAACAACAACTGTGGTCTGTAAAGTTGAGTATCCTTCAAGAGTTAGTTTTAAAGTATGTTCTCCTTCAGATAATTCAAGTTCAGAGGGAGTTTTTCTGTTTGTATCCTTTCCATCAATAAATATTTCCGCATTTTGAGGTGTGGAATTAATTTTTACTTTTGCTGTTTGCACTGTCTTTTCAAGCGTGAAACTTTTCCTGAGTGTTTCCCCTTCTTTGAGAGTAATTTCTTCCGTTAAATCTTTATAGCCTTCAAGTTTTAGTGCGAGTTTATAAGTCCCCGCCTTAAGACCTTCTAAAGTTGCAGGTGTTTTCTTTCCTGTATCCTGATCATTTAAGAAAACAGATGCATTTGGGGGATTTGATTCAATATAAAGTGAACAGTTACCTTTTGTAACTATGACTCCTCCTTGAGTATTACTTTCTTGAGGATTATTCGCTGGTATATTAGAACTAATTGTTGTCCCTCCTCCTGAAACAGGGTTTGATACGGGGGATGGTGCTCTTTTGAAGGCAAATACAGAAATCAATATACCCGTAATTACCAATAATGCAATGAGCGGGAAAACAATTTTTTTGTTGGAAGTAAGTAACTGTCCTACAGGTACTTTAGCCTTCTCTCTTGTAGGAGCAAAAACTTCTTCACTCTTTCCTGTTTTAAGAGTCTCCTCTTTTACAAGTTCTTGTCCTAAAATAACTGTTTTCTCCACTTCTTCCTTTTGAGGTGCTTCCTTTTCAACCCCTTCCTTTCCTAAAATTACTGTCCTGTCTTGAGGAGTTTTCTTTTCACCCAGTAATGCTGTTTCATCTTCAGGTAATTCTTCTTTACTTAGTACCACAGTTTCAGGAGAAGGTGGCTTCGTTAAAATTACTGTCTCAGAAGGTTGAGCAGGAACCTCTAACTTTGAAAGGTCTTCGGTGAGTTCTTGTGGAAGTTGATATCTGTTCTCGGGGTTTTTCTCAAGAAGTTTGTAAATTATTTCTCTCAATTTTTCAGGGACTTTTTCGTTTAGTTCTTCTATCTTTGGGGGAGGAAAAGAAATATGCATATTTATAACAGACCAGGGATTTTCTGCATAGAATGGCAATTTGCCTGTAACCATTTGAAATAGAGTAATTCCAAGGGAGTATAAATCACTTCGTATATCAGTTGGCTGTCCTTTTGCCTGTTCTGGGGAGAGATAGTAAGGAGTCCCAATAATACTTCCCTGTGAAGTCAAGGTTGCAGTTTCAGATACCTTGGCAATACCGAAGTCCATTACTTTGACATTACCGTCTCTTGTGACCATTATGTTCTGCGGCTTTATATCTCTGTGGGCAATAATACCATGATCGTTCGCATAAGCAAGAGCCTCAGCAACTGCCCTGGCAATTTCAATTGCATTTTCTATAGAGATTTTACCTTTTTCTTTTATGATTTCCTCGAGAGTTTTTCCCTGAACATACTCCATTACAATATAATAAATTCCCTCTTCTTTACCAAAGTCCCTTACCTGTGTTATATTCGGATGCTTTAATTTCGTTGCTATTTCTGCTTCTTTCTGGAATCTTTTCACATACTGCTCATCTTCTGTATACTCTTCTCTGAGGATCTTTACAGCAACTACTTCATTTGTTTCAAGGTCTCTTGCAAGGTAGACGGTGGCCATTCCACCACCGCCAACCTTATCGTAGATTTTGTACCTGTTTTTTATAACTTTCCCAATGTAATTCATTTTATCACCTGCCTCAGAAATTCATAAATCACATTCCTTTCGACAAAACACATGAGTGCAATTCCTGCTAATAGTAGTAGAATAATAATTAGAAAAATAATCCTGTGTCGCTTTCCAACAGGAGGTTTTCTATAAAGGTTTGAAACATCAAACAAGATAACAGTAATATTGTCTTTGCCTCCGTTTTTGTTTGCAATTGAGATAAGTTTAGAGACCCTTTCCGTTACAGTTAAATCTCTCCTCGAAATTATCCTTTGAATGGTTTTTTCGTCAACCATATTGTAAAGTCCGTCACTACAGAGAAGAATAATCTCGTTACCTTCGAGTTTTATAGGGTCATAGAATTGAGGTTCAACTGCTTCTTTAACACCAATAGCCTTCGTAAGAACGCTTCTTAGATTAGACTTCTTTGCCTCGCTCTCGGTAATAATCCCTTCTTTCAACTGCATCGCCAAAAGTGTATGGTCTTCGGATAATTTTATGAGTTTATCATCCTTTAAAAGATAGAGCCTGCTATCCCCAACATTTGCATAATACAAGGTGTCGTTACTTATAATTGCAATTGTCCCAGTTGTTCCAATTTTTCCTTTAAGATCCAAAGAGACAGAGTATTCATAAATTCTTCTGTTTGCTTCATCGAAAATCTTTTGAATAAATTCATAATTATCCCAGTTATCTTCTTCTTCCGCAATTTCTAATACAGTATTCTTTATGATAGAACTTGCTATTTCTCCCCTCTGCAAGCCCCCCATTCCATCAAAAACAGCAAGAATCCAATTACCTTTCTTTTCAAGAATTACATAGTTATCCTCATTGTTTTCTCTAATTTTTCCTACATCAGTTGCACCAAAGACTACAGAGGAAGTTGTACTTCTGTTTTCACTTTTAACATTATCTAATTTTAAGGTATCCTCATTTTTCATGCTATTTTGAACTTCGTTTTAACATCCCCAAAAGTTATTTCATCTCCATCACCAAGTGCACGCTTATTTATTTTAACTCCATTAACATAAGTCCCATTCGTGCTTGCAAGGTCGTAGATGACAAATTGTCCATCCTCATATTTTATCTTTGCATGCTCCTTGGAGACTGCAGGTGACGGAAGTATTATGTCATTAGTTTCACTTCTACCAATATTTGTTACATCTTTAATATTAAAACTCTCTCCTGTGTCAATTCTTACCAAATAGGCATAAGGCGTTTTTGATACCCCCATAATGACAGTTTCCCCACCTGAAGGTTCTTGCGGTGTAGTTTTTCTTTCTCCTCCAGCAGCAGTTTTCTTCTGGGGGACAGGCCGTCTTCTCATTACGAAGAATAAAATTACAAGAACTATAACAGCACCAATAACAATGAAAATAATATACATTGGAACCTCCTTTTTGTCATGTCCAGCCTCAATTTCCTGTCTACATTTTTGAATAAATTCGTTTGCATAAGGATGAGCAGGATATAACTGATTTATTGCAGTCAGTTCCTGTAAGGCTTTGGAATAGTATCCATTCCAGTAGTATTTAAGTGCTTGCTCGTATTTTTTATCGAGAGTTCCCTGATGGGGAGTAACTCCCAATTCCTTCAAAAACTCGGTTGCTATGTTTATGGGGACTAAAAAGTTAAAACCTTCTATTGTTTGTCCTGTGTTGTAATCGATTGATCCAAAAGTTGCAATGCCTATAGCTTCTCCCTTCGAGTTAAAGGCAGGGCCACCAGAATTACCATGGTAAATTGCTGCATCTGTTTGTAATACGCTCCAACCACCAGGCATTTCCTTAATTGCACTAATAATGCCACCAGTTACAGTGGGTATAGTTGCACTCATTCCCTGTAGCGCTGGGTGGTGTGTTGCAACACCAGGGTATCCTACACAAAAAACATGCTCACCTGTTGCAACTTTAGAGGAGTCTCCTATCTTAACTGTAGGAAGTTCAACATTACTCTCTATTTTGAGAATTGCAACATCTTTCTGTGTTCCAGTTCCGGTGGGATCTCCTACTTTCTTGACTTCGCATTGCTTTCCCTGCTGGAGTATTGCAACACCAGGAACAGACTTTCCTAATACTGAGTAAACAGTCTCAGTTATGTTTGATATCTTTGCATTTTGGAGAAGGTAAAGGAAGAATCCTTGTGCAAAATACTGTGCCTGTGCCTCCGTGATTGCTCCTTCCTTAATTTGTTTTTGGGTTTCATCGTATGCTACGGTCTGCAAAATTAAATATTTCATATACTCGTCTGTAAACTTTACTACATGAGCATTAGTAACAATATAACCATCAGGAGTAACTATAAATCCTGAACCGCTTACTCCAGTTTGTGCATGCATTTTCCAATACCCGCCTTGTGGATCTTTTGTGAATCTGAAATTTTCATCGTAAGTTGCCGAAGGAGCGGTCACATCTCCCTCAATAATTGTTTCAATAAATACAACTGCTGGTTTCGTTGATTCTGCAATTTTGGTTGCGTCAAGACCCTCTTGTGCTTTCAGCGAATTGAAGGAAAATAGTAAAAAGACTAAACTTAGAACCAAAATTCCCAAAATTAACTTTTTCACTTTAACCTCCTTTAATCAAATTTTTATATTTTAGAACATCTACTTCATTATAGTAAGATAAATTTTTTTTGTCAATACCATAAAGTTATGAAAGTTATATAGGGTAACATAGTGTGCTTAAGGGATTGTAGCGTGACTTAAGTCCCATTCAAAAAGTGCATTTAATGTATTTATTACATCAGTATTGTAGGTAAAAAGTGCAGTTTCTCTTTCGTTGTCAAAAGAGGGACTTGTAAAGTTATTTGAACCAATGTAGGCAAATGTATCGTCAATAATGAATGTCTTTGCGTGTATATATGGATTCGGGAGTGCAAGAACTGAGTCTCCAAGGTCTTTCTTTGTATCTACTGCGTATGAGGCTGGCATAAGAATTTTTACATCAACTCCTTTATCCTTTTCCCCCTTAAGGATTTTTATAATCGATGGGTCGCTTATGCTTTGCTCCCAGATCTTTATGCTTTTCTTTGCACTTTTGAGGGCACTTTCAACCTTTGTCCTCGAATCAATGGGGCTTATAAGGACATTAGGGTTATTATTTGTAAAGTCGGTTCTCTCCCAATCGGCGTAGAATAGCGATTTTAGTGTTAAGACCTCATCCTTGTCGAAAGTTACAAGTCCAAAATCCCTGTTTTTTGTAAAACTTGAAGAGGTAAAATTACCCGAAAGGACTATTGCTTCTGTATCATCGATTACGACATACTTTGCGTGTGTGAGGAAGAATTGAGGATTAGCCCATCTTACATCAATTCCATAGATCCTGAAGAGGTCTCTTATATCGAAATTTTGGGTTTCTGCCTGGTATGGTGCTTCTTCTAAGATAACTTTTACTTCAACGCCACTTTTTGCAAGGTTTATTATTGTTGGAATAAAGTCAAAGTCAGTAATGCTATACATATTTATGAGAAGTTCCTTCTTTGCATTTATAAATTCGTTCAGTATTGCTTGCTTTCCAGAGAAAGGCTCTGTTATAAGTATTTCGTTTCCGTTTTGGGAAGAAATAGAATCCAAACTACCCAAAAAAGATACTGCTAAAATTATGAAAGCGACAATAAAAACCTTCAATTTTTTCATTTTAACCTCCCAGGGTTATTCGAATTTGCTGTGTTACATCATTCCATTCAACTTTTGCACCGAAGGTCTCAGAAATGAATCTAATAGGGACGAATGTCCTTCCATTTGTAATTTCAGGAACGACTTTAAGGTTATCCCTGTCAATTGGTGTTTGTGTTCCGTTTACAAGCGCATAAGGGCTTCCTATTTTTAGAATGATGTTTTTATCCTTATATCTTATTGTAACCTCTTTTGTTTTGTCGTTCCAACCTACATCTGCACCGAATGCCTCACTTATAACCCTAACAGGAACCATTGTCCTCCCGTTTTTAATGTATGGTGGTGCTTCAATTGTCTTCTTTTCACCGTTTACAATAACCTCGTTTTTACCTACAGTTAAAATTACTTCAACCGTGGTTTCAAAACTGTATCTAAATAACCCACCTGAAGAAGTTAGTGCAAACAAACTTCCAGACTTTCCGTAGTAAAAATCAGGCGTTAAAAATACATTTACAACATATCTGTTTGTCATTCCACTTCCAATGTTTTCGTAACTTAAACCTTTATTTTTTGTTATGTATATGTTTCCGTAGGTAGTTCCAGAGGCACCCCAGGCACCAACAACCATAAAGCCATCCTGTGTGTAGTTGGGTGATATTGCTGCTCCATCTGCCCAGGTTGTTCCAAGGTCGTAAACGCCCATAAAAGTATTACCTCTGTCGTAGGAAATAAATTCGCCACCTGCAGTACCAACAAGGACAAGTCCGTCCTGAAGGAAGGTCTTTGAGATATCAAAGCCTGTTATGCTTAGACCCCAGAATTTGTTATTGCCAATTTCTTTGAATGTTTTTCCGTAATCATCCGAGCGATATAGATTACCACCATTTGTTGCAACGAAGAGGTATTGCCCTGCGCCTTTTATAAAATTGATATTTACATCGTATGGTGGAAGAGAATCAATGTGTTTTGGGCTTTGTAAGGTTAGGTCAGTTACCCAGAGCCCTCTGTTTTTAGTTCCAATAAATATATTTCCGTTGTATTCGTATATTACCCCAATGGAATCATTTTTAAATACATCTTTTTTATTAAATGTTATGCCTCCATCAGTGGAAGCAAATATGCCTTCACCTAATGTGCCAACAAGGATTGTCCCATTTGAAAGTTCGCATATAGAAAGTATTTGATGCGAATCAAGGTTGCCTGTGCTTGCGAAAGTTTTTCCGCCATCCTTTGATACATAAAGTCCATTATTTGCAGTTCCAAGGTAAATTGTTTTATTTGTGTCATATTTTGGGGAAAATGCCATTGTTGTTGTATTTACATTAGCAATTCCTTTATTTGCAAGCGCAAAAGTTTTTGTTTCAAGGTCAAACTTTATAATGCCGTATTCGTAAGAAGCAATAAATACATATTTTTCATTTGCATCAAAGTTGAGGTTTGTTGAAGGGTATGGGATTTGGTATTCACTGTAGTTTCCATTTTTCTTTACATAGAGTGTCCCCGTTCTTTTGAGTGCATAAAGATTTGAGGAATCAGTAACTTTGACTGCAATGATTTTGGTTCCTAAAAGTTCATTATTGAATGTTTTAAGGTCTTTTGTAATATAGATACCATTGCCGAGTGTTGAGAGTGCAACCACATCTTTTGTGCAAGAAATGCTTGTAATTGGTGAGTTTGCTTTAAAAAGTTGTGTTTTTGTATCGTTAATTTTAAAAAGCTCGCCGTATTCTGTTCCAACATAGTAGTTGTCGTTATAACTTGCAATCGCTGTTACATAATCTGATGTGAATTTTGCGATAGTCTTCCAGGTTTTTGTAGAAGTGTCATTTTTCATTATAAGATTTGTGTTCAGGACTTTGCCATCATCCCTTTTTTCAAAACTTACACCACATGCAAGCAATGTGTTTGTGACTGGGTCTGCTGTGATTAGAGTTACATATGTTGCATCAATTCCCATTTGGTACGAGGAGAAGCTTTTTCCAAAGTCGCTTGTTTTAAAAACACCATTTTTAGTTGCGATATAAACGGTTGAATCTTTTGAGAAATCTTTTGACAGAGTAAAGTCAAGCACACCTTCAAACGTTAGATTGAATCCTACATTTATGGGTATATTTGCGAAGCTTGTTCCACCGTTATTTGAGTAGTAGAAGGAACTTGTTGACCCAGCAAAAAGCGTTGAATCATTTGAGAAATTTGGAGATAAAACAACCTTGTCGATTTCGCCGCCGTTAATACCCGTAGGCTTTGTCCATGTAGGATTTGCTCCATTTACGGGTTTTAATAGCCCAAACAATACCAACAGAACTAAAATGAAAATTAAAATCTTTTTCATCCTACCTCCTTAATCTTTTATTTTGGGTATATATTTTACGACAAAAATTTGAAAATGAGAAATCTAATGCTCACTTATAATTGATTTAATCTTTGCTAAAATGATATCCATTGCAATTTCGTTTTTGCCGCCTCGAGGGATAATGATGTCTGCAAATTGCTTTGTTGGCTCTACAAACTGGATATGCATTGGTCTTACAGTTTCAAGATACTGATTTATAACTGATTTTAACGTCCTTCCTCTCTCAAGAACATCCCGTTCTATTCTCCTTATGATTCGGACATCAGGGTCTGTATCCACAAAAATCTTAATCGAGAATATATCTCTTATTTCATCGTAATAGAAAAGAAGGATCCCCTCGACTATGATGATAGGTTTTGGATAAACATCCTCAAATTCCCCCGTCCTTGCATATTTTTCAAATGAATAAACAGGAATTTTTACAGGGATTCCATGTTTTAAGTCTTCAAGGTGCTTTTTTAGAAGTTCGATATCAAAAATAGATGGGTGGTCGTAGTTGAGTTTCTTTCTCTCCTCAAGCGTCAAATCCGGGAAATCCTTATAATACGAATCCATCGAGATTATGGCGGTTTTATCTTTGCCAAGGGATTTTTGAATCATCTTTGCAACAGTTGTTTTCCCCGAGCCGCTTCCACCTGCAATGCCTATAAATGTTGGTTTCATTTATGCTTTTTGAACAACGAGTTTTGTAATTGCCTTAAGTGTCTCCATCACATTTATGCCTTGCTCTGCAATTGCTTCAAAGTATTGGTATTTGTTATCTTTGTTGAGATCTGCCTGTAATTCTTCAATGGATAGGATGTTGGGTAGGTCCCTTTTGTTATATTGAAGAATAATTGGCATGGTTTCAACATCTTCGCCAAATTCTACGAGGTTATCTATCATATCCTGGAAGCTATCGATGTTTTCTTGACGCTTCTCGATTTGAGAATCAGCAACAAACACGATGCCGTCTGTTGCTCTTAGGACAGACTTTCTTGTTAACTTGTATATGTACTGTCCAGGGACGGTATAAAGGCTAAGTCTTATCGTAAATCCTTTTATACTTCCCAGTTCAAGGGGTAGGAAGTCAAAAAATAGTGTTCTTTCGGTTTCTGTTGCAATACTTGTAAAATCACCCTTTACTTTTTCCGGAATTGTTGAATAGATATGTCTCAAGTTTGTAGTCTTTCCGCTCATTGCAGGACCGTAATATACTATCTTAAAAGAGATTTCTCTCTTTGCGAAGTTTATGGTACTCATCTTTTCTCCTTAGAATAAATCTTCAATGTCCTTTTCTACATCCTCATTTATTACTTTTTGTGTTTGACTCTCTGCTCTCTTTTCTGCCTCTTCTATTATGGGTTTTATTTCTGTTCCTGTTTTCTTTGCCCAGAATCTTATTGCACCAATGGGCAATTTGTTGTCAAAAATCATTGCAAGGAGTGCATTTTGTGTAATAAGCGAAATGTGAATGTTTGTTTCCTGCCCCTGGTGGAAAGTAATAGTGAATTCCTTTTCACCCAAAAGCCTTGCAAGTTCATTTGTTGCAGAAAAAACACCTGCAGCAAGCGCTGATATGTTTTGGGCAACATCTGAAGTGATGTCGCCACTTTTTGCAAGAAGTTCGCCACTTTTGTTAAGCAAAACTATGTCTCTTGCCTCTGACTCTGCAAGAAATTCGCCAAAGAGTTCTTCAATTTTTTTGAGTTCCTCTTCACTAAGCACAATTTGTACTTTTGAAAGTCTTCCTTCCATCCTATCCTCCTAAAGTAACTATTTCTTTCTGTAAAAGTCCTTTAAGTATTTCCAAAAACTTTACATAACTCATAGACATCTGCTCCATTATATTAGAAATGGGTGTCCCATCCAATATGTATTTTAACAATTTTATTTCATCTTTTGAAAGTTCTACACCTTCCTTATCATTTTTACTGTTCGGAACCATTTTTGTTGTTTTCGTAATTTGTTTGATGATGTCGAAATTTTCTTCTCTAAGGTTAATTCCCGTTGCTATAATGTCAAATATGTTTTTTCTTATTGTTCTTGGGGGGAGGACGATGTTTGTAATAAAGGAGAACTGACCGTTAATTTCAAGGAAAACATCAAGAATAGCCTCTTCTCCAATTGAGTAAGGACCATTTGCATGGACAATTTCACCGTTCGAAAAGTAAATACCATACATTCCCATAACTCCATCGACTTCGAGTTTGCCAGACTTCTTGCTTGTAGAGATGCTCTGGATTATCTCCTCCAGCTTAAAGTCACTTAAGTTTCCCTGCATCGCTATCTCCTTTTTCCCTTTTTTATTATAATACGAAAATTTTATTTAAATGCAAATCAAGATATAATAGAAAGTAATAAAAATTTTTAAGGAGGTTAAAATGGAACTTAAGTATTCAACAAAAAACGCATGGGAAATCCTTAGCCCAGAAGATGTCAATGGTTTTAGTGATTCTTACAAAGATTTCATAAGCAAGGCAAAAACGGAAAGAGAGGCAGTAAAGTATTTAAAGAGTCTTGCAGAAAGTTTTGGTTTTGTCGATTTGTTTAATGCTACAACTTCTCACGGTAAATTCTATGCAATAAATGATAACAAAAACATACTTCTCATAAGAGACGGCGAACTAAGCGCAGAACACGGTTTTAATTTTGTTTTTGCCCATATTGATTCCCCGCGGATCGACATCAAGCAAAACCCTCTCTATGAAGGCGCTGATGTTGTTATGTTTAAAACCCACTATTATGGTGGCATTAAGAAATACCAGTGGGTTACAATTCCTCTTGCGCTTCACGGTGTTATAATCCTCAAGGACGGGACGAAGTTGGAAATCAGTATTGGTGAGAACGAAGATGACCCAGTTTTTGTTATTTCGGATTTGCTCCCACATCTTGCAAGAAAGCAGATGGAACAGAACGCAAGGGAAGTTATCCAGGGTGAGGCACTTGACCCAATTGTTGGAAGTATTCCCGATAAAGAAGCAGATAAAGAGAAGTTCAAGACTGCAATACTAAAACTCCTCCACGAAAAATATGGCATTGTTGAAGAGGACTTCATTAGTTCGGAATTGACTCTTGTCCCTGCAGGCAAGGCAAGGGATGTTGGCTTTGATAGAGGTGCAATTGCATCGTATGGTCATGACGATAGAATCTGCGGTTTTACAGGAGCAAAGGCACTTTTTGATGCCGTAACTCCAAAAAGAACAATTGGAGTTATGCTATTCGACAAAGAAGAAATTGGAAGCGATGGCATTACCGGTGCACAATCAGATTTTCTTGATTATGCGGTTGAAAAGTATCTAAACCTGAAAGGGATAAAGGATATTTCAGTAAGGGAAGTGCTCCACAGGTCTTATGGTCTATCTGCCGATGTTAATGCTGCAGTTGACCCACTTTACAGGGATGTTTTTGATGAACAGAATTCTCCTATTTTTGGACATGGCGTTGTTGTAACCAAGTTTACCGGATCTGGTGGAAAATACTCTGCATCTGATGCATCTGCAGAACTCGTCTTTAAGGTTAGGAAACTCTTTAATGAAATGGGTGTGCCATGGCAAATTGGCGAACTTGGAAAAGTTGATGTTGGTGGCGGCGGAACGGTTGCAAAATTTATGGCAAATAGAGGTATTCAAGTGCTTGATGTTGGTCCTGCGCTTCTTTCGATGCACGCCCCATTTGAACTTGCTTCAAAAGTCGACCTTTACTCCTCATATCTTGGATACAAAGCATTCCTTGAAAAATTTGAATAATATCAATTGATGGTATTGAGGGGGCGAAAGCCCCCCATATTTTTTTTAAAGGCCTCTTTTTTTCTTTAATTCAAGCAGGTTTTGAAGTTTATCTTGCGGGATGGGTTTTGCACCACCAAGCATATTTGCAACAGTTAACATCTTGCAGAGGTTTTCGAGTTCTTCCATCCTTCTAAAGGCTCTTTCAAGCGTATCACCAACTGTAAGCGCACCATGATTTGCAAGCAGAAGGGCATTATGGTCTTGAATTGCTTTGCCTATGTTTTCTGCAAGTTCTTTTGATGATGTTATCTCGTAAGGAATTACAGGAACATCTCCCAAGATGAGGGTAGATTCTTCATGAACATCGTTAGGAATCGGATAATTTGCAATAGCAAACCCCGTTGCATATGGAGGGTGTGCATGTATTATTGCATTAACATCGCTTCTAACTTTGTAGATTTTTATATGAAACAAGATTTCAGTTGATGGCTTTCCCTCGCCTTCAAGCACGTTTCCACTGAAGTCTATTACAAGGATGTCCGAGTAGTCAAGTTCATCTTTTGGAACTCCTGATGGCGTTATGTAGATGTATTCTTCATCTCTTACTGAGAAATTTCCACCGTAACTTCCATTAAGTTCATGTTCGTAAAGTCTTTTTCCTATGTTTGCAATTTCTTCCTTAATTTGTCGTTTCATCTTAACCACCTTTCTTAACAAGATAATTATACCAAAATAATAAATTTGTGTAAAATAAAGGGTTAGGAGGTTTGTATGGTTATAACGATAGATATAGGAAATACAAACATAGTGTTTGGTTTTTTTGATAAAGGAATGCTTTTGAATACTTTGAGGATTGTAACAGATAGCGGAAGGACATCCGACGAGTATAGACTTCTTATTTCGCAATTTATGAGGGAGGAAAAACTTTACGGAAATGTTGATGATGTAATTGTATCCTCCGTTGTTCCCTCTCTTACGCCTGTATTTAGAGCAGTCGCAAGGAAATTGTCGAATAAGGAAGCGATTTTAGTAAATTCTGACTTGCCTTTGGGGATAAAATTTGATGTAGAAGAGCCAAGATTTGTCGGTGCTGATAGAATTTGTGATATTTTTGAAGCACATAAACTGTTTCCAAACGAAAACGCTGTAACTGTAGACTTTGGAACAGCGACAACATTTTCAGTTATCACTAAAGATGGAAGATTTGTTGGAGGACCAATAACAATTGGTGTACTTCCTGCTTCAACGGAATTATTCAGGAAAACTGCTCAACTTCCAAGAATAGAACTTGTAAAACCAAAAAGCGCCATAGGAAAGAATACGGTTGAAGAAATGCAGTCAGGTGTTATTAATGGATTTGGTGGTCTTGTTGACAGGCTTATAGAACTCATTGAAGAAGAACTCGGCGAAAAGGTTCGTGTTATTGGGACCGGGGGTATTTCGCATGTTATGGAAGGAGTTGCAAGAAGGATTGAAATGTTTGATAAACTTTTAACCGTGAAGGGTATTTACAGTATTTACGAGTATGTTAGAGGAATTTAAGATAGGAAACATATATTTAGAAATGCCGATTTTCCTTGCTCCACTTGCGGGGTTTACTGATTCGCCTTTCCGTATGCTTGTTAGGTCTTTTGGTGCAGGGCTTGTTTTTACTGAGATGGTCTCCGTTATGGGAATAAAGTATAAAGACAATAATACGCTTTCCCTTTTAAGGTTTCACAAGAGCGAACATCCTATTTTTGTCCAACTTTTTGGCTCTGATATAGATGCCTTTAAAAATGCAACTGATTTTGTTACTCAACTTGGTTTTGATGGGATTGATATTAATGCAGGGTGTCCTGTTCCTAAAATTGTAAAAGATGGCTCAGGCTCAGCACTTTTAAAAGACCTTCCGAAACTATCAAAGATAGTCCATACAGTTAAGTCTTCAACTAACTTGCCAGTTTCCCTGAAAGTAAGAAAAGGTTTCTATAAAGGAGAGAATGTCCTTAAAGAGGTTTTAAAGATTGCAGAGGATGAGGGTTTATCTTTTTTAACAGTTCATAGTATTACAACAGAAGAAGGCTTTAATAAGGAAAGTGAAGATTGGGAGGCAATTAGAGAACTTGTTTCTTATTCCAAAATTCCTATTGTTGCAAATGGTGGCG
>Ga0078972_1011702_pt1 | contig 15542 bp, 17 predicted proteins | sample YelNatPaOPGAMG01_FD_67568 | JGI IMG/M metagenome (GOLD analysis project Ga0078972, IMG submission 67568) | Hot spring thermophilic microbial communities from Obsidian Pool, Yellowstone National Park, USA - OP-RAMG-01 (SPADES assembly) (version 2) | ecosystem: Environmental > Aquatic > Thermal... | reverse complement strand
GTTTTATATGTCATGAATTGAAAGTTTCCTTGTAAATTTATAGAGGAAATTATAGTAGGGACACTTAAGGGCAGCTCATTTGTTTTTAAGTGATCTACTTTGGGGTAAATGATGATTCCGTAAATGTTCTGATGTTGAAGAGTCATGGGGGGCTGGTGAAGATGTCCTCGATTTCAAAGTGTCCGAGAATATTAGTGTATGGGGGATGATAAAGTTGAGTAAATTCATAATCGTGACTTGTTTTATATGTTTCTTCTTGGGGGCGATACCAACATCTTTCGCATTAGCTGATGGGAATTTATCTTCAAATTCTTCTGCTAGTGAGTATCTTAAAACGGTTATGGATGAATTTCACACGTCCTATTATGTGTATGATGATGCTTACTCTGCTGGTAATCATTTTTCTATGCGTGCCAAGATTTCAAGTTCTGGAGATGAAAATGCAGTCCCTCCAATGGATGAAGAGTTTTCAAAAAATTGTTATTCTGGGAATACGTGTATTAGGGCGACTTTCAAGGTAAAAGGTAATAATTGGGGTGGCTGGTATTTTATGAATGGCGTTTTAAAGAGTGGGCAGATAGAACCCCAGGCTAATTGGGGTGATGAACCAAATGCTGGTGTTGATCTGAAGGGTGCTACAAAACTCACCTTCTGGGCGAGAGGAGAGAAAGGCGGGGAAATGGTGGAATTTTTTGTCTTTGGTATAGGTAGGGATCCTTCGACGGGCAAACCCATAAAACCTTATCCAGATTCCTCATCTAAAGTATCTCTTGGTTATGTTGAGCTTTCTAATGAATGGAAAAAATACACAATTGATTTGAGTGGGAGGAATCTAAGTTATGTTTTAGGCGGTTTTGGATGGGTGACTAATGCTAAGATGAATAACTATAAAAACATAACATTTTATCTTGATGAAATTAGGTATAACAAACCAAGATTAGGAGAACCCCGTTTCTTATTGAGTTATAAGACAATCAGTTCAAACCAGAGCTTTGATAAAGTAATGCGGAACGTGGCTTTCACTTATGATAATGCACTTGCATTATTAGCTTTCCTTGCAAAAAATGACAGAGTAGGAGCTAAATTAATAGCAGATGCCCTTGTTTATGCCCAGAACCATGACCGTTTCTATACCGATGGAAGATTGCGGAATGCTTACCAGGCTGGAGATCTCGCCCTGCCAAAGGGATGGATTGTTAATAACAGGAACTTAACAGTTAGAATCCCTGGATGGTATGATAAAGGGCGATGGTACGAAAATAAATCTTTAGTCAGCACCTATACAGGTAATGTTGCCTGGGCGATGATAGCACTCCTCTCCTATTATGAAACTGCTGGAGAAAAAAGGTATCTAGACGCCGCTAAGAAGATGGGTGAATGGATAGAACAGAACTGCCGTGACAACAGAGGAGCGGGTGGTTATACAGCAGGTTTTGAAGGATGGGAGCCAAATCCGGTTAAAATAACCCATAAGTCAACAGAACACAACATCGACCTTTATGTAGCCTTTAAAAAACTATACATGATCACGAAAGAAAATAAATGGAATGAAAGAGCAGAACATGCGAAAAAATTCATTCTAGGAATGTGGGACAACTCAGAAGGTAAATTTTGGACAGGAACAACCAAAGACGGAATAACAATCAACAAAGACACTATCCCATTAGACATTCAAGCATGGGCTATCCTAGCCCTTAAAAACGAGAGTAAACCTTACTGGAAAGCCCTTGAATATGCAGAAAAGCACATGAAAGTAGGTAACGGATTCGATTTTAACCAGGACAAAGACGGCATTTGGTATGAAGGCACAGCCCAAATGGCACTAGCATATTACTCCACAAACCAAAAAAGTAACTGGAACAATCTAACCACCTTTTTAAAAACATCACAAGATAAAAGTGGAGGCATCTTTGCCTCTAACAAAAATGGACTGACAACAGGCTTTAATTGGCTCTACTTCAAGCGCCTTCATATAGGTGCAACAGCATGGCTACTTTTCGCGCAGACCGGCCTTAACCCATTCTGGCTACCTAAAAATCTGACTCAATCAACTGTTAGTCTTGGGCAACTCGCCGCCGCCGCCAGCACCATAAAAAAATACTATGAAAGCTATAATAAATTACCATCCACAGTTAATATCACAGGAAAAATGTATACAATGAGCCAATTATTATACCTACTTTGCAGGGCCACGATAAACATACAAAATGGTAATCTTAGTTCCATCGTCACAAGAGCTGTGGGAAACCCCACACTCCCAAATGGTAGTTACACTTATGGTAGAATATACAATACTGAATATGTGAAGGTTGCGTCAAACATTTTAGGATTCATCAAAGTTTATGACTGCGCACCTAACTATGCCAGCACAAGTCTTGGCAGAATACCATTCCAAAAGATAGTCTACATGTACAATAAAATCATGGCATTCTATGGCACCAACAAAAACCTACCAAGTTATGTCACAATTTAACTTATAATCGCGCAAAAGGTGGGGAATAAAAGCCATTTTGGACTGGATCACCCATTAACATTGGAAAATGGTCCTCAAAACTTGGTGCATTGTTAAAGTAACAGTGAATTCTTCTCCAAAGTTTCTTGCTTGCATCGTCAATATTATAATTAACCGTTCGAAGGATGGTTATTGATAGACTCTAAGTCCACGCAGAAAAGTTATAGGCTCTTAGACATCACTTCTTTTCTGATGGGGAGTTGCGCGGCAAAAAATGAACCCCCCAGAATTATTAAACATTTTTTTGGTATAGGCAAACACAAAAAAAATAAAACTTTAATAGTTAATCCCCTTATTGGGTTAAATAGATGCTTATATGCGCATCGTCTAATTGTCCGCCGGAAACAGAAGTATTACTCGTACTGATAATTTTATCTCCTCTTATGAGGGATATGGTTAATGTTTCATTGCTAGGTTCCCTCTTTTCAACTATGATCCTTAAACTGCCAGTAACCGCACCCAGATCAATTGTTTTATCACCAGCACCTTCAATTGTACGAGTTCCAGATGAATCAGTTATAATACCATTCCAACTATCAGTATAATTCACAACCAACTTTACATTTGAAGCCATACAACCCGAAAGAGCCAATACAAAACATACAATTACTAATAAACCTATTTCAACTTTTCCTAACAATTTTACACCCCACATACTTATAGTCTTTCTTATAGTTGAATTTCCCTATATTTTTTTCTTATAATTCAGATGGTCATGTAAATCGATTCTCAATCCCTAGGGGGGGAATCCATAGGTTAACTTGTATAAAAAGAAGTTCCCTTTTTGTGAAGGGGAAAATTTATATACCTTTTTTTGGGGGGGTGATGGAGTTTCAAGCTTCTGGGTCTGCTATTCACCAACATTGGATTATACAAGTATGGGGTGATGGATTTAACCCTCTAGAAATCTTGTGGGTTCATCTAATATGTGGTGAACTTGCATCTGCAAGAAGGAAATCTCATACTTTTTTTTAGCCATAGGCTGAATGTGGCTGTATGATCTCTTTTCACCTTAAGGTGCTCCAAGTTTTTTTCTGCCAAAGGCTCTGCCTAAACACCTACAGAAATCTCCCATAGGAGCTGGAGGTGCTCCCAATATAATTAAATTTAGACCTTTTATTTTAATGAGATTTGAGATAGATGATACATTTACTTAACAGGAACTTAAAGTAAATATGATGTTGATGGTGACAATTGCACTATTTCCCCATATAGGCCACATAAGAAACCCTTCTTTTGGGGGTGTATCTTAAAATTTCCTTCTAGTGGAATTTTTAATGTGTGGGGGGATCATTCCAAAGAGTGTTTAAAGGCAATCCTTAATTTGCTTATAAAATTTCAGCGCATAATATTATGATTAACTTTGTTGGGGGGGTGGAAATTTTTTCACCTGCTAAGCACGCTTAAAAATAAGAAAATAACATAGATAATTATTAACAACAGGGCTTTTTGGCGTGTTATACCCCTCTTACTCCTTAAAAACATTATAAAGATGAAAATCAGCAGTATTAGAAAGATTGAGACGATCTTAAAATTTCTTGGATCAGTGACTAGGATTGGTTTCATAACTGATACCACACCTAAAATCAGGGTAGAGTTGACTATTGTACTTCCCATTAGGTCGCCTATTGCCAGGGCCTTATAGCCATGGAGTATTGAGATGGTTTCAAATACAAGCTCTGGTAGGGAGGTGCCAAAAGAAATCAATATTATACTTATAAACAAAACTGGAACCCCTATTTCAAGGGCGATCAATACAGCATAATGAACCAAATATCTAGAACTTATCAACAGAACTGTTAAGCCAGCTGCGAACAAGATTAAAGATAATAAAAATTCTCCCCTACCTACTTCTTCCTCTTCTTCAAAGCCCCTTTGCCTATAAACCAACAAGAAATAGCCAAGGAATATAACAATCAGGAATAGACCATCAAAACGGGACAATACACCATCCAAAGTCAAGAAGATAGGTAGAAGGGCCATGAAAAAAAGGTAAACAAACCACTCTCCGATTTCATCACCCTCAAAACTAACCCCTCCAGCAATTAACACTGCAGTACCTATAATTAGGGATAAGTTAACAACATTAGAACCCAAGACGTTTCCCAGGGAAACTTCGGGCACGCCCTCCATAACAGAGCTTATACCCACCACCAATTCGGGTATGCCTGTTGCAACAGCCATTATAATAAAACCAGCAGCGAAATGGCCCAATCTAAGATACGAGGATATCTTAGAAATGGATCTTGTGGTTACTATGCCACTTACAATAAGTACAACCAAAAGCGCAGTGAAAATTAGATAAAAGTACATGTCAACTTGTATATGAACTAGTAATATTTATAGATCACATGGGAGGATACTGGGGGATCATCAAATTTTTTTCTCTTCTCAGTGAGTTTCAAGATATTTTATGGTTTTTCTTTGTTCTTGGGCCATTAAGGTTTTTTTGGCGAAATATTCATTTTGGTGGGGGGGTGATAATCTTTGGGATTGCATTCTTTTTTGGGAATATTTCATTCTAAATCCATTAGGAGGCAGTATAGTTCCTCTTCCACGTTCCTTTTTTTCCGTTTTGCTTTTTTGGGGGATTTTTTTATCTTTACGGGTTCCACTTCGGGGAAACTGCCATACTCGAGTTTGAATTTTAAAATTTCCACAGTCTCCCTTTTCCTCTTCTTGGTCAAAGCCAACCACCCTACATGTCTTATCTGTTTTTCTTTTTTATACATTTTTTCCTAAGAAGTTTGTGATCATGAATGTAGCCTTTTTTCATGATAATCGCTTGGCTAAGCTTATGAGAATAAAATATAATAGGATCATCAGGTAAAAATTAAACTTGCACCCCCACAAAAGGATTTACATGGGGATTTGGTGATGTTATGGAGATTATAGCTCATAGGGGAGCATCTTATTTCGAACCTGAGAATACTTTAAGATCTTTTAGAAGGGCTGTGGAGATGGGAGCTGACAGAGTCGAGGTTGATGTTCGGCTCAGCGAAGACAATGAACTTGTCATAATCCACGATCCAAGGGTGGATAGGACAACAAATGGTACTGGTAGAGTGGAGAATATGACACTCCAACAATTAAAAAGTTTAGATGCTGGGAAAGGAGAAAAAATACCAACACTACAAGAAGTTATAGAGTCCCTAGAGGGTGCGAAACTAGTAATAGAGATGAAAATCCCAGGCATCGAAGAAAAAGTTCTAGAGGCTATCCATGAAAACCACCTGAAAGATATACTAATAACATCATTTTATCATGGTAGTCTCAAGAAAGTGAAAATCATAGATGAGAACATAGAAACCGGGGCCATATTCTCATGCCAACCCCTAAAACCGGAAAGAATAGCATTAGACGCCAATTCAGATGCAATATTCCCAAAGCACAAATTCGTAGACCAGAAAATGATAAAAAGAGCCCACAAATATGACATAAAAATATACCCATGGACAATAGACAACCCAAAAACAGCAAAAAAACTAATAAAACTTGGAGTAGATGGGATCGTGACAAACAAGCTAATAGGCCCATACCAAAGCAAACTAAAACAATAGACCCTAATCACATTCAAAATTGCGCAGGATGATACAAGATAATGACTTTTTTTCGGTTGATTGGATGAGTCCGCTCATTTAATTTTTTTTGCCCTGCTTTGGTCTTTCCGTGTTCGGACAACAAGCAAATATGTCGTTTATTTTCATCCAAATTTTTATGGGATGCTTGTAAACCGTTATCGAAGAGTTCCTATTAAACAATTCGTATAATAGTGACAAAAAGTTTAAGTGATGATCATCTCAAAGACCGGGGATAATATTTTAAGATAATAATGAAAGAATTAAAAAAAGATTCTGGGAAGAAATGAAAAATTATTGAGAATAAGGGTAGGATCCTACTCTATGAAATCCTTGAAAAAGAAGAAGTAGTACTAAAGATTGATAAAAGATCTAGAGCCTATAAGTGACCTAAATATCAGTAAACACGCCCTAAATTAGTCTTCAAGTTTTAAATCCCCCTTGTATTCAATTATCCCCTCCGAGATTGTTCCCATTTCAAAAAAACCTTCTTATTTGATTATTCACAAACTGCCTGCAAAACAATTAACAGCCCCGCTCTTCTCATCTGATCCCCCAATAATTAGCCATTTTATCAACTGTATCCCCCCATAGATATGATGGGGGAGCGCATAAAAAAAAAGAGCACATGCCTAATCTGTGCCCTTGCACATTCCAACATCTCCTTTGTGTGGGGGTGAGATCTTCCAATACTCCCACCTAAATCTAAACCACTGTGAACCACCTTCCTTGGCGGAAGGGGCTTCCTGCCTCATAGAAAGAACTTGCCTCTCAGCCAACCTTCCTATAAAAGATCATGAAGGAGTCTTTTCCCTACAAGCATTCGAGGACTATCCCCACACATCTAATATCCTCAAGGAAGCCTTTAGGTCTCTCTCCACCTTGTAACCGCATTTTGGAGAGACAAACTCTCTACTCATCTACCTGATCTCTCAGCCTTGTAGACAAGTGGTGAGTAAAAAAATATAAAGCTCTTTTTGTCTTCATCCCCCCATGCTGTACTCCCTCCTGGGTGGGAGGGGCTTAGCAAGTTAAATTTTTGATAAAATGAAGGATATGATAAATCCTAAAACTGTTATAAGCCCTGCGAGCTCATGAGTTTCTGAGAAGGCTTCTGGTATCATCGTGTCCACGAGCATGGCTAGGATGGCGCCAGCTGCAAGTGACATATTAGTCGCGATCAAACCCTTAGGTAGATTATTAAAGAGAGTGTAACCTGCAATTGATGCTATCGCAGTGCAGAATGCTATAAAAAACCATAATCCAAAGATTGAAATGGCCTTCCAACCCGATTTTTTCATCCCCACAGAACTTGAAAGCCCCTCCGGTATATTAGATAAGAATATGGCGATTACAGTGGCCATGCTCACAACACCACCTTCTATCATGGTAAGACCTATTGCAAGCGATTCTGGTATACCATCCAAGACAGAGCCTACTGCGATAGCTAAACTATCACATTCTAGCATGTGTCTGCCGGAACGTTTACGATGTTTAGCGCCTTTACGCGCCAGATAAACATTCACTCCAGTGAAGATAACAGCTCCGATTATAAAACCGAGGGTAGTGTGTAGAAAACCGCCAAGTTTATAGGCCTCATCCATTAATTCGAAGGCTATGGCTGATATGAGCACTCCAGCGCCGAATGCCATGATAGAAGCAACAAGACGCTTGGGCATCCTAGAAAAGTATCCGATTATGGCGCCGATGAGGAGGGCTGAACCAGCGAAGAATCCCCAAAGTCCCGCTAACAACCACACTAACATAAAAAATAATATTCTTGTAAACCATTAAAATATCCTTTTTTTGGAGTGGGGTTTATATTTTGATTTCGAGTCCTATGGGGCAGTGGTCTGATCCCATAACATCTGATAATATCCACGATTTTTTAACATTCTCCATGAATTCCTTGTTAACGAAGAAGTAGTCTAGTCTCCATCCAACGTTTCTTTCACGGGCCCTTGTCCTGTAACTCCACCATGTGTATTGGCCGGGTTCCTTGTTGAATGCTCTGAATGTGTCGATGTAACCGTTTTCGATGAAAGTGTCGATCCAGGCCCTTTCAACCGGTAAGAATCCTGAGACGTTACTGTTTTCCTTTGGCCTTGCGAGGTCTATCTCTTTATGGGCGGTGTTGAAATCGCCGCAAACTATTATGTTATGTCCTGAATCTCTTTCGCGGTTCACGTCTTTGAGAAATGCATCATAGAAGTCTAGTTTGTATTTGAGGCGTTCTTCGGACATTTTACCATTTGGGAAGTATATGTTGTATAGTAGGAATTTTTCAAATTCTGCTATTTGGATTCGGCCTTCGATGTCGAATCTTTTTATTCCGAATCCTTCCCTCAAGCTTGTGGGTTTGATTTTGGTGTACATGGCAACTCCACTGTAACCTTTTCTCTGGGCTGGTGTGAAGAATGCGCTGTAACCTTCAACATGCCTCAATTTTCTCGGGATTTGCCCGTGGTTTGCTTTTATCTCCTGTAAACATAATATGTCAGGTTTTTCTGTGAGGAACCAGTCAAGGAAGCCTTTACGATATGCTGCCCTCAGACCATTAACGTTCCATGAGATTATCTTAATAGTAGACATGAAAAACCCCCCCATTGTATTATATTTATTTGGGTAAAATAATTATCTCAGATTCTGGATGAGGGTATGGGAACTTTTTGGCAATTGGAATACTAATTATTATAAACTTGGAGTGATACATGTTTTTTCTTGTATGATGAGGCATTCATTAAGGGCTGGTTTTAGTTTTGGTTTGACTTCTGCTGTAATCACAACCCTGGGGTTGATGGTGGGTTTGAATTCTGGGACGCATTCTAGGTTTGTGGTTATTTGGTGGTATAGTAGTTGTTGATGCTCTCTCTGATGCGCTGGGTGTTCATGTTTCTGAAGAAGCTGAGGATAGGCATACTACGAGGGAGATATGGGAGTCGACTTTGGCCACTTTTTTGTCTAAGTTTGTTTTCGCTTTAACTTTTATCATCCCAACTTTTATTGTTCAATTTTATCAGTTGCGGTTATTGTGAATATTCTTTGGGGTTTGTTTCCCTTGGAAATGTTCAGTTTTCAGATCGCAATGGAACAGAAAAGAGATCCTTGGAAGATAATAGTGGAGCATGTGGTTATAGCATTGGTAGTTATAATCATGGCACATTATGTTGGTGTTTGGATTGCATTAACTTTCTACTAAGAACTTGTGTTGGGGGTTGCCTTTTTCCAAGGTTTTTTTGAATTGGAACTTTAGGATACTATGCAATTGTTGAGACGAAAAGAATTTTAGTGAATCCATTTTTTGGTGGGGGAGGAAAGTTTGTCATTTTCTTTTGATTTTTTTTGTTGAGGTCGTCGTCTTCTGGATTTTTCTGTGGGGGGGGTTTATGATAGTTTACTAGAGTAAATTACTGGTGAGTAAATAATGTTTTTGGATCGTGAAAATGAATTACAATTCCTTGAAAAAAGGCAGGAAGGAGGCAAACCAGAGTTTATAGTTATCTATGGGAGAAGGAGAGTGGGAAAGACAGCCCTTTTATTGGAATTTATAAAGAAACATGGCGGAATATACTTATTAGCCAGGGAGACAAGCAATCTCGAAAACCTAAAACGCTTTTCTGAGAGATTAGCAAAATACTTTGAAGACGAGTTTCTTAGAAGGAACCCATTTCAAAATTGGGATGCTTTCTTCGAATATTTGAGTCATAAAGCCGATGAAAGATTGATAGTGGTGATAGACGAGTTTCCTCCTGATTAAGGGCGATCCATCACTCCCGTCAATTCTTCAAGAATATTGGGATCTAAAACTTTCAAAGAGCAGGATCTTCCTCATAATTTGTGGTTCTTCTATCAGTATGATGGAAAAACTGCTCGGCTACAAAAGCCCGATCTATGGGAGGAGAACAGCCCAAATAAACCTTAAACCGATCGATTTTTTCAATGCAAGAGAATTTTTGCCAAGATATTCGCTTGAAGATTTCATAAAAGCTTATGGTATTCTTGGAGGAAGCCCAGCCCATCTACTAGAATTTGATGATAATAAAACCATCAAGGAAAACCTGCTGGAATATCTTAGGAGTGATTCGCTTCTCTACCAGGACGCCTTTTTCGTTCTCCGCGAAGAACTTGAAGAGCCAAGAAATTACTTCGCCATGATGGAAGCCGTAGCAGCTGGAAAAAACCTTCCTCAGAGAAATTATGAACGAAACAGGTCTTAGCAGAGCAACTGTGGCCAAATACCTTTCCGTGCTCATCGACCTGGATTTCATAAAGCGGGAGGTCTCCATAGCCGCAAGTTGGAAAAGTAGAAGAGGACGCTATTACATAAAGGACAACTATTTTGCCTTCTGGTTCCGTTACATCCACCAAAACATTGACTTCATAGAAAGTGGAAGAAGAAAAGAACTAGTAGAATTAATCATTGACGATCTTCCAGATTACCTGGGTGGAATCTTCGAAAATGTTGCAAGAGAATTCCTGACAAAAAAATATCCGGTAAACTACCATTCAAACCCCCTGAAAATTGGCCGATGGTGGCACAAAAATGAAGAAATAGACCTTGTCGCTTTCAATGAAAAAGAAAAGAAAGCCATTCTCAGAGAAGTTAAATGGAAAAACCCTAAATAAAATAGAGACCAAAGGTATCCTGAAAAACCTCAAGAGAAAATCTAAGATCATGAAAATAAAAAACTGGGAACAATACCATGGAATAATAGCAAAAAGAGTGAAAGACAAAGAAAAGATTAAAGAAATCCTAATCTGGGATCTCAAAAACATCGAAACCATACTCCCACCCTCCATGGGGGGGGTGCTCCAGCTACTGACAAGTATACGCGTTACTCTGAACCATCCCAACCCCCTGATAAAATCTATTTTTATCACGCTCTATATAGGCGATCTGCCGTGATACGATGAAGAAAAGTTAATAAGGCACATCAACAGCGTTCAAAGCGCCGAGAAAGCTTTGCCAGCCCTATTCAAGGATCAGGTAGGAGACTCACGTACAATGGCCTTAAAGGGCCCGATTGGAGACCCAAACACCGTGAACCCACATCATTAGTCCAACTACCCCTGGTCGGCCTGGAAAGAGGTTCAGCATCACACCATGGGAGTTCATTTAGACGCGCCTGATAATGGACTGGACGCTTAACTTCAGCTCATTTACTAACATGGTTGGTGACTGGAGCCATTATGGAAAGGGACATGCAGGTCCGGGCTTATAAAGCCAGATTGTGGGAAAGGTTACAGCAGACCGATGGTGGACACCATTATATAAACTTGCCCAGAAGATCTCCCGTGAAAACCTCTAAACACGATTCAAAGGGACTCGATACCCAATAAACCGGAATGTAAACCAGCGGGTCTAACATGGACAGGGCATTCAACGGTAGGAAAACACGCAAAACATCATCTTAGAGGGACGTGAAAACCGCAAATATGATTTCTACAAAAGCCGTTATTTTAGAAGCTCTAAAAATTTTTCACGTGTTGTCTTTGCTTGTTTGAGAATAAAATTCAGAATCTTTGGTGCAATTTCGCCATGAAGTGGGACGACAACAACTCGGACCTCGTTATCCAAAGTTTTTTTAAGTTTCCTATTGACTTCCTTTTCCACCTGCATTCTTGAAACCATCCTTCTGGAGAGCTTTACAGACTTCCACTCCTGATACGCGCGGTATCTTAGTCATGTATTTCAACACTCACATACTGCTCCTTTTTTGGCACCATGAATTTTTCGATTTTAGTAGAATATTGTCTTAGAACATTTTCATCATTTAAAAATAATTCGAGGGCCTCTTTAAGATTTTCTATTGCACTTTCTTTACTTTCACCTTGACTGGCCACGTTAAATGGCTTGCAGATTGCAATGAACCAATTTCCTTCTCTTTCAATTGATATGGGGAGTTTTAATTTGTGCATAGCCACAAAAAATCACCTATTTCTAGGATGTCTTTTTTTGTCTACAACAGATTATATAATTTTATATACTTCTGGATGTGGTGGAATCTCTACGGATTATCCCCTTATTAAACTAGTAGCAATTGTGGGAGTTCATTTTTACCAAAATCAAGGAAGAGTCTGTGGATCTTTTTTTGAATTAAATTCGGCTCTGTAGAATATCATAGGGATCATTAGAGTATTAATCACCAAACACCTGAAAGGTGATCTGCTGTGATCCCCGAGGGTAATTTAATTGAAAGGGTTAATAAAGTTTACAGGCATCACATTTAAAAGAAGGGCTTTAACAGCACTATTCAAAGTATCATATCAAAGGGTAAATACATTCAACAGAAACTAATGGCCTTAAAAGGCGCGGTTAGAGACTCAAACGCCGTGAATTCACATCATTAGTTTAATACCTACTCTTGGATGCTTGACCTTAAGGACGTGCCATGCTTTAGAAGTTCATTTAAAGGCGCTGGATAATGGACTGGATGCTTAACTTAACAGTGCATTTATTAACATGGGGGGGTCAGTGGATCGCCATTTGATGGAAAAGGGCAATGTAAGTCTGCGCTTACAAAGCCAAATCACAGAACAAATAGTGGGAAAAGTTACACCAAAACCGATCGTGGACACCCTTAAATAATATACTTGCTCAGAAAATCTCCAATGAACACCCCCCATAAACACATCTCAAAGGGATATCATTCTAAACAGAAAAAATACAAGCCATCGGGTTTCAGCATGGACAGGGCATCCGAACCAAAGAAGATAATACACCACATCTATGATCAACTAGAGGCATAGGATGACACAAAAAAGAACATGAAAAACGGCAAGTATCGGCTTGGCAATGTTAGGCCGTTTCAGCAAGCCACCAATATACAACCAGAAAAAGTTCATGGAAATATCAGTACTGAGGAGAGTATTCAATGATAAAAACTATTCCAAGACTAATAGGGAAATAAATAATGAAAACATGAGCTAAACATCTGCTATCATCTTACAGGCACATACACATCAAAAAAATATCGACTTTAGTGGGGGATATTGTCTGCGTAACATCTTTTCAGGTCCCCATATTATTAGAATGAGTATCACCACTATTATATTTAATATGAGTGAGTATAGTCCCCCCTATTTTGGTTGTGTTAAGCGGGAATATGAAGCATGAAAGATTACCTGTTCTGTGAAGAAGAAGTACTGCTAGGATACTTTTTCTTGTGTTGTTGTATATCCATGTAAATATTATTGAAAAAAGGACTGTTCCAAGGACAAAACCCCAGATTGGCACATTATAATACATTTCCTGTCCGGGTATGAAAAATAAAGGAAGATGCCATAATCCCCCATATTATCCTAAACACTAGAGACGAGGGCACTATAACCTATTTGTAATCTGTCGAGGGCGTATCCCCCTCCAACCAAACTCCTCAGCCACTGGCCCGCCAAGGAAAAGAATATAGAAAAAGGCCGGGATGATAACCCATGGCTGGGACAAAACCGGCATTAAAGGCGCTGGTTCGCCGCTGAGAACGGCTAGAAGGAGCGAAAAGCCTACGATAGCAGGACATCAATAAGAATATTGGTATAAGCCAAACCTTCCCAAACCTGAAATCCAAACCCCTCCCAAGCAGCCTTTTTGTCCCGTCTAACCCTTCATTCATGTATGTGAGGATAAAAGCGGCTATTGTGGGGCCGAATGGTGCAAGATACAATCTTGTTTTCAATCTTGTCTTTCATTTCAATCATCAAATGGGTTTGTGTATGGTTTATACACATCGGGATTTGGCGAACTTTTAAAATAGTAAAATTGTTACTATAGATTAGCTGGTAAAAAAATTTTTAGATGAGTTTTATGGTGATTGGATTGGATGTGATCTCATGTTTACCCTTTATATCATGGTATATCACTGTATATCCTCCAATGAAGAATGGGTTTGAAAGGGTTGTGTTCGGGCCGAAACTCTCTTTGATCTCTTCCGGGGTTGGAATGTAGGCGCTGACATTAAATTTCACCTCTTCACCAGGATTTATCCTTTCTATACGTTTTTCAAACACTTGGGAGGTTATAATAATATTCTCAGCCGGTCCGGATCCCAAGTTTTTTATTTTACAAGTTATTGTCACATTTGTACCTGGATGTGCAGTTTCGGGGCCTTCCTGGATTGCTACAAGTTCAGCGGCTCCTGTGGTGGTTATGTTAGACTGATTTTTCTGGGTTTTCTGGGTTGCATTTGACATAACAGTAGGGGTTTCTGGTTCCCTTGTTAAAAAATATGCGGCTGCAACTGCCGCTAAGAGACCTACTATCAATATTATTGATAATGTTCCAATTTTCAAAAGACTCTCCTCTACACCCCCCCACACAAAACCTTTTACTGGGGGGTTTTTACAATACTATGCTTACACATTCTTTATATACATTCTCTTTTTGGCAAGTGACAAAAAAATAATATCCACCCCCACAATTTTCTTCACCTCCCATTGTTCCAGAAGATTAACCAAAAAAAAAAATTTTAACATATAATACTATGGGGGAATAAAATATTTGGGGGTTCATTTACCAAAATTATGCAGACCGGGCCAAGGCATTCATAATAGAAACATTCAGACTATTCGAACACTACCAGGGATTAGAAGGTCTGGAAGCGGAAAAACTCATGCTAGAAATACTCAAAGGATGCGAAAATGAGATAAAACTCGGAAAAACAATATGCTCCAAGATAAACTGGGCACAGGATTACTTCCAAGAAGCATCAAAACTGGCCAAGGAACTTATAAGAGACTTTAACAGAAAAGACCACGACCAAGTAAAAGAAGACCTAAAAAACATGCTAAATAAAATGACAACATGTGCAGCCACAGCAGAACAAAAAAAATTATATAAAAAGGGGAATAAAACTATAAAATGAACACCAATATAAAAAAAATTCTAAGATGACAAGGGGAAATATACCCATGTTAGCCTTACCGCCGGGAAGTCCCCTCCCGAAAAGGGAGGGGGGATGAGAGGCGGAACATATATGTGAGAAAAACATACAACTATGAGATACGAACTCGACAGGGGCGCCCCACTCAGTATATGCACTTCAGCACCATCTGGTTCAAGTAGTGAAGTACCAAAAGAAAGTGCTTGAAGACGGAGGGTGGTTGGGGAGATAAGCGGGAGTTTCGGGGGGTGGAAGTTCTGAATTTGGAGTGCGACAACTTCCAACATGATTTTCAAGGCGAAGCCCGACTCTCGATACATCAACGCCATAAAAGACGATAACTTCAAGAGAAATCCAGAGGAACTTTCCAGAGGAAAGAAAGTCTCCGTCAGTATTTCCTCGCCACAACAGGGACAGGTAAAACTCTCGGATGTGCTGAAAAAAATGCGTGGAGGGGGCAGAGTCATGCTTAGTTACAAATTCCGTCTGTATCCATCGAAGACAGCCGAGCGCACCCTGAACCGTCACATGGAGCTTTGTAGGTGGCTCTACAACCGTCTGCTGTCTGAGCTAAAA
>Ga0078972_1011701_pt1 | contig 15545 bp, 9 predicted proteins | sample YelNatPaOPGAMG01_FD_67568 | JGI IMG/M metagenome (GOLD analysis project Ga0078972, IMG submission 67568) | Hot spring thermophilic microbial communities from Obsidian Pool, Yellowstone National Park, USA - OP-RAMG-01 (SPADES assembly) (version 2) | ecosystem: Environmental > Aquatic > Thermal... | reverse complement strand
ATGCAGCAGTACGCCGGCCGGAGGCGGGGCATATATGGACCGCGGACAACGGGTGGGAAACTACATCCTCATCGAAAAAGCCGGCCAGGGCGGTTTCGCCGAGGTGTGGAAGGCCGAGCATCACGAGCGTCGCGGGCGGGTGGTGGCCGTCAAGATAGCCACCGACCCCGACTATGCCCGCCAGCTGCGCCGCGAGGTGCGTCTGCCGATAGAGCATCCCAGGATAGCGCCCGTCATCGACAGCGACACGCGCGGCGAACGGCCTTATCTGGTCATGCCGTGGTACTCGGGCGGCAGCCTCGCCGCCCTGATAGCGCAGCATCCGCGCGGTCTGCCGGAAGAGCGTATCCGGCAGATACTGCGCGATATTCTCGAGGGTCTGGCGGCGGCGCACGCCGCGGGCGTGGTGCACCGCGACCTGAAGCCCTCCAACGTGCTTCTGGACGAGCGCGGCGGGGCGCTGCTGAGCGATTTCGGGCTGGCCGACGCCGCGGAGGCGCTCCTCGCCGCGGAGTCGATAGTCATGAGCGTGTCGGTGGAGCGCCAGCGCCAGAGCATACGCGGGACGCCGGCATACATGGCGCCAGAGGTGCGCCAAGGCTCGCCGGCAACGCCGTCGGCCGACGTGTACGCGGTGGGGCTGATACTCTTCGAGATGGTGGCCGGGCGCCAGCCGACGGGCCTGGAACTGCCCGCAGAGAAGCGCACGGACCTGAGCAGCCCTGATTTGTGGAACGCGCTGTACTGGTGGGCGTCGCGACCGCCGGAGGAGAGATACGGCGATGCCGCGGCGATGCTGGAGGCGTTGCGGTCGGGTCCGCGGCCGGTGCCGCTCGGTTCGCAGGCGACAGCGCCGGTGGCGGTGAGCATTCCCGAGCCAACGCCTCTGCCGGCCGAGCCGTGGGAGGCGCTGCGGACGTGTCGGCGCGATCTTATCGACCTTCTGGGCAGGCTGAAGGCGATGGAAAAGCCGATCGCCGAAGCGCTGGAACTCTACGACGAGCATCATGCCGAGGTGCGGCGTTTGCGTGCGGAGCAGCAGGCGCTTCGTCAGGCGCTTGCGCAGCGCGTGGAGTCGCTGAGCGCTGCGGCGAAACGGATACAGGCGGGCCTGGAGCAGCAGCGGGCGCTATTGGAGCAGCGGCGGGCGGCGCTTCTGGCCGAGGGATTGCGTCCGAAGCACCCTGACGTCAGGGCTATCGACTCGCAGATTGAACGGCTGGGGCAGGCCGTGGAGGGGGCGCGCGAGCTTGCGCAACTGGCGCAGGCCGAAATCAGCGCCATGCAGGCGCAGGCCGAGGGTCTTTCCGCAGGCAATCTGCTGTGGCAATGCGCTGAAGCGTGGGACAGAGCGCTTGAGGACAACGTCGCCGGGGCATACAGGCAGTTCCTCGAGCGGTTCGAGGCTCTGGCGGGTGTTCCGTGGATCACGGAGGCGTATAACAGACTCGGCGAGTTTTACGCCAAGGGCTTCGGCGTCTCGCAGGACTACGCCGAGGCTGTGAAGTGGTACCGCAAGGCCGCCGAACAGGGGAATGCCTATGGCCGGTACTGGCTGGGCCGGTCCTACGCCGAGGGCAAGGGAGTTGCGCAGGATTACGCCGAGGCCGTGAAGTGGTTCCGCGCTGCTGCCGAACAGGGACATGCTGGGGCGCAGAACTGGCTGGGATCCTGTTATTTCAACGCGCGGGGGCTTCCCCGGGACTCTGGCGAGGCCGTGAAGTGGTTCCGCAAGGCCGCCGAGCAGGGGCTTGCCGATGCCCAGTGCAACCTGGGCTTGTGCTACCACAGCGGCCACGGTGTTGCGCAGGATTATGCCGAGGCTGTGAAGTGGTTCCGCAAGGCCGCCAAGCAGGGCCATGTCGCGGCCCAGTGCGCCCTGGGCGTGTGCTACGACAAAGGCCGGGGCGTTGCGCAGGATACTAGCGAGGCCGTGACCCGGGATCGCAAGGCTTGGGAGAAACCGGGAGCCAGGGCGTTTCCTGGGCTGGCGGAATCAAACAGGAGGAGATGGCTGCGCGCCGCATGGAAATACGGCCCCCGGATAGCGCTCTGGATGACGGTGGTAACGATTACGATATCGTTGGTACTGCGGCCTAGTTGGTTCCCCGTGACCTGGTACCGCATCGGTGCCAACCTTGGCTTTGCCGAAGCCCAGTACAACCTGGGCTTGTGCTACGCCAATGGTCAGGGCGTTGCGCAGGATTATGGCGAGGCCGTGAAGTGGTACCGCAAGGCCACCGAGCAGGGGCTTGCTGATGCCCAGAACAACCTGGGCGTGTGCTACTACAACGGCAATGGCGTTGCGCAGGATTATGCCGAGGCTGTGAAGTGGTTCCGCAAGGCCGCCGAGCGGGGGAATGCCGGTGCCCAGTTCAACCTGGCCTGGTGCTACGGCACCGGCCACGGCGTTGCGCAGGATTATGGCGAGGCTGTGAAGTGGTACCGCAAGGCCGCCGGCCAGGGGGATGCCGAAGCCCAGTACAACTTGGGCCTGTGCTACGCGAACGGTGAGGGCGTTCCGAAGGACGATAACGAGGCTGTGAAGTGGTACCGCAAGGCCGCCGAGCAGGGGAATGCCGAAGCCCAGAACAAGCTGGGCGACTGCTACTACTACGGCCGCGGCGTTGCGCAGGATTATGGCGAGGCTGTGAAGTGGTACCGCAAGGCCGCCGAGCAGTGGCATGCCAAAGCCCAGTACAACCTGGCCTTGTGCTACGCCAGTGGTCAGGGCGTTGCGCAGGATTATGGCGAGGCTGTGAAGTGGTACCGCAAGGCCGCCGAGCAGGGGAATGCCGAAGCCCAGAACAAGCTGGGCGACTGCTACTACTACGGCCGCGGCGGTGCGCAGGATTCTGCCGAGGCTGTGAACTGGTACCGCAAGGCCGCCGAGCAGGGGTATGCCGAAGCGCAGTACAACCTGGGCTGGTGCTACTACTACGGCTGGGGCGTTGCGCAGGATTATGGCGAGGCTGTGAAGTGGTACCGCAAGGCCGCCGAGCAGGGGCTTGCCGAAGCCCAGTGCGCCCTGGGCTGGTGCTACGACCACGGCCACGGCGTTGCGCAGGATTGTGGCGAGGCTGTGAAGTGGTACCGCAAGGCTGCCGAACAGCGGAATGCGGTGCCCCAGTACCAGTACATCTTGGGCCTATGCTACGCGAACGGTGCGGGCGTTCCGAAGGACGATAACGAGGCCGTAAAGTGGTTCCGCAAGGCCGCGGCGCAGGGGTATGCAGAAGCGCGGGATGAACTGCGCAAACGCGGGCTGGAGTAGCACCGGGCCGCTCGGTGACGGCGATGAGTTCATATCTTCAAAGGAGCGTATTTATGAAATGGTTGCAGTTTCGAACAACCTGGCCGCATCGTGTTGGCGCTGCCTCACCGGTCGTAGTCGTCCTTCTGGCCGGCATACTGGTGATGCTCATAGTGCTGGCGTACATCATGGCCACCCGCCCGGGCGCGACCGCTACTGCGAACCGGTCCGGGGCAACCGCGCCGAGCGATCGCGGTGTGGTCAGGGCTGAGCCGAGCAGGCCGGTGGATACCACCCGCGTGAAGCAGACCTATCTGCCGGGCAGGTCTTACCGCTCGGTCGTCAAGGCGTCGCTGTCGGGCAGAGCCAGCCACAAGGACTGGGGCATCGTTAACGAAATGAACATGCATTACGCCAGCGAGGCTGAGATAATACGTACCATCCAGTCCAACGACGGCACAACGCTGGTCCTTGTGCAGGAGTTCCGGCGAATGCGCATGTTGTCCGCGTTTACGAAACTGGAAGGTTTGAGGATTGATCTGGGGCCGGGGGCGCAATTGGCGCTGGACTTCGTCGCTGGGCTTCTGGGCGCGCCTCCCGGCTGGGCGACGTTGGAAATCAACAAGGCCAATCAGCTGCTCGACAATACTCTGGTCAGATCGTTCATCGACTCGCTGCGCTCCGACCCTGCCGCCCAGGTGAAGGCCTTTTTTGACGGTCTGGAGGGCAAGAAGGTCCGCATCACCTACGTCAACGGCTTGGGCGTGAAGGAGGTGGAACCTCTCGGTTGTACTCTGTCAGACGACCAGCGGAGTTTCATCGAAGGCACCTCGGTCATATCCGACGCCTACGTATTTCCTGAGGTCGAAAGCCGTGTTGGGCAGCGATGGACCATAAACGGGCAGGACCTTCAGCAGATCGTGGATCCCACGCTTCGCGCGCGGCTCAGCGGCAGCCTGACGGCGGAGCGCGGCCCGGACGGAGGAAGCCCCGACAGCCCCACGGCCCAGATTTTCCTGCGGGGCGGCGTGCTGGATCTGCACAACATCGGCAAGGGCACCGAGACAATGGCCAGGTGGGCGCCGCGCGGCACGATGGTGTATGGCTTCAAGGATGGCATCATCACGCAGGCCGAGCTGGCGGGCAGTTTCAGGATAGACCGCCGATCCACAGACCACATTCTTTTCGAGGCCAGATTCTCAACCGAACCACAATACCGCATCACATATTACTGCGAGGTGATGAAATGAGCGTGGGCAACGGCATTGGCGAGCCGGCCCGCTGCGACGCCAGCGACATTCTGCTGGAACAGGACATCGGCCTGGTTGTGGGCAGGTCAGGCAGTTGCGACAGGGTCATCGACCATCCGTCAGTCTCGCGGCGCCACGCGAAACTGACGCTGCGCGAGGGCTATCTGGAGGTGGAAGACCTTGGCAGCAGCGGCGGAACGTGGGTGAAGGACGGCCGGATAGATTCGGCGGTTGCGCGCGACAACGACACGGTCCGCTTCGGAGCATCCGGTCCGGTGTACCGCCTGGACCTGGCGGGACGGCGGCTCGTGCGAGAGCGGGCAGTTCGCGGCATGCGCGTGGCTCTGGCCGACGTCTCGGTGGAACGCGATGGGCAGGTGCTCATTGCCGATGTTTCCCTGACAATCGAGCCAGGGGAATTCGTGGGGATCATCGGAGTAAGCGGCGGCGGAAAGAGCCTCATCATCGGATGCATAACCACCACCGTGGAGCGCACCCGTGGCGAGCTGCTGTTCGACGGGCGGCGTGTGGATGACACATGCATCGATGACTATCGCGCGGCCATCGGAGTTGTATCCCAGGACGACGTCGTTCATGGTGCGCTCACCGTGCGCGAAAACCTGTTGACTGCGGCAACGATACGCCATCCCCGGGACCCCGAAGAAAAACGCAATAGCCTGGTAAGGGAGATAATGGAACTGCTGGACCTCGAGAAGCGCGCCGACAGCGTGGTGGACGTGCTTTCCGGGGGCGAGCGAAAACGCGTCAGCATCGGCATGGAACTGCTGAACCGACCGCGGTTGCTTGTGCTGGACGAGCCCACCAGCGGCCTGGACCCCAGACTACAGACCGAACTGATGTCCACTCTGCGGCGGCTCAGCCGCGAAGGCATGACGGTGCTGTGCACAACGCACACCACGGAAACCCTCCATTATTTCGACCGGGTGATGGTGCTCGGGCGCAACAGGGCGGGCCAGAGAGTCTTGTGTTTTCAGGGACGCCCCGAAGACCTGTGGGCGCGATTCGGCGTGTCTCCCGGCGCGGCGGCCGATTTGTATAAACAGCTTGCTTCAGAAGGGGTGTCGGCTGTCAGACCGGTGGAGTATTCTGGCGTCAGGACTTCGCGTCGCGTGAACGTCATGCCGCGTCGTCCAGTGCCCGATGGCACGTCCCTGTTGCGCCAGGCAGCCGTCGTGGCGCGCAGATCGCTGTTGTCATTCATGCGCGAAGGCGCCGGTGCCGAGGTCTCCGCCGCCGGCAACGCGCTGGTGCGCGGCTGGCGCAGGTGCCCCAACGTCGTGATGGCCGTCTTGCAACCCATCGCTCTGGCGGTGCTCATAGTGCTGACGCAACACGCGCAAAAGAGATCGGCTTTTGTGCATTTTTTTCTCGTCATCGCTGCCATATGGATGGGCATGACGGCGACCGTGCGCGAGGTGGTCAGGGAGGTGAGGCAGCGCCCGCTCTACCAGCGCGATCGCCTTGCCGGACTGGCGCCCGGAGCCTACCTTGGCGGCAAAGCAGTCTTTGCGGCCGTGATCGTGGTTGCGCAGACGTTTCTGCTGTATCTGACCGCAAGAATGGCGGTACCGCTGTTCATGTCGGTGGAGCATGATGAGATCCAGCGGCAACAGTTGTTGAACGCTTCGTGGGCGGTCGGGTTCGCGGTTCTGGCGATCGCCGGCATGAGCGGGGCGATTGCGGGCATGCTCATTTCTGTCATGTCGCGGTCGGAAAGGGCGGCCGTCGGATTCCTGCCGCTTGCCATTCTGCCCCAGGTGCTCTTCAGCCGGGTGGCTTTCGGCCATGGCGGCGAGGGCTGGAATGAGCTGTCGCCGTTCGGACCGATCGTCGATCTGCTCCGTTATTTTCGGTCGCCGGACGCGACGGTCGTGGATATAAGTATAGCGATTGTATCTCTGCCGCTGTTTTCGCGCCCGGAACTGGGAATGTTGGACATGCCCGCCAGCGGAATAGCCGGCTCCATCGTGGTCGGCGAATGGGTGTATTGTGCGATCCTGATGGCAACCTGCGTGCTGGTGCTTTACAAGGCGCTGGGCATCCGCGAACGCTCGTGGTTTGCGCTCCGATAGCATGCGCGGCCGCACGCCGTATATGAGCGCGTATCCGCCGCATGATGGCGCGGGAATGTTCCTCCGTCACGCGATGAGTTGGTGAGCACATCGCGGCGTCCGGGCTTTGCAGCGGCAGGTTTGTGGGACGGACACTGGACTGTCGCTGAGGCCCGCGCTGATTGCTTTCCTGCCCGCGGTTTATCACACTATGTGCACTATGAGGTGGGTCGCTGCCGTTATCGCTGCGTTACTGCTGCCATTGCCAGTTTCGCGCGTCAGTCGCGCCGCCGATGCGCCGCGGAAGTTCGACATCCCCGTGTGGCATCCCGACGCGCGATGGCAGCTGGATCCCGAGCCGTTCGCCGGCACCATACTTCAGGGCGAACTCGACGGCCCGCGGCGCCAGGTCATGTGGCGATGGGCATTGATGCCCGAGCTGTGCACGCGCATTACCGAAGGCGGGCGGTACGTCTGTCTCTCCTATGATGCCGCCACTGAGCGATATCACGTCGTGGCAGGCAGCGCCCGGGGTTATCTCGACGGCCCGTTCACGCGCGCCCGTTTCGGCGGCAGTTCCTATTCCACACGGGGCGAGGCGTGCGCTTCGCCCGACGGCCGGTATCTTTACATCATCGATGCTTACAACCAGCGCGCCATCCGTGTGCTTGATCTCGAAAAACAGGAGGTCCGCACCATCATGCGCAAAGCCCCGGCGGTGCGCGACCTTGTCGTTCATCCCGACGGCCGGCTGCTGGTCGTCAACACCGGCGAATTGCTGATCCTCACGCCCGATGGCGCGCTCGCCAGCCGTCTGCCGCTGGAAATGAAGGAGCGCGACACGCACCTGAGTTTTTCCGCGGCTCTGGACGAAGTTCATAATCGCCTTTACGCCACCCAGTACCGCGCCGAGAACTGGTACGTGTGGTACTGGGACCTGAAGGACGGTTCTTTCCACGGGGTGCTGCCGCGGGCCAGAGACGATGAGCCCAAACGCAAACCCAACGAGGCCGGGCCTTTCAAAGGCACCAACCTGTACAACGAAGGCGCTGTAGCCTTCGGTCCCGACGACCCCGAAAAAAGATTCCTGTATCTGGGCCGCGTCGATACCAACACGTTCTTCCGTCTGGACCTGGAGAAGGAGGAAATATGGGCTTTTTCGGCGGATGACGGCCGGTTCATCAGCAGCGGCGTGCCCAGGGGCAAGTCCAGTTACGGCAAGCCGCCGTTGTGGCTTCCCGACGGCAGTTTCATGTGGCACACCCTGTTCTGGGAAGGCAATCAGGTGCGCGTTTTCCGCCGCATCAGGTAAGAGGAGGTCCGCCGATGTTCTGCCGATTATTGTGCGCCGCGGTGTTGCTGTCGGCCTGCATCGCTTCCGGGCAGGCACCCGACGTTCTGCTGCCGGTTCATGAGGGCCGGGACGCATACGCTCCGGCCGTGGCGTACGGCAACGGCGTGTATCTGGTGGTGTGGCAGTCGGGCCGTCTTGCTCCGGGAGACATCCGCAAAGGGCTGACCATGATCGGCGACATAGTCGGCTGTCGTGTGGATGCCTCGGGAAGAGTTCTCGACGAGCGGCCGATAGTCATATGCGGCGCTCCCGACGCTCAGGAAAAGCCTCGCGTGGCGTTTGACGGCCGGAACTTTCTGGTGGTCTGGCAGGACCTGCGCAACGGCAGAGACTGGGATGTGTACGCCGCGCGGGTAAGCCCGGAGGGCAAAGTGCTCGATCCCGACGGCATCCCCGTCAGCGCCGGTCCGCACAACCAGGCGTTGCCGCGCGTGGCGTGGGATGGAAAAACGTTCGTCGTGGTGTGGCAGGACTTTCGGTCGGGCAAACTGTACGAGGTGTATGCTGCCAGGATCGATTCGGACGGCAGAGTCATCGATGCTGACGGCATGAAGGTGGCCGCCGGCACGAAAGAGTATCACCGCTACACGCCCGCAGTTGCGCCCGCCGGCAACGGCCGGGCCTTCATCATGTGGCTGGGGAACATAGTTCTGGGGATGGGCACCACCGCCGGCGGCGTGTTCCTTGAAAACGGCAAGCCGACCGACGCGCCCACCGATCTGCCCAGGCAGACGGTCGGCGCGGGTAATCAGTGCAATCCCGTGTCGCTCGCGGGCGGCGATAGCGGTTTTCTGGCCGCATGGTCAACCGAAGTGCCCATGGGACGCGGCAGCGGCTCGGAAAAAACCAATGCCGTCCTTCTCGGCGCCGACGGAAGGCTTGCGCAGGTTCTGCTTCTGGGCGGCCGACCCCATCGCATCCGCGACCCCGACGTAGCATGGACAGGCACGGACTACATCGCTGTGTGGCACGAGTTCGTCGCCGCCGGCGGGCTTCATGACGAGGTGTTCATGTCGCGCGTGGCGCCCGACGGGAAAATAGCGCCGGCAGGTGTTCGCATTGCAGGGCGCTTCGAGGCCCCCGCCTCGATGGCCTCGGTCGCGTCGGACCGCCAGGGCAGCGCAATCGTGGTATGGGAGCAGCACCCCGATAACGAGCGCACGCCCATCACGATCGCCGCACGCCTTCTGAAAAAGTGACTCGGCGTGCGTTCCCGCCCGCAAAGAGGTATGCCGGCTGGCCCACATATGAGCGCCGCCGCACAGCACGGGCGGGTGCCGATCCGCACCCGGGCAGGGGGGGTTACTGAGGTCCGATGCTCTGCGCTTCGGAGGCGGCCTTCTCCCGCAGCGACTGCCACGAGAAAAGCCTCTCGCCCGTGTGTTGCAGGGGTATTTCGCGGTAGAGCGGCGACGTTATCGCCGCCAGATCGTTCCAGTGCGCTGCGGCCTGTTCGAGCAGGTTCCGTGCGGTCTTTCGCCGCGCCGCATCGCCCGCGGCGTCGGCTTCGGCAAGCGCCACCGCCGCCCGCAGCTTCGCCGCAAAGTGAAGCCCCAGATGGCTCCACGCCCGTATGTCGGCCACTTCATACGCCAGCGGCCCGTTGCCGCCGTTGATGTTCTCCACCAGTTTCAGCGCGGTTCTCGCATCGGCCTCGGCCGCGTCTGCCACTTCCAGAGGCGAGACCCTGCCGGGCGCGACTTTGCCGCCGGCGCTGACGAACTGCTCTACGCCTGTCCAGTCTTCATCTACGGGCCTGGCCTTGCGCAGCCGATCTGCGGTGATGAAGTTGCCGCCAGCGAGAAATCCTTCGGTGTAGAGGGTGTGATCCCAGGTGAAACCGACGAACGTGGCGATGCGCTGCGGCACGCGGCTGGCACGCGCCATCGCCTCCAGAAGCGCCCGGCCGTTCACCCGTCCGTATCGCTGTTCGTAGGCGCTGGCGAACACATCGTCGGGGGTTGACGGATCATACAGCAGCCTGCCCCAGACCATATAGAAAAGCCACTGTCGCTCGAAGGCATACTTCCAGTTGCGCTGCGGACCGTCGGCACGCGTGATGTAATCGACCGCCGGTATGTAGCACTCCGAGCCGATGAAGTAGCCGCCCACGCCCTTGTGCCCGTTCAGTCGGATGTGCTCGCGCACGAACTGCGGGTCGCCCCACCGCAGAATAAAGAAATCCTCGTTGCGCACCATCCACAGGATGCGATACTTCGCAGGCGGAGGATTCCACAGCACGTCGCTGACTCGGCCGCCGTGAATGATGCACAGACGCGGCGTCGAATGGCCGTGGGACCAGTTGAACTTTATTTCGGTCCACACGACCGGAAGATCCAGCTCCTCCAGCAGTTTCCTGCCCAGTATTTCGGTCTGGCGGTTCATCGATCCGCCCGAGCCGGTGTTGGCCGAATGCGGCACGCGCAGGTTGAACTGCACGGGCCGTCTGGCGGCCTTTATCCCGGCCACGATTGTGTCGTAAATCCATTTGCCGCGCTCTTCGGGCGTCATGCCCCCCATGCGTTCGCTCATGGCCACGCCAAGCCCGTCCAGACCCGGATACTCGTCGATCAGCTGCGTTACGCACTGGCGGTTGTATTTCTGCACCAGTTCGCTGGTGTCGCCGTTGCCGAAGAAACTCCAGTCAATGCTGTATTTCGCCACGTTGCGGGCGCGGGCGAAGGCCGGCGAAACGAAGATGTTCCAGAAGAACAGATGCACCTGTATGCCGCGCTCGTGGGCCCGGTCCATCAGCGTGCGCCAGAACTCCTGCCAGCGCGCCAGCTCCTCGTCGGTCATGTCGCAGGCTTCGGGGAAGTCCTTCGGCCGGATCATCAGATGAAACGGATGCAGATTCCACAGGCTCAGCACGTTCAGGCGGTTCTCCGCCATCATGTCCAGAAACGCCTGCCAGAAGGCCATGTCGCGGCACACTTCCGAATGGAGTTGCAGCGACGGATGCCTGCGGTAACTCATCCACGGCAGGTTGAACTTCACGCCGCGGAAAGGAAATCGCGGCGCGACGTCGCGGTCGGGCACTCCCGCCGGATCGGCGCCGCCGGCGATCAGTTCAGCGAGTTCCAGTACCCCGTACATGGCGCCGGCCGCGTCGCCGCCCGCCACCCATACCGCGGGATTCCCGTTGCGCACCCCGCGTCTGATGGAAAAAGCCTCGTTGCCCGCCCGTTGCGACGACGCACAACCGTCGGCCGCCATCCGCGCAGCCATGTCGGCGCTGATCACGCCCACATGCACCAGCGTCGTGCCCGCTGCCGGCGCATCGACCACCGCAATGCCGCGCTCGCCAAGGGCTTTGCGGAGACGCCCGAGGGCAAAGGACACCTGAGGCGACGGAGTCTCCACATTCAGCATCACCTGTCGCGTCATGGGCTTCTCCTGCGGCAGCGCCGGCGCGGCTGCCGCGATGGCCAGCAAGAGTCCCGCCACTGACGCACGCGATATGATCCGGTGGCGCATCATATGCGGCATGATCGGACGCGCAGCTCAGAGCGTCAACCGCCGGCCGGATGCCGGTGTCTCACGGCGCATCGTTCTGCACCGCCGTAACGTCCACACACTCCACCCCCAGCGCCCCGGCGAGCTTCCTGAGAACCGCCGCCTGATGGCCCACCCCCAGGGCGAAGTGATGCGTCGGACCGGCCAGCGACCAGCGCCGCAGAAATGTCCGCACATCCGGCGCGAAGCGGCAGCGCGTGTTGGTATTTCCGGTGGCCGGAATCGGCCCGGGCAGCGATTCGCCCTCGGCAACCACAAACCTGAACCTCCCGTCGAACGTCTGCGTAAGTCCCAGAAGCGTAACCGGCCCATGACGGATGGCGAACTCCACCGACGGCCCGCGCCCGCGCTTGCCGTGCAGCAGCGACAGCCCGCGCAGAACCGGCCTGCCGTCGGCTATCGCCACATGATGCGGTCCGTCGTGTCCCACCAGCACGAAATCTCCCGTGAAATCGATGGGATGCAATTCGGCGAACGAACCGCCGGCGCCCAGACGATCCATTATGAGCATGGCCAGACAGTTCTTCAGATCCAGTTCGCCCGCTATCGGCACCCCCCGGCCGGTCAGAAGCGATGCGCCGACTATCAGCGAACACGCCAGCCGTTCGTTGGCATTTCCTGCCAGCCCACGGTAGTAGTATGCCAGCCCGTCCAGCCGGAAATCGCCGATCAGCTGCTCCAGCCCAATCGACACGCGGGCCGACCAGCGCAACTCCGCCGGATCCACCTCCCCGGCCAGCGGGTCGGAACCCGGCGGCGGGAAATGAAATATCTCCCTTATCTGAAGAACGCGTCTGTCCACCTCGGCATCCGTCACGGCGTCCACGCGGACCTGAAGATCGTCGAGTTCGATATGCTCGACATGTGCGCCGAAATGACCCTCCACCATCGTCGGGTCCGAGTTCATGTCGAGCATGCCCTCGTACACGTGGCCCATCAGACCCAGCCGCCCGTTGCGAAGGACATGCAGACATCGGGCAATCCGTCCCCAGTCGGCAAGCACGTTGATGGCACTGTCGTCTGCGCGGAGCAGCCCGACCACCACATCGGCGATGTCCCGCCCCGCACGCCGGATCGCGCAGCAGATCTCCGGCACGGACGTGATGTTGTCGTTGCACAGCTGCATGAAAGTCGTGGCGCGCTGATAGTCCAGAGCTGCGTCAGGTTGCAGCGCTGCCAGCACCACCGGCCGGCCGGTCCGCTGCACCACCGGCAGGGTGCATGCCGCCGGGCTGTACGTCACCACATTGCATATCAGCAGATCGACATTCTCCGCGCGAAGCCGCTCTCCGATGGCACATGCCTTTGCCGGAGTGTCGCTCATGCCGGCATCGACGATTTCCAGCCCGCGCTGCCGCAGCATCCCGCAGAGCCGCGCGTGGTACCCCATCAGCCGTTGCAGAAGCCCGTCGAACTGAGGCCAGTATGTATGCAGTCCCACGCAGAATACGCCAATTTTCGCCGGCGCCGCTTCACGCTGGAAATACTGCTCGAAACTGAGGATTTCATCGGTATGGACTGACATACGCTCTGCCCTTTGCTCGGGGAGCACATTGTAGCAGTCCACCAGGACACATGCGCACGGACACGCCTCCTGTTATCGGCACACGCTGCACCATGACGAAATGATCGCGCGTCGGCAATGCCTCTGTAATGACGTTGTTGACGGGCGTCGTTGTCTCCGGTGCTTCCGAACGCCGTTACGGCGGCAAACGAACCGGCCCGCCCGAACGACGTTCATCGCTCAGGCGGGCCGGCGGTTTGTTGCGATGTCGTGGCGATCTGCGCCGGCCTGGTGCCGGCACGGGATTATTTCAGCACGCCATCCTTGCGGGCCATGTGCCGCAGCAGATCGACTACGCGCATGCTGTAGCCCCATTCGTTGTCGTACCAGCTCACCACCTTGAAGAACCTCTTCTCGCCCTTGAGGTTGTTCTGGAGGGTGGCGAGGCTGTCGTATATCGACGAGCGGGGATCATGTATGAAATCGCTGGAGACCAGCTCCTCGTCGGTGTAACCGAGAATGCCCTTGAGATACGTTTCCGATGCTTTCTTCAGCGCGCTGTCGATTTCCTCGATCGAACTGTCGCGCGCGCTGCGGAAGGTGAGGTCAACGACCGAAACATCCACCGTGGGCACGCGGAACGCCATGCCCGTCAGCTTGCCCTTGATCGCCGGCAGCACTTCGCCCACCGCCTTCGCCGCTCCCGTCGTGCTCGGGATGATGTTGATCGCCGCCGCACGCCCGCCGCGCCAGTCCTTCTTGCTCGGACCATCGACGGTCTTCTGTGTGGCCGTGTAGGCGTGAATGGTCGTCATCAACCCCGTTTCTATCCCGATGCCTTCCTTGAGTATGACGTACACCAGCGGCGCAAGGCAGTTCGTCGTGCAGCTGGCGTTGCTCACGATGTGGTGCTTGGCGGGGTCGTATTCGTTCTGGTTAACGCCCATCAGCAGCGTCTTTACATCGCCCTTGCCCGGCGCGGTGATGAGCACCTTCTTGGCGCCGGCCGCCAGATGCCCCTTGGCCTTTTCCGAGTCGGTGAACAGGCCGCTGGCCTCTATCACGTAGTCAACGCCCAGCGATTTCCAGGGCAGTTGTGCCGGCTCCTTCGCCGCCATGATGCACTTGATCGGGTGGCCGTTCACCACGAGCGTGTCGGCCTCCTCTTTCGAGGGGTCGCTCTTGCGCGCCTCGACCGTATGCCTGAACTTGCCGTGGACCGAGTCGTACTTGAGCTGATACGCGAAATACTCCGCGTCGGTCGAGATATCTACCGCCGCAACGACGTCTATCTCCTTGCCCAGAAGCCCCTGATCGCACAACGCCTGAAACGCCAGACGTCCGATGCGGCCGAATCCGTTGATGCCTACTTTCACTGATGCCATTAGACTGAAGCTCCTTTCCTTTCACACGCCCGTCTGATAACTGGTCATGGCGGGCGGTGGCGTGGTTTGATAACGTCTGCCCGAATAGTCCAGACACGCCGTTCCGCGCGGCGCGCAGTACCGTAATCTATGGCCGCCTTTGCCTTGTGTCAAGTTGCCGCCGCGGCGCTTGCGCGTTATTATGTTCATGGCAAGGGAGATGCTTTTCAGATGCCTGCAACACAGTCAGCGGGCCGCCCGGGCGGTCGGGCCATGGTGGTGGGCAGCCCTTCGGGGCGTGCGGGCGCTGTGTCAACGCTCAGAACCCTCGGCTGCGAAACGCACGAAATCGACGATCCCTACGCCGCCATGGTCGAACTGTCCAGCCGCCCCCTTGCTTATCGGCACCTGATCCTGTGTCTCGGAGGGCTTTTCCGGGAAGAGTTGCGCATTGTTGCCGCCGTCAAGCGCCGGTTTCCCAACGTCAGCATCTGGCTGGCCCAGACTGACGGTTGCGCCGCGGGCATAGCAGAGGCCGCCCGGCTTGGCGCCGATGGGCTCCTTGCCGAAGACGGGCTGCACGGTTTCGCGCCCTCTGCCGATGCGCCCGGCCGGCCGCAACCGCAGCAGACCGCCGATGCCGACCCCGAGCCGGTGCTGTCGGAACCCTCGCCCGGCATCGCCGAACCGCCGCTTGAGCAATCCGGCAGCGAGCCCGTCCTCACCGCCGACGAATTGCGGGCGCTTCTGGCCGACGTCCCCGCGACCGGCGGCGACGACCAGCTTGCCGGCGGGTCATGAACACCCTGTCGGCGCACAGGCCTTCGTTTCGGCCAGTGGAGCCATCGGACGCGAATTATGCCGCACAGCGACCGCCAGCAGGTGCTGCTCATCGGTGACGACGACCGGCAGGTCCGCTCTGCCCTCGCCGCCGCTTTGCCTCTGGCAGGCGTCAAGTCGGCGCCGACGTGGTTCGACGGCATAGCCGAACTGACCACGGAGCGCTTCGGCGTCGTGCTGGCGCCGCTCGAGCCTGTTCAGCATCGCGCCGAAGCGGCCGTCGCCGCACTGCGGCGTGCGGCGGGCAATGCGCGCCTCGTGTTGCTTACTCCTCCGGCACTGGAACCGATGTCGCGCGGGCTCCTGGGCGCCGGATGCGACGACTACCTGATCTCGCCCGTCAGCCCCCGCGAGCTCCAGGCGGCTCTGGCCGCGCTGCCGCCCGGCACGCA
>Ga0078972_1011695_pt1 | contig 15557 bp, 14 predicted proteins | sample YelNatPaOPGAMG01_FD_67568 | JGI IMG/M metagenome (GOLD analysis project Ga0078972, IMG submission 67568) | Hot spring thermophilic microbial communities from Obsidian Pool, Yellowstone National Park, USA - OP-RAMG-01 (SPADES assembly) (version 2) | ecosystem: Environmental > Aquatic > Thermal... | reverse complement strand
AGAATTTTCCCTATAGGGTCTTCAGCTTTCATCCTTTGTACACCAGTGTACAACATAGAAAATGTTTGTCGAATCCCATATCGAGCTAAGATTTTTAAGAAAATTTCTTCATCGACAATTCCTTTTATTCAGCTTTCTAAAAAACTTCAAACTTTTATATTGTCGAAAAAAGAAAATATTAATTGTGAACATATCAATTCTGAAGGGAAAAAATGAAAGCGAGCTCCAGATAGAAGAAATTTTAAGGCAGATGGATGCTCAAAGGGCCCAAATGGCAATAGAGCTCGAAAGACTGAAAAATTTAGGGGAAAAAATCCAAGAAATTGAATCAAGACTTAGGGAAATGGAAAGGATAATCTCTACTGGTGGCTTCAAGCTCAACACAAAGCCTGTAACATCAAAAACAAAAGAAGCGATAAAGATGATCCTTCAGAAGTATGGTGAGCTCACTCCCTTACAGCTAAGCAGGCTCATCAAACTGTCGAGGACAAGGTGTAACGAATATCTTAAAGAAATGGAAAGGGAAGGCATACTTACATCAAGAATTGAAAGTCGAAAAAAATACTACAAGCTTCGACAATAGCTAAGTCTTGCTTCGACAATTGTCGGCTTGTCGTGAACACTTCAAAAAGCTTTGTAACTTATACTTTTAACAACCACTTTCATAGAGGAAGAAAGTTTATAACTTTATTTTCAATTTTTATCCTTTGGGAGAAAAGATCATCAGATGTTTTAAAGATCAAAATTTAATGTTAAGGTAATTAGATTATGCCGCGCTTTTATTCCAATGTGGCTCAATTTTAAATACACCTATAACTTAAATAATTTTTAGGGCGATAACTTGAAAATATTGGCAGGAATGTTGACATTCCTAGTGTTTTTTTCAGGAATTGCGTTCGCTCAAGAGACAGCAGTTGGGGCTTTGCCAGGATCATGGACATATCCATTTAAACGCTTTGTTGAGGCGCTGGATCTTGCGTTTACTTTCGATAACGTCGCGAAGGCTGAGAAATACGCAAACTATGCTCATCTTCGCCTTCTTGAAGCGCGTGTGTTGCTCGCGCAAAACAAGCCTGAACTTGTTCCAGATGTTATGAAAGAGTACACTGTTCAGGTTAGAGAAGCCGCGAGGATTGTGAACATGAACGATTCTCGTGCTCTCCAGGTTGCCGAGAAAGTCATGATAAAATTAAAGGGCGATCTTCAAGCGCTCGATGAAATCGAAAGTCTCACACAATCTCCAGATATTTCAGCGAATGCAAAGGATGAAGCTCTTAACAGGAGTTTAATGCTCGCTGAGAAGGTTGCCGTGCAGAAGCCTGTAGATGCAACACAATTTGCTATTGCAATAGCAGAAACGCGTCTCGAGCGCATCAGAGAGATGGTTCAGATGAATAAAACAGATATTGTTCCTATTGAGGCGCAGCGATACGAGAGAGCAATCGCGTTCGGAACTCATGTCTCCGAGATAGCTAAAGCGCACGGCGAAAATGCAACATCTGTTGCTGAGATCGTTGCTGCCGCGACGTCTATACATTTGGCTGTGCTGAACGAGCTATATGATAAAGTGCCGGAGGTTGCTAAGCCACACATAGTCGAAGCAATGAACTTTTCGAGTACAGGAAATAACATTGCTCTTGAAGTGATATGTGAGAAAACCATGCCAAACGTAACAGCAGCGACGTGTAGAGCAGAGATAAACAAATCTCTTATGCCACCAGAGGCAGTGGCAACAAAGGTTGCCAAAATAATACCTCAGCTGCCACAAACACAACCTGTGTCACATAATGAAACGATGAGGTGATTACATGAATAAGATTTTGTTTCTTATTCCTCTTGTAATTACTATCGCAATATCTGGTTGCATTAGTAGTGGTGAAACTGGCAAGTGTCAGACAAATCGCGATGAATATAAATGCTCAGCTAGCATTTCCAACGGCGAGATTACTCTCTCGCTTTCTCCATCGATTTCTGGTGCAAGGCTCGGAGGAGCATATCTTTCCTCATGCGAGATAACGGGTTCCTTGTGGTCATGTCGCGGTAGCACAGAGTGTGAAATCATAAGCAATCAACAACCGTTCAAAGTTAAATGTCCTGTCTCAAGTGGGGCATACTCAGTATCATTCAAACTCATGAAGAGAGTTTCAGGAGAGAATCTTTTAAATGAGCCTCTTGTTGCAAATTGTGGCTCGACGCCTGAAGGAGACTTCGATTGTGAGCTTGTAGTGGCCCCAACATATCTTTTCAAGGTTTAAGTTCCAGCCCCAACCTGCTGCCATATGGTGCATTAAATAGTAAAAATCAAATAATTACTCCCAAACAAACTATCAAGAAAATTCCAATGAAATTGAAAATTAAAGAGAACAAAATAAATTTTTTTGTTTTGTATTCAGCTATTCCAAACAATGCAGAAGCAAGTTCATTCGGCAAAGGAGAAGCTATGATAAAGCCAGCAAGAATTGGAATCAAACTTTTAAATCTTTTAGAAGTCTTCAATCTTTTGAAGTATTGGCAATGTTTTCCAAGAAGGTCTTCAATTTCTTTCAGCAAGCGATCTTTCACAAATTTGAATATGATGTAATCCCCTACCACAGCCCCAAAAGTTGCTAAGAGTGAAGCGATCAAAAAATTAGTTGTTTTGGCTACGGCAATCAAAACAGCTATAGCAAGCGGCACAGTTAAAAAATAAGTGTAAAAAATTCCTGCAAGGAAAGCTCCCAAATAACTCAAATTCCCCAAGCTACTTATCAAATTTTTCATCAAGCCAGTTCTTAATAGCAACACTGCAAAGAAAGTGCTCCAGAATAAGATGAAGAGGTTTTTGTATTTATACCTCAACTTTTTTTGTTTGGATCTCATTTTTTGGCCTTTTTGTTCCAATCTTTTTTAGTCTCACATTTGGGATCTAAACACATCCTGAAAGGCCTTTTTCCCTTCCTTAAAACTTGTACAATTGGAGTGCCACATTTCTCGCAAATTTTTCCTGTGGGTTGAATCATTGCACCTGCCGGCAAAGGATAGCCGGTCTTGCAATTTGGATAATTGCTACAACCAACAAAAAACTTTCCGCTTAGCCTTGACCTTAAAATTCTCAGCTCTCCTGTCTTACAATTCGGGCAACTTCCAAGCTTCCTCTCTTCTTCCCTCTTAGTCATCAAGGCTTCCAAAAGCTTCTTCCCAATCTTCTTCTCATTCAGCTTGAATTCTTCCAAAATTTCTTTAAGTGTCTTCTTAGCTTCTTCCACCACCTCTTCCCTTTTCTTTTTCCCATTGTAAACAAGCTCCATCTCCTCTTCAAACTTTCTTGTCAACTCTTCTGAAAGTATTCTTGGGCAATACTCTTTCAAAGCTTGAGTTACAGCTTCTCCCAGCTTTGTGACTTGAATGCTTTTTCCAGAGATGTAGCCTCTATCGTAAAGTGTTTGTAGAATCTCGGCTCTTGTTGCCCTTGTCCCCAAATTCCTAGCTTCCATTTCTTTTATTATGCTTCCTTGAGAGTAGCGAGCGGGAGGCTGAGTTTCTTTTGCCAACTCTTCTAGCTTTATTACTTTAATAGTTTGTCCAATCTTAAGCTCGGGCAAGATCAACTCTTCCCTCTTCAAGTAAGGCTCATAGATTTTAGTCCATCCTGGCTCTAGAGTTCTCTTACCTACAAGCAGGAAAACATAACCATTAACATCCAAGCTCACGGTGTTAGTTTCCCTTAAAGCTTCATCACCAAAAACAGCTAGGGTACGCCTAGCTATCAGGTCATAAATTTTCTTCTGCTGAGCAGTAAGCTTTGAAAGGTCAGGAACCTCATGGGTAGCATAAACAGCAGGATGAGCAGGGTCTTCCCTCTTCCCTTCAACAGGCACTAGCTTTTCTTTCTTCAAAAGCTCTTCAGCAAACTTCTTGTATTGAGGCAAAGAAGCCAAAGCTTTCAATATCTTTTCATAATTTATGCTTGGTGGTAATTTTTGAGAGCTGCTTCTTGGATATGAAATATAACCAGCTTGATACAAGCTTTCAGCTATGTTCATTGTTTGCTGAGGAGAAAATTTAAACTGCTGATAAGCTTCAGCTTGCAGGTCTGTGGTGTTGAAAGGAACAGGGGGAGCCTGCTTGTACTTTTTCTTCTTAATGTCTTTAACCTTTGCATCTTTGCCTTTGCAAGCTTGCAATATTTTATCTGCATCTTCTTTCTTCCATATTCTTCCTTTCTCATAAGCAGCTACAGCTTCTGTTCCATCGATTTTAACATGCAATTCAAGCTCCCAGAAAGGCTTTGGCTTGAACTTCCTTATCTCAAGCTCCCTCTCGAGCAATATTGCTAGAGTTGGGCTTTGGACTCTACCAGAAGACAAAATTGCAAAACCTTTTTGAGCAGAATTCTTTAAAGCTAAGGTTAAAGCTCTTGTTATGTTTATACCCCAAAGCCAGTCTAGCTCATGCCTTGTTAAGCCTGCCTCAAGCTGACCAAAGTCTATGTGAGGCGATGCTTTTTCATAAGATTCTATAAGCTCGTCTTTTGTTAAAGTTGAAAATTTCATCCTCTTGGCATCATTCCTATTAGCTAGAAACCTCAAAACATTGAACCCGATTACACTATTATGAGTTACAATTCCATTACCGTGAACAAAGTTGCCAGTTTCAGTTTCTAAATCGTAAAGAGAATCTTTATTTTCAATTTCTTCAATTTTTTTTATCTTCAAGAAGTGTATGTCACCTTCCAAAATCATTCTAATGAAAGAGGTTTTTTCAACAATCGAAGCAATAGAAGTTCTTTCTCCATATTGAATGTTGTGAGATGCCCACCTACTCAATTTACAATCTTCTAAAATGAATTTTGGTAAAAGATGTATAGGATTAGATAAGCAAATTGGAAATTCATTTAGTTTATCTATCAACTTATTCCTTTTTAACAAACCTACCATTTTTAGCTTCAAAATTTTTTTGATTTCGTTTGGTCCGAGATACAAATAGTAAATATTATTTGTCCTCGCTTTAACTAGCGATGTATTAATTCCAAGGGAAAGGAGAATTAGATGCAGACCATCAATTAAATCTTTACTCACAGACGCAGCAGATAAAATTATCCTTTTATCTCTGGAATCAATAAAAACACACCCATCCCCAAGTAAATATGCATCTATCAAGTTAGTGATAAATTCTAGTGGCATTGAGAATACATTTTTTGGTAATCTTTTTTCATGTGCGTTGGAACCTAAATTTAAGATTTTATGAAAGATACAAGATATAATTTTTCCTTTTGTTCCTATTTCATACGAAAACCCTTCACCAAGATTCCCCTTAGTTTTTCTAAACCTTCTTTTTATTTTTTTTATCTGGAAAATATCTTTGAATAAACTTTCCACCTCGTCCACAAGGTTCTTTTCATGTGGTCCAAAATAGAGACCTATAAATCCAGAAGAATCTAAGCAACCTTCAGCTAGATAGTAGCCCAATAATCTTCCTAAACGAGAATCTAATTTTAACACAGCAGGAATTTTAATTTTCGATTTTGCAACACCAATTTTTAATTTTTCTCTACAAGCGCCTTTTGGTTCTAATTTAAGATAAGCCCACAGTGGCATCCTATCATAGAATTTCCAACCTAAGCAAGTCTTCCTTTTCACTCCTAATCTATCTGCCATTTCTTTAGGCATCAATTTTATGACATTTCTTATACCATAAACATAGAAATTTCCTTCTATTTTAGAGCATTCATCAATCAAATCTATTTCACTTATTTTTGTCCCAGAAACTGGCAATTTCTTAACTATCGGTAAATAATCTCCAACTTTAAGTTCGTCAGCTCTTTTTATATTTAATCCAAACTCAGTCAAAACAAAGAATGGATGGTTTTTACTTACAGTTACTCTACGTCCAAGTTCTGTGGTAATTTGGAGTAATTTCTCGTCTCCACCCCTTTTCATAACTTTTTTAATTTTACCAAACTTTACTCTGAATTTTTCATCCATTACAGGAATAAAAACATTCTCTGGTTCTATATAATCAAATTCACCCCATTTTTTATTAGGATAAATTCTAAACAGTCTTTCGGAGAATTCACCAATACTTTCTATTTTTAGAATACCATTTTCTTTAACTATAATTTTTTCCTCATAAGGCAAGCAACCTTCTGTATCATAATCTGTAGCAACAATAAAATCAGAAGCTTTCGATGCTAAATTGCTTACAACATCAAAATATTTTTTTGAAAAGGCAGATTGTTTGCTCACCTCATAGCTAGGTTTCCAAGTATAACTGAAAACAGGATAGTGCCAACCTTTCTCCACAGGAGCCAAATTGAACAAATGCCCGACAGCACAAGCAACTATATGCTTTTTTCCCTTCCTCTCAAACTCATAGTAAGTTACCTTATTCTCATCAGTATAAGACTTAAGGCTTCCTTTTTCGGCTAAAGCTTCGGCTATCCTCCTAGCAGCGTCAGGTTTTTCAGCTATTATTAATATAGACATTAAATCAAATTCTACTTGAAAATTTAAAAAGCTACTCTACTATCACTGCTTTTCCACTACCAGAGCTTTTTACATCATCTTCTAAAGACATTATCTTGCTTTCAAGAAAAGAAAGTTTTTCTAAAAGCCTTTTTATATCTGAGTCCAAATCAGATTTTTCTGTTTCTATCTTAACCTTTTGCTGTTTTGAACTTGGTAATTGTAAAATCGCATTTTTAAAGTTATTGAAAATTTCATCGGGCATTTTTTCTATTCTTTCTTCCAAAGTCTTTATTCTTTCTTCAACAGAAACTGTGGCAGGCGGCATGTTCGCCAATTCTTCCACTTTTTCAGCAAGCTTTGTTAAAGCCATTTTAAGATTCTCAAGCTTCATATCAAATTCAGCTTTTCTATTCAAAAGATAATCTACATTTTCTTTCAGAGAATTCAACCTTGAAGAAAGGAATTTAATATCTATTTCAGATTTTGTTGCTATTATACCACTTATTTTATCTTTTATCTCTTTTATTTCCCCACTCGTTTCTGTTCTCAAATCTGAAATTTCCGAAGCAACCCTTTGAATTATTTGACCTTCAAGAAGTCTTATCCTTTCATTCAATCTTTTAACCTCATTTTCTAAGATGGCAGTCTGCTCAACTTTTGTACCAAGACTAGAAGATTCTTCTTTCAATTTGGAAAGTTCTTCACTCAAACTTGAAATTTTTTCAGAAATTGAAGAAAAACTTGAAATTTTTTCTTCGATATTTTTGGATATTGAAATTTCTGTTGACTTCAATTTTTCGTTTAATTCAGAATTTTTTTCGTCAACCGTTTTTACCTTCTCTTCGATTAAATCGATTTTATTCTTGAAATTAGAAAGGCTCTCACCCATCTTTTTTAAAATTGAAGGTTCTATTGCCCCTATTTCTTTTTTAATGAGATCAAATTCTCCTGTAAACTTCTCAATGTTTTCGATTTTTAGGTCTAATTGATTAAGCCTTTCTCCCAATTTTTCAATTTCAGGACTTGGTATAGAAAGACTTTCAAACCTCTTGCTCAAATTCTCAACTTCATTCATGACCCTTTTCAAATCCTCTTTCATTGCATTTATCTTTTCTTCTGTCTCCTTTTTCACTACATCTCCTATTTTTCCAAAAGTTTCTTCTTGCAAAATTTTTATCTTATCTTCTAAATCGCTCATCCTCTTGTCTAAATTTTCATAAACTTCCGGCTTTGATTTTAATTTTTCAATTTTTAAAACAAGTTGAGAGATTTTTTCATTCAATTCTGTGAAATCTTTTTCAAGTTTGTTAATTTTTTCTAAAGACGAAAAGTCAAAAAGACTAAGCCTTTCTTTCAATTTTATTATTTCACTCCTAATTGGGTAAAAATCTTCTCTAAAATCTTCTAAAACTTTTATTTTTCCCTCCAAAGCCAAAATTTTATCAGCCATATCAATTATTTCTTGTGTTGGTGTAAGAATTCCTACCATTTTTTCATTAACTTCTTTAATGTTTTTCTCAATTTTTTCTAAATCTTCCTTTAAAGCAAGTTTCTCATTTTTCTCTTTTAAGAAACTAATTTCTTCCTCTAGTTTCTTAAGCGTAGAAGTCTCAATAGGTTCCAACCTTTCATTTAATTTCTTGATTTCCTCTTCCAATTTCTTAATTTCTTCTATCTTTGCTCCCAAATCTTTAATTTTTTCCAATTCTTCTGAAAATGAAGCAGTTTTTTCTGAAAGCTCATTCGTTTTCGATTCTATATTCTCGAGAAATCTTTTAAGTTCAATTTCACCTAAATTTTCTACCATCACTAAGTCTTCTAGTTCATCCATCCTTTCTTTTATTGCATCGATAGTTTCTGCATCAATAGATTTTAAGTTTTTAATCTTTTCACTAATTTCACCAATTGCTATCTCAAGGTTTACAAGTCTTTTATCTACCTGCAATAGAGCAAATTTGAATTTGTTTTCAATTTCTTCTCCAGGATTTTCATTAGAATCCAAAGCATCACCTATAATAATTTCGATTTTTTCAATTATATTCTTTTTTCAATTTTTAGCCAGATTACCCAAAACCCAAGAATAGCAACCACAAGTCCCCAACTCCATAAGATATCATGAACGAAGGCAAAGACTTCTGGCTCAAGAAGCGAAAGGTAAACCGTTGCCACAATCCTTAGTATGTTAAATAGAAATAAGCTCGGTAAAGACAAAACAAGGAAAATCAATTTTCTCTTTAGCTTTATTCCAGGTGTAGCAATAGTTAAAGCAAAAAGAGTGTAGAGAGATTTCCAACCAGTGCAATCCATGCTGATATCGATAAAAAATATTTTAAATCCCATTGCTGCAGTCAAAGTTGATTGATTCAAGCTAGCTTGAATTCCAAAAAATGATAAAAGCTTGTAAGAAAGAAAAGCTACAAAATTTTGTAAGGGAGGATAAGAGAAATCCAAGAAAATTAAGATGTAAAGGGGTAAAGCTAGTAGATTCAACTTAATTAAGAAAAAAAGAATTTGCAAAAGCTTCTTTCTAGTTTTCTTCTTCATTTTTCTCTTCCTTTATTATTTCTTTTGCGGCATCGACTATACTTTCACTTTTTCTCCTTAAAACCCTCTTTACAACATCTTCAAATAAATCTTCCCTTCCAAGTTTCTTGGTGACTTCTTCTATTTTTAAGAACATTGCATGGTAATTCCTGAAAGCCCTTAGAGCAGCAGCTAAGGCATCTTTCTGATGAGAATCTTTAATTTCTTCCCTATAATCATCAATCATTTTTTCCTTTTCTTTATAACTCATCGATACTTTTGGATAAAAGGCATGACATCCAAAAGAGCTTGCAAGTTTCTCTATACCTTTTGGCAAAGGATTCACATCAGAAGCTATAATCAAAGGATTTCCAAATTTCATTATATGTTTTATCAACTCAGCTTTAGTAACTTCCTTCTTGCTCGATAAATCTAAAATTTTTCCTTTCGTATCCAATATCGCTATTCCAGTTGTTATCCCAAGGTCAATTCCAACAATTAAATTCTTCCTCAGGTTTTCACCTCAATATTTTTCACTCAATATTTTTTTAATTCTTTTAGCAAGCTTTTCTCCTATCCCTTTCACGCTTTTCAGTTCTTCTTCACTCGCAGAAAATACTTTTTCCACAGAACCAAACTTTTCCAAGAGCCTTTTTGACAAAACAGCTGAAACTCCTGGGATTGAAGAAACAATAAACTCTTTCAATTTTTTCTCATCTTGAGGCTTTTTTCCAACTTTGAAAGCAATTTTTTGCTTTTTTTCTTCTTGCTCTTTTCTTGCAATCCAATAGATTGTTTTAGCACTATCCAGAACATTTTTAGTGCTTATTAAGCTTATACCATAATCTACAATCAAGCTTGCCAGAGCTGCCTTTAAAGCATTCTCATTTATCTCCCTGTTAGAGTAGCCTTCGATGATTATGACAGGCCTTTCAAAATTTTCTTTTAAAGCCTCAGCCTGTTCAAAAATCCTACCATCAATTATTGATGCAATGAAATCGCTATGTGTTTTTCTCTCGATTACAATTTTTTGACTGCAAACAAAATCACCGACTTCAAGGTTCATTTCATTCACAGCCACACCAAATCTTTTCAAAGCTTCAATTAATTCCTTTTCCCTATAATCACAAATAACAACTATTTCTTTCGAGTCTAGCAACATTTGTTTTTCTTTCATCCAATCCAATCCTTTAAAGTTTTCTTGATTTTTGACCTTTTCTTCATGTCGTAGATTATTCCCTTCATTTTTTTCTCACGCACAAAAGAAGCCCAATAATAAGATTCATCACGAGTATCTTTTGTTATTAAAAATATAATCTTGCCAGGTGCTGTTCTACCAGTTCTTCCGGATCGTTGAATCCGTCTCAACTCACTCGGTACAGACTCGTAGAAGATTACATAATCTACAGCAGGTATGTCCAATCCCTCTTCTCCGATGCTTGTTGCAATTAAAGTGTTAAATTCGCCTTCTTTAAATCTTCTTAAAGTTTCAATTTGTTCTTCTTGTGTCATGCCTTTGCCTTCTTTTGTCGCTTGTCCTATCAAGATTTCAGATTTTATTCCCTCACCATCAAGAACTTCTTTTATTTTTTCTACAGTAGCTCTGTAATTTGCAAAAACAATTATTTTCACATTTGGATTTTCTTTTATCAAGTCTTTAACCAAATTCTTTAGTTTTTCAAGCTTAGGATGTTTTATATCTTTTATGCTTTCCAAAATTTTTATCACATCTCTCATTCTTGGGTCTTTTGCTATTTTTCTATCAATCCTTTTCTTGCTTGCTTCAAGCTTTTTCAAATAGTCAAGAAGTGAAGAAATGTCTTGCGTTTCAAGCAGCTCAATAGCATGCTCAATTTTAATTGCTTCTGCAGATTTTATCATTGCCCATGCAAGAGAAAAATTCTTAGAGCCTTGCATATACTTTGATGCAACAGAATTTTGCAAAGAGAGTAAAACTTTTTTTGTCGGTTTGTAAGTGTGGATGAAATTGTGTTCTTTAAGCCAATGAATAGGGTCTTTAAGCATGTCTTCAAGTATACCTTTAACCATCTTCATCTCTTCTGGTAGATCAACATAAATCCAATCTTTAGCTACAGGCTTAACATATTTTTTAACATCTTCATCCAGCTCTGTTCTTATCTCAACTGCCTCGATGAAAAGATTTTTCTTTATTTCTTCTATTCTCTCAAAGCTTCCTCCTGGTGAGGCGGTTAAACCAAGAATTAGAGGATGTCTTGCTTGCTCTTTATATTTTTTTGCAATATATGTGTAAGCGTAATCTTTCACGCATCTGTGAGCTTCGTCAAAAACTAAGAAAGAAAAATTTTCTAAATTGATTTGATTATTTTTCAAATCATTCTCAATACATTGAGGAGTTGATACAATTATTTTACCTTCTTCATAAAATTTTCTTCTCATTTCTGAATTTATTTTTCCGGTTATTAAAATTATTTTTTCGGGATCAATATTTATCGTATTTCTAAAAACTTTCTGAGTTTGTGCGCAAAGAGGTCGTGTAGGGCTAAGAATCATAATTTTACTTTCCGGGTATTGTTGAAGGCGGTTTGCTGCTACCAAAACCGAAATCAACGTCTTGCCCAAACCTGTGGGGATCACCACCAAACAGTTGTGTTTAGAGGCTGTATCTGACACATTTTTTTGATAATCTCTAAATTGAATTGTATTAGGTTTTATTAATGGATGTGAAAAATATTGTTTTTCAGATTGCATATACATCATTCCAGTTTTTAAGTAATCTTTTAACTTTTTCTTTTGATAGAGGCTTCCAAGGTAAATCGTAGATAAAAAATTTTCTGAAAAATTCATTCAAAAGTTGACTATTTACATACCACATATTTCTTGTTGGCAAAAACTTTGGTTTTATTCCAAAAATTTTTTCAAAATTGGTTAATATTTTTTCAAAATTAAAGATATCAGGATCTATGCCTGTTTTGAATATTACTCTTTTTTCTTCCCAGTCTATAACGCTTATACAACAAGCAATTTTTACTAATTCTGTGGATGGGTATTCCGGTAACGAAACCCTTTTATCCTTATTTTTTAATATTGAGAGGTCGAATTTTCCGTCTTCTCTCATGTTTCTTTTATTCAAACCTTGAAAAGTGTAATATTTCAAAGGTTTTTGTAAGTGTTTCATTAAAATATCTTGTTTCAAAGGATGAGAAGTTCCTACATGTATAGCAAAATCTTTTATATAATCGCTATCAATTTCTAACAGCTTGTATAGATTTCCATATTTGTCCTTTTTATTTCTCACTTTACTTTTTATACCACATTTTATTAAGAACTCTTCACATTGTTTCATTAAATTACTGTCTGAACTAGCCAGAACAATATTTCTACTTTTTCTATTTATCATACCATCTGTATCGAAAATGCCTCTCCAAAAATATCTTTCCAACATTTTTTTATTTTTCATTAAATCTAAAATTTTTGGTGTTGATAATTTTCCAATTTTATTCCCAACTGGTAAACCAAAGAAAAAGTTAAGATATCTTACTAACCATTTATTTCCTATTCTAAGATTAAACCAATTGCCTTTTTGTTTTTTTACAGAGCTCTTTGATAATTTTATTTTAAAAAATTTTTCCGCAAGTGATTCAATTTTTTCTAAATATTCCTTACATTTCTCTAGTTCTTTGATGTGCGGTGAGCCATCACTTATTTCCAATTTCCAATTATTATATTTAGCGAGTAGACTTCCATCTCCAACACATACCCCAATAAAATACCACAACCTTTTGTCACCAATTTCATCAAGTGTTTTAGGTAGAGTTATCGGCCGTGGTTTATAAAAAGATGTTACACAATCACTTAATAAAATGAATCTTGAGATAATCTTTTCTTCTAAGTTTTTGTTCCCTTTGGATAATGTGTTTGCTAAAACACGCAAAAAAGTGAAAGGAAACATGTTTTTACTTAACGATTTTTTTAATAGTTTCTTTGTATAAGTAACCCTTTGACACGAGATCTCACCACAATAGTGTCGAAAAATTTTTCTTAATAACAAGAAGTCCCTAGCTTTATATTTTCGATCTAATTGCATTAAGCACTTCCTAACTTCTTTAGTCAAATTTTTACCACAGAGATAGGGAACTGTACAGAGAGAATGGCTTCCTTTAAGTTGATGGAAGTCGGTATTTTTGACTAATGCCGAATATAAGTTCAGGATATTTTTATTTAGCATAACATTTAGTAATAATTGATCATTTTTAAAATTTAATGTGTTGTCAATATTTTCAACATTCACTTTAATTCACCATTTTTTAATTGATCGTAAACAATTATTCTCCAATTATCGTAACTAAAACTTCTCTTTCCCTAGACTCGAAAAGCTCAACAAAAAATATATTTTGCCAAGTTCCCAAAACAAGCTTACCTTCTTTTAAAGGAATTGTTAAAAAAGTTTTCAAAAGGTTTGATTTTATGTGGGCTGCAGCATTTTCATTACCTTCATAATTATGAGAGTATTTTTCTTTAATTGGGACAATTTTTTCTAAGATTTTTGTCAAATCCATGTGAATTGTTGGGTCATATTCTTGGATTATTAAGGCTGCAGTGTTATGTAAAGTGTTAACAAAAACCATACCATTTTTTATTTTTGATTCTTTTACAGCATCTTGAACATTATCAGTTATTTTTATGAAATCATTGATACCCTTACTTTTCAAAACCAAAGTTTTCTGGTAAATTTTCATAGTTAAATTTAATTACCTTATAAATATTAAGCAGTTACTATGAAGCTTGTTTCGCTTTGGAGTGGTGGGAAAGATTCTGCCTATGCTACATACCTTGCTTTAAAGGAAGGTCATGAAATTAAAGCTTTGGTAACAATTTTTCCTGAAAAAGAAGACTCTTGGATGTTTCACTATCCTTGCATTCAACTGACAAAGCTCCAAGCCAAAGCTATTGGAATCAAACAAATTGTAAAGAAAACAAAAGGCGAAAAAGAAAAAGAATTGGAAGATTTGAAAAAAGTTTTGTGGAAGATAAAAAAAATTGATGGAATAGTTTCTGGTGCTATTGCAAGCAATTACCAAAAATCAAGAATCGATAAAATTTGTAACGAGCTTGGGCTTAAACACCTTTCACCACTTTGGCAAGAAAATCAAGAAAAAGTTTTGGAAGAAGAAATTCGAGCAGGATTTGAAATAGTCATAACCGGAGCTTTTGCCGAAGGTTTCAACAAGAGTTGGCTTGGAAGGAAAATTGACGATAAAGCAATAAAAGAACTTTTAGAGCTTAATAAAAAATTTGGAATTTCTGTTAGCGGTGAAGGAGGGGAATATGAAAGTTTTGTTAAATACTGTCCTTTATTCAAAAAGAAAATTGAAATTTTAAATTCAGAAATTTATTGGGATTCCAAAACAAACAGCGGATACTTAATTCCTAAAAAGGCTAAGCTTGTTTAGGGAGAGTATGGATACAGGAGTTTATTCTTTGTTGATAGAATTGAAGAAAAACCAAAAAATAAAGATAGGTAATTTAGGAAAATTTGAATTTCCAAAAGGTTTTTACATCTACACAGGCTCTGCAATGAATAGTCTTGAGAAAAGAATAGATAGACATTTAAGGAAAAATAAGAAAAAATTTTGGCATATAGATTATTTGCTTTCTAACAAAAATGCTCAAATAATTTCAATTCTCAAAATTAAGACAAAAGAAAGAATCGAATGTAAGCTCAATAAAGAAATTTTTAAAAATTTGAAGGGAAAGATTTTGATTAAAAAATTCGGGTCTTCTGATTGCAATTGCAAAAGCCATTTAATTTACCTGGGAAATAAAATTCAACAAAACCAAATTATTTTTGATGAAATTGTTGAAAGATTTAATAGGTTTGATTCTAATCTTTCTAGCATGGTTTAATCCTTTTGATTTATCATTACCATTCAGAATAGTTCTTTTCATCATAGGCTTTGACGCTGCAAGACTAATTGTGAAAGCTTTTCTGTTTCTGCTCAATTTTTTCTTCCCATTTCTTGGAGTAGAAGGAATTTTTTTGGTTTGGACTTTATTGATTTTGATGCTTATAGAATTCATTTTTTCTTTCTTTAAAATTTCTAGATTTTTAATAGTTTTAATTAAATTATTTACAATTTTCTTTTCCATGTTTTTTGCCATGAATGATTTTCAACTAGCTTTGATAATAGCAAGCATAGACTTAATTTTAAATTTAAAGCATTAGTTTTAATTATGCCGAGGTCGCCTAATTGGTAGGGCACCGGTCTCGAAAACCGGCGGGCGCAAGCCCATCTGGGTTCGAATCCCAGCCTCGGCGTTAAAGTATCGGTTTTTTGAACTTAGAAATTAAATCAGTATTATGTATGCTACCATATTCAAAGTAGGTTTAATAGCTTTAATTTTAGCAGTTTCCATTGGCTTTCTAGTTTTTAAAATCCCAAAAACCGATCAAGAAATTCCAGTTATTGAAATTTTAAGTTTTTCTACAGACAAAAACACCTATAGTTCTCATGAGGAAATGAAAATTCTGCTATTGATAAAAAGTTCAAAAGAAATAGAAAATATTACTGTAAATGTTTGGGGCATCAAACCTTACAATTATGCCTA
>Ga0078972_1011693_pt1 | contig 15558 bp, 13 predicted proteins | sample YelNatPaOPGAMG01_FD_67568 | JGI IMG/M metagenome (GOLD analysis project Ga0078972, IMG submission 67568) | Hot spring thermophilic microbial communities from Obsidian Pool, Yellowstone National Park, USA - OP-RAMG-01 (SPADES assembly) (version 2) | ecosystem: Environmental > Aquatic > Thermal... | reverse complement strand
TGGAATCGCTGCTGGAGAAAGCGGTGTCTGATGTGGTACAAACTGCGAAAGGTGGGCCATTGCCCGCCAGCTTTGGCATTCGCGCCAGAGACAGAGCGGTTCTTTCTCGAAGTGGTGTTGCCGTGCTGGAGGAAGATTCCGGATGTTGTAGCCCCGTCGCACCAGCGACCGTGGCGAGAGCCGGAAAGACCTGTATCACCCACACCAGAACCCCCAGGCTTTAGCCGTGGGGAGATTCAGTCTAACGAAGGCCGGACGGTCTGGTTCCCCGGTTCGGGGAGATATCGCCGGCACATGTGGGGAGGTTTGTCGTGATCAAAAAATGCCTGGGGGGCCTGTCTTGCCTGGCCCGGACTGGAAAAACGCTTCTCGTGGCGGGAGCCGGTGTGGCTCTTCTGTCTCTCGTTCCGGTGGGAGCCAATGCCGGAGACCTGTCGGCGCTCCAGACAAGTGTCGTTTCTACGGATCTCTTCCTGTCATGGATTCCGGGCCAGGCGCCGGCTCTCGGTCTTTCAGCGGGGCAGACAGCTGCCCTTCGGGAGATTCAGGGAGATTTCCGGAGCCGAAGCGAGGATATCGGCCGGAGAATCCAGAAGGATGCACTCGTGCTCTCGGTCGAGGTGGGGAAGTATCCGATCGATATCAAGAAGGTGAAGCCCGTTCTCGAGGAGATCAGTAACCTGAGGAGCGATCTTACCTACCATGCCATCAAGAGCCTCTACAGGGTCCAGTCGGCCATGAACGAAGGACAGTGGGACAAGGCCAAGGCCGAATGGAGCCATATTCTGGCGACCCGTGCCATCGCCCCAACGTCAAAAAATCCGGGCAAGTAAGGCCGACATTTCCGGTCCTGTTTTAGAACGGATCTGCTTCAGGGAAGATGGACCAGGTTATATCCCCCGCCCTGTCCCTGGATCCACCAGTTCCCGGGCCAGAGACCGCCGGGGACTCCCCCGGCCGTCGTTGTCCCGTAGGTTGATGGCGGAAGGTAGGGGGCGGAGATCTGGGGGTTGGTTCCGCCGAAGAGATGGTCGAGCATGTATCCTAGGGTTCCCTCGTTCATGAGCTGGGAGCGTGGGCTCTGGTCCTGTCCAAGCGGAGCAAGTCCAAGGGGCTCTCTTTTTCCCAGATGTGTTCCCGAGGTGAAGGCCGGATCTGTGGGGCTGGGAAGGGAAGGGAGCGGCTCGGCTCCGTTGTTAGCCTGGGGAGCCGGCGCAGAGCTTCCCAGCGTCTGCCCGTTAAAGGTAAAGCTGCTGCACCCGGCCGCTCCTGCCACAAGAAGGCCAGCAAGCAAAAAGGCCATATGGGGACCTTTCGGAAAATGTCGGACCATGGTCGTCTCCTTCTTCCCTCGAGAGTCTGTCGCCTCTTGTTTCGCTGATTCCGTAAGTTCCTGAGTTCTCATCATACCCTATCGCAGGCGCTCAAATCGAGCCAGTGGACCTCTGGTCTGGAGCTGCGGGCCTTTGTTCTCTGGTGTTTTCTGATGTTACGCTGGAGGATTTTTCATGAATTTTGACAATTTTTCGGAGAGTCTTGAAGCCCTTGAAAAGACTCCCGGCAGGCTGGAGCTGGCCCAAAGGCTCTCGGCCCTCTTGAAGGAGTTGACCCCCGGAGAGACCTCCCGGGCCCTTTACATGGTTCAGGGACAGCTGTTGCCCTCCTTTGACGGAGAGCCCATGGGAATGGCCGGAAGTCTCCTCCTCCGGGCGATCGGCCGGGCACTCGAGTCCCGCGGCGTGATCCGCTCCGAAGCCGACCTCAAGGCGCTTCTCGCTGAGGCGGGAGATCCGGGGATATTGGCCGAGAGACTCCTCCCTCCCGGGGAGGGGCCAGGGGAGAGCCTGACCGAGGTCTACGAACGCCTTCTGGCAATCTCGCGCCTTTCCGGGTCCGGCTCCCAGGAGGAGAAGATTCTTCATCTGTCGAGGATCCTCTCGAGCGGCTCGCCCCTTTCGGCACGGTTCGTCTGCCGCTTCGTGATGGGCCGTCTCCGGCTGGGGGTGGGGGACGCGACCATCCTCGATGCCCTCACCCTGACCCTCCTCGACGCCTCCCCTGCCGACGAGAAGGCCTGGAAAAAGGAGAGAAAATGTGTCCGGGAGGAGGTCGAGGGGGCCTACAATCTCTGCTCGGATCTCGGTCGGGTGGGGGCAGTTCTCCGGGAGGAGGGGCGCGAAGGAATTCGCCGTATCGCTCCCTCGGTGGGATACCCCATCCGGATGGCGCTTTGCGAGCGACTGGGCTCGGGCGAGGAGATCATCGCAAAGCTTAAGGAGGCGGCCGTGGAGTCCAAGTACGACGGCTTTCGCTGCCAGGTGCATTGCGACGGCTCCCGGGTGCGGCTCTTTTCCCGCAACCTCGAGGAGACGACCGGAATGTTTCCCGAGATCGCCCGGGCCGCCTCAGACCTCTTCTCCGGCCGGAGTGCCATCTTCGAAGGGGAGGCTCTGGGCTACGATGCCGAGAACGAGTCCTTCCATCCGTTCCAGGTCACCATCACCCGAAAGCGCAAGCACAACGTCCTTGAAAAGTCGGAAGAGATCCCTCTCAAGTGCCTTGTCTTCGACCTCCTCTATCTCGATGGGCTCTCCCTGATGGAGCGTCCCTTCGCGGAGAGGCGGAAGATCCTCGAGGAGATCTTCCCCGTCAAGGTGCGGGGGATCGCCGACAGGGAGCTTCCCCCCGAGGGAGTCTTCGGGGCGTCGAGGCTCATTGTGACCGACGATCCGCACAAGGTCGACCTCTTTTTCGACGAAGTTGTCGAGGAGGGCTTTGAGGGGGTTATCGCCAAGCGGCTTGACGGGGTCTATGCGGCCGGATCCCGCAACTTCAACTGGATCAAGCTGAAGCGCTCCTACAAGAGCGCCCTTTCCGATACGGTCGATCTGGCACTGATTGGCTACTACCGGGGCAAGGGGCTACGGACGAAGCTGGGTATCGGGGCGGTCCTGGGGGCGGTTCTCGATCCGGAGACGGGAGAGTTCCAGTCCGTCGCCAGGATCGGCTCAGGCCTTACGGAGGAGGGATGGCGGGAGATGCGCGCGATCCTCGACGATCTTCGCACGGAGGGGCCGCCTCCCGGGGTCGTCTCGGGTCTCGTTCCGGACTTCTGGGTCCGTCCGGCAGTCGTGGTGAGCGTCCTGGCCGACGAGCTGACCCGCTCCCCGACCCACCGCGCCGGAAGGGGGGAGGGCGAGGAGGAGGGATTTGCCCTGCGCTTCCCCCGCATGGTCTCCGGTCCCCGTGCCGACAAGAGGGCGGAGGATACCACGACGGTTGCGGAGATCCGACGGCTCTACGACCTGCAGCGCCAGCGCTCGACAGGACGACCCTCCGGGGAGGAATGATTAAAATCGAATATTTTCATCAGGGGGTGGGGATCACAGGCTGTCTCTGGGGAATTGTTTAAAGGGCGGCTTGGCAGACCGCCCTCATCCCGGCAAAAAGAGCTTCTCCCGCTTTTCGAAAGATCTTTAATGGCCGGATAAATCCGGGGTAGAATAAGAAGAGCTGTTTTAAAGACTGAAGGTCAACCCGAGGAGATTTTCCGTGAAACCTCACGACATGGAACGATTTTTCTGGCAGCTTGAAGGGGCACTGTCCAAGGGGATGTGGCCCGACATTGTCTTCAAGGCGGCGGGAGATGGGCGCTGGTCTCCCATGACGGACATCTACGAGACCGACGAAGAGACGGTGATCAAGATGGATCTTGCCGGCGTTTCGAAGGACGAGATCTCCATCGTCGTGGAGGCCAACCGCCTCGTGGTTCGGGGGACGAGAAAAGATGAGACCAAGACCTTCGAGCCCCAGAAAAAGAAGAACTACGTCCAGATGGAGATCAACTACGGAGACTTCGAGCGGGTTTTTCTCCTGCGGGACGGGATTGAGGGCCGGCCGGTGCGGGCCGAGTACACCTCCGGATTTCTCCGGATCATCGTCGGCAAGAAGCCCAAGCAGACACTGACCGTCCCTATCAGTTTCCACGAAGGAGGCCAGTAGTGGCTGACGATCCGATCAAGGTTCCCCAGGACTCCCCCTACGTCGTCCTGTCGGACACGGTGGTCTTCCCCCATATCCTGGCCTCCATCGCTTTTCATGATCCCCGGGCGATGGCCGCCATCGACGATGCGATGAACCGGGACCCCAAGACCCTCGTTTGCGTGGCAGGAAAAAAAGAACAGGACGAGAGTACCCATCCGGAGATCATTTCTCCGGAGCAGGCCATCGAGATCTTTGGAGACGGCCCCCCTGTGCAACCGGGACCGGAGAGCCCCGAGCACTATGCTGTCGGAACCCTCGTGGTCATCCACAAGCTCCTCCGGATTCCGGCGGGGGGGATCGCCATCATGGTCCAGGGAGTCCGGCGGGTGCGCCTCGAAGAGGATATTCCGGGCTCCTCCTTCTCCCGGACTAAAATCTCCGAGATCCCTGAGCTTCCCGAGAAGACCGACACGACCGAGGCCCTTCTCCGGACCATCCTCTCCCAGGCGAAAAAGCTCGGAACCCTTGCCTCCTATCTCCCCGACGAGTTCGAGACGATGACCCTAAACGTCGAGAACCCCTACCACCTCTCCTACCTCATTGCGACCTTCCTCCGCCTTCCGGTCGGGGATCGGCAGGGGGTTCTCGAGGCGGGAACGCTCGAGGAGAAGCTGACATTGGTGGCACGCCACCTGGTCCGGGAGATCGAGATCCAGGAGCTGGGCGGGAAGATCAAGTCGAAGATTGCCGACGAGGTCCAGAAGTCCCAGCGCGACTTCTTTCTCCGCGAGCAGGTGAAGGCGATTCAGAAGGAGCTGGGAGACGGGGAGGAGGGGGACGAGGATGTTGTCCGATACCGGAAGAAGGCCCAGGAGGCCGGCCTCTCCCCCGAGGCGGAAAAGGAGGTCTCCCGCGAGATCTCCCGCTTGGTGAGGGCGGGGAACCAGTCCCAGGAAGGTCAGGTCATCCGGACCTATCTCGACGTGGTTCTCGATCTTCCCTGGAACAGGGAGTCCCCGGAGTCCTATGACTTGATCGAGGCGAGGCGGATCCTCGACGTCGATCACTACGACCTTGAGAAGGTCAAGGAGCGGATCCTCGACGAACTGGCTGTTTTGGCCCGAAAAAAGAAGAACGACGAGGTCGGGCGCGGGCCGATTCTCTGCCTCATCGGCCCTCCGGGCGTCGGCAAGACCACGCTCGGCCAGTCGATTGCCCGGTCCATGGGGCGGGAGTTCGTCCGGATCTCTCTTGGGGGGGTGCGCGACGAGGCGGAGATCCGGGGCCACCGTCGCACCTATGTGGGGGCGATGCCCGGCCGGATCATCGCCGGACTCCGGAAGGCCCAGACGAAGAACCCGGTCTTCATGCTCGACGAGATCGACAAGGTGGGGGCCGACTATCGGGGAGATCCATCGTCCGCTCTGCTCGAGGTTCTCGATACGGCCCAGAACAAGGACTTCCGGGACCACTACCTCGACCTGGCCTTCGACCTCTCCCGGGTCTTCTTCATCACGACCGCCAACGTGGCCCAGACCATTCCCGCGCCCCTTCTCGACCGGATGGACCTGATCCCCCTCTCGGGATACACGTGGGAGGAAAAGCTCCATATCGCAAGAAGCTATCTGATTCCCCGGGCCATGGGGGAGCTCTCCCTCTCTTCGCGGGAGTTCACTCTTCCCGATGCCACCCTCAAGAAGATCATCCGGGAGTTCACTCGGGAAGCCGGCGTTCGGAGCCTCGGACGCAAAATTACGACCATCCTGAGAAAGGTTGTCCGAAGCCGGGCCCTCCAGGAGCGGAAGAAAAAGATCGTCGTCAGGGGCATCGATCTGACCCATTATCTCGGGAACGAATATATCGAGCCGGAGACGCGTCTCAGAAAGAGCGGTCCCGGGCTTGTGACGGGACTTGCCTGGACCCCTAACGGAGGGGAGGTCCTTTTTGTGGAGTCGGTCGCCATTCCCGGATCCAAGGGCTTTATTCTGACGGGACAGCTCGGAGACGTGATGAAAGAATCGGCCCGGACGGCACTCTCATTCGCCCAGTCGCGCTGCCGCATGCTGGGGATCTCTCCTGAGTTCTTCGCAAAAAACGAGATTCATATCCACGTTCCGGGGGGGGCGATCCCCAAGGACGGACCCTCGGCGGGCATCACTATGACCACCACCATCCTCTCTCTTGCAACCAGGATCCCCGTTCCCTCGACCGTTGCCATGACGGGAGAGATTTCCCTCTCGGGGCGGGTCCTGCCTGTGGGAGGTATCAAGGAGAAGCTGATTGGCGCCCGGGAGGCCGGGATCACGACCGTCTATCTCCCCGAGAAAAATCTCAAGGATACCTCGGAGCTTCCCGAGGAGGTGCGCCGGGATCTCGATATCCGTCCGGTTGAGTCCATGGACCAGCTGATCGGGATCTTTTTTGGCGAGGCAGTGGAAGAGGCAAAGAAGGGGAGAGCGAAGAGCTCTCCCGGAAACGGCGCCCTCTCCCGAGCCATTCGCCGGGAATCCCGCGAGAGAAGAGGGGTAACCCCCCCGCCCCCTCTCTGAGATCGCCTCTCCCGGTGCTTCCCCGGGGACGCGCTTTTCTTCTCCCGCTCCCCATTGCGGGGATGCCTCAAAAGGTCTGTGAGGGGAGAGGAGCCGATCGATCGGCTCCTCTCCCCTCTTTTCCTTATCCCTCTTTCTCTTTCCCTCATCCCTCTCTCTACTTCGATCCTCCCCTCCGCCTTTCCTCCGTCTCTTATTATCGGGAGGATCTTACCGCTCCCTTCCCCCGCTTGTCGGGGAAAAACAGGACCCGGCGCCTCCTGGCCCTGCGTGCAAATCTCCCCGGATATGCGCCCTCCGCGTGTCTGGCCGGGCGCGAGCTTATGAAGATCTAGGCAAGGATTGGAGATCAGGGAGAGGGCGGGGAGGGGTCCTTTCCCTCGGACAAACTCTTTTCGGGCACATGGACAAAGTCCTGCCAGAGGGTCTGGAGGATCGCCAGGATGACCGGCCCGATAAAAAGGCCGATGATCCCGAAGGCCCCGAGTCCTCCCAGAACTCCCAGGAGGATCAGGATGAAGGGCATCTCCGAGGAGCGGCCGATGAAGATCGGCTTGATCACGTTTTCGATGCCCCCCACGATGATGGCGTTCCAGAGAAGAAAAAGAATAAAGGCCAGGGTGCGTCCCTGGGCGAGGAGGGTGAAGGAGGCGGGAAGCCAGACCGCCACCGCCCCCATGGGGAAAAGGGCCAGGAAAAAGAGAAGGAAGGTCAGAAGCAGGGCCTCGGGCACCCTGGCGACCCCGAAGCCGATGCCGGCGAGGAGGGCTTGGGCCAGAGCTGTAAAGAACATCCCGTAGACGACTCCCCTTGTCACGGGGGCGATCTGGTTGAACGGCCGCTCGGTGTCAGGGCCGCCAAACCGGAGGAGAAGGGTCCGGATGCCCTCCCAGAGGGCCGGTCCCCGAAGGTAGAAGCTGAAGAGGGCCAGGAGGAAAATCAGGGTTTTGACCGCGATTCGTCCGGCGTCCGTCATGAGCGAGAAGAGCCGGTTGCCCAGCATCAGAAGATGGGACTGGAGCCTGTCGATAAAGATGGAGATGCTGGGTGTGTGGCTTCGAAAGTGCTGGTACCAGCCTTCTGCCCGGGGGCCCAGAAGGGGGATGTGATCGATCCAGGAGGGAAGCGTGGCCCGGGGATTGTCGATAAAGCTCCGGATCTTTTGGACCTCCTGAAGGACCTCCTGGGTCAGGGGAAGGGCAAAGGAGAGAAGAGGTGCGACAACGAGCCCCAGAAGGAGCGCGGTCATAAGAAGTGCGGAGAGAACCGGCCGCTTGATCCGGCGCCTGAGGAGTCGCAGGAGGGGATAGGTGGCAAAGGCCAGGATGGCGCCCCAGAGAAGGGGGAGGATGTAGGGAGAGAGAACGTAGAGAGCCGTCCCCAGAAGAATCAGGAGAAGGGCTCCCCGAACTGCCGGGGAGCCCGTGCTGTTTTTGGGGGGGAGGGAGGAGTCGGCCAAAGTCATGTCGTGGCTAAACCGCGGGAGTGAGCCAGGGGGCCCGCTCTCTCCGGTTTTTCTCGTAGGCGTCGATAAGCGGTGCCTTCTTCTCGGCCAGGCCGATCTCGTCGAGACCTTCGAGAAGGTGGGTCTTCCTGACCGGGTCGACCGTGAAGGGAAAGGTCTCTTTCGACGACAGGACCACCGTCTGGGCGGAAAGATCGATCAAGAGGCGGGTGCCGGGAGTCCCTGCAACCTCCGAGAAGAGCCGCTCGATCTGGTCGGGCAGGAGCACCACCGGGAGAATCCCGTTCTTGAAGCAGTTGTTGTAGAAGATGTCGGCGAAGGAAGGGGCGATGATCGCCCGGAACCCGTAGTCCAGAAGGGCCCAGGGAGCATGCTCGCGGGAGGATCCGCATCCGAAGTTTTCCCGGGCGAGAAGGATCTTTGCGCCCGCGTACCGGGGATCGTTCAGGACAAAGGAGGGATCTGCCGTGAGACCCTCGGTGCGTCCGTCGGAGGGGGCATCCTTGTAGCGCCAGTCGTAAAAGAGGGCCACGCCCAGACCCGTGCGGCGTATGGTCTTCAAAAACTGCTTGGGGATGATGGCATCGGTATCGACATTGGCCCGGTCGAGAGGGGCGACCAGTGCGTCGAGGGTGACAAAGGCGTCCATGCAAGGCTCCTTGTTATGAGGGTCAGGATCCGGAAAGGGTCCGGTGGTCGGCAAAGTGGCCGGTGACTGCGGCGGCGGCCGCCATCTCCGGGCTGACGAGATGGGTTCGTCCGTTCTTTCCCTGTCGCCCTTCGAAGTTCCGGTTCGATGTCGAGGCACAGCGCTCGAAGGGGGCCAGCTGGTCGGGATTCATGCCGAGGCACATGGAGCACCCCGGCTCGCGCCACTCTAATCCGGCCTCGATAAAGACGGTGTGAAGGCCTTCCTCTTCCGCCTGGGCCCGCACGAGTCCGGAGCCGGGCACGACCATGGCGGAGACGCCACTGGCCACCTTCCGGCCCTTCACGACCTTGGCGGCCGCCCGGAGATCCTCGATGCGCCCGTTTGTGCAGGAGCCGATGAAGATGCGGGTGACGGGGATCTCAGCGATTGGCGTCCCCGGGACAAGGCCCATGTAAGCCAGAGCCTTCCTGGCCGAATCCCGGACGACCGGGTCTGAAAAGCTCTCCGGGTCGGGAACCCGACCGTCGATGCCGGCGACCTGGCCCGGATTGGTTCCCCAGGTGACCTGGGGGGCGAGGGAGGAGATTTCGACTGTGACGGTACGGTCGTAGGCGGCTTGCGGATCGGAGGGAAGGCTCTTCCAGAAGTCGACGGCCTTTTCCCAGAGCTCTCCCTTGGGGGCGTAGGGGCGTCCCTTGATGTAGTCGAATGTGATGCTGTCGGGAGCTACAAGTCCCGCCCTGGCCCCTGCCTCGATCGCCATGTTGCAGAGCGTCATGCGTCCTTCCATCGAGAGGGCGCGGACGGCCTCTCCGGTGAACTCGATGACGTAGCCTGTGCCCCCGGCGGCGCCGATCTGGCCTATGACGGCAAGGATGAGATCCTTGGGGGTGATCCCCTGGGGGGCGCGTCCCTCGATCCGGACCTCCATCGTGCGGGGTCGGCTCTGGGGAAGGGTCTGGGTGGCGAGGACATGCTCGACTTCGGAGGTGCCGATCCCGAAGGCCAGCGATCCGAAGGCGCCGTGGGTTGCCGTATGGCTGTCTCCGCAGACGATGGTCTGCCCGGGAAGGGTGATCCCCTGTTCGGGGGCAATGACGTGGACGATCCCCTGACGATGGTCGTTCATGGAAAAGTGGGTGACCCCGAACTCGCGGGCATTCCTGTCCAGTGTGTCGACCTGGAGGGCGCTCACGGGGTCGGAGATGCCGAGGGAGCGGTCGGTGGTCGGCACGTTGTGATCGGGAACGGCAAAGGTAAGCTCGGGACGGCGCACCTTTCTCCCGGCCATCCGGAGGCCTTCAAAGGCCTGGGGGCTCGTGACCTCGTGGACCAGGTGGCGGTCGATGTAGAGAAGGGCGGTTCCCTTCTCCTCCGTCACCACGTGGTCGTCCCATATCTTGTCGATGATTGTCCGGGCCATGACGATCTCCTTAAGCTCTGTGATGGGCTCCTGCCGCAAAGGGACAAACGCCCTCACGTGCGGCCGGGCGGAGGAGACTCCTCCGCTTGCAACTTCCTCTTGAAGTGTAGAGAATCTTATTCAATAAGTAAATTGAAACTTTTTTAGCAAAAAGATAGGAGAAAATGATCAGTCAGCTTGTGACCCTCGACTATCTCGAGACCTTTCGTGCGGTGGCAACCTCCGGCAGCATGCACCGGGCGGCCGAGGCCTGCCACATGACACAACCGGCCGTTACTCGCCAGATGGGGATCCTGGCCCGGGAGGTGGGTGTCCCCCTCTTCTCCCGGTTCGGCCGGGGCGTGCGGCTTACCTCCGCAGGGGAAACCCTTCTCCGGGAGTCGGAGGAGATCTTCCGGAGGGTCGGGGAGGGGCTCGCGCGTGTTCGGGAGGCCGACGGAGAGAGTCGGCACAGGATCGCCGCCGGGGCAAGCCACTACGTGGCAGCCTCGGGGCTTGCCGGTCCCGTCCGGGAGTTCCGGGGGCGGTCTCCGGAGGTAAGGATCGACCTCTCCATCGGCTCCTCCGAGGAGATGGCGGTGCGGGTCCGGGAGGGGCGGCTCGATCTTGCCGTGGCGACTCTTCCCGACCGGGCCGAGGGGCTTCGCCGCATCCGGCTCTGGACCGACACCTTTGTGGCGGCTGTCCCCGTCGACCACCCTGTCTCCGGAGGCACCGGCGTGAGCCTCGAAGAGCTGGCGGCGTTTCCCCTGATCCTTCCCCCCGCCGGTTCGGCCACCCGGGTCCTGATCGACCGGGCCTTCCGGAGGAGAAAGGTCCGGCCGGAGTCGGTCAGCGAGTTCGAAACCCTCGAGGCGATTGCCGCCGGGGTGGAGATGGCCCTCGGGTGCGCGATCCTCCCGGAGCGTCTTCTCACCACAGTTCCAGGCCGCTACCCCATGATCGTCTCCTGTCCGCTTCGGGGGTTCGGGGAGTCCCGGGAGATCGGAGTGCTTGTCAGAAGCGGCAAGAGCCCGGGCGTTCACGAAGCGGCACTGATCGAGCTCCTCCGCGAGCGGCTTTTTGCCCCCGAGTCGAACGACCTCCGACGCAGTTAGGCTCCCCCCCGGGCCGACGCCGGGGGACGGAGGTCGGGGAGAGCCCGGTCAGGGGGATGTGGGGGAGATCAGGATCTGGCTCTTGCGCGTCGGATCGTAGAGCCGTCTCCGGTCAGGGGGGAGATCCTCCGGTCGTCCCTCCCGGAATCCCCGTTCGATGAACCACCTCGACGACTGGGTGGTGAGGACAAAGAGAGTCTCGAGTCCCTGCCGGTGCGCCTCTCTTCGGCACCAGGCCAGGAGCTGGCCTCCGCGACCCTCTCCCTGGTATTCGGGAAGGAGGGCCAGACAGGCCATCTCCGCCGACCCTTCCTCGGGGTAGGGGGTGAGGGAGACGCATCCAATCACCGACCGGTCACGGGAGGCGACGGTGAAGTGGTCGAGCTCCATCTCGATGCGCTCCCGGGGCCGCTCGACAAGAATGCCCTTCTCTTCGAGGGGGCGGATGATATCGAGGATCTCCACGAGATCGTCGAGGGTGGCCTTGCGGATGTGCTCGAAGGGGTCGCGCGAGATCAGGGTTCCGATGCCGTCCCTGGTAAAGAGCTCGAGAAGAAGGGCGCCGTCTTCCCGGGCATCGAGCAGGTGCAGGCGGAGATCTGCGGCGTCGAGGGCCTCGAGCAGAGGATGGAGCGGGATGGTCGAGCGTTCCTGGTTTTTGCGGGCCTCCCCCAGGGTGAGCTGGCGGAGAACCTCCCCCCGCCCGTCCCGGATCTCGGGAGCGTGGTCAAGAAGAATGAGCTTTGTCGCCTCAAGGGCGACCGCCGCCCGGGAGGCGATCTCGGAGGCCGGAATGTAAAAGAGCTCTCCGGTGGGGGAGAAGCCGAAGGGGGGAAGCAAAACGACCTCCCCGGCGTCAAGATGGCGGCGGACAGCCTCGGCTTCGATGCGCCGGACGGTTCCGGCATAAAGGAGATCAACGCCGGAGAGGACCCCCAGCGGGCGTCCGATGACGAAGTTGCCCCCGGCGACCCGAAGCCTTGCGCCGGCCATGGGGGTGGCGTCCGTTCCCTGGGAGAGGGCCGCCTCGATCTCGAGACGGAGCTGGCCCACCTCCTTCATCAGGGAGGTGAGGACCACAGGCGGAACGGGGGAAGGGGGCTCTTCTGAAAAAGTCTTTTGGGATCGTCTCGTTTTCCGGGGGAAGTCGGCGCCGAAGGAGAGGACAAGCCGGATTCCCAGGCTGGCAAGGAGGGCGATATCGTGGGCCAGCTTTTTGATCCGGCCGTCGGAGAGAAGGTCTCCGCCGAGGACGATGACGAAGGTCTCCCCCCGAAACCGGTGGATATAGGGGGAGGCCTCCCGGAACCAGCCGATGAAGCGGTGTCTGTCGAAATCCATCAGAAGTCCTGTTCTCGTGCGCCACGCGGCGGTGAATGGGGTAAACTGATTTTTGATCATACCCTTTTTCCTGTTTTAACGCCAATATAGGAGAGGATATCCAAACGAAATCCCCGCACTAAATCTCCGCTTTTTTTCTCGTGGGAGAGGGAAGAAGCCCGAAAAGAGTTTTCAGCGGGGGGGGATTCGTCTAAGATGGGATGTCTGTGGCTTCCGGGGATCCGGTTTTTTTGTGGATCTCCGGAAGCCAGAATGAGGATCGTCTCTCACAAGGGCGTCCGGGAAATGCGCGACGCCGGATCGAAGCTTTCGGGAAAGGACCGCGGGTGGCAATCAGCAAATGGAAAAATGACGGGCGACCGACATGGATTGTGACGGGAGGCGCGGGGTTCATCGGGTCGAATTTTGTCCACAAGGTTCGCCGGGAGAAGCGGGCCCGGATAGTGGTCTTCGACCTTTTGACCTATGCCGGCAACCGGGACAATCTTCTCTCCCTCGAGGGCGACCCGGACTACCTCTTCGTCCGGGGAGATATCCGCGACTCTTCGGCGGTCTCCGCACTCCTGTCGGAGATCCGTCCCTCGGGAGTCTTGCATTTTGCCGCCGAGAGCCATGTCGACCGCTCGATCGAGAACCCCGGGGAGTTCGTCTCGACAAATGTCACCGGGACCTTCGTCCTGCTCGATGCGGCGCTCCGCTACTGGGAGCGCGAAGGCAGGGGGAAGGAATTCCGGTTCCTTCACGTCTCGACCGACGAGGTCTACGGATCCCTCTCCCCCTCCGACCCTCCCTTCACCGAGCGGACCCCCTATGCGCCCAACTCGCCCTACGCCGCTTCCAAGGCGGCCTCCGACCATCTCGTCCGGGCCTACTTTCACACCTACGGCCTTCCGGTGGTGACGACAAACTGCTCGAACAACTACGGTTCCTGGCAGTTTCCCGAGAAGCTCATCCCCACGGTGATCCTCTCGGCCCTCGAAGGGCGTCCCATTCCCCTCTACGGAGACGGGGAGAACATCCGGGACTGGATCTTCGTCGAGGATCACTGTGACGGGGTGCTGGCGGCCTTCGACCGGGGGCGGGAAGGCGAGACCTACGCGATTGGCGCCGGCAATCCGAAGACCAACCGCAGCCTGATCGGCACACTTTGCGAAACCCTGGACCGGCTGGCTCCCCGCCCGGGGGGAAGCGCCCGGGACCTTGTCACGGCGGTCCCCGACCGGCCGGGCCACGACCGCCGATACGAGATCGATGCCTCGCGCTCCCGCACCGAGCTGGGGTGGACGCCCGCACACAGTTTCGAGGAGGCTCTTGAAAAGACCGTCCGGTGGTATCTTGAGAATCGCTCCTGGTGGGAGGCGCTTCGGGCCCGCTATGACGGTTCCCGCCAGGGAATCGGGCGCAAGGAAGGAGGGGGAAGGTGAAAGGAATTCTCCTCGCCGGGGGCTCCGGCACCCGGCTCTATCCGCTGACGCGGGCGGTGAGCAAACAGCTTATGCCGGTTTACGACAAGCCGATGGTCTATTACCCGCTGACGACGCTCATGCTGGCAGGTGTTCGGGAGATCCTCATCATCTCGACTCCCGAGGACACCCCTCTTTTCCAGCGACTTCTGGGCGACGGGGGGCAGTGGGGACTATCGCTGTCCTATGCGGTCCAGCCGAAGCCGGAGGGCCTTGCCCAGGCCTTTCTCGTCGGGGCGGACTTCGTCGGAGGAGAGCCCGTCTGTCTTGTTCTCGGGGACAATATTTTCTATGGCCACGGACTTCCCGAGGTTCTCCGGAAGGCGGCGACCCTTGAGAAGGGGGCCCGGATCTTCGGGTATGCGATCCGGGACCCGGAACGCTACGGGGTCCTTGCCTTTGACAGCTCCGGTGCCCTTAGCGACATTGTCGAAAAACCGACCTCGCCGCCCTCCCGATATGCCGTTCCGGGAATCTACTTCTACGACCGGACGGTTGTCGATCGGGCCCGGTCTCTTGCCCCCTCGTCCCGGGGCGAGCTCGAGATCACCGATTTAAACCGCCTCTATCTGCGGGAGGGATCCCTTGAGGCACTGAAACTCGGACGGGGGGTGGCCTGGTTCGATACGGGAACCCACGAATCGCTCCTTGAGGCCTCGATCTTCATGGAGGTTCTTGAAAGCCGTCAGGGCATCAAGGTCTCCTGTCCCGAGGAGATCGCCTTTCGTCTGGGGTATATCGGGAAGGAGGAGGTCCTCCGGATGGCGGCAGGGCTCAGGAATGCCTATGGGCGCTATCTCTCAGAGATGGTTGCGGCGGAGGAGGGAGAATGGAAGTAAGGAAGACGTCCCTTCCGGGGGTTGTGGTGCTTGTGCCGAAGATCCATGGCGACAGCCGCGGGTTCTTCATGGAGACCTTCCATGCCAAAACATTTGCCCGTTTGGGCATTCCCCATCTTTTTGTCCAGGACAACCATTCCCGCTCGGCCTTCGGAGTGACCCGGGGGCTCCATTACCAGCGGCGCCATGGGCAGGGGAAGCTCGTTCGGGTCGTGCGGGGATCGGTCTTCGATGTGGCAGTCGATGTGCGCCCGGGATCCCCCACCTTTGGTCAATGGTTCGGAGAGCTCCTGACAGAAGAGAACGGCCACATGATGTATGTTCCGGAGGGCTTTGCCCACGGATTCCAGGTGACGAGCGAAACGGCGGACTTTCTCTACAAGTGCACCGACTTCTACTCCCCGGAGGATGAGGAGGGGATTTTCTGGAACGATCCCGTGCTAGGGATCGCCTGGCCCCTTCCCCAGGGGCTCGTCTCCGAGAAGGATTCGCGCCTTCCCCTTCTCTCGGCGGTCTCCCGGGAATCTCTTCCCCGGCTTTAGGGGGAGAGGGGGACGATAAGACTCAGACCCATACCTTGATGGAATCATGAGATCCCCTTCAGACTCATACCATGTTGGAAAAGCAGCAATTCTCAGTTTAAAAAATCTGGCCCAAAATCTGACGGTACGGGTTGATCCAGTGAAATTGAATTTCCTCTGGACATAGCGCTCCCTCTTTGTTAAAGTGGGAGCATGGAGAACTC